>ULZE01013927.1_pt1 | contig 7312 bp, 6 predicted proteins | sample 1962841 | NCBI WGS metagenome assembly ULZE01 (sample SAMEA4835882, study PRJEB28245) | human gut metagenome | biome: gut microbiome; material: fecal sample | place: Denmark | collected 2008 | reverse complement strand
CTCTATTTCCCAGCCGCCGATCCTTGGTGGCCTGCTGGGCGTTTGGGGCAAGTGGGTGAAACACGCCAAATACATCTATAACATTCAGGACTTCAACCCGGAGCAGGTACTGGCTGTTGGCTACACCAAGAGCAAGCTGATTACCGATGCCATGATGTGGTTCGACAAGTTCAGCTGCAAGCGCAGCGACCTTGTGATCACAGTCGGTCGTGATCTGGTGGAGACAGTAGAGAACTGCTTCAAGGGTAAGAAAGTACCAGAGACCGTTATGATCAACAACTGGATCGATGAAAACGAGATTTACCCGTTGGATGAGAGTAATGAGAGAGTTGTTGCTTTCAAGAAAAAGTACGGTCTGGATGGCAAGTTCGTCATCATGTACTCCGGCAACATTGGTCTGTACTATGACCTTGAGAATTTGATTAAGGTTGTGGAGAAAATCAAACCGGGTACTAAGACTGCAGATGGACGAGAGGTCGTATTTGCTTTTGCTGGTGCTGGTTCTGTGCTGGACAAGCTGAAGAATTATGTGAATGAGCATCACATGGACAATGTAGTTTTCATTCCGTACCAGGATAAGGCTGACTTGATTTATAGCTTGAATGCCGGCGATGTTCACTGGTGTGTGAATGCGAAAGGCATTAAAGGTGTGAGCTGCCCATCGAATGTCTACCTCAAACTTTCAGTTGCGGCATGATGGTCTACGGTGGCGTATAAAACTCATGCAAAATACCCCTGCTGCGAGCCTGTTTTATTGCAGAGCAAGGGACGGAGATGATAGATACCTTCATTTTTCCGAAGAATTAGAGGTGGAGGTTGAAAGTGTTGAAAAGCCCAAAATCTATTTTTCTGGAAAAGTTTATTGCAGAGTGTAGACGGACATGATAACTGCATTTTTCCGGGCAATTAGAGGTAGTGAGGGGGAGATGATTGTTCATGTTGCAACAAGAGGAAGATATGAACTTGTACAGTTTTAACAAAGTGAGTTGGCTTGCAGGTTATGACAATAAGGGTCAGCACTTTGAAAAATGGGTAAGTAGTCCACCTGGTTATGACAATAAGACCTAACACTTTGTCGGTGAGTTGTCCGTAAGGTGTCTACCTCAAAGATTCAGTTGAGGTAAAAACGATGACCTGCCTATGACAGATCTACATAAAAATTTCAGTAGTGGTCGGAAAATCGGTTTTCGGAAGGCGACCACTGTGAGAAAAACGATAACTACAGTTGTGTGAGAAACATCATGAACACGCTGTTTTAAATAGATAAAGCCCGCCGGTGTTCTGCATCGGCGGTTGGATATAAAAACTTATGAGAGGAATATAGCGGAATGTCAAATAAGAAGAATCTCCTGATCTACGCTCATTACTATATTCCAGATACTGCGTCAACGGGGCAGATCCTCCGTGAGCTGGCGGAGGGTATGCTGGATAAGTTCAACATCACGGTCATCTGCGTGGTGCCGAGTTACTTAGGAACTATTGAAGATAAATACAAGACGCAGAAGTATTACGAAGAAGAAATCAACGGAGTAAAGGTACTGAGAATCCGAGTGCCAGAGTTCAGCAAGACCAATAAGAAGAGCCGTGTGAAGAACATTGTCTTCTATTTCTTTGGGGCAATGGGTGCGACCTTCAAAGTCGGAAAGATGGATTATGTGTTTTCCATTTCTCAGCCGCCGATTCTGGGCGGCTTGCTGGGTGTCTGGGGCAAGTGGATGAAACACGCTAAGTACATTTATAACATTCAGGACTTCAACCCGGAACAGGTGTTGGCGGTTGGTTATACCAAGAGCAAGTTTGTCACCGATGCCATGATGTGGTTCGACAAGTTCAGCTGCAAACGCAGCGACCTTGTGATTACAGTCGGCCGCGATCTGGTGAAAACGATAGAGAACCGCTTCAAGGGTAAGAAGGTTCCCAAGACCATTATGATTAACAACTGGATCGACGAGAACGAGATCTATCCGCTGGATGAAAATAACGAGAGGGTTCTGGCCTTCAAGAAGAAGTACGGCTTGGATGGCAAGTTTGTCATCATGTACTCCGGTAACATTGGCCTGTACTACGACCTTGAGAAATTGATCGAGGTCATAGAGCGATTCAAGCCGGGTACCAAGACCGCAGATGGCCGAGAGGTCGTATTCGCTTTTGTTGGTGCAGGCTCCGTGCTGGACAAGCTGGTTCTGTATGTAAAGCAACATCACATGGACAATGTAACTTTCATTCCATACCAGGATAAAGCTGATCTCATCTATAGCTTGAACGCCGGCGATGTTCACTGGTGCGTGAATGCTAAAGGCATTAAAGGCGTGAGCTGCCCATCGAAGGCATACGGCATAATGGCTGCTTCGAAGCCCATTTTAGGGGTCCTGGAGTCAGGCTCAGAGGTTCGTTGCTTGATTGAAGATACACATGGCGGTCTCTGTTGTGAGCCGGGTGAGTATGACAAGGTCGAGGAGAACATCCGTTGGTTCATTGAGAATGCCGGAAATAGTGAGCTGAAGGCGATGGGAGCCAGAGGCCGTGAGAACTTGGAGAAGAATCTGACTAGAAACGTGTCGGTGAGAAAGTACGCAGAAGAGATTCTGAAGCTGTAAAGGAGGCGAGAGGTATGAACAGTAACTGGTTTAAGTTGGTTATGAAGATGACGAAAGTTGAATATGGAAAGAACCTCTTGCTGAAAGGTGTGCCAATCATCTTCAACAAGGGTGGTGCCAAGCTGAAGATTGGTGAGAACGTCACAATCAAGAGCAGTTTTTTGAGCAACTTGGTTGGTCTTTACAGCCGGACAATCATTGTCACTCGTGCTCCGGGAGCAGCGATTGAAATTGGCGATAACGTAGGAATAAGTGGAGCAACAATCTACGCTCGAAAGAAGATCACGATTGGTGAGAATACCTGCATCGGTGGCAACTGCAAGATTCTGGACAATGACTTCCATCCTATTGAAGCAGAAGCAAGAAATAAACTGCTGAGAGATGAAAACGGTGGTGACAGTGATTTAGTTACGAGCCGAGAAATTAAGATTGGCAAGAACTGTTTCATCGGGTGCAATAGTATCATCCTGAAGGGTACAGTGCTGGGTGACGGCTGCGTTGTTGGTGCCGGTGCCGTGGTTGCTGGGAAGTTTGAGGATAACTGTGTGATTGCCGGAAACCCGGCGAAAGTTATTAAGAGGTTGGAGGGCAATAAGTGATGAGCAAAAAGAAAATCTGCTTTATTGCACAGTTTCCACCTCCGATGCATGGATTATCTAAAGCGGTTGAGACACTATACAATTCGGAGATTAACTCTGCTGTGAATCCGGATGGTGAGTTTGAGTTTGAAAAAGTAGACATTACCAACAACAAAAACTTCTTAAAAAATCTGCTGAAGATCAGTAAGAGCAAAGCAGATTTGTTCTATTTTACAATCAGCCAGACAAAAGGCGGCAACTTGCGAGATTTGGTGATTTTCAAGTTGCTGGAACTTCAGCATAAAAAATGTCTGATTCATCTGCACGGTGGATACTACCGCCAGTTAATAGATAACGATATGGATGGCTGGCAGAGGAAAGAAAATTATAAGGCAATCAAGAAACTCGCTGGAGCAATTGTTCTGTCAAAGTCTCTCAAGAAAATTTTTGAGGGGATGATCGACGATGACAAAATCTTTGTTGTGGAGAACTGCGTCGAGGATCAGTATCTTCTAACCGACCAGGAAATAGAAGAAAAACTGGCAGACTTAAAAGACAAAAAAGTTCTTCATGTCCTGTGGCTAAGCAATTTTATCAGAAGCAAAGGATATCCGTTTGTTCTTGAAATGGCAAAAGCAGAGAAAGAACGTGTGGATGCAGGGGGAGCGAGACGATTCCATTTTGATTTTGCTGGAAAATTCTTTGAAGACAACGAAAAAGAATACTTTGAAAGCTATGTAAGGGACAACAGACTGGAAGGGTATGTTACATATCACGGTATTGTAGGTGGAGAGGAAAAACGGAGGTTGTTAAAGGAATGCTATATTTTTGCATTGCCTACAAGATATCCCAATGAAGGTCAGCCAATTAGTATTCTGGAAGCGATGGGCAATGGAATGTTTATTATTACCACAGATCACGCTGGTATTCCAGACGTAGTAGACAATAATATTAATGGACTGGTGCTAAATTGCCAACTATTAAGCGTCGAGCAGTGTTTTAAGAACCTTTTGAAAAAAAGTCAAGTAGAGTTAGAAGTGACTATTAAAGAAAATAGAAAAAAGGTATTAACAAAATACAATCAAAAGACTTATATAGAAAGTATAAAAAAACTTTTTAGTTAAGTATAAGAGAGGTCTAGTCATGAATATTATAGAAATTAACCGAAAAAATTTAAAGCTTACTCAAATGATTTTGAACTTTATGGGAAGCATAAAATATTGGGGAATTGATTATTTTAAATATAGAAAAATTACTTCAAAGAATCAAGATTTAAAAAATATATGCCAATTAAATACTTGTTATATATTGGGGAATGGACCATCTTTAAGGAATGTAGATATTTCATTGTTGCAAGGAAAAGATGTTATCACTGTTAACAAATCTATAAAGACTAATTTATTTGAGCAAGTGAGACCAAAATATCATGTGGTAATAGATAAATATATTTTGGAAGAAATCTCTGAAGATATAGAAAGGGAACTTCAGAGAACGGATAGTTCTACTATCTTTATTCTGCATAGAAGTGCAATAAAGAGATTTCAAAAATATAATAGAGCTCGTTTTGTATATGGAACCAAAATGGCTTCGAGAACTCAAGCATTTTGTAATGACATGACAAAAAATATGACTACATTCCTTAATGTTTTGCCATTTGCTGTTTCTTGTGCAATGTATATAGGATATGAAAATATTATATTACTAGGAAATGATTTCAGCTTTTTTGCAGCAAGAAAAGATCAGCACTTTTATGATGTAGAAGAGAATAAAAAAAGAGTAGAATCTTTATATTCCGATTTAGCAGGATGCTCAATTGTTTTAACAGAGTATAGAACTTTATATGAATATGCTAAAAGAAAAGGAATTAATGTTGTAAATGCTACAGAAGGAAGTTTATTAGACGAAATACCTCAAGTCAAACTGGAAGACTATATTTAATGTGACGTTTAATGATTGATACATATGTAAATGGAAAATTTATGCTTAACATGGCTAGCAGTAGAAATAGAACTGTGAATTTATACATAGATGGGAAACCAGTCAAAGGAAAACTTATACTGTTATAGATTTAGTAAGTGTTTTAATCTTGACGCACAAATAATCATTTGTTTTAAGAAGGTTTTTAATTATGAAGAAGAAAGGATAAAGTCTATACACTTTGTAAAATATAAAAATATGGAAAGGATAAATGATGTTTAAAAAGTACAAACATCAAAAGTTAAGTGACTTATGAATAAGCGTCAGACAGGTTTATTGATATTGGCAATATTTTTTTTGGTATACGGTTTTTATATGCTTATTGCTATGCCAAGTTTATTGGATAAGGAATTGGCAGAAGGATATGTTTCTATTTTAATAACATATGCTGTTTTTTCAGTAGTCAGTTTATATGTATGTAATCGATCTGATTTTGATATATTTGAGCCAATAGTTATTTTGCTCATCATGTATTTTGGTATTTTTGTATATAGACCAATACAGGACATTATCAATAATGATTACTTTACATTTGGAGAAAATGTTATTGGGGGATGTGTAAGAGCAAATATAGTTGTTTCGGTTTCTATAATTAGTTTTTGCGCAGGATACTATGGAAAATATTCATGGGGTGGAAAGAAAAAATACGCTGCAAATGATTCGTATAAAGTAATAGAAACAAACAGTACAGATATTGTTTTAATAGCTCAAATTATATGGTGGGTGTCAACAGCTTTTTTACTTCTTTATTTAATTACATCTGGAAAAAATCTTGCATATATTTTTTCACTTGGAAAAAGCGGATTGGCGAGTGATGATACTACTTCAGGATCGGCAGCGTTAACCTTTTTTGCCTATTCTATGCTTGCACCATGGATGTATATTTGTGTTTATGGAAAAAACAAAGGCTATAAAATTTTATTAACGCTTTTAATGACAATAATTTATGTTGTTCGTGGTACGAGGATAGTTTTGTTAATTATGATATCCGCTCCTATTTTGTATTATTATATGATTCGAGAAAAACGTCCAAAATTGAAAATTATATTAATAGGTGTTGTTTCAATTCTGTTTTTTATGAGTTTTATGCAATTTGCAAGACATGGTTTAAGAACAGGAACAACAACAGATTTTACTGATTTTTCTTCGAGTGCATTTAGTAATGTGTTTGATGCGGATTTAACTACATACAAACAGTTTTATGCAATAGTAGAAAAATATCCAGCGCAATATAAATATACTTTTGGAAAAGCAATGATTGTTCAGACCTTAGTTACGATGATTCCTCGAGCTGTTTGGCCTGGCAAACCGGGAGTTGTAATAGAAGATGTTATAGCTAATGCTGTTAATGCGAGAGCTGCATCTGCGGGAATGGCATCGCCAGGAATAGGTGAATACTATTTTGAATTTGGCATAATAGGCTGCCTTGTGTGCATGTTTATACTCGGGATGATTTTCAGAAAGTGCAAGGAAATTCTTAAAAAGTCTAATACGATAGATAATGCAATTAGATACAGTGTTTTATACGGGTTAGTATTTCAGCTGATAATTAGAACGTCAACGGCATCGTGTGTATACCAATACTTATTTACAATTATACCAATATATTTAATAACACACCTAAGGATAAAAAAAGCGATTGTTGAGAAAAAGGAGGGAACATTAAATGGCACTGGATAAAAAATACAAAATTGTAGTTGCACATCCAAGCAAACAACATTCATTTTATACTGCGATAGCTCTTAAAAATACAGGAGAATTATATAAATATATTACCACAGTTTATGACAAGCCAGGAACGGCAACGCGATTTGTGAAAACATGTTCTAGGGGAGCTTTAAGGAAAAAAATAGCAACACATTATTGCCCGGAACTGGATGATTCGGAAGTTATTCAGTATTATGAATTAGATTATATTATTAGTTTGTTTTTGAATAGATTTCCTAAATTATCGCTTATCAGAGAAAAACATCGCCAATATGTTGCAAATAAATTTGGCCGTAAAGTTGCAAAGTACGCTATTGATAACAATGTTGATGTAGTTATCATGTACGATAGTACGGCTACTCAGTGCTTTAAAATTTTGAAAGAAAGAGCTCCTAGTATTAAAAGAGTATTAGATGTTTCAATTGCAACAAGACCACAAATGAAGAAGTTTTT
>ULZE01019819.1_pt1 | contig 7475 bp, 8 predicted proteins | sample 1962841 | NCBI WGS metagenome assembly ULZE01 (sample SAMEA4835882, study PRJEB28245) | human gut metagenome | biome: gut microbiome; material: fecal sample | place: Denmark | collected 2008 | reverse complement strand
CTCTACGGCGGTCAGCCGCAGCAGGCACTGGCGGTGCTGGAAGATGTGCAGCCGCCGGAGAAGGCGCTGGAGATGCGGGGTCTTGTGGCCGGCAACAAAGCTACCTGCTTTCTGGCGGCGGGCGAGATGGATCGGGCGCAGACAGCCATGGACGAGCTGCGGCGCATTGCAGCAGACAGGAACTGCAAAAAGGAATTCGTACAAAAGGCGCGCCATACGCTGGGCTATCTGCAGCTCTGCATGGATATTGCCCGGGGAAGGCACGCAGATGTGGGAGCGCTTCAAAAGGATTTTGAGAGCAGCCGTGCACCGCTGCACCGGCTGGATGTGCAGTACCGTATCGCACTGGCGCTGCGCCACAGGGGCGACCGGACAGGCATGGAGAAAAGCCGCGAATATCTCCTTGAGAACAGTGGCGGTACCTGCTACGGCGAGCTTGCGCGTGCACTTTGATACCTGTGAGCGATATAAAAAAGCAAGGCCTGAGGCTTCACTGCCCCGGGCCTTGCGGTCTTATCGGAAAGTTTATTTTTTCCACACCATCATTTTCTTCGTGGCCTTGTAGATATGGTTGTGTCAAAAACTTTTCGCACTTTGGTTTGCAGACCCTGACATGAATGAAGTCAGCCGGTAATGGAGGCATTCTCAATGGCATCCCTTAGGTGCTTCATGTTCATGTAATTCCTGTTGCCCAACTGGACACCGACCACATTACATTGCGCAGCCGTGCGCAGACTGGCATGAGGGCAGATTTACCATTCGGGAAACTGCCCACCCTACGGTTGTGGCGACGAATTTCCCGGTTCAGCCTCTCAATGGCATTGTTGATGTGGATGCGTGCCCAGTGTTCGCTGGGGAAGTCGCAGCAGGCAAGCGTCTCCTCAATGCTCTCCTCCGCCTTTTTGACGGCTTCTTTCAGCTTCATGGAAGTTCCTCCACCATGGCCCGGGCCTTTTCCTAAATGGTGTCTACACAAGATTAGGCTGAAACGGCACACCAAATAGCAATGCAACGAATTTGTACTGCTGCCAAAAAGGATGCTGTATTTTTGGCGTGTCGAGTGGCAATACCACGCCAGTATTTCAAGTGCAGAAAAGCATTCCCCAACAAATGACGAAGCCGATACAAATAACGGCCATACTTCCGCTGTTATCTGCGATCTCGTTTGATCGGAATGACGACGTTCATCCCAGCACCAGCAGCATAAGAAATAATCGGGTTGGTGCCATGATCACGATCAGTCAATAATGTTTCCGCAGATATTCCCCCAATCAGGTGAATAGCTTCTTGGCAATCAGCTCGGATACCCTCTGTAACATGTACTCGGACCGGCATACCATTTGCATCCACGACAAGGTGAATCTTGGTATTGAGTCTCCTTTTGTACGACTCATGTCCTGATTACCGCTTTTGGCTTCTGCTGCATGTGGATGTACCTTACAGTGGCTGACATCAATCATCGACCATTCCAAATCAGGCTCATCTGCGAAAATGCTGATATACAGTACCCCATTTCCCGTAGCACGGCGGCAACCCCCGCCATGTGCTCCTGTGTGTAAAATCCAAAATACGCCATTGATAGACCGCCGGTTATCTTGTGCTGTGCCGCCCCCATTGCCCTCGCTGTCCTGAACGATGAGGCGCCAGCAGATTCCATACCTGATCACGGCTGTCATGGCGTTGTTGTTCATTGCTCATAGGAACACCTCTTTCTGAGCTATTGGCCTATTTTACCACATTACTCGTGTAAACACTATTTAGGAAGAAGAAATGTGCCCTCTTTCCGTTTGTTTGGAAGTATGATAGAATAAGCGGGAAATTTGGATAAAGCCGGGATGTTGTATATGAGTCTGGAATCAAGAATAAGAAGTCTGAAGGCACATCCTCTCATTCAGGTGCTGGCCGACAATGGGGGGAATCCGCGTACGCTTGTGCTGATCGAACCGCTGTGGGGCGTCCCTTACAACCTTATCGCACCGTTCGCCACTCTTTATATGTACACACAGGGCATCACAGATGTGCAGATTGGCCTGATTCTCTCCGTCACGATGGCAGTCCAGGTGTTGTTTTCCTTTTTGGGGGGCATTTTGTCTGACAAGCTGGGACGAAAATTCACTACCATGATGGGGGATTTTTTCGGATGGGGGCTGGCCTGTCTGGTGTGGGCTGTTTCGAACAATTTCTGGCTGTTTTTGGCCGCTGCAATCCTGAATTGCTTTGAGCAGATCAATCAGACGGCATGGTACTGCCTGTTGATTGAGGACGCACGCCCAAAGGATCTGGTAGGAATCTATACCTGGGTAAATATTGGCGGATTGGTGGCCATCTTTTTTGCGCCGCTTTCCGGTCTGTTCGTCCGTTCGTATTCGATCGTGCCGGTAGTACGGGTGCTGTATTTTCTTTTTGCGCTGACAATGATCCTGAAAACGCTCATCACCTTCCGGTTTTGCCATGAAACGAAGCAGGGCAAAATCCGGCGCGCAGAGACAAGGGGAATATCTGTTTTTCATATGCTGGGGGAATACCGCCAGTTGATTCCCGGTATGCTGAAGAATAGGGGTGTGCTCAAAGCAGTGGCTGTTTCTGTGATCCTGTATGTCACCAACATGGTGAGCACAAACTTTTTTGGTCTGTATGTGACACAGCGGCTGGGGCTTTCGGAAAACTTTCTGGCGCTGTTCCCCATTTTGAACGCGGCTGTCATGCTGATTTTTATGATAGGGCTTCAGCACCGCATCAATGCCACGAAATTTCGCATCCCGCTGTGGATCGGGCTGGCGTTGTACGTCGTGGCTGCCTTGGTGCTGATCTTCTCTCCTGCGGACAGACTGGGCTTTGTGCTGTTGTATGTGTTTATTGCCGCTGTGGCGGCAGCGCTGGTGAATCCGCGTAAGGACGCGCTTCTCCAGCTCAACATCACTCCGCAGGAACGGGCACGCCTGAATGCCCTTATCATGGCCTCCACAGTTGCCCTCTCCTCTCCTTTTGGTTATCTGGCCGGGTGGCTCTCCAGTATGGACCGCCGCCTGCCTTTCGTTTTCACACTCCTGTTATTTGTCACGGCAATGTTTGTCATAGGCCGCATCCAGGAGCCGCAGGTGGAGGAAAGGTAGAAATGCCGCTGCGGCTGATTTTCCTGTGTTTTAGGCGTCAATGGGTGTTTTCTTATGTTTTATACGGTTTTCGGACGCTTTTTTGTGTTGACCGGCACCTTGAAAACAAGCGGAACAGCGCCTTAGGCGGGGTGCCATAAAAAAGTGAGTGAAGTTTTGGGGAGCGGCATGGCCTATGAATCATGCCGTTCCTGCTTTTGTCAGCTCTTCCAGCGGAATAAAGCCCACGGAGCATAAGTGATTCGGATACTCTGGGTTGCCTCGTACCGCTTATCCGTCCGAAGCTCTTCAGGACCTTTTTCCGAAACATCAATGAACTTGTCCGTAGTGTACCGGCAGAAAAAATCTTTCAGGTTGATGGCTGGCATTTTATTCCTCCGTTTTGATTTTTTGGTTGGGTGAATCGAAACAAAAGGCAGGCGGGGCGCCTGGAGACAAAGTGTCTCAGAGCATAGGAAAGCGCCCGCACAGCTTAAAGCTGTACGGACGCAGGAGAAACGGGCGTTATTTTCAAATGCTGTGTATTACGATGATTTTCGTATCCTTGGGCAATCTCTATCCGCCCTGGAGAGTGGCTTTTTTGAAAAGCCAAGGAGACGGATAGAAAAGCACAGCGTTACCTCCTTGCATCCGCAATGATGGTTTTAGCTTCTTTCTTTGTTAACACCTTGCCATAAGACACGACTTTCCCGTCCACAACCAGCGCAGGAGTAGTCATAACTCCGTAAGCGGCGATTTGTGAAAAGTCTGTTACATGGTCGATGGTTGTATCCATTCCCAATTCCACAAGAGCTTCACGGGTAGCATTTTCCAGAGTTTTGCATTTAACGCAGCCACTTCCCAGCACCTTCACCCCAACGCCAGACTTAGACGCTTCTGTTTTTGCCATTGTTTTTGGGGTGCAGTTTCCCACACAGCAGCAGGAGTTCGTTTCTTCTTTTTTCTTGTTAAAAAGTCCCATAATTGATTCCTCCTGAAAATTATATAAGCAAAAATTGAAACGCATTGAACAGGTAGCCCACAAGGATGATACCGATAGTGCAAATACCAATAAACAGCGCCAACAGCTTCGGCTTCACAGCCTTGCGAAGCATAATCAAGGACGGCAAACTCAGTGTTGTGACAGCCATCATAAAGGACAAAATTGTGCCGAGTTGTGCGCCCTTATAGAGCAGGGCTTCTGCCACCGGGATTGTACCAAAAATATCCGCATACATGGGGATACCCACCAGCGTGGCAAGAACAACACCAAAGGGATTGTTACCGCCTAATACCGCTTCAATCCAGCTTTCTGGAATCCAGTTGTGAATGATTGCGCCAATTCCCACACCAACCAAAATGTATGGAAATACTTTTTTGAATGTGGAAATGACCTGTTCTCTGGCATACTGTATTCGTTCCCGTTTCGTCAGGGTAGGAGATTCAATATCCACGCCGCCGGCAGCACGGACAAATTCCTCCACATACGGTTCCATGTGTAGTTTTTCAATTAAGGTGCCGCCTGCCACAGCGATCATTAAACCGACAATCACATAGATGACCGCAACTTTTGCCCCGAAAATGCTCATTAAAAGAATAAGACTCCCCAAGTCCACCATAGGGGATGAAATCAGAAAAGAGAATGTAACTCCCAGCGGCAACCCTGCGCTGGTGAAGCCGATAAAAAGTGGAATGGACGAGCAAGAACAGAAAGGCGTCACAGTTCCCAGCAGGGCAGATATGATATTTGCACCGACACCATGGAACCGGCTCAATATCCGCTTGCTTCGTTCCGGCGGAAAGTAACTTTGAATGTAGGAAATTACGAAAATCAAAAGGCAGAGCAGCACCGTGATTTTTAACACATCATAGAAGAAAAACTGAATACTTCCTCCTATACGTTCCCCTACATCCAGCCCCAGCTTGGAAAGGCCCTTGCCAATTAGCTCATTCAGCCATTTCATGCCGAACACTTGATCCTGGATAAATTGCCACACACCCATAGAGAAACCTCGCTTTCAATTTGCCGGACAACATATCAAAAAAAATTGATGTTTTGTGCCGAGATAAACGCCATCTTGCTATGATGGCGTTTATTTATCACATGAGGGGCATTCACATACCCGTTCTGTGTTCGGTGTGGTAAGAGCCAGTAGTAACTCCACCGCTTCATCTTTGCCGGTCTCGCTCAAGCGGTAATGCGTCCATTTACCCTCTTGACGACTCACCACAAGCCCGGAATCACATAGAATTTTCATGTGATAAGATAGGCCAGACTGTGTTAAATCCATCGGCTCTTGTAAAACACAAGCGCATTTCTCGCCACTGCGTAGTTGCTCCAAAATGGCAAGACGTTTTGGGTCGCACAGGGCTTTAAACACCCTTGCGCTTTCTTGGTAAGTTCTCATGTGTTTGCCTCATATTAAAAAGTTTTGATGTGAACAGTATATGCACCATTATCTCGTTTGTCAATAGCGCTCTGCAAATTATTTTAGTAGCGTTTACACCTTGCACGAAACCGCAAGCAACGCAAAATGGACACGCTTGCTGTTTTGCGGGGCTGTCAGCCCTGCAAAAATACCTGTTGAGAAGCTTCCCCGAACCCTGCCTCACAGGCCGTTAACGCGCCTGTTCCTTGTGTGATTTACAGCATAGCAATTTTTTTAGTATGTCTCTTGGTGAACCGCATGAGTATTAAATGGTGATAGTAGTTTGATTTTCAGGCATGGGGAATGACAGGATACCCCCTTCAAAAAACCGCGCCTGCCTGACAGATGCCGTAATTTAGTAGTTTTCTAATACTGTCTTATGAGAACCCACCGGGAAGGACGATTTTACTGCAAAATCATTCATGCTCCTTGCACGACAGCGTTTCGACCTCCAGCTTAAACACGCGGACGGAATCCAACATCGCGCCGGAAAACGTCCAGCCGTCTTTTCCGGTATTGTGCAGCATCAGAGCCTGCAAAGCCGCTTCTTTCTGCGCGGCCTCCTCCACAAAGGAAACGCGCCCCGTGCCGATAACGCTTTGAAACCGGGCGGTATGCCAGCAGGCTTCCTCGCCCTCTACCAGCGCGTAGTTTACGTCCAGCTCAAAGCCGACGGAGGGCGTCCCGGCGATGAGATCCAGCTTCCGCCCGCTTTTAGCGCTGTGAAAATAGAACACCCGCTTTCCGTTTTCCTCGGCGTAGCCGAAATTCAGTGGCACGATATACACCGCGCCGTTGTCGCAGAAGCCGAGGCGGCAGCAATGGCAGGTCTGGATGATTTGTGTGATTTTTTCTGCATCTGTGATCTCGCGGTCCGTACGCCGCATGTGCCTCACTCCTCATTGGTTTTGTTTCATGATAACACAAAGGAACCGGTTGAGGCAACTTTACAAAATATGTGTTGCCTGTGCCGCCGGCAGGCATGGAAAATCAAATTTTTTGATTTACGGCCGTGGAAGCCCGGCGGATTTGCGGCCGCGCTGCCCGGCGCACTGCTCTGCTTTTTGCAGCGGCGGTGCTTTTTTGCAAAAAACAACGGAATCTTAGGGGAGACGGGCTTTTTAACTTGATTCGACACCGTTCGACATGGTAAAATAGACTCCCGGCGCATCCCACTTCGCGCCGGCCATGGCCGCGTCTTTTCCCCATCCAGGAATGGGCGCGGCCGCTTTGTTTTTTACCGGGGAAAACCGTGAAAAGCGGTTGATTTTTGCGCTCCGTTCGCCTATACTGAAAGTGAAAAAAGCTGCTGTTTCAGGGAGGGAACGTTATGAAAAATTACGTGATCACCATCGCCAGGGAAAACGGAAGCAACGGCCGCGCCATCGGCGAGGCGTTGGCCGGGCGCCTGGGCATCCCTTTTTACAATCGGGATATCCTGCGCATGGCCGCCGATGACAGCGGCATCAACGAACAACTGTTTGCCAACGCGGAGAAAAGCTTCCGCAGCAGTCTGCTGTTCCGCGTGGCCAAGGACGCCTACAACGGCGAGGTCATCCCGCCGGACAGCGACAATTTTGTTTCCAACGAGAACCTGTTCCGCTACCAGGCCAAGGTGATGCTGGGCCTGGCGCAGAACGAGAGCTGTGTGATGATCGGCCGCTGCGCGGACTTTATTTTGCGCGACCGGCCCAATGTGCTGCGTGTGTTCATCCACGCGCCGGAGGAAGTGCGCGTGCGCCGCGTCATGCAGCGCCACAACCTCTCTGAGGCCGAGGCGCGCCGTCACATGCGCCAGGTGGACAAACGCCGCGCGGACTATTACCGCGCTTTCACGGGCAGCGACTGGCGCGACGCCGGCCATTATGACATCTGCTTCGATTCCGACCATATGGGTGAGGAGAAGATCATCCGCTTCATTATGGGATATATGAACGTGTGCTTCGAGGACTGA
>ULZE01009543.1_pt1 | contig 7547 bp, 8 predicted proteins | sample 1962841 | NCBI WGS metagenome assembly ULZE01 (sample SAMEA4835882, study PRJEB28245) | human gut metagenome | biome: gut microbiome; material: fecal sample | place: Denmark | collected 2008 | reverse complement strand
TGCGGTCCCCGGCCGGAGCGGCCGGAAATTGCCGCACAGTATGAAGCGGAGATGCCGGAATTCCGCCTGCGGCTTCAAGCCAAGGCCGGCCTGACCGGCTATGCGCAGGTATACGGGAAATACAACACAACGCCTTACGATAAGCTGGTTATGGATCTGATGTATATAGCGCACCCGAGCTTTTCAGAGGACTTTCGTATCATGCTTGCAACTGTGAAAATTTTGTTCATGAAGGACAGCACGGAGGGTGTTGCTGAAGGGCAGACGACAGCGGCGATGGTGAAGGAAGACGAGAAGAGTGCGTAAAATAAATGGAATATAGCATGGAGTCAGGACTGTATTACGAGAGCACATGAGGGAAAAGAACATGATATATGGGGAGTTTGGACTGATAAGCATTATTATGGCGGCATATAATGCTGAAAAAACGATAGAACAAGCAATTAGTTCTGTGCTGAATCAAACCTACCCTAATTTCGAATTGCTTGTGGTCAATGATTGTTCTAAGGACAGAACAGCCGAAATTGTTGGGAGACTTGCAGAGCGTGATAGTCGTGTGAGACTGATTTCCAAACCTAAAAACAGTGGAGTATCTTATACGCGCAGACATGGTTTAGAAGAAGCAAAGGGTGCATGGATTGCAATTCTGGATAGTGACGATGCATGGGCTCCAGAGAAACTCGAAAAGCAGATTGCTCTTCAAAAGAAGGTAAAAGCAGATTTGCTCTTTACGGGATCTGCGTTTATGGACACGGATAGTCAGCCAATTGATTGGTATCTTCGCGCTCCGGTAGAAGTTACTTATCGACAATTGTTGAAACAGAATGTGTTGTCCAATTCATCCGCGCTAGTGCGTAAAGAACTATACGCGAAGCATTATGCGGTCGGTGACGGAATGCATGAGGACTTTGCAATTTGGCTTGGTATTCTGAAAGAAGGACGAAAAGCCTATGGTGTGGATGAACCATTGCTCATATATCGTATTGCAAGATCTTCAAAGTCGGGTAATAAAATTAAGGCTGCAAAGATGAATTGGAATACATATCGGTATGTCGGATTGAATCTGTTGTCGGCATTTTATTATGAGTGTTGGTACATGGTTAAAGGTCTGCTGAAATACAAGAACTTGAAATAGGAGAATCAAAATGAAAGTATGTTTTATCAATCCTCCGTTTAAGGCTGAGTACGGTAAGTTTTCTCGTGAATCTAGAAGTCCTTCCATTGGCCACAGCGGAGTTCTGTATTATCCGCTCTGGCTGATTTATGCAGCATGTGTTGCCGAAAAGAATGGCTTTGACGTGGCTTTCATCGATGCTCCTGCTAAGAGGATGAACAAGGAGCAGACCTTGAATCGCGTGAAGGAAGAAGCAGATGATGCAAAACTGTTCGTGTTTGATACCAGTACGCCGTCTATTTATAGTGATGTTGAGTTTGCAAGCACGATCAAAAAGACGTATCCGAATGTATTTACGATGCTGGTTGGAACGCATCCTTCTGTTACGCCCGACGAAACTATGGCTATTAGCGAACTGATAGATGGATTGGCACGACATGAGTATGATTATATCGTACGTGATACCGCTATCGCGCTTCGGGACGGTGCTGACCTTTCGAATGTTCGAGGATTGACTTATCGCAAAAATGATGAGGTAGTTCACAACCCCGACGCAGAGCATATTACTGATCTGGATGAAATCCCTTATGCTGCAGAATTTATCAAACGTAGACTCTGCGTGACGGACTATGTTTTTCCAGCAGCGGCTTTCCCGTCTATTCAGATTTTCACGGGACGTGGTTGCCCGGCACAGTGCAACTTCTGTGTTTATCCTCAGACACTTCATGGTCATCGGTATCGTCTGCGCAGTCCGGAAAATGTCATCGGCGAAATTGAATTCATTGTCAACAACTTTCCGGATGTGAAGGAAATTGTGTTTGAGGATGATACCTTTACTATTAACAAACAGCGTGTCTCTGAAATCTGTAACATGATGATTCAGAAGGGAATTAATAAAAAGATTCGCTGGTTGTGTAATGCTCGTGTGAATCTGGACTATGAGACGATGTGCTTAATGAAGAAGGCCGGTTGCCATCTGATTATTCCGGGCATTGAGAGTGTAAATCAGCAGATTCTGAAGAATATCCGTAAAGGAACAACCGTTGAGCAAATTGAAGATTATATTGCCAATGCCCGCAAGGCTGGATTGGCGATTCATGCCTGCTACATGGTAGGCAATCAAGGCGAGACACATGAGACGATGAAAGAGACGCTAGCTGCTGCCATGCGTTTCAAAACAGATACGGCTCAGTTTTTTCCGCTGATTCCTTATCCGGGAACGGGTGCTCATGATTGGGCAAAGAGCAATGGTTATATTAATGGCAAGTACGACGAGTATATTCATGAGGACGGCACGTTGAACTGCATCATTAATACTCCTGAGCTTTCTGCACAGGAGTTGGTTGACTTCTGTGCTTATGCAAGAAAGAAGTACTATATGCGTCCCTGGTATATCGGTCATCGCATTGCTCGCGGTTTGCGCGATCCGGAGGATTTGAAGAGGAGTTTGAAGGCATTCTGGCGTCTGAAAGACAGTTTGCTGAAGTAAGATACTGAGGTGAAGTATGGTAATCCATGTCATTGGAACAATAAATGGGCAAGTCAATGAAGGGATGAGAAATGTTGCTACCCACTTGTCCAAAGAGTTTGAAAAAGAGAATACCGTACTTTATTCTGGATTAAAGCAGATTCCACAGATTGTGCTGAATTCCAGAAGAGCAGATGTAACAATGGTTTTTGCGCGTGCCAATAAACTCGTTTATAGTTTGACTTCGATTGTTACAAAGCTGTGTAAAAACACATGGATTATTTTAGTGCAGAAGCCAGATGCGAGCTTCATGCAGAAAAATGATAAGCATCTGCTGAAATGCAGCTATCTTTCTATTACAGAAAGGGACATGAAGAATGTGAAAGTCGCGTCTGGAAAACATAAAATGCTGTTTTCTGTGGGTATCGAATCGGATAAGTTTGCGCCTGTTTCTGTAGAAAGACAAAAACAGCTTAAGCAGAAGTATGGATTTGACGTTGAAAAGCCGCTCATCATTCATGTAGGGCATTGCTCGAAGGGACGCGGTTTGGAGGATTTCGCAAAAATCCATACAGCACAGCGTATGGTGGTTGCCAGTGGGATGTTTGAAGATGAAAATGTGGTACGCACTCTTCATGAAGCAAAGGTAACAATCCACAAAGGTTATCTGGAAAATGTCGAAGAAGTGTATCATATGGCTGATGCATATTTGTTTCCTACAAGATCTGCAGAATTTGTAATCAGTATTCCACTATCTGTAATGGAAGCACTATCTTGTGGAGTTCCTGTGATTGGATACAAGAGTTTTGAAAATTTAAAAGAAATCACAGACTCTGAGGGCGGCATTACGCTGATTGACGATGCAGAACAGATTGATGAAGTTTTATCTGAAGTGATTAAGAGAAAAAGCGACCATTCTTTGCTTGAAAAAACAAGTTCTTGGAGTGCAGTTGCTCAGAGCGTATTAAGGATGGTTCGGGAGGAAAATGCATGAAGCCGGCAATGATTAGTTTTATGGGCTTGGATGGTTCTGGTAAGTCGACGAGTGTTGATTATGCTTATGAGCAACTGAAGAAGCGCGGATACAAGGTTGAAATCGTACGGGCAGCATATGTTATCATTTTTTTGCGAGGGGTTATTAAACTTGGAAAAAAAATCCTGATGAAAAAAGACAGCGATCCTTTTTCCGGAGATTATAAGGCATACTTGGATAGTTTACGGAAGAATGCATATAAAGGTGGGGTGTATAAGACTTTTTCTTTTTTGACGACCATTGAATTTAAGCTGCAGATTTTCTTTAAAATTCGCATGAAAAGATTCTTTGGTACAACCCTGTTGGTGGATCGCTACATTTATGATAACATTGTAACCTATGCGGCGAATCTGGATCTGGGCGAAGAATACATGGAAGAGACGATGAACGGCAAGTGGAAATATGCTCCGCGTCCAGACAAGATTATTTACATTAAGACGCCGATAGAGGTCTGCTGTTCTCGGAAAGATGATATTCCTGATCCTCTTTATCTGGAAATCCGCAAGCCTCAGTATGAAAAAGTTGCAGAAATGTACAATGCAACCGTGATTGCAGGCGATCAGGATAAACAGAAAATGTTGGATGAAGTCATGGCAGCTATTGATGAAGTACTGCCCCCGCTCAAAAAGTAATTGAATAGGAGTTTGAAATGGTACGGAAACTGATCGTTCTTGGCATTGACGGTATGGATTGGGATGTAATTGTCCGTTATAAGGATATGCTTCCTAATGTGTATGGCTTGATACAGAAGAACAATTATCCTCATTTGCGTTCGGTATTTCCGGCAGATACGACCCCGGCTTGGTCTACTATATATACTGGCCTAGATCCATCTGAACACGGTATCATAAACTTCGTCAATGTTGGTGCAAAGCAGAATGCATACAAGCCTCTTACATTTGATGACAGTGCATTTAAGGGAAGAACTTTTTGGGATGCACTCAATAAGCAGGGGCTTTCGTGCGCCGTGATTCTGCCTATGAACATCAAGGAAGGCTGGGATATTGACGGTTTAATGATTACCCGCCCCTATGAAGGCAAGATTCGCGTCTATCCGAAGAACAAGGAAAATATTTACAACCCTCGATTTGATATTCTGGGTACGGATGGAAAATTCACTTCTGAAAAGGATCTTCCGGGTCTCCGGGATGAGTTCTTTGCTAAGGTGAATGAAGAGATGCGCCTGACGCGGTTAGCAATGGAAAACGAGGATACGGATGTGCTGTTTTCATACTTTTCCACAACAGACGGTATTCAGCACGATTTCTGGCGTCATTGCGATCCAAATCATCCTGAGTATCCGGGTACAAATGAATACGAGAACGTGATTCGAGATATGTATGTCGCCATGGACAACTATGTTGGCGAAGTGATGCGGCAACAGCCCGATACACCTTTGCTGATTATCAGCGATCATGGTCATGGTGCACGTCCGGTCTATACCGTGAGAATCAATGAACTGCTTCGACGTGGAGGGTATCTGGTGCCTAAGAGTGGTGGGGATGGTTCCAAGCCTTCTGCAAAGAAGAAAATCAAGAAGGTCATCAAGAAAACAGTGCTGAGTGTAGTGAAGGGCGTCGGTCTGCCGAAATGGGCGATGAAACTGGCGAAAAAATTCCCGGTGTGGAAGAGTTTGTTTGCATCCAGTGCTGATTTTGACTGGGATAAGACGCAAGCCTATCTGAGTGATCTTTCAGCTCTGAAAAATTACAGTTACGGTGGGATCCGCATCAATGATAATGTTGCTGACAAGGACAAGCTTGCAGATGAGATTATTGAATATTTGAAGACGATAAAGATTGAGGAGGAAGATAAAAATCTCTTTGAGTGGATCGTGCGTACCAACACTTTCTATCATGGTCAGTATCTGAATAAATATCCTGAAATCATCTATCAGATGGATGAACGCTGGGGAGGAGAATGGGAGATTGGTAAGCATGTCTTTGAAAAAGGCGGCTTTATGTATATGATGTCTCCAGGCGGTCATCGGTGGAGAACGGCGGTCATTGCGGGAAAGGATGTATCCCTAGAGAAGAAGCAGTATGAGATGACTGATGTATATCAATTGATTCTCGATTCTGCGCGATGATTAGAAGGGCGGTATGCACATGCAGAAGAGAGACGGATCTATTGATGCGGCAAAGGGACTTGGGATTCTGTTCGTTATTGTCGCTCATGTTATGTCACCGGTTATGGCCGCTATTGAGGCATTGATGGTCTTGTGCGACAAAATTTCCTGCAGCAACATGGATTTTATTAAAAAGCTAGGAAAGATGTCAATGGAAATCTATATGCCGCATGCGCCGATTCTTGTGGTGGGGAGAAGTATATTGATACCGTTGCTGAGTCATAAGCCGGGCATCTATATCGTTGTGTTTAGCAGTATTGCTTTAGGCATATCAATATTTGGCACGCTGATTATCAGAAAAACGAAGCACATCCGACAGATTTTGTTTGGGGATAAAGAGGAAAACGATGAAAAAGATACTTGTTTGGGAAACACTGGCAACCGTTTCTGGCGGTCAAAAAATGACGTTGACCGTTATGGATATGTTGGTGGATGAATATGAGTTCTGCTGCTTGATTCCTGCGGAGGGCAGGTTTTCGGATGAACTGAAGAGGCGTAATATCTCCTATATTCTTATGGGGGACCAGTCACTTCCGACAGGTATCAAAGGTAAAAGTGTGATACTTCGTTACGGCTGGATGTCGGTGAAAAACGTATTTAAGTCACTTAAAGCAATTTGGCGTTATAAGCCAGATATGCTTTACTGTCCTGGTCCTGCAGCATTGCCATGGAGCGCTGTATGCGGCACGATTTTGAATAAACCCGTCATTTGGCACCTGCATCATATCTTTTTAGATGGCGCAACGAAGAAATTGCTCAACATTTGCGGAAAGTGGAAGAGCGTAAAAAAGATCATAGCTGTTTCCAATTGCGTAGGTGAACAAATAGTCGATTCAAAAGCACATAAAAAAGTAGAGGTGCTTTATAACCCAGTTGAAGTTGAGAAGTATGCAAATGGGGACGCTTCTAAAGTACTGAACGAAATTGAAGAACGGCTAGGACGAACGATTATTCGAGGGGACATGGATACTTATTCATATCGGCATACTGACAAGGAATAAGTGTCAGGACTTCTTTATAAAGACGGTTGCAGAGCTAAAAAATGGGACAATCCGTAGTGGGTATTCTGATTGGAGAAACGGTGACGGATGCGGATCAGCAATACAAGCAGGAGTTGCTGAACGCAACTCGAGAGGGCGAGCTTGAAAAAGAGATTTATTTTGCTGGCTATCGAAGAAATATATCGGATTACTTGGTCGTCGCAGATTGTGTGGTTGTACCTTCGATGGAAGGCTTGTCGTTGGCAGCACTTGAAGCGATGAGTGCCAGATACAGGGTGGTTGCGCAAGATTGCGGCGGAGCAGCTAAACTTTTGAAAAGTGCGGGTTGCGGCACATTATATAAAAAGAATGGAACGGCATTGGATGCAGCTTTTGCCGTTCGTAAGGCGCTGCAAGAACAGGATGTTAGGAGTCTTAATAAGGGGTATGAATACTGTCTGAAACAAGACGCCGGATCGTATATTGATCAATTGAAAAGATTATTGATGCGGGCAAATGAATAGGAGGGCAAAATGGCGGCACAGACGATCGTGATAGGACATGTAGCGCTGATACAGCTGTCTAAAAGACAAGACTTTGTATTAGATGTCATTGCTGAACTTCGAAAGCAGGGCTTTGACGCCATCGGAATTTTCGCAGGAGAATGTCGGGAAACGGAATATATGACAGAGCTCAAACAGAAAGTTAATGTATTGGGACTTGAGCATTGCGCATTGTTCCTTGGCAGGAGAAATGATATACCGGACTTATTGAAAATGATAGATATTTTGATGATTCCGTCATTTGAAGGGTTTCCGCTGGCA
>ULZE01017460.1_pt1 | contig 7734 bp, 7 predicted proteins | sample 1962841 | NCBI WGS metagenome assembly ULZE01 (sample SAMEA4835882, study PRJEB28245) | human gut metagenome | biome: gut microbiome; material: fecal sample | place: Denmark | collected 2008 | reverse complement strand
GCTACGGCTTGGAGGACAGCTTTGAGGAGGGAATGAAGGAAGGTATCATAAGAGGTAAAGCAGAAGGTAAGGTTGAAGGCAAAATCGAAGGTAGAATCGAAGGTAAGCTTGAAGGAGAGAGACAACTCTTACATAGGCTCATGGAAGCCAAATTTCAGGAAGACTGTACAGCATGGCTACAGTCATTAACCGAGGATCAACTGCATATCGTATCCAATCTGCTTTTGGAATGTGATACCTTGGAGTCAGTTAAAAAACAATTAAATAGACGCAACACCATATAAGAATACTTCATAAACAGCACCTTTATACTTATGTCTGTACAAAGTAATGGTTATTTATGTGTCTAACCGAAAGAATTCATAAACAGCATATTTATAATAAAGGAATCAACAGATGCAATACGAAAATTTTTACAAATTCATACGTATCTTGCAGTCTATTTATTTTACGGCTTCGATAAAAAAGCTCTCAGCGTAATTACAATGATTTGCTGAGGGCTTTTCATGTCTGCTATATCACTGCTTCGAATTGCGGCTTGATTTTCCGTTTCATAATGAAAAAGGAAATCACCAGCAGAAGATAGGTAATATCAAAATTAGCATATGCGGCAGGTGTTACTATTTTTATAAATACACATGCGACAATTGCAATGATATCCATACGCATATAGAAGCTGCCGAACTGGTAGCGTTTTACGATTCTTTTGCGTATCAGGAAATTTTTCATTGCAATTCCACCAGCGACACAGGCAACGATGACATCTACCAGATAATTCACAATAAATTTCTGGTCCATCAGATTTTTAAAGAAGAACAGCACGATACAGAGTGAGAATACATACCAGATACTGCTGATTTGCATTTTCTCATAATCCTGATTGCGTATTTTTCGTTTCATATCCTTATATACATTGCCACGGGATAGCTTTGTCGTATATTCTTTCAGATCCCTGGGAATTACCAGCGTTGCTTTCTTTCTGTTTTTCATGCCCTCGAGACATTGTTCGAGGGCGGTATTAACAATGATATTGATATCCGCATCGGATGTATTGCTGTGCAGTACATAGTCATAGAAACGCATAAATTCTTTATGATAATCCTCATCCAGCTTTTTCATCAGGTAGAGATTGTCAATATGAATTTTTTTCTGACTGCTTTGATTTTTCATGGAGACCTATGCGACCTCAATCGTTTCGCTGTCGGTAATATGAAGATTGGTGTTATAGAAGGTTGTCAATGCACGAATCATATACTCACTGTCTTTGATACCTGCGGTTTCATAGGAGGAATGCATGGCAAGCTGAGCCAGTCCGATATCCACAGTATGCATGGATACCTTCTGACTGGAGAGATTTCCAAGTGTGCTGCCTCCTGCTGCATCACTTCTGTTAGCGAAATGCTGAACAGGAACCTCTGCTTTTTCACAAATTCCCGCAAAGACTGCCGAGCTGACTGCATCGGTTGTATATTTCTGATTCGCACTGAATTTCACAACGATTCCCTTATTCATATAGGTGCAGTTTGTATCATCTGTCTTTTCCGGATGATTCGGGTGTACTGCATGTGCATTGTCACAGGATACCATGAAGCTTTTCGCAACAGCACGGTAGTAATCCTCTTTTGTGTAACCAAGGTTGTCGTTGATTCTCTGCAGAACATCATACAGGAAGGTTGAGCATGCACCCTGCTTGGTTCCGGAACCGACCTCTTCATTGTCAAAGCAGGCAAACACATTGACTGCTTGTTCATTTGTCCCGTGCAGTAAGGCTTTCAGCGATGTGAATGCACATTGCAGATCGTCCAGCTTCGGTGATGAGATGAATTCCTCCTTCACTCCCCAAATGCTTGGGGCCATGCGGTTCACCAGATACAGGTCTGTCCCTAAGATGTCCTCTTTTGCACAGCCCAGTTCATCGGCAAGCAGCTGGGCATAATCACCCTCATTGCATTCTCCGGCTGAGAACAGCGGCAGCATATCTATCTGATTGTTATATTTCATACCGTTATTTACATCACGGTTCATATGAATGGCAACATTGGGAATCAGAAGCAGATCACGGTCAAAGCTTACCAGCCTGCTTGTAAAGGTGTTTCCTTCTTTCACAAGAACACGTCCTGCTAAAGACAGCGGGCGATCCATCCATGTTGCGCACAGCATACCACCATAGCCTTCCGTATTCAGCTGCAGATAGCCGCCCTTTCCTTTCAGCACTGCTTCTTCCTTAACCTTAAAGGTTGGTGAATCCGAATGGGATGAAGTAACCTGAAAGTGGTAATCCTCCAGACTGCTTCCGATGTGGAAGGCGATCAGACTGGAGCCGTTTCTTGTAGTGAAGTATTTTCCGCCCTTTTCCAGCGTCCAGGCTTCACATTCCCGTAATTCCGTATAGCCGTCTTCCAGCAGCATATCTTTCATAGTGTTCACTGCATGAAAACAGCTTGGACTTTTCTGAATGAAGCTTAGTAATTCGTTCGCAATATCTTTATACATAATTGATTTATCCTCCTGTAATCTACACGTACAGTATAGCATGGTATGCTTACGGGGTAAACATGCCCAATGATATACCAGATCAGCGGAAGGGGGATTTCCTGCAAGGAAATCATACCCTGTGCACAGCATTTTCTATAAATATTTTTTGGAGTCTATGCTAACCTCTCAGACGATTTACCACATTCCTCCTGCATGAAGGGTGAGCAGTAAAGGGAAAAGGTAGAATGCATAGGATGAGCCAATAGTAAGAAAGACAAGACCGGCTGATCTTGTCTTAAGGTTTATGCCTTTTCGTTTCTTTTGATAACCGGCAGGATCATACCAAGCGCTGTCAGTACGACTGGTGTGATGACATTCAGTGCTGTGGTGAACATGTCTCCCGGTGTATACATACCCATGATACAGCATGCTGCAGTCAGAATAAAGCACCAGATACCAAAGGTCATAGCGACTCCCTGATTCTTAACAAACCGGTATTCCGGCTGAAATTTGTTTCGTGCCGTACGCAGTGCGATATAGGCGGCAAATACCCATAGATACCGCATAGGCATAGTGACAGAATTCAGCTTGTTCAGCTGTGCAAGCACGCTGGCAGCACCAGGCACGAAGGACTGAATCAGAATAATGCTTCCGGACAGAATGACAACCATCCAGATTCCGTTGATATAAGCACCATATTTGTTTTTCTTAAGCAGTCCGGATGGAATAAACTCTCTGGCTTCCTCGTTGTCCAGCAGCATACGCAGCGGAGCATCAATACTTAATACCAGAGTTGAGAACTGACCGATCATGTTGCACAATGCATAAATAATCAGCAGTGCATCTCCCATGTGATAGTAGCCGCCCAGCTTCTGGAATGCCCAGTAGGAGCCGTTGGATACATAGGAATTAAAGGATTCCTGTGTTCCGTTAATTACGGCAGGATCAAACATCATACCCATTGCAATCGTACCCAGAATGGCACATACAACAACCATGATTGCCAGTGTAATCATACCCTTCGGGAAGCCCTTGCTTGGATTTTCCACCTTATTAACATAAGGGGAGATCTTTTCACAGCCACCCACGGCAAACACCAGAATGGACAGCGATGTAAAATACTGCAGGTTAAACTGCGGGAAGATATTGTCCCAGCTGAAATCCGGAGTGACAAAGCCGCCGTTTGGATTGATGACCGGTGCGGCAAACATCATCAGAATGTACAGTATGGACATGATGAACATACTGCTTCCGGCAATCGTCGCCAGCTTCTTCAGCGGATTTAAACCGCGGCTTGCGACCCAGCAGAAGAACAGGAAGACTGCCAGCGTACCCAGCTGTACATAAACGGTTGGAAATGTGTCATACGTTTCCGCATTGCGAAACACTGCCCAGCTAAGTGCTTTTAGTCCACCGCTGCCTTTACTTGCGATGTATGTAATGTGACATGCCCAGTAGGTCCACCCGGCATAGTAGGCGAATTTCGGACCAATTGTTTCATTGATCCATGAGCTGACTCCACCACCGGAGTCTTTGAATGCTGATCCCAGTTCTCCGACCATGAGCGCATACGGCACAAAGTACAGAGCAAACATCAGAATCCAGCTGAATATAACCTGAATACCATTGAAGTATACGAAGCCGTTTAATACATTTCCAAAACCCCAAACGGTAGAAAATGCCATAAACGCAAGGTTATACCAGACTATTTTCTTTGAACTTTCCATTTTTACCCTCCTTAGAATATAAATGTCGAGCCTAGCTATCATACCATAGGTAGTTCATAAACTCCATGATTTTTCAACATTTTGTTCGCAAAATATACTACAATTTCCAGATTTTGTTTATGATTCTCCATTAACTTTCCATCATTTTCTATCCACTGTATGTTTTGTGGAAATTCTGTGCTACAATGCTGATAAACAGAAAGGAAATGATGAACATGGAAACCAGACGGTTTGATAAAAAGGATGTAAAGGAAGTTGCAGAGCTGTTGAAAAACGGGCAGGTTGTGGCATTTCCTACAGATACGGTGTTTGGTCTGGGGGTCATTTATGAGAATGAGGAAGCCTTGCGCAAACTGAAGGAAAGCAAGGGACGTCCGGAGAATAAGCCGATTCCCACCATGGTTGCGGATGTGGAGCAGATGAAGTGTATCGCACAAATGCCTGCAGAAGCTGTGGCACTGGCGGATGCCTTTATGCCGGGAGCATTCACTATGATCTTGAAAAAACAGGAGACGCTGCCGGATTATGTGACGAACGGATTTCCTACCGTGGGAATCCGAATGCCGGATGATCCGTTTGTACTGCGTCTGATTAAGGAATGCGGAAAGCCGCTTCTGGTAACGAGTGCCAACCGTTCCGGAGAGGAAACTGGTGTTCGGGATGAGCAGGTGCTGGAACAGCTGGACGGCAGAATTGATGCGATTGTTTTAGGAGAAGCAAAAGGCAAGCTGGCGAGCACGATCGTAGATATGAGCGAAGAAGAACCGCGCATTGTCCGTGAAGGCCCAATCTCTGCGGATGATATCAAAAAGGTGTTACATAACGCATAAGGGATAGCTTCTGCTGAATTTCATATAGTTATATTGTCAAGATAAATAGGAAAATCAGAAAAAATGAAAATCACTGTCCGTTAATGGCTTTGTTTTTTCATGATTTCTGATTTTTTTTCAGCCCTCTTTTCATGAGATGGATTTGTGATAAAATGAAATCATAGAAAGCAACGAGGACATCCTATGAGAAAGAAAAATATATTGAAAATTCATCTGCTGGGTGAATTTTATATGGAAAACAAGAATTACCGGTTTCCGCAGGAAACAAAGAAGAGTACACAGCTGATCCTTTTGATCGCCTATCTGATGATGTATCGGCATACGGTGGTATCCAAGGAAAAGCTGATTAAAATATTGTGGAAGGAAGATGAATCGGATAAGCCGGAGGGTGCCTTGCGCAATCTTGTGTATCGTGCAAGAAAGGAATTGCAGAAATTTTATCCGGATAATCCCGAGCTTTCCTTTATTCTGTCAAAAGGCAATACGTATGCATGGAATTCTGAAATACCATGTGAGATTGACATCGTGCAGATGGATGAGCTGTGCAAAAAAATCGAAGAGGAGGAAGCACCGGAAGCCTCTTATCAGTATTGCAAAGAGCTGCTCAGCAATTATATGGAAGACTTCATGTTTGAATTTCATACGCAGGACTGGGTGGAGCTGCAGAAAACCTATTATGACAACAATCTGATGCGGGCAACCAACCGCAGCTGCAAGCTGTTGATGGATAAAGAATATTATGATGAAGTAATCAAGCTGTGTGATATTCTGGGCTTTAAGCATTATGCGAATAACCATATTCATGAATACAAGCTGGAGGCATATCGACAGACCCATCAGTATTCGCTGGCGATTTCGTATTACCACAAGGTGACCGATATGTATTACGGAAGACTGGGGATCGAGGTAACACCGCTCTGCAGAGAAATTTATGCTGAGGTTGTACAGTGTATTGCCAGCAATCCGGTTGATGTGGATGAGCTGGAGCAGCAGCTGAAGGAGCATGTCCGAAATGAAGGAACCTTCTATTGCGATTTTGATGTATTTAAAAATATTTATCAGATGAATCTGCGTTCTGCGAGACGATCCTCCCGTTCCCGTTATCTGGTGCTGTTGACCATGCGGCAGCCGGAGGGTGTTAAGGAAGAGGCTCAGCAGAGAGAGTCGGATATTCTGCGCGATGTTATAACGACAGAGCTGAGAAAAAACGATGTGTTTACGAAATGCAGTCCGTTTCAGTATTCCCTGATTATTGCGACAACCTCGATGGAGGGGTGTGACAGGGCTATCAGCCGGATCATGGATAGATTTGAACAGAAAAAAACGATAGTTGAATCTGAACTGGCATATGAATATAAACATATTGAATGATAAGTATATTAAGCGTATAATGAAGTTATTGTAATTATTATGGGAGTTTCCTATCTTATGAAAGGGGAAAGAAGATGGAAGTGATCAAAGCATTCCTGTTTGGAAATTTGCAAATAAATTATGGTGATATACACCTGGATGAGACAGATATGCGTTCCAGCCAGCTTGTTACACTTTTATCTTATTTTCTGATTTATAACGACCGTAAAATATCATCATCGGAATTAAATGATATGCTTTGGGAGGATGATGAGGAAATCAGTAATCCGCAGAGTGCATTAAAGAATCTGATGTACAGGCTGAGAACCCTATTAAAAAAGGTGTTTGGTAAAACAGATATGATTATTACAGGAAAAGGCTCCTATTACTGGAATACATCATTTAAAATCAAGCTGGATACTGATAAATTTGAAGATTTGGATAAAAAATTAAAGACTGACAGGGAGTATTCGTACGAAGAACTGACAGAAATGTTTGATTGTCTGACGATGTATGAGGGTAAATTTTTAGCAAGTATAAGCTCAAAACGATGGGTCTTATCACTTTCTACATATTATCATTCTATATATTTGCGTTGTGCGAAGCAGCTGGCCTTCAGATTTGAAGGAAAACAGGAATATGAAAAAATGAATAGATTATGCAAGGATGCTCTCATTCAGGATCCCTTGGATGATGAAATGCAATATCTGTTTATTTCCTCATTGATGTATTTAAATCATTATGATTTGGCAAAGGAACAATATCATACAGCCAGCAAGCTATTATATGAACGTTTAGGTATTAAGCAATCACAATTTCTTCAAAAGGCATATATGATGCTGCTGAAAAATAACAATGAGGTAAGCTCGAATCTGGATGTTATTCAAAACAGCATAGCTGAGGAAAAAATTGAAAAGGCGTTTTATTGTGAATTTGGTGTATTCAAAGAGATTTATCATCTGGAATTGCGTAGAATGGTGAGAGAAGGGTTTTCGGAATATGTGGTATTGATGACATTGCAACCGAAAAAATTTGTTGATCCGCATTCGCAGGAAGGTTTGCATATGTTATCAAAAGAAATGAATACATTAAAGGAGATTCTCTGTATAAGCTTGCGAAGTGGAGATGTGATCTCAAAATACAGTGGATCTCAGTTTATATTCATGCTGCATAATTGTAATGCAGAGAATGCAAAGCAGGTGATTGAGCGTATTCAGAATAAATATGAATCAGCCAATAAATACAGCTTCATTGATTTAGATTATACTTACGATGAGCTGCAGTTGTTCGAAAATGATACATTGAAAGGATAAAATACTATGAATGATCACAGATACTATCCTAAAAATGCC
>ULZE01005713.1_pt1 | contig 8354 bp, 7 predicted proteins | sample 1962841 | NCBI WGS metagenome assembly ULZE01 (sample SAMEA4835882, study PRJEB28245) | human gut metagenome | biome: gut microbiome; material: fecal sample | place: Denmark | collected 2008 | reverse complement strand
CGGGTCCCCATGATATGAGGAATGAAGCCATGAAACATGGCTTCATTTTTATAATATTTGCATCTTGTTTCTAACACCTATTGTTTTGTTTATTTGTTTCCTTTCTTTGCCATTTCTACAGCAGTAGTAGTAATGTAATATTTAGCTAGTGTATTTTCATTTTCCCATTCCGGCATATCCTGATTGTGTACATAATGCAGGAAAGCCTTTGCCACTTTGCTGAAATGTTCTTCGTGTCCTAATCGTTTTTCCTGTGGTATGTCAATCAGATAAGTTCCATTCTTTTTGTTTTTGACAGATAAGAACGGATAAGTTATTTGAAGCTGTTCCACTGTTTTTTGCAATTGAGCTTCAAATGTCCGATTGTCAATGTCCGGTTCTTTCTGTATATATAGCTCTTTTACAAATCCATTTTTTTCATCCTGAACGATTTTTAAAGTGGCTTTACTTCCTTTCTTTATGGAAGTAAATGTATCTCCTCCGTTAGTGGGTGGAGTATAATTCCATGTGACTTTCATTCCTATACAAATCCCTTTAACGGTATAGTTGAGACTTCCGTTTGCCATCACTTCCAATACATCGTTTTTTATGTATCGATTAAGATAAGCGGGAAAAGAATCGACTTGTGTCGATTGACTGAACTCTGCTAATGTAATTGGAGTTGGCCAGTGTTTGGCGGCATTCACGGTGACATCCGATTGATAATGAATCGTTTTATCAGGAAAACATTGCCAGTTGATAAGATCGATCAGATGTGTTGTAACATCTGCAATCCCTTCTCCTTGTTGCTCTACATCATAATACCATGCCGGGCGAATTAATGGCTTGCCAGAAACTGTCTTGAAAAAATGATGCACGCTTTCCATTATGACAGATGGATTGTCCGGTGAACCTTTTTGTAAATCTCCGAATAATTCCGTCTGATGCAAAAGCTCTTTTTCTATGATATTGAGGATATCATAACGTTCCGTCATCAGATCGTATAAAAGAAGATTCTTTTCTTTGGCGAGTTGATAGGCTTCTGTCAATAACTTGAAATCCTGTGGATTGATAGCCAGTGGCTTATCGGCAAGGACATGATATCCGGCTTTGATAGACTCCATGATATAGCGCGTCTTTTTCAGATTGTTTCCGGCCAATACTACTATATTACCTTTATGATCGGCAAGCATTTTCTGGAGATAATCATCTCCGGTATATACTTGTTTTTTCCATGTCGTAGGAGATTCCGCCCGCTGATTATAAGAATCAATGCTTTCCAGATATTGGTTGACGGCTATTCCTTCGGGGGCATATATCCGGATGGTGTCACTGACATCTGTCAATGTCTCTTTTTGAAGTAGGCTGGCATGGAAATGTCCGGGATCGAGTACAATCAGATCTATTTTATGAGATCCGCTTATATCTACTTCATCGGTAGTCTGCCTTTTAGATAAAGAGCATGAGGCAACCACCAATAAAAACACTAAAAATCTAATGTTGTATGCGAGTTTCATCCTTTTATTTCTTATTATAAATCTTGACTAATTTCTGTGCATCTTTCCAGCCTTTCTGATACGCTTCTTTCAGTGTAATAATCTTGCCATTTTGCTCTTTACTCATATTAGAGGCTTTCATAAAAGTGAAAATTTCAATCGTTTCTTCTTTTGAAATAGGTGGAACTCCGGTTTGGAAGAATATTAATATTTGTTCAAGGAGCACTTTATATCCCTGATATCCTCCAACGGCTATTGCGCCTTTCGAGGTAAAGGCTGTCCCTCCGTAAATTTGCGGTCCTTTGGTGATTCCTCGGAATGTGCCGATTCTTCCATCCTTCCAACGTCCCACTACAATATCCCCTTTGTCGGAAGACATGCGATTGACGGATTCGCATCCCATACCCATGACTGTATACAGAGCCTCAATTCCATGGATTCCATAAAAACCGAAATCTGGATGAGTGGGTTCCACTTTATGTGGAGAATAGCAGTCAGCTCCTAAGATTTGTCCTAGTTCACTGTTTCGTAGTTTTTGATTTTGAGGAGTAAACCGCAAGGCAGAGGATGAGAAGATTGGTATATTGTATTTTTCTGCCATCTCATAGATAGCAATGGCATCTTCTAATGTAGCTCCGATAGGCTTGTCTATATAGCATATTTTACCGGCTTTGAAGACCTCCATTGCTTGCTCCAAGTGAAGCCGTCCGTCATTCGTTTCCAGAAGTACGCAATCCACTTTTTCCAATAAGTCTGCTATGGAAGAGGTGATTTCTACTCCTTGTGCCTTTACTTTTTCAATATATCCGGGAATACGTTCATAACTGGATTGAATTGTTTTAGAACCATATGGATAGGCGGCTACTACCCGGAAACCTTTAGAAAATGTTTCGTCCGAGCCGCTATTGATCAATTCAGTAAAAGCGGTAGAATGGGAGGTGTCCAAACCGATAATTCCTATTCTCATTACTTTTTGTGCGTATATACTGGTACTGATCATCAGCAATACAAAGAAAAGAGTGATTCTGTTTTTCATGATTGGTTATAGATTTATCTGTTCTGCACTTTCGGTGTCCAAATATAGCGAAGATTTTTCTTTTCTTCGCAATATACTTGCTGGACATTTTTCTGAAATTTCACCGTAAATGGCTCGATATACCGCATGAGCTTTATTCTTGAAAGGAACAATACAAAACATCCATTCGGCCTTTAGTAAAGCAGGTATTGTTAGTGTCAATGCTTCTTTAGGTACTAAATCTAGTCTTTCGAAGCATTTTTCGTTGACTTGTTGTTGACGGCATACCGGATCGAGTTTTACGATTTTTACCAGTTTGGGATCATTGAAATCAGCTACATCCGGATCATTGAAAGCAATATGCCCGTTTTCTCCGATACCCAGGCAAACAATGTCTACCGGATATTTAGTAAGCAGATCGGCATATCGTTTGCATTCCTCTTCAAGACTCTCTGCGCGTCCATTCAGGTAGTTCACTTTTTTAAAAGGAACTTTGTCAAAGATACGAATACGGAGGAAATGCCCGAAACTCTGTGGCGCGTCCGGATGAATACCTATGTATTCATCCATATGGAAGGCGTTGATTCTGGTCCAATCTATTCGCTTATCATGGATTAGATGATTTAAAAATTCGTCTTGTGAGGGAGCGGCGGCAAAGATCATATTGATTTCAGCCTTTTCTTCCAAGAGCTTGCAGATTCTGTCAGCTACTTCCTTTGCAGCTTCATTGCCCATTTGTTGGAGAGTGGGGTAAATTTTAATGGTTAATAGCTCTTGTTGAAATACTTTGGTTTCAGATTCATTTACTATAGATAACATGGCCTTCTGATATTGTGTTAATAACATTGATTTGATTGTCGAAAATGATAATGTCAGCATCTTTACCTGCTTCAAGAGAACCTTTTGATGAGTCAATGTGTAAAATGCGGGCAGGGGTGAGTGTCATCATGCGGATAGCATCGGTGAGGGGGATGCCAGCTAATTGTACCATGGTTCTAACCAAACGGTCAGTGGTGGCTACACTACCTGCAAAAGCAGAACGATCCGGCATTTTTGCAACGCCATCTTCAATAATAACTTTTTGTCCGTTAGTCAGGCTTCCTAGAATGGACTCTCCATCTGGCATTCCAGCGCCCCGCATAGCATCGGTACAGAGTGCAGTTTTGTCAGGTCCTTTGAATTTATAAACAAATTGAAGGAGTGGCTTGGGGAGATGTATACCGTCAGCGATGATTTCGACTGTTATATCATCAATCAAATAGGCAGCTTCCACTACTCCTGCATGTCGAAAAGCATTTCTACGTGTTACGGATGACATGGCTGAATATAAGTGAGTTATATGGGTATACCCGGCTTTGTTTGCTTTTTCCACCTCTTCATAGGTTGCGTCAGTATGTGCAATGGAAGGGAGGATATGCTGTCTTTGCAGCTCTTCCCCCATTTCGATAGCTCCTTCCAATTCTGGCGCAACGCTCCAGCGTACAATATCCTGTGAGATATTTATAAAATGGTTATATTCTTTCGGGCATGGTTTTTTAAGATAATTAGGGTCTTGTGCTCCACACTGGGAAGGTGAAAAATAAGGACCTTCAAGATGTAGACCTATAAATTTAGCACCTTTATTATTCAGAACTTTCGCTTTTTTATAAATAGTAAAAGTATTCATTAACTCTTCATCGGTGCAGGTCAGAGTTGTAGGCACCATAGCTGTTGTTCCATACTTCGCATGAACTTCCGCTATTCTTAGAAATGCCTCCACTGTTCCGTCCATGAAATCATGTCCGCCACCTCCATGAACATGCATATCGATAAAACCAGGAGATACATATTGTTGTTTGGCATCTATTATTTGATCGTCCGGGTTTATCTCAAGCATTTTGTCGGCAAGGATTTGTTCGATCTTTCCGTTTTTGCAAATCAATGCCTTGCCCGTATCTATGCGATCAGGAAAGATGAGTTGTCCGTTTAGAATGATTAGTCTCTTCATTTTATATTGTTTGAGGTTTATTCATTTGTTTTTTATCTCCATGAAGTGATTTTGTGTCCTTTGACAGCAAAGAATGCAAGATAAAGGAAGCAGGGGATTAATACCCAATAGCCGATACGTAAATCGTATATTTCAGCAAAGTGACCATAAATTAACGGAAGGATTGCATTTCCGCAGAGTCCCATGATTAACAGTGAGGAACCTGTTTTGGTAAACTTTCCCAGGCCATGAATGGATAACGGCCAGATACCTGCATAAATCAGTGCATTTGGAAAACCTAATGCATTGAGAAAAAAGATGGAGGCATTGGCTTGATGGCCGAAAAGGGTTACATTAAAGTCGGCAAATACAACTCCGAATGAAAGGAATAATCCTAGTACTGTACATATAGTCAGTGCATTTTTCTGTGAGATATATTTAGGAATTACGATGATTCCCAATATATAACCGATCATCGTACATGCCAGAGTATATGAGGGAAATGCTTTTGCCTCCAATAGATCCATACCCATGGAATTGGCATAATTGATGATGGTATCAATGGCTATCACTTGTGTTCCTACGTGAAAGAAAATAGCCAATGCGCCTAAAATAAGGTATGGAAAACCAAAAATGTTTTTCTGATTACTATGACCGCTTTCTTTGTCATCTGTCGCATTTTGTTCATCCGTATTAATTTCAGGTAAGACAGAATATCGAATGACGATGCCTGCTAATAAAAGTAGTATTCCTAGTATAGTGTACGGAACGATGACACGTTGTATCAGTTCGTCAAGCATAACACTTTGGGTTATTGTATCCAGTGTACCCGATTCTATCAGGGCAAAAAGTTCGCTGTCATCAGCTTTTAGAATCAATGCAGCGAAAATGAGAGGAGAGATAATTCCGGCAAACTTGTTACATATACCCATGATACTGATACGACGGGCAGCACTGTCAATCGGACCAATAATGGTTACGTACGGATTAGCTGCCGTTTGCAGGATTGCCAGACCTGTTCCTATGGAGAACAAACCGATCAGGAAAATTTCGAATTGTCGTGCTAAAGCGGCTGGAACAAATATGAAGGCTCCTAATGCGGTTAACATAAAGCCATACATGATTCCTCGTTTGAAGCCTACTTTCTTTAATAGTATTCCTGACGGAACAGCCATTACAAAATAGGCAATGTAGAAAGCAAATGCTACAAAGTAGGATTCGAAATGTGTAAGTTCGCAGGATATACGGAAATAAGGAATGAGTATGGAGTTGACCCAGGATACAAATCCAAAGATAAAGAACATTCCGGCTAAAATGGCTATTGAGATGTAGTAGGTCTTTTTTTCGTTTGATAGGTTCTTATTTTTCATAGTAACTGTGTTCTATTGAGTAATTATTTAAAGCAAAAGTATGCTTTCTTTGGTTTATGGATTGATGAAAAAACGAAAAATCATATTCAAAAAACGTATTCTTATCAAGTATTATTTTATAAAATCATTCTGTAGCTCTTTGTATATGCTTTTCATCTGCCAGGCATCCATACTAATAAGAGTAGCATCTCTTCCCTGTGATTTTAGAGAAATCCCTATACTTTCTTTTTTGCCCGGATAAACTCGGGTTGTTACTACTTGTTTGTCATTAACAAAGATTTCAATAATACTTTTGTCTATAAATATATGTAACTTAAGCGTTTCGTTCGGCTTAAGATATACAGGAGCAAGTTCTGGTGCTCTGGATATTACATCCGGGAGTATGGAAGAGTGGGCGGTTTCAAGTGAAATCAAACCCCATCTTTGATTTTTCAGTGCAGGATTTGTTCTGACTAAGTCAACTCCTCTATCCTTGAAAAATTTGATAGAAGTAAATTCCTCTTTATCAGGTGAACGTAGAACATTCATTTCTATCATTGGTGAAGATTTTATATTGATTTCAGCTTTGATTTCAAGTGCATTTCCCTGTATATTATCGATTATGATTTCTTTGTTTGCCGGTAGATGGGTCTTATCTATATGTTGATGGTGGGTACGGAGTGATTTATAATCTCCATAAGGTTGTATGTTGATTGTGTCACATTTGTCTAATGTGAGTTTTCTCGGAAGTGTTGTAATACCTCTCCAGCCGGGAGATTTTTTGCCTGTATGCATGTTATGTATAACTATGACTCCTCCTTTGCCATCACTTGTTGCGCTTGGAGCATGTACTCCTCCGGGGAGAAAAGACATGAAGTTAAAACGTCCGTGAAATGTTGGATAAAAACAATGTTCTTCTTTATTGTAGTCTCCTAATAAATACTGGCTACCGGTTGTGTGGCTAAAAAATAAAAAGATATATCTGTTTCCTATTGGCCAAAAGTATGGGCATGAAGCATCCTCTCCTGGTGGTAAGAAACATTCATTTTTCATGAAGTTATGTTCGTATTTCCAGTTTTTTAAGTCTTTTGAAGAGAAAAGAGAAGTTGATCGCATCGCTTTGTTACCGGGACCTGTATTTGTTCGTCCTCCCGTCACGGCATAGTATATGCTGTCTTCTTTCCAAATGGCAGGGTCAAACACATAGTATGGCAAAGTCTCTCCTGATTTTACTCTTGGAATAGCCGGTGTTGCTACCTTTTCCCAGTTTAGTAATAACGGATCGCTGGATGTAGCCACAATATCTCCTATGTCAACTCCATAATACATAGCTATGACTTTGTCTTTTTCGGCTAGGGTGGCACCGGAATAACACATGTTTTCCGGGCTGGGATATAAAGCTATGGGCAGATCTTTCCAGTGAATTAAATCATGACTGACTGCATGTCCCCAGTGTTGTCTAAAATCTTTAGAGGGCAAATATTGATAAAATAAATGCCAATTCCCTTGCCAATAGCATAAACCGTTAGGATCGTGCAAAATACTTTCCGGACTAGAAAAGTGATAGATTGGTCTGTAGGGGTTGTTCTTCCATTTTTCCCGACATTCGTTTAAATATTGTACGAAAGAATCTTTTTCCAGTTCTCTTAATTGATCTTTAAGATTGCTGGAAAAGTTTTTTTGTAATATCTTTGATTTGGGATAAGATGCTTGTTGAGCATAACATCCTATTGCAAGGAATATCGTACAAAATAGAAACGTGTAAATATTAATTTTGTTCATTTTTTTGATTGTTGATTTTATCTAACTGGTTCTCCGGTCTCTTTAGGGGTAAAAGGATCTGAATAGTAGATATGATCTTTCTTATATAAATTAAATTGTTTTTTTAGACGTATATTGAAAGAATTGATATTCTTATTCTTTTCTTTTGTCCATGCATTTTCAGCTAGTGCTGCCATCCGAGGAAATAGCATATAATCGAGTCTGTCCTCTGTTTCAATACGCTCTGTCCATAGATTAGCTTGTATTCCTAGTATGTTACAATTTTTAGGATATTTGACTGGTATATCTTGTGGGCTGAAAGAATATACTTTTTGATAAGAATTGTATGAAAATTTTCTCCAGTCAACCCCATGTACTTGTAAAGTGTCTTGTGCATAATCAAGATACATTGGTAATCGTGGACATAATACAATATTAAATTTTCTATCTAATGATTTCTGGAGTTGTTCAGGTCTATTCTGTCTCCAGAAAAATACGATGGTATGTTCAGGAGATAATTGGGAATCAGCTACTTCGTCCCAAGCTGCAACTTTGTTATGAATAAGCAGAAGAGAATCAGCCATCCTTTGGAAAAAGTAATTTTCTACGTCTTTTAAATTCTTCATTTTTTCATGTTTCATCAAGTCTTGGATATCCTTGTTAGTATTCCAATCCTGATTGCCATAATGTACTTCATCTCCTCCAAGGTGGATTACTTGCGAGGGGAACAGCGCATCTACTTCTTTTAGGATGTCCGTTAAGAGGAGTTCTATAAATTAAAATATTGT
>ULZE01012561.1_pt1 | contig 8606 bp, 7 predicted proteins | sample 1962841 | NCBI WGS metagenome assembly ULZE01 (sample SAMEA4835882, study PRJEB28245) | human gut metagenome | biome: gut microbiome; material: fecal sample | place: Denmark | collected 2008 | reverse complement strand
CGTCCGTATCCGCCGTAGCTGTCAACGATGATCTTACGTCCTGTAAGCCCGCTGTCTCCGTGAGGTCCGCCGATCACAAAACGTCCTGTAGGATTGATGAAATATTTTGTGTTTTCATCAACCATATCTGCCGGAATAATAGCGTCAAATACGTATTTTTTGATATCCTCATGAATCTGCTCCTGAGTAACCTCCGGATCATGCTGAGTAGAGCATACAACTGCGTCAATACGTACCGGCTTGCCTTCCTCGTTATACTCCACAGTAACCTGTGTTTTTCCGTCAGGTCTTAAATAGCTCAGGGTTCCGTCCTTACGGATCTTGGTAAGCTGACGTGCAAGCTTGTGAGCCATATTGATGGCATACGGCATATATTCCTCAGTTTCATTGGAAGCATATCCGAACTGGATACCCTGATCCCCTGCACCAATGGCATCGATCTCATCCTCGCCCATTTTTGCTTCCAGAGCCTTGTCAACGCCAAGGGCAATATCTGCAGACTGCTCGTCAATAGCAGTGATAACTGCGCAGGTATCTGCGTCAAATCCATATTTGCCGCGGGTATATCCAATCTCTCTTACAGTATCTCTTACGATCTTCTGAATATCAACATATCCGTTTGTTGTGATCTCTCCCATAACAAGAACAAGGCCTGTTGTAGTCGCTGTTTCGCAGGCAACACGACTCATTGGATCCTGCTCGATCAGAGCGTCAAGAATGGCATCGGAAATAGCGTCACACATTTTGTCCGGATGGCCTTCAGTAACAGATTCGGAAGTAAATAAAATTTTTTCCATTGTGTTTTTCCTTTCTTCATAACGACCCGAAAACTTATTGTTACGGGTATTGGTAAACAAAAGAGACAGCCCGAATAATCGGACTGTCTGAATTTATCTTTCAATCCTCTTATTGTTCGATCACTCGCTCAGGCTGGCACCTTCCTCAATAGAGGGGTTGCCGTGGCTTCACAGATCCTTTGTATCTCCACCACTCTGAATAAAAGGCCGTTCTCTATTTGATTTGTAACAATCATACAATATACTCATTTTTTCCGTTTGTCAAGAAAAAATATATGAGATTTCCGGATTATCCTACACGAAGACGGAATTTCTGGATTTCCTTTTCACTGGAAACTCTCTCGATCTCTGCGCCAAGGCTTCTCAGCTTCTCTTCAAAATTCTCATAGCCTCTCTGGATATAAACGATATCATCTACAACCGTTACGCCGTCTGCTGCCAGACCTGCAATTACAAGAGCTGCTCCTGCTCGGAGATCCGGTGCGCTGACTCTTGCACCTGTAAGCTTACGTACTCCATCAATGATCGCAGAATTTCCTTCTACCTTGATGTTTGCTCCCATTCTGGAAAGCTCGTCCGCATATTTGAACCGGTTTTCAAAAATACTCTCTGTAACAATACTTGTTCCCTCTGCAAGAGCCAGGGTTACCGCAATCTGCGGCTGCATATCAGTAGGATATCCCGGATAGGGAAGTGTTTTTACATGAGTTCTGTGCAGTCTCCTTCCTGCACGGACGCGAACTGCATCGTCAAATTCCTCCACTTCACAGCCAATCTCTTCCAGCTTTGCAGTGGTTGCTTCCAGATGCTTGGGAATTACATTTTTTACTGTAATGTCTCCGCCTGTAGCAGCTGCCGCAAACATAAAGGTTCCTGCCTCGATCTGATCAGGAATAATCGAATATTCTGTGCGGTGAAGCTTCTCCACACCTTTTATGCGGATAACGTCTGTTCCGGCTCCCTTAATGTTGGCTCCCATGCTGTTCAGGAAGTTAGCTACATCAACTACATGAGGCTCTCTGGCCGCATTTTCGATAATCGTGCGTCCCGGAGCCATAGATGCTGCCATCATAATGTTGATGGTTGCGCCAACAGACACAACATCCAGGAAAATATGGCTTCCGTGAAGATTTTCCGCACTTGCCATAATCGCCCCATGAAGAATCTTTACATCTGCTCCCAGAGCCCGGAAGCCCTTCAGATGCTGGTCAATGGGACGGCTTCCGATATTGCATCCGCCCGGAAGCGGCACCTCCGCATGTTTATATTTTCCAAGCAGCGCGCCCAGAAGATAATAGGATGCGCGGATTTTTTTAATGTATTCATAATCAACGCTGATATCGGCAATGGTAGAACCATTAATCTTTACTGTAGATCTGTTAATTCGTTCTACCTGGGCTCCGATCCCGGCAATTGCTTCCAGCAAAACATTGATGTCTCTTACGTCAGGCAGATTTTCGATTAATATGGTTTCATCCGTCATGATTGCAGCAGAAAGTATTGCAAGGGCTGCGTTTTTGGCTCCGCCGATCTCAACTTCACCTACTAACGGATTGCCTCCTTTGATTACATACTGTTCCATAAAACACCTCTATGAATTATTTTCACTCCGTAAGCCGAAGCAAACACCAGAAATGTTACTGTTCACTTTGTTCACAGTAACCCAGAAATGACTTATCATATCCGAAAAATGTTAATATATTAAAATGTTCAATATCGTATTATAACATATTTTTAACATTTGTAAATAAAAAGTTAAGTATCTGTGCCTGCTTCTGCTCTTTCCTCTGCTTCAACAGTTACTTTTTTGCTTTTCCAGTGTTTCCAAAACTGCCTGCAGACATGTTTCCAGATCCTGTCCTTCCTGATCGATCACAATATCCGCATATTTTTCGTACAGAGGTGTGCGTTCTCTGTACAGATCTGCCAGCGTCTGTCCTTCCTTCAGGACAACTCCTCTTCCCTTAAGGTTCCCAAGCCGCTTTGACAGTTCGTTCAGCGACAGTTTCAGATAGACTACTGTTCCAACAGACTTCAGATGCTCCATTGCCTCCTGGCAGTAAACCACGCTTCCCCCTGTGGCGATCACCGTCTCCTCCGCCTCAATAGAAGCATTGACACGATTTTCTATTGCCTGAAATCCATCATTTCCCTCCTGAGCTATGATCTGATGGAGCTTCCTTTTTTCCTGCTTCTGTATCAGAAGATCAGAGTCAAGGAACTGATAGCCCAATACCTTTGCAAGAACAACACCGATGGTGCTCTTCCCCACTCCCGGCATTCCTATCAATGTAATGTTATTCATATATCCTCCAGACATCTCTGTCTATCTTATTATCTGCAAATAACCAGATTTTATTTTACCATAAAAAGCCCTTTTCTGCAATCCCCCGGAAAATCTGCACTTTTTTTCCATTTTTCAGCGTTTTTTAGCCTGTTTTTTTGCTTTTTTCACACTGTAACCAAAAGTTCCCAGTTTCTTTCCTGTTCCCAGATACTCCCCATGTGAATACACAATAGGTCTGGCTCTGTTTAAATCAAACCGGTTCTTCTCATCCATATATTTTTCATCTGCGTGAACTGCTGCAACCTGGGCGATAAACATGTGATGAGATCCAAGTTCCCGGATTTCTTTTACCTTGCATTCAATAGAAACAGGGGCTTCTGCTATCATCGGCGCTTTTACCTTTTCTGCCTTTTCCCTTGTCAGTCCTGTCTCCTTAAATTTATCAACATCTCTTCCGGATTTTACTCCGCAGTAATCTGTGGCAAATGCCAGCTCCTCAGTAGTCAGATTAATCACAAACTCTCCTGTTTCACGGATCATGTGATAAGAGTAACGCTCCGGACGAATGGATATGGATACCATGGGAGGATTGGTACACACAGTTCCGGCCCATGCCACTGTTATAATATCATCTCTGCCCTCTTTATCTGCTGCGCTTACCATTACAACAGGAAGAGGGTAAAGCATATTTCCCGGCTTCCAGCTCTGTTTCGACATAAAAATCCCTCCTGAACTTATGCGTACTCGTTCTGCATCTGCGCAGCTTCCATTAATGCAGGAATAAGCTGTTTCTTTCTGGAAACCACACCTTTCAGATACAGAGAACCATTGTCCGCCTCCATGCTAAAAGCGCTCTCCGCCATCTCTTTACTGCCTTCGCCATAAAACAGAAGCTCTGTAGAACGGTTCATAATACTTGTAAGCATAAAGTAGACCCTGGAAACTCCATGACGGCCGCATTCACTTACCATAAACGGTTCCAGACGTTCTTTTATCACCTTAAGCTCGTCCTCGTCCATAGAACTGATCTGGCCCACGCCAAAGGTAACGTCACCCTCTGCAATAAATTTCTTATAATCCTGATAAAAGATTTCTTCCGGCGACTTGTCCTTCAGATTGCTTCCTGCCTTAAACATTTCCTTTGCAAATTCCTCTATGGAAATATCTGCGATCAGCGCAAGAGCTCCTGCTGCCATTTTATCCTGAAGAGTACAGGTAGGAGAACGGAACATCAGAGTGTCAGAAATAATGGCCGCGCAGAGAAGTCCTGCGATTTTAGGCGGAATCTCCAGTTTCTGTTCTCCATAGATCTGATACATAATCGTTCCCGTACATCCTACCGGCTGATTCCGGAAGCTGACCGGCTGCATTGTCTGAAGCGTACCCAGCTTATGATGGTCGATAATTTCAAGGATCTCCGCTTTTTCAATATTATCAACAGCCTGATCCTTTTCATTATGATCGACCAGAACCACCTTTTTCTTATGCATATCAAGAAAATTACGGCGAGAGATCGTACCCACACATTTTCCCTTTTTGTCAATTACCGGGAATGCCCGGTGACGATGCTTGATCATCACATCCTGAATATCATCTGTAAAATCCTCTGTGTGGAAGGTTACCAGATTTTCTGTTTTCATGATATATCTCACAGGAATACTTTGATTGATCAGTCTTGATATTGTAAACGTATCATATGGGGAAGAGATCACCACAATATCCTTTTCATGAGCAAGCTTCAGGACGTTTTCTGTTACCTGGATATCCATTCCCACAATAATACAGCTCACATTCATTTCAATGGCCTGCAGATGATCCTCTTCTCTGTTTCCGAGAATGATCATATCATTCTCCCGCACGTACTCTCTCAGCTTGTCCGGGTCAGCAGTTCCCACCATAACCTTTCCTTCTGTAAAATATCCGTGTTCATTTCCTTCGATCACACTGCCGCCAATGGTTTCCGCAATGCGTCTGTACTGGGTTCTTGCCCGTGACAGAAGATAACTGTCTGTTGTGTCCATATATGTCTGGGCAATATCTCCAATGGTGATCAGGCCCTCCAGACAGCCCTCTTTATCTCTGATCGGCAGAGAAACAATGCTGTTTTCCTGCATCAGATCCCATGCATTCTTTAATGACATACTCTTATCTGCTTCCGGGCTCATGCGGATATCCATATCCTTGACCTGAGTTCCGATATTACTCAGATATCCCGGAGGCTGAATCCCGAAACGGTTCAGCACATACTCAGTTTCCTCATTTATCTGGCCTGCGCGTTTGGGAACATATCTTTTGTTCTGAAATGTTCTGTTTTTTATATCACAATACGCAATGGCAGAACAGATAGAATCCGTGTCCGGGTTTTTATGTCCGATCACAAAAATCTTATCCTGTTTTCTCATAAATTCCTCCTCGCTGCCTCTTTCTTCAACTGATACTGTATTTCTTTGCGATACTCAGTCCAGTTTGATTCCTGCAAATAATGATCCAAGAGAGGTAGTTGCTTCCTCACCTGCATCCGGAACCTCATAGACCTCTTCCTCAATGTCTTTTGCCATCATATCAGATGCCTCTTTTATGCTGAGACTTAATTTTCCATCCTTTACAGCAGTTACCTTAACCTTTACTCTGTCTCCCACAGAAAGAACCTCAGAGGGCTTTTTGATTCTTTTCTCGCAGATCTGGGAAATATGAACAAGACCGGAAAGACCGTTCCCAAGATCCACAAAAGCTCCGTATGGCTGGAGGCTTTCTACCGTTCCTTCTGTTACCAGTCCCACCTGAACATTTGAAATTTTTTTCTTTCTCTCTTCCTCTGCCTGCTCTCTCAGAAGTTCTCTTGCAGAAAGAATCAGCTTTTTACTGTCTTTGTCACACTCGATCACCTGAACCCGTATCTGACGGTTCAGATATTCCTCTGTATCCTCCACATATCCAAGAGAAAGTCTTGAAGCCGGAATAAATCCCCGTACACCTTCCACATACGCAATGACGCCTGCATTGGTGATTCCCTTTACTGTAACGTCAAGAGCTTCTCCTGATTCTTTATATTCCCGGATTTTTTCCCATGCGAGCACATCTGCCGCCTCAACCCTGGAAAGAAGAATATTGCCGTTTCCGTCATCTTTACGGACAACCGTGGCAGAAACCTCGTCTCCCGGATGAACTTCCTCTTTCAGATTAAATCCCGGCTCTCTGGTATAGTCTTCAGCCGGAATCACACCCTCCGCATAATATTTCAGATCAAGGATCACTTCCTTTTCGTCCACACTTACTACTGTTCCGGTAAGAATGTCCCCTTCTTCTATTTTTTTCATAGACTCATTCAGCTCTTTTTCGTAAGCTTTCATTGTTTCAGCCATAATATACTACTCCCTTTCCTGCTATTATTTTCCTGCGTCCTCTGTCAGAACTGTGCAGCAGCTTTTATTTATGTCATATGATACCGCAGGTTCAAAACCCGGCATTCGCAGCACTGAACCTCGTTAAGTGTCCAGTCATATTTCCTCACGAAATTCATCCTGTGTCTCCGACCCGGATTCATTAAGTGTTCCTATTATACCATACGGGGTTTCTGACCTACAACCTATTTACAGCTTAACAGCAAAAAAGCTCCCTGATTCAGGGAGCTCTATAAACGAGGAGTGCCCCGGCAGTGGTTTACCGGGGCAATTATTATGAAAAAATTTATGTGTAATGAAGAACATTACAACGTCATAACATTGTTCTTTCGAACTGTTCTTATCATAGCAATCTTTTATGAACTTTCTATGAACAAACAGTGAATCTTTCGTGTATTTGCACAATATTTTTTCTTATATTCCTCTGTTTTTTATAAAAATACTACATATTCTTCTTTGCTTTACCAAATTAACGTTGTGTAATATACATAATTTATTTATCTTTATATCCAAATTGTCTGCAACCTGTTGTCAATTCAGGATATCTTTTACCATATCTACCAGTTTTCCGAAAATACTCTTAACATCCTCTTTGGTAACTCCCAGACTCTCCAGCTTATCATATACCTTATGGACCTGCTCCCTCAGCTGTTCTTCATCAAGATCCATATTTTTAAACTTGTTATAAAGACTTACCAGAGTGCTTTTTTCAGAATCTGACAACGTAAAACCGGCTGCCTGTGCTGCGGTGTCAATCGCAGAAGAAATCTCTTCGTCAGTAACATCTGCCTGTCCAACTGAATCCATTGCAGATATGATAATGTCAACCACCTTATCCGGATCAGAGAGAAGATCTCCTATTCCGCTCTCCTTCAAAAGGTCCACTGCCTGATCTACCGCAGCATCTGTTGCAGTATCCGCGGATACGACAGCAGGCGCTGTACATGTAAGCGCTCCTGCAAGAATCCATGCACTTAATTTTTTTATTTTCATTTTTATTACCTCCGTTTTGTCTGAAACCATGTTCTGGAAAACCATTGCTGTTTTCCTGCAATTATATCAGAAATACCTTATGCCCCGTTGCCGGCAGCCTGGCAAAATGTCTTCCCAATGACCTTTGGAAATATCATCTTTTTTCTGACATCTGCTATTATATCACACTTTCAAACCTGCGCTGTAATATGTTTATGAACATTTTCCCTTCTTTCAGATCAGATCTGTCATTCATAAATCTTTCTATATTCGTTCATTATTTTTTCATATCTTAAACATGAAACTCTCATATTTTACAGATATACTATTCACATAAAAATAATACAGCCAACATTATTTTTATAATTTTCTTTTTCATATGTTGGATACCTGTAAAGGTATTCAACTCTCCTTCCTTTTAAATTTAATAAATCTTCAAGTAAAAAGCATCCGACCAGCCACCGGATGCTTTTTACATACTCTTTTTTTCTGTCATACAGTCCATTCTCTGCTGTGGCGGCATCACCGGGATGCTGTACAGCAAAATGCATTTGTCAGAGCGGCAAACTGCTCCAGACTCAGAGCTTCTCCTCTGATATTCAGAGGAAGCCCGCAGGCGCTGATCGCGCTCTCAACCTGTTCTTTTGTATAATTCAGTTCCTGGGAATTTTTCAGCCCATTGGCCATTGTTTTTCTTCTCTGGTTAAAAGATGCGCGAATAAGCCGGAACATCAGCTTTTCATTCTGCACCTGAACAGGCGGCTCTTTGTGTCTTTTCAGGCGGATCACGGCGCTTCCCACCTTTGGTCTTGGCATAAAACAGTTGGGCGGCACATTTGCTACAATCTCCGGTTCCGCATAATACTGAACGGCCAGAGACAACGCCCCGTAATCCTTTGACCCCGGACCTGTCTGCATACGGTCTGCCACTTCTTTCTGAACCATTACTGTTATGGATTCTACCGGAACATGGCTCTCAAACAGTCCCATAATGATCGGTGTTGTAATATAATAGGGCAGATTTGCAACTACCTTGATCGCCTTTCCCTGATTTTTTTCATCTGCTATCTTCTGAATATCTGTTTTCAGGATATCCCCGTGAATAATATTTACATTATCCCAGTCCTTCAGAGTATCCTGCAGTATGGG
>ULZE01001713.1_pt1 | contig 8650 bp, 8 predicted proteins | sample 1962841 | NCBI WGS metagenome assembly ULZE01 (sample SAMEA4835882, study PRJEB28245) | human gut metagenome | biome: gut microbiome; material: fecal sample | place: Denmark | collected 2008 | reverse complement strand
CATAAATCAAGGGGCAAATATATAGTAACAGGGGGGGAAGATAAATCTACAAATAATAAAGGGCTTGTACGAGCTCGGCCAAAAGACACGTACAAACCCCATTTGGAAAGGCACCAAGGCTCTTCCTAATATCTTATTATATGAGGGAAGAGCCGTAAAAGCAACACAATAAAGGAGGAAAATAAGATGAAAAAGTTACGTGTTTTCTCGTTTGTCGCTGGTATCATGGCCGTTGCAATGGCTCTGACAGCTTGTGGTGGAACCACAAGTAGCAGTGCTCCACCGTCAAGTACCGCATCTCCCACATCACAGACAGCGGAAGCGGAACCGGTAACTATTACATATTGCAACTTTAGCTCCTCGGGCGAAAACGAGGAAACGCTTCAAAAAATGTATGAGGCGTTTCACGAGGAATATCCCAATATCACAGTGGAGATTGAGACCATTGGTTTTGAAGATTATTTTACGCAAATGCAGACTCGCATTGCCGGTGGCACTGCACCGGATTGCTATGAGTTAAATATTGAAAACTTTTCTGCGTATGCTAATAAGGGGGTTCTGGCAGAAATTACAGATGTGGACCTAAGCCGCATCGACGAGATCGCGCTAAGTGCATTCAACATAAATGGCAAGCAGTACGGCCTGCCGGAAAGCTTCTCAAACGTTGTGATGATATATAACAAAGACCTGTTCGACCAAGCGGGGCTTGATTATCCTACCAATGATTGGAAACATGAGGATGTGCAGGCGGCCGCGGAAGCGATCCGTGCGCTGGGCGATGAAATTTACGGCATTTATCAGCCTGTTACCTGTAACGAATTATACAAAGTAGCCGCGCAGTATGGCGGTAGCTTGCTCAATGAAGATGGCACGCAGTTTACGATCAATTCTCCGGAGAACGTAAAAGCTGCGCAGATGATGGTAGACCGCGTTCTGGTGAGCAACGTGCAGCCTAACGAGGCGCAACTGGCCGGTATGGGAGATTGGGATCTGTTTATGAGTGGTCGTGTGGGAATGATCTACACCGGCATTTGGTCCTTCGCAACCTTGGCTGATGGCTGTGATTTTGAATGGGATGTCGTGGTGGAACCTGGCGCGGACCAAAAGGCGACTGCATTCTTCAGCAATGCATGCGTGATCAATGAGAAGAGTGAAAACAAAGAGGCTGCGGCGACATGGATCACTTGGCTGTGCTCCAGCGACGCCGTTGCGCAGCTGCGCATCAACGCCGGATGGGAGCTACCCGCGATCAACGACAAAGCGGCATTGGCTTCGTATCTGGAGCAGACCCCGCCTGCAAACCGCCAGGCTGTGTTTGACTCTCTCGAATACCTGGTGTTGCCGCCGACCATTGAGGACTACAGCTTGATGTGCGACATCGTTGATCAGAAGCTGGCAGCAGCGACATCCGGTTCCATGACGGTGCGAGAGGCATTAGATGAAGCGCAGAGCGAGTGCGAAGCACAAATTTCTCTCTCGTGAATCTGTAATAACAGGGGGAGGCGGGTGTAGCCTCCCCCTCTTTTTATAAAGGAGGGATTGCGATGTCTTCCCGTGTGAAGCAGAGAAAGAGTAGATTGCAGCAGGAGGGACTGAAGGTTGCCGCACCATTTTTGTTGCCGAGCCTTATTGGTATGCTGGTTTTTTCGCTACTGCCGCTTGCAATTTCCGGATTTATAAGTTTGACGGACTGGAATGGCCTGGATCAGCTTCTGGCCCCTGGGATGCTCCGAAAACATTTTATAGGCGTTGACAATTTCAAAGCTATACTTTCAAGCGATGAGTTTTGGCAGGTGCTCGGAAATACCTGTTATTATATCGTGCTGTATATTCCATTTATGTTGATTGCATCTCTTTCAGTTGCTCAACTTCTCAGTCAGAGACGTAGAGGCGTTACGGCATTTCGCATCATTTATTATATTCCAGTTTTGACTTCGTGGGTGGCTGCGTCCTTAATCTGGAAAACAGTGCTCTCACCAAAATATGGCGCACTCAACAACCTGCTTGCTGTTTTGGGAATTGAAGGGCCGGGGTGGTTGCTGGACGAAACATGGGCCATGCCTGCGGTGGTGCTTGTCTCTGTTTGGAAAGATATGGGCTTCTTCGGCCTTATTTTGTTATCGGGCATGATCAGCATAGATCGGGGTTATTATGAGGCTGCGGAACTGGACGGTGCTGGAGCTTGGACTAAATTTCTGCGTATCACTCTGCCGCTGATGACGCCCTCTATCTTTTATGTATTGATAGTCAGCCTTATCAACGCGTTCCAGCTGTTCCCACAAATCATGATTATGACAGACGGCGGACCCAATGGTGCGACACAAGTCATGGTGGAGCGTATTTATAAATATGGATTCCGTTACTATCGCATGGGATATGCAGCAGCATTCTCTTGGATTTTGTTTGTCATTATTATGGTGTGCACGTTTATCCAAATGAAAGGGCAAAAAAGGTGGGTAAATTATGACTCGTAAACATGCATGGGGGACAATTCTTTATTATGTTGTAGCTATGCTGCTTGCGCTTATTGCATTGATCCCGTTTGCCTGGATGATCTCCACGTCGCTTAAAAGTCGCGGGGCACTTATGTCAATCCCGATTGAATGGATTCCGGCAGAGCCGACGCTGGATGCTTATGCGACAGTCTTTGAACGCTTCCCGTTTTTTCAAACCATTCTTAACAGTCTGTTTATTTCTATAAGTTATACGGTAATCACACTGTTTTCTGCGTCGATGGCGGCGTATGCTTTCACTAAGATACACTTTAAAGGCTCCGGTTCCCTGTTAGGTGTATATCTGGCAACTATGATGATCCCAACACAGGTTACAATGATACCTCTGTTTGTGATCATGAATCAAATGGGGCTTATCAATCATTATGCCAGCGTGATTCTGCCCTCCGTTTTCAAACCCTTTGCCGTATTCATGCTGGTACAGCAGATGCGCACCATACCAAAGGATTATATGGATGCCGCACGCATAGATGGTGCTTCTGTTTTTGGTATCTACCGCAATGTTATTCTGCCACTTTGCGTTCCAACGCTGGCGACGCTTGCTATTACTACATTTATGGAGTCGTGGAATGACTATCTTTGGCCGTTGCTTATGCTGACGGATCGATCTAAAATGACGCTGCCGATTGCGCTATCTACTTTGAATGGACAGTATAACACGGAATACAATGTGCTGATGGCCGGTAGCTTGATTTCGATGATTCCAATTATTCTGATTTACATTTTTGCACAGAAGTACTTTAAAAATGGCCTCATGGCAGGCGGTATAAAAGGATAGGGCTTATGAAACGGATAAGAATGAATGCAGAAAATCGGACAGCTTTTTGGAAAGGAACTAATGGTACAGCGAATATTGTGTGGGAAGAACTAGGCGGCGGTCAATCGAAGTTGACGATACAAACTGCTTACCACGCAGCGTTTGGCATGGGTGAAAAATATAATGCGCTCAACCAGAAGGGAAATACCGTAATCAATCAAGTGGAAGAAAAGTTTTGCTTCCAGGGAGAAAAAACCTATTGCACCGCACCATTTTTCTGGACAGACACAGGGATAGGTCTGTATGTGGACACGCTTGAAGCAACGAAATTTACGTTCCGAGAGAATGAAATTGTCGTTTCTATGCCGGATAACTGCGATGTCGTTTTATTTTCCGGTACACCAACGCAGATGCTTCAAGAATATATGGGGATTTTTGGGGAAGCAAAACTTCCGCCCAAATGGGCTTTTGGTCCGTGGGTATCAGCTAATCATTGGAACAGTCAACAAAAAATAGAGCAAGCATTGGATGAGTTGCAAAAAAACAACTGTCCTGCGACGGTGATGGTGGCCGAGGCGTGGAGCGACGAGGCGACATTCTATATTTTTAACGGGGCAGGTTACACGCCAAAACCAAACGGACAACCGCTGCGTTATGAGGATTTTGATTTTTCCACCAGCACCTACTGGCCGAATCCCAAAGGCCTTTTGGAAAAGTTGCACCAGGCAGGCGCACATCTGGTATTATGGCAGATTCCAGTTTATAAAAAACAGGGATCTGACGAGACACTTTGTCAACAGAATGAGCTGGACAGAGAGGATGCCGTTCAGCGAGGGCTTTGCGTTCATACTACAGACGGATCGCCTTATACAATCCCGGAAGGGCACTGGTTCGCAGGATCAATGATTCCAGACTTTTACAACCCGCAAACTGTCCACACATGGTTTGCAAAGCGGAAATATCTGCTGGATGTGGGCGTGGACGGTTTCAAGACGGACGGTGGCGAGTTCGTCTATTCTGAGGAATTGCGATTTGCCAACGGAAACAATGGGCGGCAAGGGGTAAATGGTTACGCACAGAGTTATACGGACGCATATACGAAGTTTATCGGCGGTGAACGAGTTTTATTTAGTCGTGCCGGCTATTCTGGACAGCATACGACGCCATGTCATTGGGCAGGAGATCAACAGTCGGTGAACAGCGAGCTGTATAGTGCTCTGCGAGCCGGCCTTTCGGCTGCCATGACTGGCATCCCGTTTTGGGGATTCGATATTGCGGGGTTTGCCGGACCGTTGCCTACGGTAGATTTGTACCGACGAGCCACGATGATGGGATGCTTCTGTCCAATCATGCAATGGCATTCGGAGCCAGACGGAGGCCAATTCCGTGAATTGATGCCCGGTGGCGAGGGAAATAATGAACGTAGCCCTTGGAATATGGAAGCGGCTTGGGGTGAACATGGTTTCACGGAAGAAATGAGTTTTTGGCATCGACTCCGCATGAATTTGATCCCATATATTTACAGCGAAGCGATTCGATGTGTAGAGGAGAGCCGCCCCATGATGAGGCCGCTTGCGTATGAATATTCGCAAGATATAAACGGACTTTTTGAAGATAGTGAATATCTGCTGGGAGATAGCCTTCTGATAGCTCCACTTTTGGAGGAAAATCAGCACACACGCAAGGTTTATCTTCCAAAAGGAAGATGGTATGCGCTATTTTCACAAAAGGTTTTTGACGGCGAACAAATTGTACAGACAGAAGCAAAGGATGTTTTTCCGGTGTTTTTGCGCGAAGGATGTGCTTTGGTGTTCAATGTGCCGAAAGGGTGTCCCCTTGGTACAAATGTAGGCAGCTATGTAGAGACATATGCGGGGCTACGGCTGATTTTAGCAGGAAAATCTGGTTCCTACCGCTATCACACACAACTGAACGGTACGCCATTGCTTGTCAAATGGGATGAAACCGGAGTATTTCTTCCAAAGGAACTGAACGGAGCGGAGGTAGAGCAGTGGACATAAAAGGGATTATATTTGACCTTGATGGAGTGCTGTGTTCAACGGACAGCTGTCATTATCTCGCTTGGAAAGAGCTGGCGGATTTTTTAGATATTCCCTTTGATGAAACTGTAAATCAACGGCTACGAGGCGTAAGCCGCATGGAAAGTTTGAAAATTATCCTCGAAGCGGCAGACAGAAATTTCAGCGATCAAGAAAAAATAGAATTGGCAGAGAGAAAAAATGAGCGGTATCGCAACCTTCTGTTGAAATTGACACCGGCGGATGTAGGAGACGATATTCGGGAAACACTCGGCGAATTGCGAAAAAAAGGTGTATTGCTTGCAGTTGGCTCATCCAGTAAAAATACCCCCCTCATTCTGAACCAAGTCGGATTGGAAAACTGGTTTGATGCTGTGGCTGATGGAAATGATATTACGCGTTCCAAACCAGATCCAGAAGTATTCCTATTGGCGGCGGAAAAATTAGGACTGCCGCCATCTGAATGTATGGTTGTGGAAGATGCGGATGCCGGAATAGAAGCGGCATTCAAAGGAGGATTTATTCCAGTGGGTATAGGACCGGCACAAAACAACATAAATGCGGTCTATCACTTGACGCGGTTTGAACAGTTAAAGGAGATTGTTTTTTAGGAATAAGTGGTGGGTGATTTGGCATGTCAAAAATTCATACGAAATGGATTTTATGCCCCAAATGCCACAGCAGAACACGTGTCAAAGTATCAGATAATACAGTATTGTTGAATTTTCCATTATATTGTCCAAAGTGTAAACAACAGTTTACCGTTTGTGTTGTAAATAAGAAAATGATAGTAACAAAATGAGCTAAGAGCCGGACGTTAAACGCAGAGCCTGCATCATTGTCTTTCAAAAGATCATGATGCAGGCTCATTTATTTATTCATCACCTATGGTGTTTCTTAAATCTGCGAGGAAAGGAAGTGGAATGTTATACCGGAACTGCCGAAAGTAGACACCATAAGGCAAGTAATTGAGCCAAAGTTAATAGAACAAACATTTTTGAGTATGCTGAATTGGAATGCCGGGTTGCACGTTGTTTGGAGAGTCTCAAGGCCAATGAGTACTATTCACAGGATGAAATGAGGGAAAAGTTCTCTCCATAGATAGAAACAGAGCGTGGTATTATTAATATTATAGGAAAAATGGGGTGACAAATTGAATTATGACCTGTGCATCAATACGAGCAGGCAGAACATAAAGGAAGTTACACAGGGATTAAAATTTTTCACAAAATAACGTATAATAGAGTGGTAATTGATGGGAAAAGATGTCTTGACCTTCCGAGGTGTCTGTGCTAAAATATGCCTTGAAATATCGACTGCTTTATTCAGACGAGCATTATAAACAATTCAAAAAGGAGAATGTGTCGTGGAACGGATCAAAACTCTGGAGACCCGCAATCTGTGTGAAAGTGCAAAAAAGGGCGGCTGCGGCGAGTGTCAGACCTCTTGCCAGTCTGCCTGCAAGACCAGCTGCGGCGTGGCCAACCAGAAATGTGAAAATACAGAGAAATAAAAAGAAGCGCCGCCAGCAAGGCGGCGCTTTTTATGTCAGCGGGGGTTTGAAATGATACACCAATACCAATTGAACGGATATAATATTGTGCTGGACACCTGCTCCGGCAGTATCCATGTCGTGGATAAAGTGGCCTATGACATCATTGGCCTTTATGAAACGCATACGCCGGAAGAGATCGTGGCGGCCATGCTGGAAAAATATCATGCCCGTTCGGATGTGACGGGAAAAGATATAGAGGCCTGTATAGAGGATGTTCGGGGGCTGAAAGAGGCGGGGAAACTTTTTACACCGGACACCTTTGCGGAGATGGCCGGCACATTCAAGGAGCGTTCCGGCGATGTTGTGAAGGCGCTCTGCCTCCATGTGGCGCATACCTGTAACCTCAACTGCGCTTATTGCTTCGCCAGCCAGGGCAAGTACCATGGCGACAGGGCGCTGATGAGCTTCGAAGTGGGGAAGCAGGCCCTGGATTTCTTGATGGAGCACTCCGGTACCCGGCGGAATCTGGAAGTGGATTTCTTCGGCGGCGAGCCTTTGATGAACTGGGAGGTCGTAAAGCGTCTGGTGGGTTATGCCAGGAGCGTGGAAAAAGAACGCGGTAAAAATTTCCGCTTTACGCTGACGACCAACGGCATGCTGATCGACGATGAAGTGATCGATTTCGTCAACCGGGAGATGAGCAACGCCGTGCTTTCTCTGGACGGCAGGAAGGAGATCAATGACCGCACGCGGGTGGATTACGCGGGGAACGGGAGTTATGAACGCATCGTCCCCAAATTTCAGAAGCTGGTCGCCGCCCGCGGCGGCAGGAACTACTATATACGGGGGACTTTCACCCATGCCAATCCGGATTTTACCAGGGACATCTTCCACATGGCGGACGATTTGGGCTTCACGGAACTGAGCATGGAACCGGTGGTGTGCGCCCCGGGGGATGCGGCGGCTCTGAACGATGCGGATCTGGAGATCGTGAAAGAGCAGTATGAGATCCTGGCCAAGGATATGCTCCGGCGGCAAAAAGAAGGGCGCCCGATTACTTTTTATCATTATATGCTGGATCTGACGGAGGGCCCCTGCATTTATAAGCGCATCTCCGGCTGCGGCTCCGGCACAGAGTATATGGCTGTTACGCCCTGGGGGGATCTCTATCCATGCCATCAGTTTGTAGGTGAGGAAGCCTATAAATTGGGGGATGTCTGGAATGGTGTCCAAAATACTGCCTTGCGGGAAGAGTTTCGAGCCTGCAACGCCTATGCCCGTCCCGACTGCGACGGCTGCTGGGCAAGGCTGTATTGCTCCGGCGGCTGTGCGGCGAATGCGTATCATGCCACGGGTTCCATCCGCGGCGTGTACAAAGCCGGGTGTGAACTGTTTCGCAAGCGGATCGAGTGCGCGATCATGATGAAAGCGGCCCGGGAGACGGCTCTATGAATACGCCGATAGCAGATTTTGTTCGGCGTTATGCGGGGGAAAGTGTTGCCCGGATGCATGTGCCGGGGCATAAGGGAAAGCCCTTCCTGGGGTGCGAGCCGCTGGATATCACAGAGATCTGCGGGGCCGACGCATTGTATGAGGCATCGGGGATCGTGGCAGAAAGTGAAGCCAACGCATCCGCGCTGTTCGGTTCCCGCTGCACCTGCTATTCCACGGAGGGCTCCAGCCACTGTATCCGCGCCATGCTGTATCTTGCTGTAATGTACAGCGGCTCACATAGGGTGGTGGCCGCGCGGAATGTGCATCGGGCGTTCGTATCTGCTGCCGCGCTGCTGGATTTGGATGTGACCTGGCTCTGGCCGCAAAACAGCAGCTCTCTGTGCAGCTGCCC
>ULZE01007709.1_pt1 | contig 8773 bp, 10 predicted proteins | sample 1962841 | NCBI WGS metagenome assembly ULZE01 (sample SAMEA4835882, study PRJEB28245) | human gut metagenome | biome: gut microbiome; material: fecal sample | place: Denmark | collected 2008 | reverse complement strand
CCGAAGCACCGGACGTGCCGCCGCAGCCTGCCAGCGAAAGAATCATGCATAGTGCCAGAACCATTGCGCAAATCTTTTTCATCTTTCATTCTCCTTTATTAATCTGTTTTTCAAGTGCACCCTAATTCGTCCCGGTGTAAGAACGGCGCTTTTACAGTCCCAGCTGTTTCAGCACGCCGCGTACCTCTTCTTTTTCAGCAGCCGTGAGCGGCACGCAAGGCACGCGCGGGAAGCCGCCGCAAGAACCCACCTCATCGGTGATGTATTTAAGCAGCGAAATCACCTTGTATTCGCCGCCCATGCCGGAATATTTGACCGCCAGGTCCATGTAAGGCACCATTGTGTCGCGGATGGCTTTGGCCCTGGCATAATCTCCGGTGCTGCGAGCCGCCCAAATGGCAGCAGCCTTATCGGGCACAAAGTTTGACATACTGGAGATGAAGCCCGCCGTGCCCGCCATAGCGGCATACGGCTCCAAAAATTCACCGTGACCGTTGACGACGCTGATTTTATCGCCGATCTCCTGTACGACCCGGGTCATTTTAAAGAATGCGGGCGTGCACTCTTTCATTCCCACTGCATTGGGGAACTCCTTAAGGCGTTTAAGCAGATTGATTGAAATATCAATGTTCATGACCTCGAAGTTGTTGTAAAGCAAGATGCCCAGGCCCGTGTTTTCCGAAAGCGCCTTATAAAACTGATAGATGCACTCCTCGTCTTTGGCAGGGTAATAATAAGGGGAAAGTGCCATCACACCTACAGCCCCATGCGCCTCGGCGTGCTGGGCCAGCTCGATGGATTCGCGGACATTTGTACTGTTGCAGCCCGCAATCACGGGCAGCGCATCGCCGCATACAGCAAGAGCACATTCCAGCACCTCCTTGCGTTCAGCAGTGTTCATCGCACCGCACTCGCCGGTGCTGCCGCCCACCACAATTGTCGCGTTGCTTTTGTTCAGGCCGTGGTCCATAATGAAACGCAAATTCTTTTCGTAGCCCTTCGCGTCGAACGCACCGTCCTCCTTAAAAGGGGTAATGCTGATTACGCAGACGCCATGCAACTGTTTGTTGAGTTCCCGGGGTGTCATTTTCATTAGAATCTCCTCCATGTGATTTTGTAATATTTTTTGTGAAAATACTCCATTTGTTTTTTCGTCAAATTTAAAATATCATGCATTTTGTCACAAGTCAAGAGAAAATAAAAAATATTTTTTATTTTTATTTTTATATTGAAAAAATATTTTTTCTAAATTATAATGATTCCAACAGCTGGTACTGTCTGCACAGCGCTTGTGTTGGGGCAACCCGGGCGGCATTCAAACGTAAAAAAGCAAATACAGGAGGATATTTTGATGGAAATGCAAAACGACTATATGAATCTGCGCGTTGGCGCAGGTAAATTTTTTTATGGACATGGCTGTATCCGGGAGCTCGCAACCGAGGTAAAGCGGCTGGGCGGCAAGCCCCTGTTGCTCGGCGGCCCCGGTTCTGTCAAACGCATCCTGGAATTGAGCGGCGGCGCCTTTGAAGCGGAGGGCATCCATCCGATCGTATGCACACACACAGAGGCTTGCTCGCGCCGATGGGCGAATGCATATGTGTCTCTTGCCCGGCAGGAGGGATGCACCCTTATTTTGGGCGTGGGCGGCGGCAAATGCCTTGACCTTGCCAAATGCGCCGCCACCTTTGGCGGGATGGACTTGATCTGTGTCCCCACCTCGGTGGCCACCTGCGTGGCATCTTCTTCAGTGTGCATTATGTATCACGATGATGGTAAGCCCGACGGATCAGTAGCCATGAACAAAGAGGTAGATGTTGTTATTGCCGACACTGATGTAATTGCCACTGCTCCCAAGCGCACTTTAGCCGCCGGGATTTTTGACTCTATTGCCAAATTGCCTGAAGTAATACACAATACCAATGTCAACTCATATCGGGATTGTACTCTGGAAAAATATATCTGCGCTGTAAATTCAAAGGCCATTTACAATTTTTTAATGGGTGAGGGTTGCAACGTATACGATAATGGGATTGCTTCTGGCCGTCTCACTGATGTGATTTTGACCAATCTTCTACATACTTCGGTTGTAAGCGGTTTTTCCTGCGGAGTAAACCAGTTGGCTCTAGCCCATGGGCTATATGATTGTGTGCGCCGGTCGTTTACCAAGGAAGCCAGCCATATGTTGCACGGAGAAATTGTGGCAGTCGGCGTTTTGATGCAACTACATTTTAATCAGACGAGTGAAAGGGACATCAAGGAAGTTCGGGCTCTGATGGTTCACATGCAACTTCCCACTACCTTAGCGCAACTTGGTATAGAGCCGAATGAAGAAAATCTCCGGGTGTTGGTAGAATATCTTATTTCCTCTACCGGGCTTTGTCTCGCAGATGAAACTCGTCTACGTCAAGCATTAGAACAAATTATTTAATTTTCACCCGCAGTGGTATATACATTGCGTAATGTATCAGCCCAATGATAGGCGTATTTGTCGGATGCATCCTAAATTAAGAATACTGTAAGGCTTGTTCCCTCTGTACAGCTGGGGACTTGAGTAAATCCCAGGAAAGCATATGAGCAGCACCCCGCAGGAAGTCGAATGGTTCGATCAAACGCATTCCCGACTCATGACACATCAAATCACCCCCCAATGCAGTCTGTTAGGAAACTATCATTGATTTTGTCCGGAGAGAAAACTCTTCGGACAAAAAGACTTACAGAGCTTTTGAATCAACCAATAATTTATGTTAAACAAAAGGGCACGTTGTACAAATTACTCAAAGAGCAGGAAACAACTGTGAGGAAGCGAAAAGATTTTTAGATGCCTTTTATGGTGTCCTAGAAGACGCATTAGTTAGTGGAGAGGTTGTCCAACTTATACAAGGACGGGTATTTTTACCGTACGCGAGATTTCAGGTCATAATAGATTTAATCACAATACAAAACAGTCCATTGATATTTTTGCCAAGAAATCTCCTGTTTTCAAGGCAGGCAAGAACCTTAAAGAAGAAGTCAATAGATTGAGTATCTAATCATTGAACTGCGCTTCGGTGGGTATACTCCAGACAGTGTAGATGTAATGAAGGCACATGATCTTAGTTGGATTGCGCATTCCCTTGTCCATATTGTGTTCCAACCGTATGGGAGCTATGACGTAGGAAACAGCTATTTGTTCAGATGGCGAAGTCTGAGGGAATAAAGCAGTATTATCTAGTGATGTATGTGTCCCAGAAGTCGAAACTCCATCCGCATTGATTCTTTAATGAAATCGGTTTAATTGTAAGTGTCAAAGTTCCAAAGACACACAAAAAACCGAGGAAAAGCCATGCGAAATAAATATGTGCAGATGTCGCTGCTGGACATCTACCACAATGTCGGGAAAGGTCTTAAAAACGATAAGCCGGAGCTTTTCAAACTGCTGGACGAACACATCAACTGGGATGAACTCGTCTCGGATACGTTCTGTCACGCCTTTTATCAGCGCTTTGGCCGCAACCGCAAATGTGATTTGGATAGCTTTATCAAGTCCCTGTTTTTACAGCGGATTTTCCATTATGTTGAGGACATTCGACCGCTCACCACCCTGCGGTTCAGCTATGAAATGGCTGATTACTGCGGTTTCGCTAAGGTTCCTGACGCCACTAAGCTTACATGTTTCAAACATGATTTCTACGATTACATCCGAGTGGTCTTTGAACGGCTCGTGGATTTGACGGAACCGATTTACCGTGAGATAATAGATGAGGCGTTTTCTGATTTGCTCATTTTCAACACGACCGGCATCGAAAGCTATGTGGCCGAAAACAGCCTGAAGTATCTGAATACACAAGTGGGAAAGAATGTGAAGTATTCCGGCATCGCGATGTTCAACCCCTCCGTAAAAATTCAATACATTAATGGGTACATGTGCTACGTGCAACGCGCGACGGTTCTCATAAATGGTTTGGGCACTGTGCGGCATTTAGAGTTATTTGACGAAGCTTTCCGCGAAAAGGATTCGGAAGGACCGAGAGACACTCGCACGAAAACACCTGAAATTGATAAGAAAATTGGAGATTTCACTTCTTTAAAGTCTGTGCTGCGAGACTTTCAGGTGACTCATCCAGTTTTCCGTTACGGTACCTTTGCGAGCGACGTCGCATTTGGCAGTTACGACAATTACGCTTTTTGATGAAAGATTTTGCTTTGCCAAAGCACTAATCCCCATCAATCTTCGCGGCAGGATACTGGCTGCAATGAAAACAGAACGCCTCTTTTCCCGGTCGACGGTACGCCGTTTAAACCATAAGGCAGGGCGAATGGAACGCACCGTTTTCCTCGCCTTAAATATATCTGCCCGAAATCCTTGCCGATAAAAGCTGGATGGCAGATTTACTTGGCTTTGTCATTGCTAAAATCTATGTACGTCCTCAAAATACGGACGTTACGCTTACATTCAGTTAAATAGAAACCGGTGACTGTACCTTGGCATTTCCCGCGGCGATCTCTTTTTTGAATCAATTCTTAAGCATCGTACCGCTGTTGAACGTTCCATCAACACATTCAAAGACACACGTGGCGGCCACCAAAGTCGGCCTTTTCCTTGCCGGTATCGTTCAACTTCTTTGCGTCCTGCTTGCTGACAAATTACATGACGCTAAACTCGCTCGCATGCCCCGCAGGCCCATCATTTCCCGCACAATGCGGTCCGAGCTTTTTACCAGCCCCACAAGGACCAGCATGTTGAAGATTATTTCCGCCACATAGGTCCAAACCATCGAAACCGCTGAGCCTGACGGCGCCGCGGGCGACCCGCTGCCCATATATGCGGAAAAGATCAGGCAGGACAGCACGATGACCGCACCTTGCAGACACACGCCCACATATCCCTTGAGGAACGCCTTCCCCGTAGCCGCCGTCTCGCTGCTGCCAAACGCCGCGATGGGCACCGGGGCCAAAGCCGCGTAAATATATATTTTGAAAAAACGGCTATACACCGTCATGATCAGGATAAAGGAAAGCACGGTAATGAACAGGCTGCCCAAAATCGTCACGAGCCACAGCGGGATGGATGCGAGAAAGCCCACGTTTCCGATGGCCGCGCTGATCTCGCCGGGCAATGTGCCCACATTTCCCGCCATACCGCCCATCTGCCCGGCCATCGTGCTTACAACGCCGCCACAAAATGCAGGAAATACCGCAAAGCCGCCTCCGGGCGGCGCAGCTCCTGAAAGTTTACCGTGTTTTTGAACAGCCCCATGGCGAAAAACAGAACCAGCAGACCATACCCGATGGCCTGCAGCGCGCCGTTGATCTGCTCAACGATGTTCCATATCCCACCGTCTTTAAATTCCTGCGGCGTCATGCTCACAAGCTGCCAGATCTCCGCCAGCTTCTCATTCCACGTCGCCAATGCGTTTTCCAGATTCTCTACGATCCAGTTGTCATCCAAATGATTTCGCACCTCCAAAACAAACAGGGCGGCCGTTTCCGGTCGCCCTGTTCGTCAAACTCTTTTCGATTCACCGAATCAACCATTGATAGTCCTGTCGGCAGTCTACAATAAAATCCACAAATACTTTACGCTCTGCAACTTGATATACCATTAAATAATGCTCTGCAAAAAGCAACTTGCGATATTTATGTGGCGGCAAATATGCATCATTCAGCTCCGGCGCTCTTTTGGGAAACTGTGACAGAGAAGCAGCGCTTTCTTCGAACATTTGCACAAGGCGTTCCGCTGCTTCATCATTGAACTCCGCAAGAAAAGCCGCCTGTTCTACCAGCATTTTCATAGCACCCGGTCTAATTTCTACATCGTAAACCTTTTCATCCATGCCGTTTTTTTGCCTCCTGGATCGCCTGACGCATTGCTACTGCTACCTCCTGAGGCGTATACCCCTGTGCACCATTCAAACGGTCTTCTTCCGCGGCAAGAAGTTCTTCCCGCAATTTCAACATTTTTTCACGGCGGGAAAAGGCTTCGATATCCATCACCACAAGATCTCCTTCGCCGTTTTTGGTTAAATAGACTGGCTCTCCTGTGGATTTGCACAGTGCCGAAATTTCGTTGTAGTTGTTGCGAATGGATGCTGACGGCTTGATATTCAAATTGGTCGCCTCCCATATAGCATTATTATATACATATAATACTCTTATAACGATATCCCGTCAACCTCCACTGCATATTGTCTACACCGTAATAAAGTTCAAAAGTAGGGTAAGCACCCGGCGCCTTACCGTATTACTGCGGTAGGTTTCCAAGAACTCCCCTCCGAACCGGACTTACACCGCTCAGCGTATCCGGCTCTCCAGAAATCAGTATAATTTTCCAGCGTGTAACAAATCATGACAGGCGGTACACAAAACCATCGTCTTGCGTCTGCGCCCAATCATCGCCCGTTCCCATAGGGCTTTTCCCTTCAAATCCTTTAATCTGCGTACATGGTGAACTTCCAAGTCCACATTTTCCGTTTCACACCACTTACACTTCCGTGCTTTTAGCCTTTGAATCAGACTGCAAGGGCTGGTACGAAAATAGCTCTTGGCAATCGTATCAAATTCGCCCGTTACTACTTCCGTTTGTATCCGAAAACTTTCGTTATAGAATAAGGCCGTTTTCATTCCGAATTTCGTCTCATAGCGGATTCCAAAGTCCTTGCCAATGCGATACTTATCTCTGATGCTTCTAACCTTTGTGTGGTACTTTGCGGCGAGAGTCTTATACACCCCGCAGCCTCGCATGGGCCGGATTTCCCGATTCATCAAAGCCCACAAAAACACAGTTCGTGTATTCCCGTTCTGCTGTCTTGCGGTTTGTGCCATAGACGCGGCCTGTATGAAAGCAGAATGCAAGGACCTCATCGCAGACACCGCGCCCCGTCAGATATTGATATGCTTTGAAATGATCGCCGCGCGGCGGTAATGCAAAGCCGACGTTCTTTTCCTCGGTTACAGGAGGAGAAGAAAGGAAAGGCGCATCCGCGCAGACGATCTGCATCGCCGTTGTTCCTCCTACGCCCTGCTGTGCCAATTCCATTTCCCATTGGCGCCCACTTTCAAGCTGTCATGGTCGTAGTGCGCATACTCTGTGCGCCCTACACGTTTGAAGCGCTCCGGCTGGTGGTGCAGTAAAAAAGACAATGTGTTCACCGCTTTGGCCACTCTGACTTGTTCTTCTGTTACATATGGCTTCACTTCGCAAGGCGAGTGGTTCAGAAGAAGACTAATGTCGATAATGAAAAAAGAAAAATTTCCTTTGGGATTGCAAATATCATGTGGTGTTACCGATAGTAATCTTAATCACACAGGAATTTACCTCTATTCCAAAGGCAAAATTATGATTCATTTGACTTTTGACTATAAAGTTGGAAAATTTCATTGCTCAACCGAGGAATATAAAGTCTTGAAAAATTCATCCGGCTGTATATGCAGGCCGACAATATGGAACGGGAACATATCTATTTCCGGGGACAGGCAGACGCTTTGGCCTATCTGAATAAGGTTGGCGCTTTCAAAATGGAACAATGGCTCAAGACGTTGCGGAGTGATATGCACCGTTTGGAAGAATATCTGCATATAAAACAAAGTAAAATATGCAGAAAAGCTGCTCATGGGGTTGATTATCTGCATATAAAATGGTAATATTATATGCAGATAAAAATGGAGGATGTGGAATGAGAGTATTTAACTATTCTTTTTTGAACAACGGATTACTCCCGGCGAATCTGGTCAATCTAACTTCCAGCATTGTTTCGTTAAAAACAATGGCGGGAGTTCGGAAGGATGAATACGCGCAGGTTTTTACTGAACTGGAATCTATTGCTAAGGTGCAGTCAGTCAAAAGCTCGAATGCCATAGAAGGTATCGTAACCAGTGATGAGCGTATCCACGCCATCGTCAACCAAAACAGCACCCCCTTAAACCACAATGAGGCGGAGATTGCCGGGTATAGGGATGCTCTGAATACGATCCATTTGAGTTATGAGCACATTGACTTCCGGCAGAGCGATATTCTTCGGCTTCACGAGATGATGATGTCCATTGCGGGATATGAATATGGCGGCCAGTATAAGACCGATGACAATGTGATTTTGGAGGTAGACGCCGTAGGTCAGCAGAGGGTTCGTTTCCGGCCAACACCTGCAGAAGAAACGCCCCAGGCGATGGAACAACTGGAATTAGCCTATATGGCGGCCAGAAGCGACTCCAATATCAACCAGCTTCTGCTTATTCCCTGCGTAATTCTGGACTTTCTCTGTATTCATCCATTTCGTGATGGAAATGGCAGAATGTCTCGGCTACTTTCCCTACTTTTACTTTATAAAAATGGCTATGACGCAGGAAAGTATGTTTCTTTCGAGGAACAGATCAACAACTATAAAGCATACTACTATGAAGCCTTGCGGCAATCTTCCGAAGGCTGGGCCGAAAACGAAAACAGCTATTTCCCTTTTATAGAGAATTTCCTTTCTACGCTTTATATATGCTATAAGGAACTTGATAAACGCTTTGCTGTTGTCCATGGAAAGAAAATCACAAAGAAAGCTCGCGTGGAAGCCACTGTATTGAATAGCCTTACTCCCATCTCCAAAGCCGACATTTGCCAGATACTGCCCGATGTCAGTCCAACTACAGTAGAAGCTGTGCTGGGAGTTATGGTGAGAAACGGCAGCATTAAGCGGATCGGACAGGGGCGGAATACACGGTATATTAAAGCATAAAGGCAAACAATGTTTTGAATTTGGGTGAATACTGTGAATATGATTTATATTACATCTTACCTTCTCGCGGAATT
>ULZE01005229.1_pt1 | contig 8782 bp, 10 predicted proteins | sample 1962841 | NCBI WGS metagenome assembly ULZE01 (sample SAMEA4835882, study PRJEB28245) | human gut metagenome | biome: gut microbiome; material: fecal sample | place: Denmark | collected 2008 | reverse complement strand
AATTGAGTGTCTTTGGTGATGATTATGATACTCCTGATGGTTCTTGTATTCGTGACTTTATCAATGTTGTGGATTTGGCAAAAGCTCATGTTGTAGCTATCCGCCGCATATTGGAGAAGAAACAGAAAGAGAAGGTGGAAGTATTCAATATCGGAACGGGACGTGGACTTTCTGTATTGGAATTGATCAATGCATTTGAAAAAGCAACCGGTGTGAAGTTAAACTATCAGATTGTAGGTCGTCGTGCCGGAGACATTGAGAAAGTATGGGCTAATCCTGAACTGGCTAATAATGAATTAGGTTGGAAAGCGGAAGTAGGCATTGAAGATACTTTACTTTCTGCATGGAATTGGCAGTTGAAACTTCGTGAAAGAGGTATTCAATGACGAATAAATGAGTTTGTCTTTTTTTAACAGATAGGATATAAACAAATGCGTTCCTGCATTTGTTTATTACATGCAAATCAGCCTGAAGCTGCTTATGTGTATGTGAATATCCATAATTAGTACGTATGCCTCCCCGGCATAGACAGGAAGATTGCATAGTAGTTTTGTCGTGTTTTATTTTGTGTTTGTGTTGTGATAAGCCTTGTCGAGAGACAAGGCTTATTTTTTTATGCTAAGATGATTCTTTCCCTATTTCCATCATATTTTGGTTCATTGTGATTTTATCAGTCGAGGCAAGAATCCGGATGCAGATATGGATTGGGATGAATAATCTCTTCAATTAGGTGCATTACTAATTGTTAACCAACGTTATTATATATGGAATAGATTGTTCTTATTGTAGTATAAAACGTTCAAAATCGTATAATTTATAGAAAAAAAGCTTCTAAGGAGAACAATTAGACCTGATTTGTTTATACATTTGTGAGGTTGTTTATGTAACTATTTTGAATGAACAAATGGCTTGGCGTAAATGTTAATAGAGGAAAGTGAGATTGAATGACAGAAGACGCGACTAGGTCAGTAGGATGATGATGATACGCGACAACTAACAACTTTACTAGATAATAATTAAGAAAACAGAATATAAAAAGATTGCTTATGTCACAGATTGTTGGACATATCTCTCAGGTTATAGGACCTGTTGTAGACGTCTATTTTGAAGGTACGGAGGCAGAACTGATGCTGCCAAGCATTCACGACGCGCTGGAAATAAAAAAGAGTCATGGTAAGAGGCTGATTGTAGAGGTGCAGCAGCATATTGGTGAAAACACAGTGAGAACCGTAGCGATGGATAGTACGGACGGCTTACAGAGAGGCATGAAAGTTTATCCGCTGGGCGGACCGATTACTATGCCGATAGGAGAACAGATTAAAGGCCGTTTGATGAATGTTGTTGGTGACTCTATTGACGGAATGAAAGAGTTGGATCGTACCGGTGCTTATCCCATTCACCGCGAACCCCCTAAATTTGAAGATTTGACTACTGTACAAGAGGTGCTCTATACAGGTATCAAAGTTATCGACTTGCTGGAACCATACAGTAAAGGTGGTAAGATTGGCTTGTTCGGTGGTGCCGGTGTAGGTAAGACTGTGCTTATTCAGGAACTGATCAACAATATTGCCAAGAAACAAAACGGTTTTTCTGTATTTGCCGGGGTAGGTGAGCGTACTCGTGAAGGAAACGACTTGCTTAGGGAAATGATTGAATCCGGTGTGATTCGCTATGGTGAAGAATTTAAGAAAGGGATGGAGGAAGGTCATTGGGACCTTTCCAAGGTTGATTATAATGAGGTGGCTAAATCGCAGGTATCTTTGATATTCGGTCAGATGAATGAACCGCCGGGTGCACGTCAGTCTGTCGCACTATCCGGTTTGACGGTAGCGGAGTCTTTCCGGGATATGGGATCCGAGTCGAATGGACCACGTGATATATTGTTCTTTATTGACAATATATTCCGTTTCACGCAGGCAGGTTCTGAAGTATCTGCATTGTTGGGGCGTATGCCTTCTGCCGTAGGTTACCAGCCGACGTTGGCTACTGAAATGGGTGCTATGCAGGAGCGTATCACCTCCACGCGTAACGGGTCTATCACTTCCGTACAAGCAGTTTATGTACCGGCTGACGACTTGACCGACCCTGCACCTGCCACTACTTTTACACACTTGGATGCAACAACTGTATTGAGCCGTAAGATTACTGAGCTTGGTATTTATCCGGCTGTTGACCCGTTGGAATCGACTTCTCGTATTCTTGATCCGCATATTGTAGGGCAGGAGCATTATGAAGTGGCTCAACGTGTGAAGCAGATTCTTCAGCGTAATAAAGAATTGCAGGATATCATTTCTATTCTTGGTATGGAAGAACTTTCGGACGCCGACCGTACGTTGGTAAATCGTGCACGTCGTGTGCAGCGCTTCCTTTCCCAACCGTTCGCTGTTGCCGAACAGTTTACCGGAGTTCCCGGTACGATGGTTTCCATAGAAGATACAGTCAGAGGCTTTAAGATGATTCTGGATGGTGAAGTGGACTACTTGCCCGAGCCGGCTTTCTTGAATGTCGGGACTATTGAAGAAGCGATAGAAAAAGGCAAGAAGCTGTTGGAACAAGCTAAGAAATAGTTTTTGTAGTAAATCTCAATAGATTAAAGAAATGAAAGGACTGCATTTGGATATTGTATCACCGGATAAGGAGATCTTTAATGGTGAAGTTGACAGTGTTACTTTGCCGGGCACGCTTGGATCGTTTACTATTCTGCCGAAACATGCGCCTATTGTATCATCGTTGAAAGCCGGTGTGCTGTCTTATGTGACAAAGGACGGAGAAGAACATGTACAGGATATTCATGGCGGTTTTGTAGAGATGAACGATAACAAAGCTTCGGTCTGTGTGGACTGAGTTTTTGATTTCCAACCTTAAATTGCATATAGACGTGAGCATTACAAAACGGAACTATTTGTGGCAAATAACGCTCTTGACTGTATTGATAGGAGGTATAGGCGGTTGGGCTTACTATTCGGTGTTCCCGCATCATTATTTCGGTGGTTACCCGTTGATACCGATATTCTTTCTGACTTTTGGCGTGTTTATGATAAACATGGTCGAAAGTTGCCGTCATCGGATGCCGGGGCGGATGTTGCAGATATATCTGTTGATGCGTGTTATGAGAATGCTTGCTTCTATCATTGTAATGCTGGTGTATTGTGTTGCAGTACGCGAAGAAGCAAAAGAGTTCCTGCTGACGTTTATTGTGAACTATCTGATATATTTGATTTATGACTCTTGGTTTTTCTTCACTTTTGAAGCCAACCGGAAGTTAAAAAAGAAAAAGAGAAAAGAAAATGAAACGATTGCGTAACATATTAACCGGAGCGTTGCTGGTGCTGGGAGCATTGTCACCTGCTGTTGTACAGGCCGACAGTATTCCCGTTACCCAAGACGGACTTGTGGCTGAGCTTGACAGCATGGCTCAACGTGACGATGTGACTCCTGCGGAACAAGAGAAGAATACGGTGGACGTAAAGGAGATTGTATTCGGACATATTGGCGATTCGTACGAATGGCACATCACTGCTTTTGGAGAAACGCAAGTCATTATTCCTTTGCCTGTAATTTTATATAGCAGTACAACAGGATGGCATGCTTTCCTGTCTTCCCGTTTGGAGGAAAACGGCGGAAGTTATGAAGGTTTTTCCATAGCTCCGGAAGGCAGTAAATATGAAGGAAAGCTGGTAGAATATGATGACGCCGGTAATGAGGTGCGCCCCTGGGATATATCTATAACAAAAGTAACATTAGCATTGCTTATCAATAGCGTATTGCTGCTCGTCATTATCCTGAGCGTAGCGCAATGGTACCGTAAGCATCCGCAAGGCAGTGCAGCGCCGGGTGGTTTCATCGGATTCATGGAAATGTTTATAATGATGGTGAATGATGATATTATAAAGAGCTGTGTGGGTCCGAAGTATCGTAAGTTTGCACCTTACCTGCTGACTGCCTTTTTCTTTATCTTCATAAATAACCTTATGGGATTGATTCCAATATTTCCGGGTGGGGCAAATGTCACCGGAAATATTGCAATCACAATGGTACTGGCTGTCTGTACATTCCTTGCCGTTAATATTTTTGGAACTAAGGCATATTGGAAAGATATTTTCTGGCCGGATGTACCCTGGTGGTTGAAGGTACCTGTGCCTATGATGCCTTTTATAGAGTTCTTCGGAATTTTCACAAAACCGTTTGCATTGATGATCCGTCTTTTTGCTAACATGTTGGCAGGGCATATGGCAATGTTGGTGCTTACTTGCCTGATATTTATATCGGCAAGTATGGGACCTGCTTTGAATGGAACGCTGACAGTGGCTTCGGTATTGTTTAACATCTTTATGAACGCGTTGGAATTACTGGTTGCCTTTATCCAAGCATACGTGTTTACTATGTTGTCGGCTGTATTTATAGGTCTGGCACAGGAGGAACATAAGGAGAAAGCGGAAGAGAAAGTAATGAAATGATAAGATAATCGAGAATATAAACATTAATAAAATAACCATTTAAAAACTGAAAGTTATGTTACTATCTGTATTATTACAAGCTGCTGCGGCAGGGGTTGGAGTTAGTAAATTAGGTGCAGCGCTCGGTGCTGGTTTAGCTGTTATTGGAGCTGGTGTGGGTATCGGTAAAATTGGAGGTTCTGCCATGGAAGCCATTGCGCGTCAGCCGGAAGCATCGGGAGATATTCGTATGAACATGATTATTGCCGCTGCCTTGATTGAAGGCGTTGCTCTGTTGGCAGTTGTTGTGTGTTTGCTGGTATTCTTCTTATAAAAGTGGGGAGAATACTTCCCTGTTTAATTTTTTAATTTATAATTTATAATTGAAATTATGTCATTGTTATTACCTGATAGTGGTCTGCTGTTCTGGATGCTTCTTTCATTCGGTGTGGTCTTTGTGGTATTGGCCAAATATGGTTTCCCTGTCATAACAAAAATGGTGGAAGGCCGTAGAACCTATATAGATCAGTCGTTGGAGGTGGCGCGTCAGGCAAACATCCAGCTCGCCAAACTGAAAGAGGAAAGTGAAGCTTTGATTGCCGCTGCAAACAAAGAGCAGGGACGCATCATGCGGGAAGCAATGCACGAGCGTGACAAGATTATCATCGAGGCACGTAAACATGCGGAAGCCGTTGCACAGAAAGAACTGGATGATGTAAAACAGCAGATTCAGCAAGAGAAGGAAGAAGCTATTCGTGATATTCGCCGCCAAGTCGCTGTACTGTCGGTAGATATTGCGGAGAAGATTATCCGTCGTAACTTGGACGAAAAGCATGAGCAGATGGAAATGATTGACCGTATGTTGGATGAAATGCTGGCGGCCAATCACTAATCATTAATCTTTAGAAAAAATGGATATAGGAATTGTTTCGATGCGATATGCAAAAGCTCTTATGGAGTATGCAAAAAGTACGGGTACGGAAGACAGGCTGTATGCAGAAATGCGTATGTTGAGCCGGAGCTTTGAGAAACACCCGGACTTGCGTACAGCATTGGAGAATCCGGTTCTGTCGGTACAAGAGAAGTTTTCGCTCATCTGTGCCGCTACTGTGGGTGATGCCCCGGCCGAACGCGAATTGGCTCGTTTCATTATGTTGGTATTAAAAAACAGGCGTGAGTCGTTTTTGCAATATATATGCTTGAGCTTTTTGGATTTATACAGAAAAGACAGGCGCATTGGTATTGCCAAACTGACAACAGCCGTACCCGTAAGCCGCGAGGTTTGGGAACGTATTCGGAATAGTGCCTCCCATTTGTTGCATGCTGAAATGGAGTTACAGACTGATGTTGATCCTTCTATTGAAGGTGGATTTGTATTCGACATTAACGATTTTCGCCTGGATGCCAGTATTGCTACTCAGCTGAAGAGAGTGAAACAACAGTTCATTGATAAGAACAGAAGAATTGTATAACAGTGATTAGTGATTGATGATTAGTGCTTAGGGAGTGCCAAAGCGTACAGCTAATCACTAATCACTAAACACTGCTCATTCATCGCTAAACATTAATCACTAAACATTAATTGCTAAATAAAATGTTGTCTGGAAATATAAAAGTAAGCGAAGTCTCCGATATTTTGCGCAAGCAGTTGGAAGGAATTGATACCCGCGTTCAACTGGACGAAATAGGTACAGTGCTGCAAGTCAGTGATGGCGTGGCACGTATCTACGGATTGCGCAATGCCGAAGCAAACGAGTTGCTGGAATTTGACAACGGCATCAAAGCCATCGTGATGAACCTTGAAGAAGATAACGTAGGTGCTGTGTTGTTGGGGCCTACGGATAAGATCAAAGAAGGGTTTGTGGTGAAACGTACCAAGCGCATTGCTTCCATTATGGTGGGAGAAGGCATGCTGGGGCGTGTTATTGATCCGTTGGGTGCGCCGTTGGATGGTAAAGGGTTGATAGGTGGTGAATTATGCGAAATGCCGTTGGAGCGCAAAGCCCCAGGTGTTATTTTTCGTCAGCCGGTGAACCAGCCGTTGCAGACCGGCTTGAAAGCAGTTGATGCAATGATTCCCATCGGTCGCGGACAGCGTGAGCTGATTATCGGTGACCGTCAGACCGGTAAAACAGCGATAGCTATCGACACTATCATAAACCAGCGTGCCAACTATGAAGCAGGCGATCCTGTATATTGTATTTACGTGGCTATCGGTCAGAAAGGTTCAACGGTGGCATCAATCGTGAACACATTGCGTGAATACGGTGCAATGGACTATACCATTGTTGTGGCTGCTACGGCAGGCGATCCGGCTGCATTGCAGTATTATGCTCCGTTTGCTGGCGCTGCAATCGGTGAGTATTTTCGTGACACCGGCCGCCATGCGTTGGTTGTCTATGATGACTTGTCCAAGCAGGCAGTGGCCTATCGTGAGGTATCTTTGATTTTGCGCCGTCCTTCAGGGCGTGAGGCTTATCCGGGTGATATCTTCTACCTGCACTCCCGTTTGCTGGAACGTGCGGCAAAGATCATCAATCAGGAAGAAGTGGCACGCGAGATGAACGATTTGCCCGAAAGTTTGAGAGGTAAGGTGAAAGGCGGAGGTTCATTGACGGCGCTTCCTATTATCGAAACGCAAGCGGGCGACGTGTCAGCCTATATCCCGACGAATGTGATTTCCATTACCGACGGACAGATATTTCTCGACACCAACCTCTTTAATCAAGGTAATCGTCCTGCCATTGATGTGGGTATCTCCGTCAGTCGTGTGGGCGGTAATGCTCAGATTAAGGCGATGAAGAAAGTGGCCGGTACATTGAAGATAGACCAGGCACAGTATCGCGAACTGGAGGCATTCACCAAATTCAGCGGCGACATGGACCCTGTAACTGCATTGACTATCGACAAGGGGCAGAAGAACACCCGTTTGCTGGTACAGCCGCAATACACTCCGATGCCTGTGGAAAAGCAGATTGCAATCCTTTATTGCGGCACGCATGGCTTGTTGAAGGATGTACCTTTGGATAAAGTAAGCGAGTTTGAACACAGCTTCCTCGAATTCCTTGAAAGAGATTATCAAATGGAAGTGCTCAATGTTTTGAAGACAGGCGTCATTGATGATAATATCTGCAGGAAAATAGAAGAGACTGCGGCAAAGACTGCTAAACAATTTATGTAGATAGCGATCGGCACAAGTCATTAATCATTAATGTACGGCTGCCAACCGCTAATCACTAATCACTAACCGCTAATCACTTAATCAGATGGCTTCACTGAAAGAGGTAAAAAATAGAATAAGCTCCGTCAAGAGTACGCGTCAGATAACTTCTGCGATGAAGATGGTAGCATCTGCCAAGCTGCATAAGGCGCAGGGGCGGATCGAGAATATGCTGCCTTATCAACGGAAGCTGAATGAGATTCTGACTAACTTCCTGAGTACGGATGCTACGATAGAGTCGCCCTATACCGATGAACGTCCGGTGGGGAGGGTGGCTATTGTGGCGTTCTCGTCCAATTCGTCATTATGCGGGGCTTTCAACTCCAACGTGGCGAAGATGCTGGAGCGCACGCTGGAAGAGTATCAATCATTGGGCCGGGAGAATATTCAGATATATCCCGTAGGCAAGAAAGTGGAGGAGGCCGTAAAAAAGCTGGGATTTGTGCCGCAGGGCAGTTATCAGGAAATGGCGGACAAACCTTCATACATGCAGGCCTATGAGCTTGCCGGGACCTTGATGAAAGAGTTTCTGGAGGGGCGGGTGGACAAGGTAGAACTGATCTACCATCATTTTAAGTCCACCGGTTCACAGATTCTGACGAGGGATGAATATCTGCCTATCAATCTGGATAAGGTGGCTGAAGAAGCAACCGAAAGCACTGCAGGAAAAAGCAGTTTCAATAATGACTATATCGTAGAGCCTTCTGCTGCCCGGTTGATAACAGAACTTCTTCCTAAAGTGTTGAGCCAGAAGATTTATACAGTTCTGTTGGATTCCAACACTTCGGAGCATGCGGCCCGGATGCTTGCCATGCAGGCGGCTACGGACAATGCCAATGAATTGATTCAGGATTTGACGAAGCAGTATAACAAGAGCCGCCAGCAAGCAATTACGAATGAATTGCTGGATATCATCGGTGGCAGTATGAAATAATTTTCTCGAAGAGAAACAGTGATAAGAGGCTATATTCCAAAAGGATATAGCCTCTTGTTGTTATATCCGGCAGTGCTTCTCCTGAAAACAGTCGGTCAATCTGTCTTTTCCCTTGTTTATTTATACTACCTTTACCACTCATAAGAATAAACAGAAAGAATAATGGAGCAAAACTCTGAATTAGCGCTTGCA
>ULZE01003718.1_pt1 | contig 9008 bp, 13 predicted proteins | sample 1962841 | NCBI WGS metagenome assembly ULZE01 (sample SAMEA4835882, study PRJEB28245) | human gut metagenome | biome: gut microbiome; material: fecal sample | place: Denmark | collected 2008 | reverse complement strand
CGCACTCCACATGGAGTGCGTGGATTTAAGTAGAGTCTTGCAAAAGATGCCGGAGCCTTGCTAAAAGTCGCACTCCACATGGAGTGCATGGATTTAAGTAGACAGTATAGACAGGTATATCCCCTAGATATATGTCGCACTCCGCATGGAGTGCGTGGATTTAAGTATATCAAAAGGAAAACGGAGAATTTTTCCTCCACGGTCGCACTCCGCATGAAGTGTGAGGAGTTTACATTTCTTAAAATAGTAGATTCGATTGCGTTACAGCAGTCTCTGCGTGATTTGGACCGAGGTTTTGTGAACTTTTTTCAGAAACGTGCTGCACACATATCCGTATCATGGGAAGATATATCAAACTCCCAAAACTTGGACTGGTCAAAATACGCCAGTCTATGGAAGCTGGTAAAAAATCTGGCAGTGCGAATATGGGAGTGTCCGGACTGTCATACCGTGCATGACAGGGATATCAACGCAAGCAAGAACATTTTAAAGAAAGGACTGCAAATGCGGTCAGCATAAATAAATATAAGACTGCACCGTAGGGCATACGGGAACAGTATAATCCAGCTTGTGGACACTGTGTAAGACATTGAAATACCGCATGGTATCATCCAATGCAGTAGTGGTTGAAGCAAGAATCCCCCGGCTTTAGCTGTGGGGAGTGTCAACTTGTATCTGAATGTCTCAGTGAATATCTGAGACATTTTTTATTGTTTTTTCATTATATTTATATTATAATTTGATTTGAAAATATATTTTATAACTCATAAAAAAATATTGCTTTTTTATATATAAATATAATATTCTTATTACTTGCGAGGTGGATAGTATGATTACAATTAACGATTTTGTTAAAATGAATGATACAGATAAGTGTAACTTAGTAAATAAACATCTGCAAAATCATACTCAAAAAAACTTCAAGCAAGGAGAGATTGGATTTACATACCGTCAAGCAGACAAGGTCTTTTCAGAATGTGGCATCTATTATCTGGAGGGCGCATACCGCACCAGCGAACAGGCTCTTCAATTTATTGAAAACAAGAAAAAAGAACAGGACCGAAAGAGTTTCACCCCAGAACAAATAGAAAAATTAATCGCACTGGCTTCTTGTGAGAATTTCGACAATCTCCTCCTTCTGGCAGAGCGTTATAATTATGTGTCTTATTATATTCTCCATGAAATAAACGATATTCATATCCGAACAGGAAATGGCTCTATAAAACAAACCTCTGCAAGAGTCTATGAGGATACATGGGAAAAATGGAAATCCTATACGGCAAAAAATAAAGAGTACAATGCATTAAATTTGTTAAATACAGCTCTATTGGAATTTATGGACCATCATCCAATAGATTAATAGCAGTATCTGCTGCCTTTTCGTATTTCCCCAAATCCCCCTATGTCATTTGACAATACGAATTGAATATGGTAAAATAATGGTATCAGTTATTTCGCATAGTAAATAGGCATTTTAGTCCAGTTTCAGGGTTCTGTACCCTTGGCTGGACTTTTTTTGTGTGAAAAACTGAAATACTAATCAAGAAAGGAAAGAATTTCCAGAAAACAACCAAAAGAAAGGAGAATGTAGAATGGCAAAAGCAAAAGAACCAACCCCTATGGAAAAAGCGGTCCTGTTAGGAAAAGAGCTGGCTGATTCATATTCAAAATGGGAAAGACGTTATCGTGGAGAAGGTACTATCGACCCATTTTATGCAGATGGTTACAACCTGAATATGATTCGAAATCAAATCTGCATCCAGAAAAAAGAATTGAAAAAGAACTGCCGAGGGAACTCTATCCGGATGAATACCTACTCCCTATTCCTGATTTGATGAATAACGAATACGTTGCATTACAGGATGAATGGGTAGAAGTGGGAGAGAAGCGAATCCTTGAAGTCAAGCAGATGCCGGATTATCTTACATTAATTCATTCTGGCTATTCAAAAAAATTCAACGAAAAACAGGATGATAAAAACCACATCTATTATTATGCTGTGGTCGGATATGTCAAGAATTTTGAGCGTAGTTTGCAAGATGCAAAGGATTATGAAAGCGGAAAAAAAGAATTGGCTTTAAAGTACAACAATCCTTACCTGGATTTGAGAAGATATGCTTCTTATAAGGATTCCTGGTGGCATGAAGCCTTTTCCCGCTGTATTACTATTATCCAAAAGCAGTATCCAGAACTATTAGAAAAGAGTATTTCTACAGAAGCAGAGAAGCCCCTCTTTACTGAAACAGAAGCGAAACCACCTATGGTTTCCATCATTCTTCCTCAGAGGTCAGTTGCTTCCCAGAAAACACCACATAAAAAGAGAGAACGAAACCAAATCGAGGGGCAGTTTTCTCTTTTTGATTTTGGCATCAATTAATACAGGAAAGTAGGAGAAAAATCATGAAAAAAATACCATTTACAAAAAAATATTTAATCATGAAAGAAGCCAGGCACATCTCTGCGGATGATATTCTATACTCTGAATGGCTCGACAACGACACATGGGTTTGCTGGGGTATTCCCTGGACGCCAAAGTTATCTAAGCTGAGACAGATACTTGATGATTTATATGATTTGCCGGAAGATACAGAATCTGAAAACGGAATCATTATGATAGAGTATCACGCAGATAAAAAGAGATTCTGGTATGGGCTTGCATTTGAGGATGAAACCATCACAATTACGGGATTGCTTTCATCCAATAAATTGAATCATACGATTTTAAAGCAAATCTTAAAACCAGTTAGAAATGTTCAAAAAATCTTTGCATAAAAAAATGAAAGGAGTACTTCTATGACAGTTCAGAAAGAACGCCTTGTCACACTTTCAGATGGCACATGTATGAATGACATTCTTTATGTCATTTATACGGATGCTCCGGTTTTAGTATTAAAGGAGTTGGAGATGCTGTCTTGTAAGGCATATGAGAATGGAGCAGAAGATGAGGTTCCTATTTGGAAAGATGTAATTGAAGGCAAGGAGTATAAGTTCGAATATATTGATGAACAGCAACACATCACGGCTTTCAATTCCTCCCGCAGCTGGCTGGAGGAAAAATATCCGCAGATTGCAGAGCATTATATAATCGAAAATCAGCCTTCTTTAAAAAAATGAGGTGCGTCATGCAAAAAGAACAAATGAAGAAATTGCTGTTTTCCTTTCTTCCTGAAATCCATGAAAAAAATTTGATTCATGAATTCCCAGCGGGAGAGGATTCAATGGCAATTGGAATTTCACTTGAAAATATAGATGAAGAACGCAACGTTTTCGTTTATAATATTTTCTGTGGTGACGAATATATAAACATCAATGGATATGGAACTCAAAAAGAACCACTTCCTGATGTAATGCTCGAAGAAATAACTGCTACATGGAACAATTTACAGGAGAGAAGAAAAAATGGAAAACGTTTTATTATCTGATGAAGAATTAAATCAGCTGGCTCAAATAATAGAAGCCGGAGAGAAGTGCAACACCCAATGGAATCGTTTCTATATGAGTGTTGTAGAATTTCGTGGAGATACAGAAACAGACTACGCTACGACATTAAGATTAAGAATTAGCTTTTTAGGTCAGATAGCACTCATAATTTCCAATGTTTCATTTGAAAACAAACGTCATGGAACAATGAGTAAAGTCTTGGAATTTTTTATCCAGAAATGTAAGGAAAACAATGTCCCAAAGATTATCATTCAATGTGTTTTATCAGAGGAAATGGCTTCCTTTTGTTTGAAACATGGATTTGTTCCCAATACCAACACTTGCATCATGAAAAACGGAACTATATTGAAGGAGTATCTGAGCGGAGACTATGAATTATTTCTTGAATAATGAAATAAGAAGTCAGTACGAGTAATAACAAAAAGGACACAGTGTTTTGCTGTGTCCCTTTTTATTATACATCGTAGAGCTACTTGTTTTTCAGCACTTTCCTTTGCCTATTCGGGAGAGCGAGCCAAACTCTCATTTAGGAACTCCAATCGTGAGCCGAACAACCACGACCTTCTTTGTTCGATTATATTGTAACAAAATCCATATGGAAAAACAAGTATAAAATCACTTAGTCCTGGCAGCAGAAAAACTGCACCCAATCATTATGGAAAATTCAGACTTAAATTAGGAGTAACAGTCCAAAAGCCCAAAACAATACATAAAATAGAGAGTAAGGCACTTTCGCTTTATATCATGGCGTTAAATCAGTATTTCACGCAATGATATAAATGTGTCATTTTACACTCTTCTTCTTTTTATTTTTCTATCATTTAAGAACTGCGTTTCCTCTAAATATTCCTTTTGCTTTTCATGGTTTATTCGAAGTGTTTTTTCATACAATGCATCCATGTAAAAGTTAAAAGCATTTTCCATCATTGCTTCATGGTCAACAAGATTTTCTTCTTTCAGACACCGGATTAAAATATCTTTTTTTAATTTTGACCGTACCGCAAAAGCGCACAGGATTTCTCCAGGAGAAATCCCGTCAACCTGAATGTACTCATTTGCGCCCATACTAATCATCTGCTTTAAAAAATAAATGTCCCCCTCCTCTGTTGCCGTTTCAATTGCTCTTGCAAGACCTTCTTTCATTCCTGGCACTGCATCTATCATTTTCTGACTTGTCAACGCCAGAATAACGTTTAAGTCCATTCTTTTAACGGCTGTTTCGAATATATTAGCAAAAAAGAACTTATCTTTTGGATTTGCATAAGTTGCCAGATATTTTAACATCGTGTATTGGTCCGTTTCAGCTAATTGAGAAAACATCTCTTTTTCCTGTATGTTTCCCACAATTCCCTGTTTCAGCAGATATCTTACCATATCCATATCTTCATGATAGATGAAATAATTCAAAATATTTTCATATTCTGTTTCCTTAATATCAGTATTTGCGCCATGTTTCACGAGGTATTTAACCGTTTCGGGATTACCGTACTTAATTACCTTTTCAATGGATATTTTAGTACTACTGATATCCAGCCCGCATTCCACTAAATACTTTATTTTTTCTATATCTTTGTTATTCAGGAATAACAACTTTCCTACTGCTGATTTTATATAGTTCCAATTGTTCAGTGTTAATGAAGTTATAGTATTCATGATATACTTTACAATATTTAACTGTCCATGACAAACCGCACAAAACAATTTCATTCCCAAACATTTCTCGTCATTCTTACCAGTCTCTTCAAACAGATACTTAAAAATCTCCAGTTCCCCTTTGCTTGCAGCTACTGACAGACTGCTATAATGTTCTGTTACATCCTCATTATATATGTCATATCCTTTTCCTATTAGATATCGGACCATTTCTATGTCACTTTTCAAAACAAAGAAGCTCATTACGGTTGTAAATTCCGTCCTAATGTTCATGTCTGCACCATTTTTAATAAGAAACTCCAAAACTCTGCTCCTATTATTTTCCATAGCCAGAACAACAGCTTCTTTGCTTTTCGCAACTTCCATTCCACTTTCTGCCAACCATTTTATGATATTTAATTCGCCCTCTTTTGCTGCCAGCAGCAATGTTTGCTCCTTTCCATCATTGCTATCTTCTTCATCCAGAATTGAAAGGGTATCTATCTTATCTTTTTCTATTGCTTTCTTTTCATTTTCTTTCTTATTTCCCATCGAATGCTCCTTTTTATTCAGCCAGGATTCCGGAATCCATCAAATATCTCGTTTTTTCTCCATTTGTCTCGTTCCCAAGGCAGTAAGTTTCCATTATTCTTTTTACATACTTTTCGTCATCTACATCCATGTTATCTATTACATACTTTACAATATCCACGGTCCCATAATAAATTCCGCAAAACAATTTTATCTTATGGCATTTTTTGTCATTTTTTCCAGTCTCTTCAAACAGATACTTAAAAATCTCCAGATTTCCTCTGCTTGCTGCCACTGACAGGCTGCCATACCATTTTGTTGGGTTCCCCCTATATATATCATATCCTCTTTCTATCAGATAACGGACTATATCTCCCTGATTATGAGAAATAAAAAAATTCATTAAGGCAGTTTTGTTTTTCCTTTCTTTTATGTCTGCGCCATGTGTTATTAGATACCTTAAAACGTCACTATGATTATTTTTCATAGCCAGTGCAATCGCATCTTTGCTATCCTGGACCTCCATGCCGGTTTCTGCCAGCCACTTTATGATATCCAGGTTCCCGGTTTCTGCTGCCTTCTTAAACACTCGTTTCTTTCCGTTGTAATAAGCATCTTCGGATGTTTTAACAATCAAAAGTTCCAATGCACCTCTATCATTTTCAAGAACTGCCTTGTTCAACACATGCCCGAAATGCACATTGCTGATTAATCTACATTCCAACGCTTGTTTTACAGTTTCCCCATCTCCATTTTTCACCGCCAGCTTAAAACCTTCATTTATGGTCTTCTTTTCTATATACGAATCACCCATTTTGCCATCAGCAAGCCCTATCAGCTTCTGTTTTATATGTTCTGCCTTATTTTCCATCTTTAATTTTACCCTCCGGTAATTAGATTCTATCTGCTCATTATTCTACTCACATCAATTCCACAGCCTTTCAAAAAATCAATATAGCTTCCTAAATTAATACTATTCTTTATACTGTTTCGAATAATATGGTCACAATATCTCTGCTCTTTTGAACTCATATTTTTGACGATATACTGAATAACCTCTGCCTTTTCCTGGCATAAAGCATATTCCAGAACATCCTTTTTAAATCCCCTATTATCAGGTTCTACCTTTTCCAATAAGTACTCCAGATAATCCATATTTTCCGAGTTTACAAGCTCCACTGCAATTCGATATCTTCTGCTTGCTCCATTAAATTGGAATCCACGCTCTATGAGATATTTTATCATCTCCCCATCTTTCTTTTTAATGAAGTAATCCATCAAACTTTTGCAGACAATACTATTGAATGAAATATTGATATCCGCTCCTTGTCGAACCAGGTATCTTACAATTTCAATGTTTTCTTGCCTAATAGCCAGGTTAAGTGGCTCTCTGTTTGAATAGATATCCAAGCCACAACTAATAAGAAACTGGAGGACTTCCAAGCTATTCTCTTCTATTGCCATCTGCAAAGCCCTCTTATATACATGGTAATATTCTTTCTCTGGATTCTCCTTCGTAAGAAGCATTAATACATCCATATCATTAATGATAATGGAATTTCTGAGGAGTTTTCCAAAGTATACCTTGTCAATCACTCTATGTTCCAGAGCCTGTTTCACAACATCATCCATTCTGTTGTCTATTGCCCTTTTAAATCCCTTCTGAACCATTTGAATTGGTCCATCAGTTAATTTTTCTTCATTAATAACTAATGCAATTAATTTTTTCTCCATATCACAAGCAGTCATATTTTACCCCCTTAACATCATGCTGAAAGCATACAGTTCTGTAAATATTGTCTTCCATCAATGTGAACAGATTTCAAAACTTTTTCAAGCAATGTGTCATCTGATTCAGGTCTCTCCAATAAAATTTTCACCATCTCGTTATTCCTTTGATTTGTAGCGCACACCATCATGTTTTTCAGGAACATTCGGTTATTCGGTTGCTTGGTATTAGCCAATAAGTGCTCTACTATCTCTCTGTCTTTTGTTTTTATGGCAGCATTGATTATATTGCTCTGTCGTTTTTTCCCCTTGCAAATATCATATCCTTGGTCAAACAGAAATTGTATCATATCCATATCCTGGCACTGAATGTAATGCACCATCATATCTGTATCTCTCCATCTGGTATAGATATCCGCTCCATAGGAAACAAAAAACTTTACTACATCCTTTTTTCCATACTCTACGGCTCCGATTAAAGCAGCATGATTCCCGCTCACATCTGCTCCATGCATTACCAGATGTTCAACAATCCAAAGACACCCTATTTCAGCTGCTTTCCTTAATGCTATTTTCTTTGCATGATAATAGTCTTCTGCACTGTTCCCATCCATTAAGACTAAAAGAATACTAAAATCTTCTAATGTGACCGCAATATCCAAAGCAACATCCATTGCCTTGCCAAACTGTACTCTGCTGATTGCTTTTTCTTCCAACGCCTGTTTTATAAGGGTTTCATATGAATCTGCATCACCAACAGCATAAGTGAATCCTTGATAAATTCCCTGTGCTTCTGAGTTATAAGGAATTTTGTATTCATCAGCTAATTCAATTAATGCTTTTTTAATTTTCTCATTACTCATGCTTTCCCTTTCTCCATCCGTGTGGTATTATCTGTCTGGCTTTTCAATAGATTTCAAAAATTTATTTTTGGCACTGCTACAATAACAGTCAAGCAGACTATTACATTCTTTGTCTATTTCTATATAGTCTAATTCCTCGGAACCCACTTCATTAATAACGATAATTTCACATCCATATCTTTTAAATACAGTTGAAAAAAAATCAAATCCTATTCTTGTAATTCTGTCCCTGTACATAGTAATTACTCGACACACTTTTCCGCTCAAAATCTCGTCAAACAGCAAAGAAAATTGTTCTCGTTCTTCAAATGAGATACCACTGGCAATATCCTGATAAATGCCATGAACCGGATATCCATTCTTGATGCAAAAAACTTTAAGAAATGCAATTTGTCTTTCCAGGTCTTTCTTTTCTTTTGATGTTGTTACCCTGGCATACAAATAGGTTTTGCGTTCTATTTCCTTATTCAACATTTTATATACACTATCTGCATCATAATCATATCTTCCATTTCCCATAACGGTTACTTTGATGCTGCCATTCTTGACATATTTAGTTAATGTAGGTCTTGTAATTTGTAGTACACTCAAAACTTCTTTTGCTTTCACGCTCTCCCCTCCCTTCTTGTTTCATATTATAACAGAACCGAAAATTATTCTCAATAAAAATATATAAATATTTTAATATTATTATATATTTTTTAATATTATTATAGTTTTACTTTTTTCAATATATATGATGTGAATTCTTTGTGAGATACAAAATCAACATGTATTATATATTTTTTTTATTAAAACCAATAAGATATTTTT
>ULZE01009943.1_pt1 | contig 9158 bp, 5 predicted proteins | sample 1962841 | NCBI WGS metagenome assembly ULZE01 (sample SAMEA4835882, study PRJEB28245) | human gut metagenome | biome: gut microbiome; material: fecal sample | place: Denmark | collected 2008 | reverse complement strand
CGAGTGCTGTTGCCCCGGCATACGATGATGTTATACCTGAAACAATCATCCTTTATTTCTCTAGCGGGTATCGTTGCCTGATAGGTATATCCGCCTGTATGTTTCATCTTGATATATGGATTGTGCTCATTCCAAAAAGATATCTTATCGGTGTAGATAATCACAGAATCCGGGAATTCGGTTCCTACCACCTGTGCACTAATCGTCAAATCTTTATTTGCTTCAGTGGTTGCCGATGGAGTATGAACGACTTTATAATCCGTCACACGTGGAGCAGGAGCCACATATTCTCCGATGCGGATGGAATTCCATTGAGAGTCTGCCTGCCAGTTCTGTTTGGGCGTACAGTTTTTACGTTTCAGCAGATAGGTACCCGGACAAAGTCCGCGGATAATCCCGTCTGTCACATCTCCTTTCTGCTGATTTCCTTGATTGAGGGCCGTAAAGGTAAATTCCATCCCTAAATCAGGTATTTGAAGAGCCATGTCCCAAGCACCATAAGCAATGGTAACCACTTCTTTATCGAGTGACGGTTTGGCAAACGGATCGTTCACCACTACCGCGTCCGGCATCACTTCCAGTCTCCAGACTCCCGGTTCGAGGCAATCCATGAAATAAGTACCTGTTCCCTCATAACGAATAATCGGAGAACTGCCACAACCGGCAATGGAAACAAGTTGTGACGCATCTTTGGGCTGGGTGTTGGTATGATTGGAATAATAGAATTTCTTTCCATTATTTAATTCGCTCAAGTCCTCTGTATAACTGACACGAAAACCGTCACCAAATAAAGTGTCCTGTGGATAACTGCCGTATGATTCACCTCTTTTCAGACTGCGTGCAGCTTCGGCGGCTATCTTCATACTGATAGCTTTATGAGGCGTATAGGCAAGATTCAAGAAATGAGTCTGATATTCCGTATTGGCATAAGCAATATCCATCGGATCATACGCAAACTGGGTAATCCATTGAAAACCTGCTGTACGGAAAGTACGTACCATGGCCGGATACATATAAGAATACATGATATCTGCCGGATCGAACTCATATACCATCCGTGTTTTCTTATCGAATCCTTTCACTTTATCGGAAAAGGGAATATCATAGCGGTCTATATAGGGAAGGAAATTTCCCTGCTGTGTCTGTCCGGATACCAGTCCGATGGGATACCATTGATAAGTAGTTCCCTGAATGGCAGTTTCGTAATAAGCCTCTACTACATATCCGTTGTGGCTTACATTATAGAATACAGGTTTGCGGTTTCCTGTTTTATTGATCGCTTTCAGCATCCGGTTAATATAGGCTTTTACCTCTTCCTTCGTACCGGAATGACAAGGTTCATTATTGATTTCGAATCCAACAATGGAGGGATCGTCTTTATAAGCTAACCCCGTATATGGATTGACGTGCTTCACCAAACCATGAAGATAGGTTTCTTGTGCAGCGATAGCTTCCGGGTGGGAGTGCATATCGCATTTATCATATTTATAGGAGAAGCCGCCCGTCTGTATGTTTCGTTCGGGATATCCGTTCCCGAAGTTGGTCTGCGCGGTAATCACAATATGAATATTGCGTTCTTTGAGTTTGGCAATCAGGTAGTCCATCAAGTCGAGATGCTCGTTTTCGAGGAGATTTCCCTGTCCGTCTGTCAGTTCCACATCCCATAAATGAATACGGTAAGCATTCAGTCCCAGACGGGAGATATGATATACATCTTTGTCTATAGCAGCTTTGCGGTCCAGTTCCAAATATCCAATGGCACGGTAAGCATGGGCGAAAGGCAGCGTATAATTAACACCGAAAAAGGAAGCCTCCCGGCGGGTGTCACTCCAACGCATCACCCCATTTCCATCTATATATATAATAGGTGTAGAGGATGATTTGCCCTGCACTTTGACAAAGGCAGATATCAAACAAATAAAGGTAAGGATCAATAGTCTTTTCATGCTATCAAATTTATCGGTTTATTGACAGCAACAAAAGTAATTTATTGGTCATTTCAATAAAAGCACAGATTGGACATATAAGGATAAAAATAGGACGAAATGCCCCAAAATGCCTCTACAGGTCTTCATTAAGGTACTGGCGTGGCGTTTTTCCGAATTCTGCCTGAAAACATTTGGAGAAGTAAGAGTGATTGGAAAAGCCTACCATGTACATCACTTCGGCAACGGTAAATTTCTTTTGTTGCAACAACATGGCCGCCTTTTTCATCCGGATCGATTTGATGTATTCCACTGGAGACATTCCGGTCAGCTGTTTGATTTTTCGGTAAATCTGCTTATTGCTGATACCGGATAATTCACAAAGTGCGTTCACATTCAATTCCGATTCAGAAAGATGGTCCTCAATCAGGCGGATAATGTTCGACAGAAATTTCTCATCTTGAGATTCTGCTTCGATTGGTTTAAGAACAGGCAACGATTCCAACTGCTTTTTCACCTGTGTCGCCGGAATCTCTTCTTTCTCTACGGCGATGACAGGGATATTCAGGCCAATGGAAGTTCCTTTTCCTTCGTTCGAGGTGACTCCGTTAATGTGACCGCCATGAAGTTCCGTATAAGTCTTGACCAGATAAAGTCCGATACCCGTACCTTCCTTATTGCCGGAATGTGGAGACTGGAAAAAGCGCTGGAAGATATATGGAATATCTTGTTGCGGGATTCCGCTTCCTGTATCTGAAACACAGATATCCAACAATCCCGTTTCTTCACGATAGAAAAGAGACAGACGGACGCTTCCGCCATCCGGGGTGAATTTGACGGCATTTGAAAGCAGATTATCTAAAATCACTCCAAGTTTGATGGCATCCATATCAGCATAAATCTTGGCTTTATTCGTCTCGAAATGGAATGTGAGCTGTTTGTTTTCCTCATAGACGGAAAACAGGCTACGGCTGAATGACACAAGTTCGATGCGCGACAAAATCAGCAGTGAATCTTTATTATCCTCTATCCGGTTGAAGTTTAATACCTGATGAATCAATGAGTTTATTTTCATTGCATTACGTTGCACCTCCTCCAGTGTCTGTTTCTCATGCACTTCTTCTGCAACGGGGAGCAATTGGCTGACAGGAGCGATAATCCGGCTAAGTGGTGTCTTTAATTCATTAGACAAATTGGTAAAGAAAGCCATTTTCTGGCGTGATTGCTCCAGAATCTTCTCTTTTTCCATCCGTTCCATTTTCAGACGGTTCTTGACACGAAAAAAGTTGATAACCCAGGCAATGAGGCTCAAGAATAAAAGAATGTAGACTATCTTTGCCCAAAGTGTGTAATACCATGGAGGGAGAATTTTAATATTCAGGATATATGGATGCTCGGAAGGAGAACCGCTCTTTTCTACTTTGCTGATTACCAGCTGATAATCCCCATAACCCAGATTACTGTACGTAATGCGATTCGTGTTGGATTGCAGGAAATTCCATTCTTTGTCCATACCTTCCAGCCGGTAGACGAATTCATGTTTTTCTTCCAGCGAGTAGGGGAGGTCTGAAAGTTCGAAAGCCAGGTTGTTCTGGTCGTATTTTAGTTCGATAGCATCGGTATAGCGGATGTTAGGAATATTCTCTCCGGTATGCGGAGACATCAGTTGATTGTTGATATATAAGGCAGTCAGTAAAATGGAGTGTTCCGGCTGACTCATGGCTTGTATTTCGGGACGGGATATGCCGAACCCGTCTGCACCTCCCAGATAGATATTTCCATCTTCCGGATCAAACATGAGACTGGTGAAACGTTTATCCGTCAGGCTTTGCTGGCGGGCATCCATTGTTCTCCGGTCGATGATCCAGAGTCCGTTAGTGGTGGAAATCCAGATATGTTCTTTTACAGAGGTCATAGACAGAATCTCGTTATTGCTGAAATTGCCGAAAGAGATACTTTGCTGACTCGAGTCTTTGGGATTGATACGCATCACTCCTCCGTGAAATCCTACCCAAAGCATGCCGTCTTCATCCCGTAAAAGGTAGTTCGGGCTCTTCTCGCCACTTAATTCATCGGCAAACAGCTTTGTCACTTGTCGCGTACGGGCATTGATTTTGTCTATCCCTTTGCTGTTGTATAACAATACCCATACATTACCTTCCGCATCAGGGACAATCTGATTAATGAACATCCCCGACAGCCCATTATGGATGGAATAATTTTGATCGGCTACATACGATCTTCCGGCAGATTGTATCAGTTTATGTTTGTCCACAACAAAGATACCTCCGAGACAGGTGGCGATCCAAAGCTTCCCGTCAGTATCTTCAAACAGGTAATAAGCCCAGTTGGTATTATAAGTTCCTGTACTGTCTACGATGTTGTAGTGTACAAATTGATGGGTATTATAGTCATAGCGGTTGATACTTCCGTCTGTGGCTATCCATAACTGCTGTTCTCTATCCTCGTAGATGTGCCGTATCCGGTTGTGGGATAACGGATAGTTTTTATCCCCCATTCTATACCAGATAGCATCGTGTTTATTGCCTGCCGGATGGGTGAACCGGATCACTCCGTTTGTACCTCCGAACCAATAGAATCCTTTAGAATCCCGGAACAGGGAATAGAACTGATTTCCGTCTCCCGTGCCTGTGATTTGAGAAATCGGTACAAATTGCAGCGCACTGTTATAGCGTGACAGGGAAATGCCATAATCTGTTCCCAGCCAGATATTATGTTCCTGATCCGAGAATATGTTCCAGATAATATTGTTGGTTAGTGACTGGATATTGCGTGAATCGTGAATGATATGCTGCAAAGGTTCTTTGTCATTCTGGTACACATAAAGTCCGTTGTCTGTACCTGCCAGCAAATTTTCATCTCCGTCCAGTGCCAGTGATTTGATGGAGTTGTTATGAAATACCTCTATCGCCTTCATCTCTCCTGTAGTGGGATTGTATTGGAAGAGATAACCTTCCATCCCGATCCAGATACATTGTCGGGCGGCATCTTCCAACAGAGAATTGACAAACAAATTGCTGCCTCCTCGGTTAACTGGCAAAAGGATGTTTTCAAATTTTCCACTTGCCTGTACATAGCGGCATAATCCGTTGTAAGTACCTATATAAATTTGATTATCTTTTGTATGAATGATGGAATAGATGGTGTTATGAGGCAATCCGGTCTGTTTGCTATCGAAATGATTCAGTTGACGGCTTTTTAACTGATAAGTATATAATCCGTTCAACGAACCTATCCACAATGTATCTCCCTGAAGTACCATGGTACGGACATCCGTTGGGAAATCAGTATCCGGTTGCTCATATTTGTCTGTTCGATAGTTATAAACAAGAATCCCGTTATCTGTTCCCAGATATAAATAGGTGTTATCTGCTATAATACCGCAGTAGATACGTGTGTTAGTACGTTCTCCATACGTGAAATGCTGTTGTGTGGAATAACCGTCATAACTGAATAAACCCTTGTTGGAACCTACCCATATTAGTCCCTCGCTATCTTGCAGGAAGCAACTAATCACCGAAGCTTCGGCCCCGAGATAGATGTTGTCGAATTGCTGATAATTTACTTTTTGCCCATACACATTGCCACTGCTACAGTAGGCAAGGATGAGAAAAAGAATTGTTGTCATTCGTTCGCGCATGGTGTTAGGTTTGCAGGTTTTTAAATCTGTAATTGTTGTAAAAGTATTCCTTCTTTCCTGCAAATGTAGGAAAAATGTCGGTTACACTTGTAAATATCCCGCTCTTTTTGTTCCTTTGCTATCTATTTATAAACAGAAAACTTACGTATGAGAAAACTAATTTATTGGCTTTTATTGCCGTTGGCAGTGGCTGTGAGTGCATGTGGCGGTAAAAAAGGATCTTCAGATAATACGTCGACATTGGCGATGATAGACAGTGTGGATGCTCACGGATTGCAGCGTATGCAGACGTCTAAGAGCGAAACCGACTTTAAGTTTAAGGGGAAAGATTATCATTCCCTTGTTTCGCGTACTCCGGATGAAAATTTGCCCCATGTGACAAACGAGATGGGAGATACCTATGTCGACAATAAAATAGTGTTGCACCTGACGCGTGGTAACGAAACCGTGTTGAACAAGACCTTTACCAAGAATGATTTTTCATCGGTAGTCGATGCGAACTTCCTATCTAAGTCTATATTGGAAGGCATTGTATATGATAAGACTACTCCGCAGGGAATTGTGTATGCAGCGAGTGTTTGTTATCCGCAGACAGATTTGTATATGCCGCTTTCCATAACGATTACCGCTGATGGAAAAATGAGCATACGGAAAGTGGATATGCTTGAAGAAGATTATGACGATGAAGCACCTAATTAAGCTTGTAGGCGGGTGTTGACAGTAAAATTACACAAATGTGAAAACATTTGAGACAAAAGAAAGGCAGCCAATGAGGTTGCCTTTCGTATTTTTGCACCGTCAACAAACTTAATACCGAATAGAATGAAGAAAAACATTTTTGCTATCTGTGTGGTAGCAGTAGGATGTACGGCACTGACCGCTCAACCCCAAGATACACAAACGTTGGTTCCGCTTACGGAACGGGTAAACGTGCAGGCGGATTCGGCACGCGTCAATCAAATTATAGACGATTGCTGGGTAGCAGTAGGGACTAAAAAGCCTCATGCAATTCAACGCGACTTCACACGTATGTTCAACGGTAAGCCTTCCTATCGTTTCGAATTGAAGGAAGATGATAACACTCTGTCAGGATATGCCAAAGGGGAAACAAAAGGGCGTGCGGAATTTTCTTATTGTTATGCAACTTCTGATGATTTCAAAGGCCTGCCTGCCGATGTTTATCAGAAAGCGCAGATTACCAAAACCGTATATCATCATGGGAAAGGTATTTGTCCGCAAGGAGCTTCCCGCGACTATGAGTTTTCCGTATATATTCCTTCTTCATTGGGTAGCGATGTCTCGACAATTTTTGCCCAATGGCATGGGATGCCGGATCGTACATTGGTACAAACTCCACAGGGCGAAGTGAAGAAACTGACGATTGACGAGTTCGTTGAACTGGAAAAGACTACGATCTTTAAAAAGAATGAAGGGTACGAGAAAGTAGCCAAGCTGGATAAACAAGGTAATCCGGTGAAAGACAAACAAGTAAATCCTGTATATCAGGCCGGAAAGGCCAACGGATGGCTCGTGGAACAAGGAGGCTATCCTCCATTGGCGTTCGGGTTCTCCGGTGGATGGTTCTATATCAAAGCAAATTCCGACCGTAAGTGGCTGACGGATAAAGACGACCGTTGCAACGCAAATCCCGAAAAAACGCCGATTATGAAACCTGTGACATCAGACTATAAAGCATCGACCATTGCTTACAAAATGTCTTATGCCGATTTTCCGAAAGACTGCTGGATTACATTCCGCATTCATATCGACTGGACAGTCTATGGCAAAGAGGCGGAAACGATTGTAAAACCGGGTATGCTCGATGTGCAGATGGACTATCAGGAAAAGGGGAAAAAGGTTAGTAAACACATTGTAGACAATGAAAAAATCATGATTGGACGTAACGACGATGATGGTTATTACTTCAAGTTCGGTATTTACCGTGTAGGTAATAGCACTAAGCCGGTATGTTACAATCTGGCAAACTATTCAGAAAGGTAATTAGTCAGAAGGTAAAAAGAGAGTGATATCCGGATGTTCTTTTTGTGCGCATCCGGATATTTTTTTAGTTCTTTTACCGTTTATTTGTCAGCGCAGCAATGATAGTGATACCATTTTTACTGTCATAATTTGCTGATTGTAATAAAGTTAAAAATGATAAAAAATAGGACTGCATCTAGTAAGTACGTGTCAGGTATGCAAAAAGATTTGTTTTTTTGCCGCTTGCCAAATGGCATATATAAAATAACTAGTGATGCAAATGATGAACAAAAATGGGTTTAGCCGATGTGCAGAGTTCTACATCGGTCGTTTGCGAAAGGAAGGAAGGCATTCTACAGCGCATGTCTATAAGAATGCTATCTTCTCTTTTAGCAAATTTTGTGGCACGTCCAATGTGTCGTTCAGACAGGTCACCCGTGAGCGTTTACGACGTTACGGGCAGTATCTTTATGAGTGTGGCTTGAAGCCTAATACGATTTCTACGTATATGCGTATGCTTCGTTGTATTTATAATCGAGGAGTGGAAGCAGGTAGTGCACCTTATGTGCCTCGGTTGTTTCATGATGTTTATACGGGAGTAGATGTTCGCCAAAAGAAAGCTTTGCCTATCGGTGAATTACGTAGACTTCTGTATGAGGATCCCAAATCGGAGCGTTTGCGTCGTACGCAGGCTATTGCTGCCTTGATGTTTCAATTCTGTGGAATGTCATTCGCGGATTTAGCTCATCTGGAGAAATCTGCTTTAGATCAGAATGTGTTACGGTATAACCGTATCAAGACTAAAACTCCGATGAGTGTGGAAATACTTGATACTGCAAAGGAAATGATCAACCGGCTTCGTAGTAACCAGGATTCTCATCCTGATTCTCCGGATTATCTGTTTGATATTCTTAGTAGTGATAAGAAACGGACGGATGAAAGGGCTTATCGGGAATACCAGTCTGCCCTCCGTCGATTCAACAACCGTTTAAAGGACTTAGCGAGAGCTTTACGTTTGAAGTCTCCTGTCACTTCTTACACACTTCGCCATTCTTGGGCAACGACAGCGAAGTATCGGGGAGTATCGATTGAAATGATTAGTGAATCATTGGGACACAAATCTATAAAAACCACACAAATCTATTTGAAAGGCTTCGGACTTAAAGAACGTACGGAGGTGAATAAAGGGAATTTATCTTACGTGAGAAACTGTTGTGTAGACAGATGGTAGATATATAAAATATTGATAATCAGAAGTAAAATATGTGTGTTACTTCTTAGGTAACAGAACTTAAATTTGACGCAAAGATAGACAAAAACACGAATAGTAAGCAAATATTCTTCCATTTTTTTTCGTTTTATCTGAAACATAGAGCAAAAAACTGTCTGAACATGAAATAATCTTATTTCCATGCTCTATACTTTTTCATTGCCTAATTCAATAGTTTTCTTATTGAATATTAGGCTTTTCCATTTTCTACGCCTTTGTCATGTATGTGATTTCTATTTTCACTGTAGTATGCGTTTCGTGTATGTATTGTCTGTTACCTAAGAAGTAACAGATGAACATGGGGTAAAAAAATATGATTTTA
>ULZE01018173.1_pt1 | contig 10492 bp, 8 predicted proteins | sample 1962841 | NCBI WGS metagenome assembly ULZE01 (sample SAMEA4835882, study PRJEB28245) | human gut metagenome | biome: gut microbiome; material: fecal sample | place: Denmark | collected 2008 | reverse complement strand
AAAAACGCCCGAATATACCGTCTCCGGAGAAAGTGTATGACACGATCGAAATTCCTGGAAAGGACGGCGTGCTGTACCGGGATACCGGAACGGTAAAGGATATAAAAATCGAAATCCCACTTGCTTTCCGGGAACAGAATCCTGACCTGTGGATGGAAAGGTTAAGAGCTGTTAAAACATGGCTGCTGTCCGGAGTGGACAATCAATTATCTTTTGCGGATGATAAGGATTATTTTTACCGGGTAAAAAAAGTAACTGTAGGAACTGCAGAAAGAGCGGTCAAAAAACAGGGAAAACTTACGGCAACCTTTTGGTGCGAGGGGTATATGTACCTGCAGAATGGCGCGAAAGAACAGCAGTTAAGCTCCTTACTGAATAATCCGGGCGAAAGATGTCTGCCTGTCTACAAGATTATTGGCGAGGGAATGTGTACCGTTACCATTAATGGAAAACAGATGAAGGCCAATGTTGGCCAGAATCTCACGATAGATACACAGAGGAAACTTGCTTATCGAACAGACGGTACTATGCAAAATACTGCGATACTTGGGAACTACGAAGATATGATTTTGATTCCCGGAAGAAACAGTATATCTGTAACAAGCGGGTTTACTTTGACGGCAATCCCAAACTGGAGGTGCTATTGACATGATACAGATCTACGATCCGGGAAATACGAAATTTGACTTTAATGGAGATGTGACGCTGGATCCATACAGCTGCGAATGTACCATGGTTTTAAATGATGCGTGGAGCCTGGAGCTGGAAGCGCCGATTGATGAAGATGAGAAATTTAAGCATATCGTAAAAGAGGCAGTGATATCCGCGCCAACGCCAATATCAGACAAGCAGCTTTTTCGGATATACGACACAGAAAAGACAGATGATTCCATAACAGCAATAGCCCTTCCTGTATTTTGCGATTCTAAAGACGACCACGCTTTGTTGGATGTCCGCCCTACTGGAAAAAATGGACAGCAGGCTCTTGATATTCTTTGCGCCGGCTCAAAGTATTCCGGAGAATCGGATATTACAAAAGCGGCAACTGCATACTATGTCCGTAAAAACCTGATGGAGGCGATAAATGGTGATATTGATCAGTCTTTTGTAAACCGTTGGGGCGGGGAAATCCTGTATGATAATTATAAAATTATTATAAACCAGCGTGTAGGCGGGAATTATGGAGCAAGAGCGGAGTTCGGGTACAACCTGGAAGGAATCAAAGAACACGTTGATATGAGCAGCGTTGTAACAAGGATTATCCCAGTTGCATACAACGGATATACACTTGAAGGAAAGGCTCCGTGGGTAGATAGCCCGAATATAAAAAAGTACCAGAAAATCTACACAAGAACGATAGAATTCAGCGAAGTAAAGCTGAAAGAGGATTCCACAGATGACGATGAAAATGCCTGCAACACTCTGGAAGAGCTTAGAAACAGACTGATAGAAGAATGTCAGAAACAATATGCGGCCGGAATTGATCTCCCGGAGATTACATACGAAGTAGATGTGATCTCGCTGGAGGGCACGGAAGAATACAAGGACTACAAAGACCTTGAAAAAATTGGTTTGGGTGATGATGTAAAGTGCAGTCACCATGTTCTGGACATTGAAATCACAGCAAGAGCAACAGAATTAGTTTATGACTGTATCAATAGGCGAAATAAAAAAGTCAAATTAGGAAAGTTTACCAAAACCGCATTTGACAGCCAGTTTGAAACAGAACACAGGGTAGATTCTATCACCAACCCTGACGGAACCATCATGGCAGAAAAGGTACAGGGTATCCTGAACGGAATCTACACACAGCTGAAACTGCAGTCCACTGTGGCTCAGAAAGTAAAAGGCAGGGCATTTACTGTTGAGGATCTGGATCCGGACAGCCCTCTTTATGGATGCATGACCTGGGGAACCCAGGGACTGCAGCTCGCAACCAAAAGGACAGCAGACGGTAGAGATTGGGACTGGACGACAGCAGCTACAGCACAAGGCATTGTTGCGGATGCGATTATTACAGGGCTTCTTTCGGACAAAACCGGACGAAACTACTGGAATCTGGATACCGGGGAATTTCGGTTATCTGCAGATGCGTTTAAGGTAGATGATCAAACGGTAGAGGATTATATCAATGGCAAGATTGACAATGCCACAGCCCAGATCCGGTTGTTGACCATGCAGCTCTCCAATGATATGTGTTCCGTGGCCACTGAGGCAGACGGTACAGGCGGAGATTACAGCGAGTGCTATACAGAGGTCATGCTGCTTATTGGTACCACGGATATCACCGACAGTGACAAAGTGCAGTATACAGTCAACCCGTCCGCTGGCGTAGATGGAAGCTGGGATCTGACCAGGAAACGATACACGGTAAGAGATATGTCCGAAGACAACGGATCCGTGACGATCACGGCAACCTATGCCGGTATCACGGTGTCTAAAGTGTTTTCGGTATCCAAAGCTAAAGCCGGGGAGCCAGGAACAAACGGAGACAGCGTGGAGAGTATCACGGAGTACTATGCGGTATCCTCAAGTAGCACAGTAGCGCCCAGTCAATGGTACAAAACTCCTCCACAAATGACGGAGCATAACAGATATTTGTGGAATTATGAGACATTTATCTATTCGGACGGACGTATCGAGGATACTCCAAAGCACGTGATCGGAGTTTACGGTGCAACAGGTCAGGACGGAAACGGAATCTCCAGTATCACAAACTACTATCTGGCAACATCCCAACAAAGCGGAGTGACTACATCTACCTATGGATGGACGACCACTCCACAAACCATGACAGAACAGAAAAAGTACCTGTGGAACTACGAGATCATTACCTATACAGACAAAACTGTATATACAGTAGCTCCACACATCATCGGAACTTATGGAGATAAGGGAGAGGATGGCCGTACATACATCCTGCAACCGGATACCCTGGTAATAAAACAGGGGGCCGATAATGTGTATACACCTCGTTCCGTTACGTTTTTAGCCTTTTACCGGGATGGCACGACTGCATCCCGGACTCCGTACTCTGGACGGTTTAAAGTGGAGGAATCTACAGACGGGACTTATTATTACACAAAATATACCTCTTATTACGATGAAAGCAGCCATACTCACACGCCCACATCTACTGATGTAAAAAGTATCCGGTGTACGCTTTACGCTTCGGGCGGAACAAGCACACCATTGGATATCCAGAGTGTTGCAGTGGTGCGGGATGTTGATAACCTGACACAGGAAGAGGTTTTTAATATCCTCACCGATAACGGCAGACTGCAGGGGATCTTTATGAAAGATGGGATGTTGTATCTTAATGGATCTTACATTAAGTCCGGTAAGGTTTCCGGAGAGTATGTGGATGCCAGAAACCTCACCGTAACCAACTCATCCGGGCAAAAGACCCTGGCTATTGACTCCTATGGAAATGTCTCCCTGATGGTGAGCACTTTTAGCTTATCCGGAAAGGCTGTTGCCACAGAAGACTATGTATCCAATAAAACTGCCCAGGCGCTATCTGAGGCTAAGATCTATGCAGACCAAAAAACCGGAAACCTCCTGAAGGGCGCTGATCTGTCCACAGAAAGCCTGAACCAGTACTGGAATACCTCTGGAACTATCATGCAGGGACAGTCGGATCCGGACGGCGGAACAAAGGCTGTAAGACTGTATGGTACATCTGGGGATTGTTTTATATCTGCCAGGTACAGCAATAATAACCCGGTAAAGGCAAAAGGACAGTACGAGCTCCGTGTGTGGCTAAAATCCAATACGTCACGTACGATCATGGTATCTTTAAACCGTGTCACGTATAACTGTGCATTGACCAGCACATGGAAACAATTCCGGTTTACCGCCCCGGTTACAACACCCAATACACAGGGGTACGAAAACTTTACAATCGGAGGATTTGCAAGTATCGGATCCGGAGCTTATGTTTACGCTTACAACCCAGAGGTGGTACATAGTTATTCGCCGGCGGATATCCTGGCCATGCTCACCAACAATGGAGCCATGGATGGGATCTATATGTACAACAATCAGCTGTATGTAAAAGGCAAGTACATAGATGTTGATGACCTGAAAGCACTTAATGCCACGATAGGTGGGTTTAACATAGGAAATGCATCCATTGCCAATGGATGTACAGGACTGACATCAAAAACCAAAGGTGTATATATCGGTACAAACGGATTAAGATTTTATTCCAGTGATTCCAATGGACGAGAAAGCAGCTTTACTTTTAATACGTCCAATGGTTCTTTTGCTATTGTTGGGGCCGCTATCAAGATGGGAGATTCCAGACTTTCTTATGATGATGGGGCCTTGACGGTTAAGTATGGTCTGCATGTTTATGCGACCCGCAGCGGTGATTTTGGAGATGGATCCACAGGAGAAATTATTTTTAAAGGACTTCCGGCAACCAGTGGAGGAACACATCTTGTCCGGGAAAGCGGTACTGCGATCATTGCAGCGCTGTCCTCATCATCAAAACGATACAAAGACCATATTGCCATGCTAAAAGACACGGAAGCAGAGAAATTATTGGATATCCCGGTTGTGTGGTTTAAATACAAAGAGGGATATTTAATAAAGGGAGACCGCTTTGTAGACAAGCCTCTCCCGGGATTTTACGCAGAGGATGTTTACCGGGCGTTCCCGGAGTGCGCAATGGTCAATCCGGATACCTCTGTTGAGGACTGGAATTATCGTACATTAATCCCACCAATGTTAAAGCTGATCCAGAATCTATATAAAGAAGTGAAAATCTTAAAGGAGAATAAATCATGAACGAAAGACCATTAGTACTTGTTATGGAAGATGCCAAAAATGTGCTTTTAAATACTGTAATCACAATCAAAGAACAGACCGGTCTCCCATCCTCTATTCTGGATGGGATTCTTTCCGGGATTCTGGCAGATCTGAGAAAAGATTCCTGTAGTGAGATCTCTTTAGCCGCAGCCAGAGAAAGGCAGGAACTGATGAAAAAGGAAGCAAAGAGCGAACCCAAGAAGGAGGGATGACAATGGGAAAGATAACAACAGTGGTATTTGAGCCCGGGAGCACGACTGCCAATGCCTGCAGACTTTGGCAGTACAGCTACGGCCAGACCCTCCGGATTCAGGGACTGAACCTTCCGTCCGTAGTGGAAATCCACTTTTCCTTGCAGGAGACCGGTGGAACGTCTGTAAACCGTGTCGGTGTAACAAAGGACGGTGTCACAGATGTAATTATCCCGGACAGCATGTTGGAGAATGACGGCGCCGACAGAACTTATGACATGTTTGCTTTTATCTATCTAACAGACGCCACATCCGGCCAGACGGAATACAAGATTAAGCTGCAGGTTAAATCCCGTCCGAAACCGGAAGTCCCTGGCGGTGGAGAGAATCCAAACATCTTCCACGAGGCTGTTCAGGCAGTTCAGAAGTCCGCAGACAAGGCGGCAGAATCGGAAAAACAGGCAGAGGGCTGGGCGCATGGCCGGGAAGATCTCCCGGAACGGGCACAGGACAATGCAAAGTATTATTCTGATCAGACGGCTGCGGATGCCAAAAAGACCGGGACAGACCGCAAGGAAGTGGAACGTTTGGTGGAATCAGTCTCCGGCATCGATGAGCAGGTGGTAAAAGTAGAGAACCTTACCAAACAGGCGCAGACGTCCGCTACCAATGCAGCCCTGTCGGAACAGGCAGCCAAGACCGCAGAGACCAACGCACAGAACGCTCAGGCGGGAGCGGAGACAGCAGAAGGAAATGCAGAACTGGCAGAACGTAAAGCCAAGGCATCCGAACAGGCAGTGGAGAAAGCGAAACAGCTGGTTACCCAGATGGGGCAGGAGGTGCTGGACAATAAAAACCATGTTGATCAGACCGCACAGGCATTTACCCTTACCGCCCAGCAGGCTGTTGCCGACGTAAACAATGCAGGGCAGCTGCAAACAGAGCGAGTGCAGAGTGTCGGGAATACTGCCGTAGAATCTGTTAAGACAGCGCAGGGAAAAGCTACACAAGCGGTAGAGACAGCCAAGGTCGAAGCGGTAGAAGCTGTCCAGACGGAAGGCACGACCCAGACCGGGAATGTATCCGCAGAGGGTGCAAAGCAGGTGCAGGCGGTACAGGATAAAGGTGCAGAGGTCTTACAGAGCATTCCGGATGATTTTACAGCACAGATGGAATCCAAACTGGATAAGCAACAAGGCACCGAAAACGCTGGTAAATCTCTTGTGGTCGGCATGGATGGAAATGTGGTACCGGGAGATGCACAGTGGAGTGACGATGTAAACCATATGAAACTGATTGAGTCTTATGCCATCGAAGAGGGCGGAACAACATTTGACATTCCGGTTGGGAAGCAATATAAAGATGCTCTGCTCCACATAACTCTGTCTTTAACGGCTGCTGCGGCGCTTAAAGTGTCGTTTGATGACAAAGAAGTGTTATTTGTTACATCTGGAGGATACCTCACAGGATCAAATGTATTGCAATTATTTGCTCATGACATTGGCGGATACATTGATGGAGGAATTAAAAAGATATCGTATGGGACACAAACAGGTACTCTGTATATGATTAACAGTGTGCTTACGAAAGGGATGCCGGAAATGATAAGGATTACTGTATATACTGCAAATAACACATCGATGATAAAAGCTGGAAAAGCAGAAGTGTATGCACGATAAAAAGAGAGGAGGAAGCCGTTATGAAAAAATATGTAAATGGTGAGTATGTGGAAATGACAAAAGAAGAAATTGCACATATAGAAGAACTCCTAAAAAAAGAAGCAGCAATGCCAGAGCCAACCATAGAAGAACAAATTCTTACCCTTCAAAATGCTTTGATAATATCAAAAACATCGGGGGGGGGATAACGACTATAACAGATAGTTCAGAGAATCGGATAAAGAATTTGAAAATATTTGGAAAAAGTACACAGATGCGAACAACAGGAACGCAGTTATTTGATGCCAGAAACGTTTTAAAATCGCAAATAGAAAAAGGAATACTTACAATTAACCATGATGGTAATATTGTGTTAAACGGAAAGTTTGATGATGGTAATAAACAATTTAGCATTACACTACAGCCTGGAACATACACACTATCAGGAGATGATAATGCAATTTGGCATATTATATCATCGAACGGAGATGGTATATTCAAACAGACATTAGTGGTTGACGTCGAAACAACTTATAATTGCTATATAGATGGCAATACTTACAATAATCATATAACTATGCCCATGATTAATATAGGAGATTCTGCGAAACCTTACGAACCATATACAGGTGGTAAACCATCGCCCTCACCGAATTATCCACAGAAGATAAAAACAACGGAAATAAAAAGCATAAAAATATCTGGCGAAAACCTTTTGAATGGAGTTCGAAATACATTTGTTCCACTTTTTCTGAAAAAAGGAACAAAATTGACTTTGATAGCTGAAGAGCCTTCCCCACATGGTGTCAATATTGTTCTGAAAGATGCGGATGGAGGAAATCTATGGTTATCTCTAACTAATACGGAACTTAAAAAAAGCATGATATTATCAAAAGATATAAAAGGTTATGAAGCGAGGATCGTAAAAGGAAATTACAGCATGGTAATAGGCGATGCAGACCAATACAAACCTTATGAATTTAATGAAAAAATATTATCACATCCTATCATATTGGCCGGGATACCAGTAAAAAATAGTGGAAACTATACAGATAGCACAGGACAACAATGGGTTTGTGATGAAATTGATTTAGAACACGGTGAGAGAATTAATAGAATCAAAAAAGAATCTTTAGTCGGTAAACAATGGATTAAGGCTTCGGACAACAGATTTTATACAAAACTAAATGACGCATCTAAAAATACAGGACATTGTTTGGTTATGTGTAATTATTACAAAGGTTCACCGGATGGACAAGCTGTAAGCAACGATAATACGATTAGCTTGTATAAAGACAGCTCTAATATGTACCCATCGGAAAATTGGCTGTATGTTAGAGATAACGCAATTAATACAGTAGACGAAATGCAACAAAAAATGAATGAGCTAAATGTAGAAGTTATGTATATTACTGCAGAGCCAACAAAAGAGAAACTTACACAGAATGAAATCGATGCTTTTAAATTACTCTACACTTACTACCCAACAACAGTTATCACAGCAGATGGAGGAGAAGTAGCCCCAGATATCAAAGTGGCTTATATAGCTGACACAAAGAACTATATAGACCAGAAGTTTGAAACAATAGAAAAAATTATCATAACCACACAGAAAGCATTGCTATAAGAAAGGATGATACCATATGTACGAAATCGTTAAAAATGTCATTATGTCGGGAAGTTTCAAGCTGGACGATATGACAAAGAAAATCAATACCCTTTGGATACAAAATGACCTGACCGAAGAGCAGAAAAATGAACTGGTTGTCCTGATGCGAGAGCACATTAAGCCAGAAAGCGAGATGCCAGAATCGTTAGAGATGTGCCGGGCGTTAAATGAAGAAGTGGAAACCCTGAAAAAAAGAGTGACTAAACTTGAAAACGGCGGAGTTGCACCAGAACCGCCAGCCGGAGTTGTTGTCGAACCATGGGAGCCATGGGACGGAATCTCAGATCGGTACAAGTACGGAGCAGTGGTCACAATCGACCAGAAATATTATATCTCTACATACCAGGGACAGAATACATGGATGCCGGGAAGTATGGGAACAGAAGGACTCTGGAAAGAAATCTCCAAAGAAGATGCAGAGGCTGTTGTTTCCGGCATCAAGACGCCAGACCAGGTTATCAATGGACAGTAAAAAAGGAGGAACATAATATGGCAATCAGAGACAGACCGTAGAGGGTCTTTTTTTAATGCGAAAAAATAATAAGTAGGGAGACATAGTATGGACACACCTATAAGTAGAGCGGAGCACGAGGAGTTCCGCAGGCGGATGGAAGACGAACACAAACGGATGAACCACAGGTTGGGTGACCTGGAAGAGACCGTCCGCCAGATTGGAGAGCTTACCGCCAGCGTACAGAGCCTTGCCCAGTCTGTGGAGCAGATGGCACAGAGCCAGTCCAGACAGGAGGGACGTCTGGAAGAATTGGAGAGCAGGGACGGAGATACATGGCGCAAAGTAAAGTGGTACTTATTAACATTAGCAATCGGGGCTGTATTTGGTCTTGTGGTTGCTCAGATTGGATTGTAGGAGGTAATTTTATGTTTAAAAATTGTGTATTCAGACCAAGCGTGGACACTGTAGAGTGGCTTAAGAAAGCCGGTATCCGTGCAGTAAAAACCATGGCACAGACCGCCGTAGCCGTAATCGGCACAGGGGCAGTCATTAGTGCTGTGGATTGGCAGATGGTAGCATCCTCTGCTGTTGTGGCAGGGATTGTAAGCATTCTGACCAGTGTGGCAGGTATTCCGGAGGTAGAGGGCGAGTGATCGTCCTCTTTTTCTATTGGAGGAAAATCTTATGATTGAAAAGAACATTGAGGTATTAAGAAAAATTCTGTATGCAGTAGAAACCGGCGGACAGGTATACGGAAAGCAGAGATACGATGCTTTTATCGGTGCCGGAGCCAACACGCCAAACGAAAAGGCAATTACCATCGGAGCAGGACAGTGGTACGCAGGAGAAGCAAAACGGCTCCTGCAGGAGATTCAGAGAGCAGATCCAGTTCAGTTCAAGCACCTTGATACACAGGATATAGAGGGAGATCTACTGCATAAAAACTGGTCCAGGTATGCAATTTCTCCAACCTCTGCCAAAGCAAAGTGCATTATCAAGATCATCTCTTCACCTGTTGGGATTAAGTCTCAGGACAAACTTATGGATACCCAGATTACGGAGTACGCGGAGGGCATTGCCGAAACCTACGGGGATATGCCGGACACAGCCATAATGGAGTGTATTAATATTATCCACCAGGGTGGAGCGGCGGCACTGAAGAGGATTCTGGGTAAAACCAAAAAGCCATATACGTCCGAACGTATTTACGCTGCTCTTTGCACGGACCCGGCAGACAAGAGTAATAACAATCAGGTAGGGGACTATACCACCCGCCAGAAAAAGGTAATTGAGATGATCCGGACTTACGCAGTAGAGGAGGGAACAGGTATGACAGCAGAAGAAGCGATTAACGCAGTGATCGGAATTGCGGAAGAAGAGATCGGATATCTGGAAAAGAAATCCAACAGACAGCTGGACAGTAAAACAGCCAACGCAGGCAGCGGAAATTATACAAAGTATTGGAGGGATATCGCTCCGTCTTATCAGGCACAGCCATGGTGCGCAGGATTTGTGTCCTGGTGCTTTTACAAAGCCTTTGGCCTGGCAGCAGCCAAAAAAATTTTAAAGCACTGGCCTTATGTATACTGCCCGGATTTGGGAAATAAGTTTACCAGGTATGCAAACCCAAAAAAGGGAGACATCGTTATTTTTTACCGCAACGGTACATTCGCACATACCGGAATTGTCACAAAGGTATCAGGAG
>ULZE01001903.1_pt1 | contig 10496 bp, 9 predicted proteins | sample 1962841 | NCBI WGS metagenome assembly ULZE01 (sample SAMEA4835882, study PRJEB28245) | human gut metagenome | biome: gut microbiome; material: fecal sample | place: Denmark | collected 2008 | reverse complement strand
TGCCATCTTTGTCATCTCATGGCTTGCCTCAAATCTATAATAAGCCTTTCTGGGTCATTGAGAACTCCAAGAGAGGCATGTCTCGGTTCCAAAGTTTGCTCTCTCTCTTCGGTTTAGAAAACAGATTAGTTACAGTTGAACAAATTCGATGTGTTGAGTTGACCCAACCAATCGAATGGGAATCGATAAATGCATTACGTTTGGAATTAAAAGAAAAATCCATTGAATACCTAATACGCGCATTACAGAAATAAAGTTTGATTAGCATAATTTATACAATTATGGGAATGATCCCCTACTATTTAATGCTGTTAATCATATTGATTTGTGCATATCATTTCAAAGAAAACATGCCTAAGCAACAAAAGAAAGTAATATTGACTATTTCACTATTACCTATGTTTTGTTTGTTGGCATTTAAGGCAGAGAGCATCGGCACTGATACTGCAAATTATATTAACATGTTTAAAGACTCTGGCGCTTATCTTAAAATAGATCAAGAAAGTCGTATTGAGTTAGGCTACCAATATCTGGTTCTTTTTCTTAACAAATATTTTGGGGCCCATCAGTTCTTATTTATTTTTAGTGCGTTTTTTATATGTTTTTCTTTGTACAAGTTCATAATTAGAACCGCAACTAATTATGCTCTAGCATTGTTTTTCTTTACGACTCTTGGCTTTTTCCAATTTTCAATATCAGGTATAAGACAAGCATTAGCAATAGCTATTTCTCTTTTTGCATTCAAGTATATTCAAGAAAGGAAACTTATAAAATATACCACGATAGTAGCATTGGCTACTCTGTTTCATAAGTCTGCTTTATTTTGCCTTCCTATTTATTGGATTATGAATATGAAGACAAGCACCAAGAATATGATTATCATGGTAATAGGCATATTCTCTGCATACCTTCTTGCAGAACCTTTTCTATTAACGGCAGCAGACGTGATGAATTATAATTATGGAATAGAAAGTACTAATAATGGATTCATCTTTATGTTTATTGTTTTGCTTATCACAGTAGCATGCTATAAACATAGGCAGGAGCTTCAAGGACACAATATTTCTAGCCGATTTTTAATTAATGCTAATTATATATCACTACTTTTATGGGTGATACGATTGGTGAGCCGAACAGCAGAACGCTTATCTCTCTTCGTAATGCCGTATACGTATATATCTCTTGAGCAATATCTTACAACAAGGCCATCTAATAAGAAATCTATATACACCATAGTGGCTGTACTTGTTGCGGGATATCTTTTCGTACATAGGATGTCTCCTTCTGAATATTTAAATAACTATTTATTCTTTTGGCAACAATGAAAATCGTATTTGTTTCGAATAACTATAACCACCACGAACGTTTCTTTTGCGAGGAGTTGAATAAATTTAGTGATGTGGAATTTTTCTTTATTCAAACTCAACCTATGCGAGAAGAACGAGTAAAGATGGGTTGGGGAATAGATACTTCCAGGTTTCCATTTGTCTATAATTCTTTTGAATCAGAAACAGTTTACAAAAATGCACTTCAACTCTGTAATGAAGCAGATGCCGTTATTATCGGAAGTGCTCCATACAAATTCATAGCTGATCGTGTAAAGAATAATAGGCTAACATTCTTCTATGCAGAGCGTCTATTCCGTAAAGGCCTTTGGCACATGCTCTATCCACCGACATTCTTTACGGTACTGAAGCGTTTTATTGTCCCTGGTCGCAAGAGCAATTTCTATCTGCTTTGTGCAAGTGGTTATACGGCAGTAGATACCTCAAAGATCTTCGCATTCAACAACCACCGTTTCAAATGGGGACATTTTATAGACGTGAATCCATATCCAAATATCAATTCATTCTATGCTGAAAAAGTAGAACGTTTGAAGCATCATAAGGGAGTTTCCATCTTATGGGCAGGAAGACTTATAAGATGGAAACACCCTGACATGGCCGTTAAGATAGCAAAAACGCTCAAGCAGAAGAATATTCCTTTTACGATGAATATCATTGGAACTGGCGAAATGGAATATGAGTTAAAGGAGATGATTTCTACCTACAATTTGTCAGATTCGGTGAAGATGCCGGGAGCTATGACACCACCAGAGGTTCGTCAGCACATGTTAAATTCAGAAATCTATCTTTTTACGTCGGATTTCAATGAAGGTTGGGGGGCAGTCTTAGGTGAATCTATGGCCTCAGGTTGCGCAGTTGTTACCAGTCATGGTATTGGGGCTACACCTTTCTTAATACAGCACAAGGAGAATGGTCTTATATACGAAACAGGTAACTATGGATCGTTTGAGCGCAATGTACTTAAGTTGGTTGAGTCAAAAGAGTTTCGCGAAAAACTATCAAAGAATGCAGTAAAAACAATGCAAGAGTGCTGGAATCCCCAGACAGGTGCTTATCGCTTTTATCAATTCGTAAAACAAATATTGGAAAATGGCCGACCGATGTTCTATGACGCGGGTCCAATAAGTGAAGCTAAAATACTTAAAAATAATTGGTTCAAAGATGATACAGTCTAAAAAAGATTACTTGTACTACCTAGAATGTGACAAGGTGGCTATGCGCAAAACTCGCAAACATCCAGCCTACAAGCACGACATCATCTGGACTTTCGAGCGCCTGCTTCGTAAATGTGAGTATTACGAGAATTGCAAGAAGGGGCTTATTAGTCGCATCTACGCTAAGTTCTTAAAGTTACGATATGTAAATCTTAGTCAGAGGCTCGGATTTTCCATTGGGTTCAACACCTGTGGCCCAGGTCTCTGCTTGGAGCATTATGGCAATATCGGCATTAACCAACATGCGAAAATAGGTTGTAATTGTCGCATCATTGGAGGTGTTGTAATTGGTGCTACTGAGAGTAACAAAGTGCCAACCATTGGAGATAACGTCTTCATTGGCTTTGGTGCCGCCATTGTTGGAGCTGTCACCATAGCAGATGGAGTTGCTATTGGAGCTAACGCCGTTGTCTCTAAAGACATTCTTACACCAGATATCACGGTTGGAGGAATTCCAGCAAAGGTCATCTCACAAAAGGGATCCGATAAATATCTTGTAAAAGCAACTGAAATAGTCAAATATAAAAAGTCAATAAAATGTTCCAATAAATAAAACTAATGGCAATGCAGCTTGGAAACCAGAGATAGTAATCTCATCTATTAACTGGGAAAAAGAGTCAAACAGATTATGAATGAAGCAAAGATTAGTGTCATAGTTGCTGCATATAATGTGGAACAATACCTCCATAAATGTATCGATAGCATCTTGGCACAAACATATAAGAATATTGAACTCATCCTTGTGGATGATGGTTCTCCTGATAATAGTGGAGCCATCTGCGAAGAGTATGCACAGAAGGATTCTCGCATCAAGGTTATCCACAAGCAGAATGGAGGTCAAGCAACCGCACGAAATGTAGCACTTGGGGTTGCTACCGGAGACTACATTGGCTTCATAGATGGTGATGACTGGATTGAGCCTGAGATGTACATGAGGCTGATTGAAACGCTTAAAAAGGAAGATGCAGACATCGTACAATGTGGATGGTACAAGGTGGAGCCAACAGGCGACAAAGAATGTCCATATTCCAATTGTTTTAAAGAGGTCTATACAGGGAATAAAGGCCTAGATGAACTTATCAATTCGAAAGGCGGTCATTTGAACACCAGTGTATGCTGCAAATTGTTCAAGGGAGATTTGGCTCGTCAGGTCCACTTCTCTCCAGTTCGAGCATACGAAGACGACGAGTACATCTTCAAGACTGTAGCTGCCGCCAAAAAAGTAGTATGCATCGATACACCATATTACAACTATTTAAATCGTGTGGGCAGCACAATGACGGCCAAGTTCAATCTTAACAAGATTGCACTTGTCACCATCCAGAGAAATATCTGCGAACTACTGAAGACTCGTTATCCAGAGCGCTATAATGAAGCACAAAAAATTCTTTGCTCAAAACAGTTCTACATTCTCAACTGTTTGCTCAATGCTGATAATATTGCCATAGCCCCCGAAGAGGCTAAAAAGCTACAAGCGACGATTATGGCATCATACAATGAGTATATGCAAAATCCTCTCATGGGTTTAAATAAAGTCATGTTGAGGCTAATAAAATATTCGCCAGCATTCATCTGGCGAAAAGTTCTATCCTGGAAATTCAAATAGGATGAAAATAGTCCAAATCAATGCTGTATATGAATACGGCAGTACTGGTCGCACTACAATGGAGATGCATGAGTATCTTCGAACTAATGGACAGGAGGCTTATGTTTTCTGCACAAACAAACATGCGCCTGAGATAAATGTATATCAAATGGGATGTAATCTTGATTACAAGATACACTCATTTATGTCTCGTCTGACAGATGGCCAGGGACTTTATTCAAGGGGGGCAACAAAGAAAGTCTTACATCTGTTTGATGATATACAGCCAGATGTGGTTATCTTGAGAAATCTTCATGCCAACTATATCCATTACCCTTCATTGCTCAAATATTTAGCAGAGAAGGATATTGCGACTATTGTTGTACTGCATGATGTTTGGACATTCACCGGGCATTGCTGTTACTACACTGAAGATCAATGCAATAAATGGCTGACAACTTGTCAGCGTTGTCCAGCATTGAAAAAATACAACAAGAGTTGGTTCTGGGATAATTCCGCATCTAATTTCAAAAAGAAACTTAATCTATTTAGAGCTATTCCTCGTCTGTCAGTCATTGGCGTTTCTAAATGGGTAGCAGACGAAGCAAGCAAGAGTCCCATTTTCGCCAATGCTAAAAATATTGATTATATCTATAACTGGATTGATCTGAAGAAGTTCTTTCCTCGAAAAGAGAATACCATTCGAGAGAAGTTAAATTTGCAAGATCGTTTTGTTGTGGTTAGTGTTGCACAAGGCTGGAGTGAAGTAAAAGGCCTTTTCAAAATCTTTGAAGCAGCAAAACAGCTTCCAGAAGATCGGTTCGTTCTTGTTGGTCGTATGGCATACAAGGGCGAAATGCCTGCAAATGTTCTTCCAGTGGGTGCAACATCAAGCACAGAAGAACTTGCCCAATATTATTCAATGGCTGATTCTTTATTAGTTTGCTCTGTACAAGAAACCTTTGGCAAGGTATCAGCCGAGGCGCTGGCGTGTGGGACACCTGTCATAGCCAACAATTCTACCGCCAACCCAGAAATAGCAGGTATTACCTGTGGCATATCGTTTAAGAACAATAATGTTACACAGATAGTTGCAGCCATCAGGTACATAAAAAAGATTCGCAAATCTTCATATACCGAAAAGTGTGTAGAGAGAGCAACACAGGAGTTTAATTTCGAACACCAGATGCAAAAATACCTACAACTTTTCGCCGATATGATCTCTTGGAAGGCGTAGATAAATCTATTTTAGCCAAATTTTTCAAATGAAGATACTTTTAATTACCTCAGAGGAATGGAACGATTTCGTTTATTGCAATGGAGTGTTGACGAACTGGTTTGAGGGCTTTCCTGCTGAGTTTGCACAGATATATGTTAGCCCAGGCCAACCTAATAACCATATTTGTAGAAAATATTTCCAAATTACCGACGCTCAAATGCTACGCTCAATAGTGGGCGGGCCCAAAGCTGGTAAGGAGATTCAAATGCAAACTGATACTCAACAGTTGGAAGCAACCAAGATAAATGCTCGTCGCAAAGGAGTGTATGGCTTCATGAAGAAACTCTCCCTTTGGTGTCGCACCCCGGTTGTGGCTCTACAAGATGCTATTTGGGCATGGGGCAAATACGACAAAGAGGCAATGGCAAAGTTTGTAAACGACTTTAATCCAGATATAGTCTTTTGTCCTCGTATGGTAAACCCTAAACTCATCCGCTTAGAAAGACTAGTTAGGACAATGACCAAAGCCCCATTTGTCGCTTTTACTGCAGACGATGAAGCATCTTATCAGCAATATGAGTGGTCGCCATTGTACTGGATACGTCGCTGGTATATGCATCGAATATTTGAGAAACACGTCCCCGGTTTCTACAAGCACTATTGGACATTCTCCGAAGAACAGGCAGCTGACTACTCTCGTTTGTATGGTGTCCCCACATCGACTCTCTACAAGTGTAGTGATTTTCCAGAGACATTTATTGCCCGCAAGGTGAACAATCCTATCCGAATGGTCTTTGCCGGTCATATCTATTGCAACCGCTGGAAGTCGTTGGCAGCCATAGGTGATGCTTTGAAAGAGATCAATAAAGATGGTTTGAAAATGGTATTAGACGTCTATACTATAGACGAACTGACCAAGAAGCAGGCTCAAGTTCTCTCTCCCGATCGCTTCATCAACATGAAGGGAGCTATTCCTCCAGCCAAACTCACCGAGGAATATCAGAAGGCCGACATTGCCCTCCATGTGGAGAGTTTCGACAAGAAATACAGACTCGCCACTCGAGTATCATTCTCCACCAAGATCATCGATCTGATGGCAACAGGGTGTGCAATATTGGCTGTATGTTGGAATCATCATGCTGGCTATCAATACCTGAAGGGACACGATGCTGCCTTCTGTGTAGATAACTTCGAGGATATATTGCCACTGCTACAAAAGATTGTGGATAACCCTCCCCTTGTTCAAAAATATGCGAGAAAAGCATACGAATGTGGAAAACAGAACCATAGTCGAGAAAATATTCAGAAACAAATTATGGACAAGTTTCAAACGATTATTACGAACAAATCACGATGAAGACAACACATAATCCCAAAGTCTCAATTATAATTCCTTGCTACAAAGCAGAGGAATATTTACCATCATGTATTAAGGGTATTCAGCAACAATCCTATAATAATTGGGAATTGGTGCTGATTGATGATGGTTCTCCAGACAAAACCGGAGAAATATGTGACTTATATGCATCGGAAGATAACCGCATCAAGGTCATACACAAACCCAACGGGGGCGTATCTGATGCTCGTAATGCAGGCATCAGGGCTGTTACCGGTGAATATGTGACTTTTCTTGATAGTGATGATTTCTGGCATAAGGAATATCTTTCCTTCATGATGGGACTTATCCAACAATATCAGGCTGATGTCGTTCAATGTAAGTGGACTCGTGGTAACGAACGAGTATTTCCTGAAGTCTCTATAACTAATGATATAAAATGCATGAATGGATCTCAAATCATGGCTAATGGTTTGTTTGATGTTATGCTGTGGGGAAAAATCTATCGTCGCGAATTATGGGAGGGTATTGAATTCCCAATTGGTTTACTAAATGAAGACGATTGGATATCGTGGAAAGTTTGTTATGAAGCCAAGCGCTTTGTTGTCTCAAACAACAAAATGTATTACTACACCTTCAACCAAGAGGGTATTTGTGCCACAACGTCTCGCGCATTAGATTTGAACTATTTTGGAGCTTTTGCTGAGAAAGCTGAATTTTTCAAACAGAATAAAGATGAGGCTTGCGCTTATTGGAATTTAGCGAAATGGAGCAAAGCGATTATTCTTGCCTATCATACACCCAATGCTACGAATGAGCAACTAGATATGATGATGCTTCAGTTTAAAAAGAATTACAAGGAATTATGTAGCTTCTCAACATTTAGTGCTAAGCTTCGCCTATATTTTAGATGCTTTATGCTATGCCCTATGCTTATGTCGAATATGTCTGAAGGTATTAGAAACTTCAAGCGAGACGGAAAACTTATTAGATATAAGAAATGAATAAAGTAGCCATAGTAAATCGCACAAACTTGAAAAACTTCGGGTCTGTGTTGCAAGTATACGCTCTTTGCGAAGCCGTAAAGAAACTCGGATATGAATCGGAAGTGGTATGGCAGAGTGGCAACATGTCGAGAAACTTTGATATAAGGCCCAATAAACTCATAAAAATCGGTATCAAATTGTTGATGTATCCAAGCCTTGTAATTTCTATTCTGAAAATGGTAAGAGAGGCGAGAAAGGTGATCATTGACCCAGAGAAAGTGCGGCTGTTTGACGAGTTTGTAAAAACGAACATCAACCAGATATTGTATTCACCCAACAAGATAGAAAGAGTTGCAACCTCGAATGCGTATCGCAAGTTCATTTGTGGCAGCGATCAGGTATGGGCAACAACAACACTATATCCCGATCCCATGATGTACTTACGTTTTGCACCCCGAAACAAGCGAGTGGCATACGCTCCTAGCCTTGGACGAGACTATATCCCAAACTATAACCAGAAGACAATCAAAACTTATATCAACGATATTGACTGTGTATCTGTACGCGAAGATACCGGGAAAAAATTGGTTAAGGAATTGACAGGACGAGACATTCCTGTAGTAGCAGATCCGACACTCTTGATACGTTCAAGTGAATGGGACACGTTGAAGACACCAGTAACACTACCCGAGCATTATGCATTATGCTATTTCTTAGATGAGCCTTCTGATTGCGTAAAAACTGCCATCTGCAACTATATAAAGGAGACAAAAAAGAAAGTTGTTATCCTTGGACATGTGGAGAATATTGATTTACCAGCAAAAGATATAATTCATCCTTCTGCTGGCCCAGGAGAATTTCTAACTATCACCAGCAATGCAGAGATGGTAATTACCGACTCATATCACGGAATGCTTTTCGCGATCAACTATCACAAGAAGTTCTGGTCAGTGGAGCGTGCCTACACTCAATACGACCAGTCTTCACGTCAGTTGACCGTTCTCACTAGACTCGGAATAGAGGAGCGCTATGTGAAAAGCGATTTCAACTTTACAGATGAAGAAATCGATTACAATAGAGTACAGGCGAAAATTGATGACTTTGTGTCATACTCGATGACTTACCTGAAGACCTCATTGGAAAAGTAATATGGCTCATATACAAAATGTCTGGATAGACAGCATCTTAACAAATCCGGGAAATAGACATTTGTGCTGCGGGTGCTCGGCATGCGAGAGCGTGTGCGGGAAGAAGGCCATCAGCATGAAAGCAGACAAAGAAGCATTCATGTACCCCAAGGTCAACGACAAAATATGCGTTGATTGCGGTATGTGCGTGAAGGTCTGCCCAGTGATAAATGAATGCGAAAACAAAGAACCTTACCTGAAGTCATATGGTGGTTACTCGAAGGACGAGCACATCATCAACTCATGTGCGTCCGGAGGTGTGGCTACCGCACTCTCGTTCGAAATCATCAAGCAGGGAGGCGTGGTATATGGTGTCCGATTCAATGAAACCTATAGTGCATCGGACTATGTGCGCATTGACAAGAAAGAGGATCTATGGGCACTTTGCAGTTCTAAATATGTACAACCTGCGAAATCGGGCATTCATGCGACTGTAAAGTCTGACCTGAACAATGGACTAAAAGTTCTGTTCATAGGTTGTCCTTGTGATATCGCAGGCTTGAAACGTTACCTCCGTAAGGATTATGACAATCTGCTGACCTGCGAACTTTTTTGCGCCGGTATTACGTCGAATAAAATACTAGACGAATATCGCGCATTACGCGAGAAAAAGGTAGGTGCAAAGTTGATAGCATTCAACGTGCGTAACAAGGAGAAGGGCTGGTTTGTTCAGCATATCAAGGAAGAATACCAAAATGGGAAAGTGTATTACAAGAACCACTTCGGCACCTATCTGGGTTATGGATTCTTAAATTTCCGAAGGCCTTCGTGCTATCATTGTCAGTACAAACAGAACGCCACCATGTGCGACATCAAGGTTGGTGATTTCTGGGGCATTAAAAGCTCTGATCCGTATTGGAATTCGAGGGGTGTATCCGTTATCTTGGCTAAAACACAAAAGGGCGTTGATGCGTTGAAGGCATTGCCTAACTTCCTATTGTACGAAATTGACCACACCAAAGCCACCATTAACAATGCTGGATTTATGGGACACCCTAACGAGAACCTACTGAAAAGACGCGAACGATTTGCTCATGTGTTCATCAATCAAGAGATGGGTTTGGAGGCTGCATGCAAAGCTACTGCTCCTAAGAGTTTTTGGGTGAAGTATTATGTGCCAACTTCGTTCCATACATTTATGAAAAAGTTGTTGCATGAGCTAATCGATAAAAAATAATGAGGACATACGAACTTAGCAAAGATTGGAGTAATTGGATAAAATTAGGAGCAGCTATATTGGTGGCTGTTTCTCATTACTCAACCTAATCTGTATTAATTATCATTGGTCGGATAGTGCTTTCCTGCACCTGTGGTGCCAAGGTGCATATATTGATGTAGCCTTGTTCTTTTTCTTCTCGGGTTATGGACTAATGGCGAGTGAGAAGAAACGACACCTTGGACTGAAGGAATTCTTCACAAAGAGATTTCTGACGTTATATCTTCATGCATTACTGGTGTCGGTCTGCTGGATTCCATTGTATTATGGTGTTATGGATGAAGACCATTCGACGTTGACCTTCTGGCAAATACTGTATATGATGTGGTATGGGAATTTCAGGATTCGGTGCTGTGGTTTATAAAGATACTTTTCATTTCTGATTCTCCGCAAACACACCTAATATT
>ULZE01003717.1_pt1 | contig 11586 bp, 8 predicted proteins | sample 1962841 | NCBI WGS metagenome assembly ULZE01 (sample SAMEA4835882, study PRJEB28245) | human gut metagenome | biome: gut microbiome; material: fecal sample | place: Denmark | collected 2008 | reverse complement strand
GCCCCAAACCGTGTCCAGCAGTCTTTCTCTGGACACCACCCGGCCCTGATTCTCTAAAAGGAGCTTCAAAATCTCAAATTCTCTAGTAGTCAGGAAAACGCTTTCTGTTCCCACAAGGACGGTAAGACGGTCCGTATCCACAGTGATTTCCTTATAGCGGATCACGTCATTGTGGGCAGCGCCACCCTGCTCCGCACGGCGCAGCACCGCTTCGATGTGCTTCATCACAACCGGCATGGAAAAGGGCTTGGTGATGTAATCATCTGCCAGAGCGTCAAAGCCCTTCATCTGGCTGTCGTCATCATCCAATGCAGTAAGCATAATAATGGGAATCTGGCTCTCTTTCCGCAGGATTTCACACACGGCAAAGCCGTCAATTTTCGGGAGCATTAAATCTAAAAGCACCAGATCAGGCTTGTTCGCCCGGAACCGCTCAATCCCTTCCAGACCATCAGCAGCCAGAATCACCGTGTAGCCTGCATCCTCCAGAAACGCCTTGATGATATTCTGAATGGATTCTTCATCCTCTATAATCAAAATCATTTTTGACATTGCTTACACCTCCAAGGGTAGTGTAACACACAAAGGTGGAGTTTCGGTAGAGAGGGGGGAATTTTTTTAATTCCTCTGTTCATATTATAGCTGAACTGCATTTTGAGAAAAAGTGTGAGAATTTGAATTCTGTATATCCACATGATACGAGATTGTATGACAGACTATTTCTATTTGAAAAAGTCAAAAATGCCCCTCATCCAACAATGAAAAGCCCCCAATTGCTAGACAGTGTAATACACTATCTAACAATTGGAGGGCTTTATTATGCCAAAAGGAATCCCCAACAAACGTTACACGCCGGAATTCAAGCGAACGGTAGTCGAGACAATGCGAGAGAAACGTCGGCGTATATGCGAAGTGATGAAAAAGTTTGAAATCAATGACCATGGCATCATTAAACGCTGGGAGCGAATCTATCTTGAAGAAGGGCCGGAAGGCTTGGCGGTAGAACGGCGTGGGCAAAAAAGCAGCAGTCGGCCGGCCAAGTTGTCTAAGGCGGTTGAAGAAGACCTTATTGCAGAGAACCAGCGGCTGCGAGCAGAAGTAGATTACCTGAAAAAATTTGCAAGCCCCTTGAATTACAGCTCACCATCCGCCTCATTCGTGAACTGGATACAGAGATTAAATTGAAGAGCAGATTCAATCCTTGATGGATGCCCCCATTCTACCATTACTACAATTCCCGGCATGGGCTTCCGCATGGCCGCCATGATTCTCGCTGAGGTCGGGGACTTTTCACGTTTCGATTCTCCGGACAAGCTGCTGGCCTACGAAAGAAGCTGGTACGCCTCATTTTTGCTTTGAAGCGTTCCGGTTCTCCTTACTTTCCTGAGCTTTAATTCATGGCCTGTAATTCCTGTTCTTTTGTAGAATTTCGGTAAATTCTGGAAAATTATGAGATTTTCCAAGAAGAAGTTATTCCCGAAAGAAATCAAGGCTTATCTGCGCGCCTCCATTTTACGGACGCGCGCAGCTTCAGGCATTACTCAGGGAGAAATGGCTCACCGCCTGCTTTTAAGCACCAGAGCCTACGCAAAACTTGAAGCCGGCGCCTGCTGCAGCCTTGTCACCGCTTTGATTTTCCTTTCACGCTGCTGTCCTGACCGATGCCAATTGCGATGTATACCGCCTTCTTTACAACCTGCCCTTCGCTGCGCACAAGACTCAAACTCGTCTTTCCGATCATGGGGAACGGACACATCCACGTTCCCCAAAGCTGGTACGCAGCGTTTTTCTGCTGTACCCGTTACGGCTGTTGTCCGTGTCCTTGTTCTTATAGGTCGTGCTTGCTATAGCCCAGTTCGTCATCAGGCTCGGCCCCCAGACCATTTTCCATAAACTCGGCTATGGTCTCCTCCTGTAGATATATTACAGAATACATATAAGCACTTCAGCATGTATAGAAATGTTTCAGCTTATCTGAGTGCAGGCCGATTAGGATACCTGCGCAAACCGGCCCCATCGTCCATCCACTTTCAATAGACCACGGCCCCCAGCCAATGTCATTCGGAATCGCGTAAACCTCCAGCTTTTCCATATCCGAGCTTCTCGGCCATGTACCATTGATCAGCGGATCTCTGCTGTGAATCTGCATATGAATAAAATATTCAGTAATATCTTTCCAAAGCTCGTAAAAATACACATCCCCTGTACAGAAATATGCCTGAATAAATCCCAGAGGAAGCCAGTTCACCACATACAGATTATCCACAATTGGATTTCCATTTTCCACTAGCATAGAGCCTTCGTCTCCAATATTCGGCTTAGGGACCTCACCGTTAAACACCCACTCCAGATAACCGCCATTGGGGTGACGCACCGTTTGAAGCTGCGCCACAGTATCATACAGCACCTTTTTATGACGCTCCTCCCTTGTGGTATAGTAAAGCCAAGAGAGCCCCAGAATCGTTCCAGTCAGTCGGCTGGTTGTATAGATGCTTCCCCGGCAGGACGGATATATTTTCAAAAAAGCTTCAAAACCGCGGATCCCCGCCTCCTTGTACTGTGCCTTACCGGTCAGTTTATAAAACATCAGAAGCGCGGTAAAAAAATACGGGTCTCCCGGCTCCGGGTCATCACATGGCTTACTTTGAATTTCGCGGATACGCTTCTCACTGAGATTGGCATTGTCGAGCCTCCTCGCACGAAGGCCATCGCTGCCCGAGGTGCGAATCAGATAGTCCAGTCCTGCCTGAATTTCTTTCATGTGACTGTTTGTCCCCAAATACATGTTCTTCAGCAATTCACCTACCAGTAACCGCCCCGTATCATGCGTATAGCACACGCCCCACGCAGAGTCTGTCCAGCCAATCATCCCCTCAAAAATTCCAGCATTTTTACGCTGCATATAATCGAAGCAGTAGGAAAACAGATTATCCGCAATTTGCAAGCTACGGGCAGTACCGTTTACGACATAATCCATAGCGTACATCATACCCACCTCACCCATGCAGTCATCTCGAATGGGCATGGTTCTTCTACGGGTACCGTCCGGGTAGATCTCTGTGCCAAAGCCCTCACGCATGCCGCGGCGTCCTTCAGACAGCAGGATTTCCGCATCGTCAAACCATCCCATTGCACGCTTCACAGCAGCATTTGCCTGCATTTCAAAGGAAAGCTCCGCCTTATAGTGCCCCTGCGTATAATGGTCCGGAAGCACCTCCGTTTGAACTTCTGTCTCCGTCACCCACGAAAGGATAAAATTCAGCAGCCTTCTCCAGCTTTTTTTCGGTGCAAAGGTAGCCCGGATAAAATTGCAGAGACGAAAGTTACAGATCAAAAGGCTTTCCGTTTCAAACCAAAGCGTTTTATTTTTTTCGTCATCTAAAAATCCGGCCTCTGGCGTCACATGATCATGCGCACAGATATGCTCCTGCGTAATCAAAAGAGGCTTGCCCAGAGGACTTTTCATATGCTTCGGCGTATATACATTGCACTGCTCCTCCAAAATATCTCCAAATGACAGCCCCTCGATCATCCCATTCTCCGCTATATAAACCATTCGGCTGTAGCGCGTGGATTGCTTCTCCAAAAAATACTGGTCCGGACCTATACTTTCGTAAAACTCCGCAAAAACTCGTTTTCCTTTTGCAATCTCTTTTTCCATTGCAAAACGATCCACACCGTTCAAACAGCACGGCGCTTCCTCTGTACCGCCCAGAAGTACAAAGGCATCAAAGTCCGCCAACGCACAGCTTCCGAGGCCCTCCGGCGCAAGCTGCTCCACCTGAATGCCTGAGGTTCTTTCTAAAATGGTCAGTATATCATTTTTCTTTTTAGTAACAACGGCAACCCGTTTCATTTTCTTCTCCTTATATCGTCAAAATAAGTATTGTACAAATTTTTTCTATTGCGGGAACAGCCGGTATGTTCCAAATCACAGTTGTTGGAACACACCAGCTGCACTGAACGCAATCGGATTATTTTTCAAGAATCATTATCATTTGTTCTCAGCACTCCACGCGTCAAGCTGAGATTGAACCTCTGTCAGAATCCGGTCAACACCGTTGTCCTTCAGCTTCTGGTTAAAGTCATCCACTGCCTGATTCACAGCATCCTGCGAATCATACTGTCCTTTCGCCAGCGTGCTTGCATATTCTGAAATAACATTGCTGCATGCAGCAATGTTATTTGTAATCGGATCGGTATTCAGCACAAATCCCATATGCTCCGGAAGAATCGCACTGTTATTATACTCTACAATCTTTTTCATCATAATATTATCCGGGCCTGTGAGGTCTTCCGGCGCATCAACAATGGTCAAGTTGCCGAACGACGCGCCATACCAGTAGTAATATCCACGATTTGCCGGATCACCGCTATTTCTAGAGCTTCCTTCCATTGTCATATTCCCGTTATCATCAATTACCCAATGCTCACCCTCAACACCAAAGCGCAGCATGGTAGCAATGTAGGAATCTGTATTTACAAGCTCCAGCACCATCATAGCCCGTTCTGGATCTGCACAATTCGCTGCAATAGCGCTGCCAGTACCAATATAGTTATTTGTATCCGTCCAAACATTTTCCGCTACTTTAAGCCGAGTTGTATACGTATCACTGTATAAATGATCACTGATGTACGTAAATCCCCAGCCAGCGCAAGCCAGTAATGAACCATCATATAAACTATCCGGGTAATCAGCGTAATCATATGCATAGACACCGTTTTCTACCATACGTTGCTTCATCAGGCAGAACTCACGGTATTCATCTGTTGCATAGAGGTTGAATGCGGTGTCTGAGCCATAACCAGCTACATCATCAATTCCAGAGATATTGCAAACAGCCGTATAATTATTTCCCAAAAACGTTTCTACATTGAAATAATAAGGGAATTCCGACGCAATATCCATCAGAAGCGGTTTTCCTTCCATCTCCGGGTGTTTTTCATTTCTAAGCTGCAGTGCCTGCGTGAAGAAATCTTCGTTCCCTCTCCAATTTTTAAACTCAAGCCCTTCCATGTCCAGACCCAGTTCTTCTGCCATTTCTTCATTATAAATCATATTCATAATATAGCAGTTGTCTTTCAAAGCCGGAATACCGTAAATCTCTCCATCAATTCGCATGGCATTCCAGACGTCATCGCTGAACTCGCCCTTAATCCCAGTTCCGTACTGGTCAAGGAGATCGTTCAGCGGGAAAAATGACCCCTGCTTCGTGTGGACTGTGTAATTGACACTGCTGTTATAGGTTACAATACCTACGTCTTGTCCAGCACTGAGCATTGTAGGCAGTTTGGTTGCATATTCATCCGCACTAAGAACGTGCAGATTTACCTTTGTATTTATTTTTTCCATCAGATACTCGTTCAAGGCATCATTCACTATGGAAATATCCGGCCTTTCTCCCAAATCCAGATACCAGTCTAATTCTGCATATTCGAGCTCCCCATTCCCTTCTCCGCTGCTGGCGGAATTGTCATCAGCCGCCGGCACAGTATCGCCTGATCCGCATCCAGCGAATGCGGACACAGTCAAAGCTAATGCAACAAGTAGTGAAATCCATCTTTTTTTCATTTGATACTACACTCCTTCGATTTCTCTAAATACTGATTTGATTCCCTCTTTGATCTAATCCTTTCCTGCGCTGCAGTTTTTGCTTCTACTCTGCGGCTTTGTTTCCTGTACTTTTTTACCATTTTCTAAATTCCTTTTCACCCCCTGACTTTATCAAATCTTTAAATATTTCGGTGCTTCATGCTGTCCGTTCAATGTCGCACTACACATTATTCCTTAATGCTGCCTACTGTCATTCCGCGAACAAAATACTGCTGAAAGAACGGATAAGCAAACAAAATCGGTAAAATTATAATAAGGGTACAAGCCATACGAAGGCTTTCAGTAGGCGCCTGACGTGCAAGCATCATGCCGTCCGGCGTATTCAGAAGCGCCGAGTTCTGCTTCAGATACTCAATGGAATTTTGAAGCTTTGTCAACAGCGTCTGCAGTGGAATAAGGTTTGGGTTGTCTATATAGAGCATACCGGTAAACCAATCGTTCCAGCGGCCGACAAGTGTAAACAGCGCCAGCGTAGCCAGCCCGGCTTTGGAGAGCGGGAGCACAATTCTGAAGAATACGGTAAAATGCCCCGCTCCATCAATTTTTGCCGCATCAAAAAGGCCGTCTGGAATGGACGTGCGGATAAAAGTACGCAGAATAATCACATTATAGGCCCCTATGAGCCCCGGCAGCAGAAAGATCCATACCGTATTATCCAGATGGAGATAGCGAACATTCACAATATAGCTTGGCACAAGACCGCCGCCAAACAGCATGGTAAAGAACATCAACCAAGTCAGCGGCCGGTTTAGCCAGAAGCTCCGCACTGACAGAACATACGCAAACATGGACGTTACAAACATGCTCAGAAATGTTCCTGCCAATGCATAAAAAATGGTAATGATGTAGGAGCGCACAAGCTGATCTCCCATCTGGAACAGGCTTTTATACCCATCCAGCGTGAACTCTGACGGAAAAAAGGTGTATCCTACCTCGCCGATACTGGCCTCGCTGGAAAAAGATACGATAACGATCAGCCCCATCGGCAGCAGGATAATTAGGGCAACTATTATCAGAAGGAGATTGAAAACCAGATTCCATCCCCTGCCAATCTGGTTGAGCTGTTTTGATTTAGCTTCCATGTTTCCTATTCCTCTCTTTGTGTTTTCAGAACATTGCACTTTCCGGATCAATTTTGCTAATCACCTTGTTGGAAACCACTACCATTACCAGCCCGACTACTGACTGATAAAAGCCAGCCGCTGCATTCATACCAAGATTCCCCATAGACTGCAGCCCACGGTAAATATATGTGTCTATCACGTCCGTCACGCTATAAAGCGCACCGCTGTCCAGTGTCACATTATAAAACAAGCCAAAATCACCGCGAAAAATATTTCCCATAGACATAATCAGCGAAATACCAATAATTGTCCGTAAGTGCGGAATCGTAATATACTTAGCCTGTTGGAAGCGCGTTGCGCCATCTAAAACTGCCGCTTCGTAATAATCATTGGAAATACCTGAAATAACCGCTAAGTAAAGAACCGTCTGATAGCCTACCCCTTTCCATGCATTAACAAATACCAGCAGAGCCGGCCAGATTTCTGGCCGCTGATACCAGTTAATGCGCACGCTTTCACCGGCAGCAGAACCGAGAATTTGATTAACAAATCCATTCGAGCGGTCAAGAAAAGCCGAAACCAGAATTGCTACGACTGCCCAGGAAAGGAAAAAAGGCATCATATAAATCGTTTGAAAAACCTTTGCACTCCGTTTTGAACGAATCTCACTGAGAATTAACGCTACAGCCACCGACAAAAATAGGTTCACCGCAATAAAGGCCAAATTATACAATACAGTGTTCCGAGTAATAATAGAAGCATCGGACGATGAAAAAAGAAATTCAAAATTTTTGAGACCTACAAAATCGGAGCCTGCAAAGCCTTTCGTCACATTGAAGTTTTGAAATGCCATTACGAGACCGCCCATTGGCAAATAACTAAAAATAATCAGAGAAATTACCGCAGGAAACGACATAATATAAAGAGGAATGTCCTCCCTTTGCAGAAGCCGTTTTCTGCGAAGACCTCCGCCTGTTTTGTTCATGTTCATCCCTCCAATATAAATTCTATAGTTATTGTACTTTAATGAAGCATTTTTGACAATAAATATTCTTTTGTATATTGTGTGTAATTATTTTGCGTGTTTGTTAATTTTACAATGCAGTTTTACCGTTTAGAAATAAACGCTCCCCTTTGCAAGTTTTTTATTTTACCTAGCCGCATCCAGCAGTCTTTCTGATTTAGCTTTCAATCTACGCCCTCGCATTGATCCTTGACCGCTTTAGAATCATGTGGTAATATATGAAATAAGCATGTAATTACAAAGTATTAAGGTAGAGTTTCACAAAATCCGCAGCATTTCTTACAATGCAGCACAGCCCTTGGAGAGGGGCTTTAATTACTACTACTCTATAATACAAGGAGCGATGGTGTTGTTTCGCGTATTGCTTGTCGACGATGAGAAGCTGGCTTTGGCTTCTTTGAAGTTTGCTTTTCCGTGGGCCGAATACGGTTTCACGGAGATTTTGGCAACAACGAATCCAGCCGAAGCACTTTCTCTTCTGCAGAAAGAGCGCATAGACGCAGCCTTCGTTGACATCCGCATGCCAAAAATCAGCGGCTTGGATCTTCTTGAAAGCTCCCGTAAAATGGGACTTCCCACTGTTTTTATCATTGTTTCGGGCTTTTCAGATTTCTCTTATGCCCAGCAAGCACTGCGAAACAACGCTCTGGATTACTGCCTAAAACCTATAGAACCCGACGAGACTCACACTCTGCTGCATAAGCTTCAAAAACATTTATTTTTTATTCGTATCAGAAACGATCCCATTCTTATTAAACGCCTGCTTTCAAATGAAAAAAACTGCTGTGAAGCCTTTCTTGCCGCAGACGCACCGCAAGAGCTGACTCTGCTGGGCATTTTCTCTTCTATGCTGCCGCAGGTACTTGCCGAAGCAAACGCGCTTTCTCCTTCGGATTGCCTGTTTTTTAACAGCGAAAGCGCTCTCCTCCTCTGGAGGGGTCTCCTTCCGGACGAGCCGTGGCAGGCTTTTCTAAAACGGTCAAAAGAAAACGCCCTGTTAGTTTTAGATAACGCCCCCCCTGCAGTTCCCGCCTTTCAAAGCGCACTGCTTCGCATCCAAGCTGAACTTTACCAGCATTCGGAAAACAGCGCAGGACTGATCCGCTTGTCCCCGGTCAGTCCCGATATAACAAAATGCCTTAAAGAAATCATTCTATATATATCTACGCACTACAATGAAGATCTGAACCTGCAGCGTCTTTCCATACAGTTCGGAATAAACTACGCCTATCTGAGCCAGCAATTTAAAAAGTTTATGAGGATGTCCTTTTCCGAATATCTGACTTCTATCCGCCTGCAAAATGCCTGCCGCCTTCTTCTGAGCACCAATCTGCGCGTGGTAGTCATCTCTGAAATGGTCGGATACAATGATTACCATTACTTCAGCAATACTTTCAAGAAGCATTTTCTAATGACGCCCCTTCAATATCGTAAAATAAAAGACGGCGGTGATCTGCAATGAAGCTTTTTTCACAAAAATCACTGCGATGGCGGATATCCCTCATTTTCATTCTGACCGGCTTCCTGCTTTTGGCTCTTTTCATTGCGTTTTATACCGTCACTTTTTTCACTATGGCCCGCAAAGAAGCGAAGTATGCTTTTAATATGGTGATCCAGATTACTGATAAAGCCGAGGGGATCACGAACTCTGTTGATCTGCTGGCCAGCGCGGTAAGCGGCTCTACCTCTGTAAACTCCATGTTGCGAGAACGAGATTCCACAAAAAAATGGAACTACCGCCAAATATCGAGCTTGCAGATTTCCGACCTTGCAAAAAGCAACTCTCACGCCACCAGTATCGTCCTTTTGGACAACGCCGGCAGTGTGTACGGCTTTAACGGCTTCAATTACACTTTAGCCAACGAATTAAATTCTAGTTACAATCTATTTTCCCCCGACAGCTTTCCAGCGGGTTTTTTGGGCCCATTTTACAGTCAAGAGAGCGATATTCCCTATTATGCGACCGTCCATCGAATTTATGATAACCGGACGCCGCCGTCCGAGGATACTGTATTGGGCACCTGTCTGGTACTGGGTTCTTGTGATCAGCTTCTTGCCGCTTGCGTAAACGCCGCCGTGACAGAAAGATCCCTGTATATGATTTTGGACAGCAATGACGAGGTGATTGTGCGTAATTTGGAGTATGCTTCTTCTCTGGACGCTTCCATTATACAGTCTATCCACGACCGGGAAGAGCAAACCTTCTCCGTCGGTATTGAAGGAGAAACCTATCTAATTAACTGGCAGGCTTTGGAAGGAAACACCGGCTGGAAGGTCGTCAGTGCTGTTCCCTACCGGGAAATCATGTCTGATTTGACAATCTTTCATCTGCTGGCATTCCTATTTCTTCTGGTTCTGCTTTGTATATATTTCTTTCTGGCCCAACATATAATTGGCAGCATTACATCTCCGCTTGAAACCATTATCCAGTTTATTCAAAAAGGGCCGCAGTACAGCTTACAGCATCGCGTTCGCATAAAAGAACAAAACGAGCTCAGCATTCTAGCCGACCAGATCAACTTTATGCTCGACCAAATTCGCGATCTTACCACCGCAGATCTTAAAAATCAGGCCAAATTGTATGAAATTGAAATTGCCAACAGCCAAGCCCGCCTTATGTCTCTGCAAAGCCAAATGAACCCCCACTTTCTCTACAACACACTCGATGCAATTCAAGGGCTCGTTTACATGGAACGCACGCAGGACATTCCCAAAGCTATCTCCGCGCTATCCTCTATTTTCCGCTACAGCATTAAGGGAGATGATATCGTGGAGGTTCAAAAGGAGCTGGCTTGTGTGGATAAATACCTGCAAATTATGAAGCTTCGCTTTGAAGATCGTTTCACCTTTCGGGTTGAGATGGACGAAGAAATACTATCCTGCTGCATGCCGCGGTTTCTCTTGCAGCCGCTTGTAGAAAACGCAGTCTTTCATGGATTGGAGCCAAAACAGGGGCCCGGCCTGCTCGAGCTAAAAGGAACCCTTCTCGACGGAAATAACATTCAATTTACCTGTTCGGACAACGGCATTGGAATGAACTCCGAAAAGCTCATCACGCTGCAAAAGCAGTTGGAAACTATCGGCAAGCAGGAACATCCTGCAATAAAAATCAAACAAAATGTCGGTCTGTACAACGTTCATCTCCGGCTCCGAATTCTATACGGTTCCCCTTACGGGCTTTCCATCGACAGCAGTCTGCAAAAAGGCACCGTCGCCCGCATTGTTTTTCCCGCTGCACAGATCAAAGGTTTGGATCCACATCAACGCTTTGAGCAGAAAAATTGAAAAGGCTATTCCGTTTCTTAGTTTCTCGTTCTCCTTTTGCTGAGGTGGAGTGTTCTCAAAAACAATATTTGAAGAAGAAATTGTTTAAGCAGCAGAAAGGGCTTGTCGTCTGTGAATTGCAGACGGCAAGCCCTTTCTCTTTGCCCTGATTTCCCATTCAAGGCGCTTCTTTTCTTGATATTATTCACGCTATCTCTTATTTCTCTACTAGCATAAATGTTTGAAATAACTTTCCTTCTATATTTACGATATTTTCAATCTGTATCTTCTCGCCGTTCTGAAAAATAATCGCACCCTTAATCCCATCTATTTTCCGCACCTTCCCGGTCACGGAAACATAACTTCCTCCCGCTTTTCTTTCGTCCGGCCGGAAGCACACAAAGCTCACCTCCGGGGATTCCTCAAGGTGATCCATAAGGATGCGCAGCTTAACGTTCAGCGCAGATAGATCATCCTCTCCAAGCTCGGCTTTTTCATCGGTTAGCCGGGCTGTTTCCTTGATCGCTGCACCGTAGCCGGTCAACGCCTGAAACGGGGAGAACTGCGCCGCCCGTTCCAGCATGGACATCGGCTGTCTCGTTTTCGATACATGGTGCGGC
>ULZE01008091.1_pt1 | contig 11818 bp, 13 predicted proteins | sample 1962841 | NCBI WGS metagenome assembly ULZE01 (sample SAMEA4835882, study PRJEB28245) | human gut metagenome | biome: gut microbiome; material: fecal sample | place: Denmark | collected 2008 | reverse complement strand
TGCCGACTTGGAGATAGTCGCGCCCCCAGCGCGTCAGGTCTTTCATAATGCAGACACCGATTTTACCGTTTTCTACGTCCTCTATCATGCGGGAGTAGGCGGAGCGGTCGAAAAATCTGCCGCTTTCATCGTCGTCAATGTAGTGCCGGATATTCGTCAATTTTAGCTGTCTGGCGTAGCTTTCCAAAAACTTCTTCTGGTTCTGTATGGAGTTGCTTTCGCCGCCGTCCCTGTCCTCGTCGCCTACGGAAAGGCGGGAGTAAAGGGCTGTGATTTTGTTGTAATCATTCATGTGCATATCCTCCTGTGCGTCCATGTAGAGTTCTTTACACTTAAGATTATGCACTCCAGCGGGCGGAACCATATTCCTCGTTGTGCTTATAGTGCTTGGCATTCTTACTGCGAAGATACACGGCAAGCCTTAGGCCACCGCCGCAGATCGCACCGATGAAGAAATCCAACGGATGGAAGCTCGGCATCGGGTTACTGAAGGCCACACCCACCATACTGAAAAAGGAGACCAGCTTTTTGGAGTAGTCAGCTCCTTCTGCCAGTCTCCAGGCCTCACCGATATTGGTACAGAGCAGGCCAAGAATCACGTAGGGAAGAGCGAGGATGAGCACCTTTTTCAGTTTCTTAGTATTCATCGGTCCTGAACCCTCTCTTTCTGTTTCTGCAGTACCTTTGCAGGCAGTGCAGCCACGATCTCCTTCAGCTTGCTCAGCTGCTTCAGGACGCTCGGCTTTTCCTTATTTTTCAGAACATCTGCCGTATAGGCGTTGAAAGCGGAAGTGAGTGCATCCGCATCCCTGGCCTTGAAAAAGCAGACATACTTGGGGATCTCGCCGGACTTGTCCTTTACGATGGCATAATCCACGCCATACCTGCGGGCATATTTCTCAAAGCCCCGGATATCGGTTTTCGCGATATCGATACTGGAAACGCCCTGATTCTGGCCGATCAGTTCCTGAATGGTCTGCTTACCAACAGGCTTTTCATCCGCTTTCGCCGCAGCCTTGGCTTTCACATTGGCACGGTGCTGCATATATTTCTTAAAGCCTGCGATCAGGGTATTGGCCGTAAGCCTGGTGGTACTGATGGCCAGGTTTACCGTCCTGTTTTCGATTTCCTCCTGCAAAAATGATCACCTCCGTTCTGTACCTCCTTTTCCTTATTCTGCGAAACGCTGTTCCAGAAAATCTGTAAGGTTTTCGAGTCCTTTTGCAATCGTAGGCATTCCAGGGGTGTTCTGCATTACGCCCAGCTGGTCAAACAGATACTCAGGGAAGTCTGCGATCGCACCGGCAATCAATGCCTTTGCCTTTACCTCCTGAATTTTCAGAAGATGGTCAATAGTAAAATCCTCACCAAAGTACTCCTGGTAATCTACAAAATCAGAACCGAGGGATTCCGGAGAAAGCTCCTTATTGAACCTTTCTTTGATTTCGGAACCCCAGCCTCTCCAATCAGACATAACTCATTCCTCCTTAGTGCCCGTCATGCTCGGACTTTTTGTGCTTGGGCTTTGCAGCCTTTTCTGCCTTTTCGGCAACATGAACTGCTTCCTTCGGCTTCTTTTCAGTGCTCTCCTCAGGAATAGGAAAAGCCATAATGCTCTTACCCATCTTGATGAAGCCCTCGGGCTGCTGGAACATATCCGAAAACTTGCTCAACTGCTCCTTGGTAAGAGAGCCGAAGCTGTCTTCGGTAAGGCCGACTACCATGAAAGGACCGGCGACGATGTCATAGACCTCGCCCTGGTCATCGCGAAGCGCACGGTTCAAAGGAAGTCCTTCCAGCTTGCCCTCCTCATTCATGATCAGGCCGACATTGTCATCGAAGGGATATGCCACCTCGATACTGCCGCCAACCACAGCCTGCAGATCCTCCAGTTCGGTACCGATCTGCATCTCATAAGGTCTTTCTCCGGGATTGACCATGAGAACGGTAATGGTTTCTGCCTGTTCGGCTTCCCCAAAGCTCATGCCGGGGGCAGGTTCATCGGCAAGCATCTGTTCCTGCATTGCCTCACGGGCCTCAAAGGTTCTGGCATTCTCAAAAATGCGGGCTTCACTGTCATAGTGGAACACGCTGTCGGAAAGCCTGTCTGCCGGAGCTACCTCGGTCTGGTTGATGGACTGGACCATTTCTTCCAGATTGGCAAGCTCCATGCTGCCGTCATCCGGGATAAACAGCACCTCATGGACAGAAGAAGGGAGGACGAAGAAGTCTCCGCCCAGAGTCTCTGCCGCCTGATCCATAAAGCCGGGGTACTGAATAGCGCAGGCACCATTCTGACCGCCTTCAATGGAAGCAACCCACAGAGGAGACGGCTCATCGGGGATCATGGAAGCACCAAAGTCACCCATCAGCTCCCGCATGACATCGTTCATGTTGCGGAGCGTCGCCGGATGATTCTGCTGGGCTGCCTCCAAAGCATCGGCATGGATCTGAACCGGCTCGATGCCGTAGTTCTGGACCATGTTGTTGGTTACCAGAATGCTGGAGGAGCCCTGCTCGTTGCTTTCCATCTCGAAGCGGTAAACGACCGCCATGTCTTCCACGATCTGGTGAGGAATATCATTCAGACGGTCTTCATTGCCCGCGACGGGAATCATCTGCATGGTCAGCGTATCCTTCATCTGGTCATAATCCATGAGAGTACGGACATCAAACTGAGGCATGTTGGCAGATACCTGAGAGACCGTATCAATCACACTGCGGATGGCCGCATCGACGGACATATCTCCGGCCTCCACATGATCAAACACCGGCTGCAGGTTGATGGTTGCGGCAATGTTGCTGCCTTCCGGCTTTACCGCCATACCTGTGTAGGGCTGGCCCTGCAGCTTGTTTACTTCCTGCATTTCCACAGACAGCTCCGGGAAATGCTCCTTCACAGCCTCCATGGCCTGTTCCTGAAACTGTTCAAAATCCATAGCGCACCTCCTTATCGCATCTCAAAGAAGTGGATCTCACCGTCGGATGCATCCATGATGGCACGGAAGGGACACTGACAGCATTCGCAGCAATCGCCGCAGTCGTAGTCATCATCCTCGTCAATCTCGTCATTCTCCTCATCATTCTCATCATCGGCGGAGAGAATGCCGGTGAGCATTTCAGAGACAGTGATCAGGGCGTCGCCCAGCTCTTCTAGAAGCTCGGCCACTTCTCCGATCTCAGCCTCAAGGGCATCAAAGCTCTCACCGATGTGTTCCACTGCGGCGGCCTCAGCCTTCAATCTGTGCATGGCTTCGACCTGCTTCTTCATAAGATTCATGTCAAATCTGTTCATCGTAAGTTCTCCTTTTCGTAAAATAGAAAAAGCACCGTCAAAAGGTAGTGTTTTGACAGTGCTCATATGGTTATCGCCCCTGGTCACGCTGCTTGCGCTTTTGCCACTGTTCCAGCAGCTTGATGATGGTATCCTGCATCTGCTGGGTGGAGTATGACTTGGGGAAGTATTTGCGGAGCGTTTCATTTCGGAAGGTGACACGCTCCAGATCACCCTTCTTTACTTCGGTCATGATCTCTCTGACGGCATCCAGAGTAAAACCGCCCTCCTGACTCAGCTTTTTCATGCGCTGCGCCTGGGAGAGGGAGGGAGCTGTCTGCGCCAGGTCCATGGCCTCCATAAAGATTTCCTGTTCCTCGGGTTTCAGGTAGGACAGTTCAACCGCAGGGTTGAAGGAAATCTGCTTCTGATCTACCATCTCCAGAAGGTCGGGGATCAGGTTGGTGAGGCGGATATATCTCTTAACCTGGGTCATACTATCATTAGACGCCCTACCGATTTCCTGATTACTTAACTTTGGACCAACTTGGTCCGAAGTTAAATCACTTCGCTGTCCCTGATGTTTCATCGCCTCCAGCTTCATCTTATAAGCAAAAGCCCTCTCACTGGGCAGAATGCTTTCTCGCTGCAGGTTGCTGTCTACCATGAGGACCGTTGCTTCATCATCCGTCATATCACGGACAATGACCGGAACCTCATCCAGCCCTGCGGCTTCAGCTGCGTGAACTCGCCGGTGCCCGGAGATGATCTCGTAGCCGCCGTCCTCCAAAGGCCTTGCGATGATGGGCGTTAATACGCCATACTGGGCAATGCTTTCGGTCGTCCTCAGCATCGCCTCGTCATCAACTACCTTAAACGGATGATTCTCGAAAGGAACCAGATCAAGTATCGAAATACTCTGAATGCGTTCCTGTTTTGCCTCAGCGCGGCTCGCATCTGTTTCGAAGATATCATCGTAACTGCTCAAGCTGATGTTTGCGCCTTTTTTCGGCATCGTGGATCACCTCCTTTGTGAGTGTTCGATAGGCATCAGCTACCTTTCCGCCGGGATCATGAGCGAAAATGCTCTTGCCCTCGGCACTGATCTCGGCTGCACGGACAGACCTTGGGATCTCTACATCGAAGACCTTCAGCTTGCTGCCGTAGGCTTCCCGAATAAGAGAAGCAATTTCCTTGGCATTGTTGGTGCGGGAATCCACCATTGTGAGGAGAATTCCTTCCACCCGGAGCTTCGGATTGATCTGCCGTTTCACCTTATTGACTGTCTGAAGTAACTGCTCCAGACCCTTTGCAGACAGATACTGTGCCTGAACCGGCACCACCAGCTGGTCCGCAGCAGCCAGTGCATTGACCGTAAGCATCCCAAGGGAAGGCATACAGTCCAAGATAATGAAGTCGTATTCCTTTTTCAGAGGCTCCAGATACTGCTTGAGAATAGATTCTCTGCTCATGGCATTTACCAGAGAGACCTCTAAGCCTGACAGAGCAATGCTCGCAGGCATCAGGTCCACGCCTTCTTCGTGGGTCAGGATACCTTCCTTTAGGGGAACGGGTATATCCTGCATGACCTTTGCCATCTGGTCGGATACTGTCACCGGCAGGTCATCAGGCCTCGGATAACCTAAGGAAATCGTGAGGCTGGCCTGCGGATCCATGTCCACCAGAAGGACTTTCTTACCTTCCTGTACCATACCGATACCAAGATTTTCGGCTGTGCAGGTCTTACCGGTTCCGCCTTTCTGGTTTACACAGGCGATAACCGTTGCTTTGTTCTGCATTTCTTTGTAACCACCTCCTAAAACTTGCCGGAAGCCATGTCGTTGTTCACCCATGCCTGGTAGTATGGGCTGATGGTCGTCGGGGCATTGAAGAGAGTGGCCAGCAGATACTGCTTCATGTTGCGGACCTCGGTTGTATTCTTCTGAAGGCAGATGAGCACGTAGTCGATATGGTCCTTATCCAGCTTCATGAACCGGCTTTTCACCACTTCGATGGGCTTGTCATCACCGGCAATACGAATGGTCTTCCGCTTGGAACAGCAGGTATCCACCAGCAGATCCAGAATGCCTTCCAGCGTTTCCTCTTCAAAGCGATGGTCCTGAAGCAGAAGATCGAAGTAAAGACTTTCTCTGAAATAACTTTCATACTGAGCACGCTCACGCATCCCTTCGTTCCTATCTGCCGATAAGAAAGGATCAGTATCACTATATTCAGTATTATTTATCTCAGTATTACTACCTCGTACTTCGGAAGATTCCTGAAACTGCCTTTCTACGACTCCAGAATCTTCTTTTTTTCGATTCAAGAACCGACCATTCTGTCCTACGGACAAAAAGTTCTTCACATAGATGAGATTTGGCTTTCCAAGTCCCTGACGTTTTCTCTCGATCAGTCCGGCAACCACCTCCAGCTCACGAAGCATCCGGTTGACCTTTTTATCACTGCAGCCGATGGCCTTCATGATCTGGTCGATGGTGTAGATGATATACACACGGCCCTGTTCATCCACCCAGTTGTTTCTGGCAGATAAGCCCATGCGGTCCAGAAAGAGTCCGTACAGAATCTTGGCTTCTGCGGACACATCCTGAAAGGCGGGATCCGTAAACATCACCTTGGGGACACGATAGAAGGAAAACTGATCCGACTGCGCCCCGTAAAAATAATCAAACACCCAACTTCACCACCTCCTTCACGAACTTGTCCTTCTTCAGAGGCTTATCACGAAAAGTGGAACGGCCATGATTGTAAGGGCATCTGGCATACAGACAGCTGCGGTACTTGAATTCCGGCTGGAAGTAAGGGCATTTTCTGCAGCTTGCAGGTGCCTGATCTCCGGCCTTTTTCATCAGCTTCTCGTAATGACGGAAGCGTTCCTCGGCTTTACTCATGGGAACCACCTGCCTTCTTACGTCTTTCCTGAAGCCACTTGTCCAGGTCCTTGTAACAGCAGGCGCTGACACAAGGCTGGCCTTTGGCATAACAGCAGCCTTCACATTTCTTTTCCTGTTCGGTCATCACGACCTCTGCCAGGTAGTAGCAGTTCTCCTTGCCCAAGATGCAGCCGATGGCCTTGTTCTTATAGAAATAACAGGCACGGCAGCTATCTGGACGGTCTGCATGGTATCTGATACCATCAATCACTTTTGTCTTACTCATAGCGATATCCTCCGTTGAAGTTGATACATCTCAGGGAAGTCCTGAAATGACAAAAGCCCCGCAGTGATTTTTAAGTCACTACGGGGCTATGTAAGATATCGATTATTTAATTGTGAGGGAGAGAGCGAACTAGGATTTGTTATTTAACATAGAACGAAAAAATTTCAATTTCATTGTCTAACATCATCTCGACAAACTGGGAGTTATCTATTTCTTCCAGTTTCTCCATTCATTATACAATATATCCTTTAGGACTAACATTGTATCAAGTTCAGTATAACCATATTCTTGCTTTAATTCATCAAACATTGTGCGCATTCTAACGGCGTAATTCGGTACATTTACATCGGCTTGATATTTGAGAAGTATTGGATATTTCTTTCCCCATGCATTTGTCCAATTTACTTTTTCATTTAGCTTATCGTCGCTTTTTTCAATCATTTCTTCAACTTCTTGTAAATCAACATCAAATTCAATCAGTTCATCTAAAGAAATTTTATAGAGTTTCGCCATTTTCTTTGATTGGTAAACATCTGGAACTGTTTCGTTGGTTTCCCATTTTGATATTGTTTGTCTGCTTACGCCGATTTTTTCAGCAACCACCTCTTGTGATAATCCGCTTTTCTTTCTTGCGTGAAATAAACTATTTCCTAAATTCATTGTGTTATCCTCCTTGTTCTTCGGTAATTAAATTATAGAGAACATTAAAGAAGAACTCCACCAACTTTTACAACCAATGCCGCACGAGAATTTAACAAACCATAGACAGCTGGTCCATAGCCGTGAAAGTTTTCAGATAGATGCAGTTCAGAATGACATATTCTTCGCTTCTTGGATTAGCGATGTTTTTCTTCTCAGCACGAAGCATCGACCGCTCAAAGAAACCATCCAGAGCCACCATCCATGCACGGCTTGGAATTTCCATCATATATCGATTAGGTTTAGCTGCACTGTGTCAACGGGGACGGTTCTTGATGACACAACAGCACTTACCTATGTGCTGACACTACCGACTTACCTATGTGCTGACTTTTCACCAAAGCGCGACCAATTCCGAATTCCGCATTCCGCATTCCGAATTAACTATCACGCCTTCCTCAGCTTCGCCACGCACTCACAGTGGGTCGAGGAAACAGCATTGATGTCAGATTGCCCCTGTTCGTTCTCGGAAACAAATCGACTGACCGTTTCTGCCCCGGTTGCTATCAATAGTTCTCGGAAACAAATCGTCAGACTGGGATTTGTTAAGCAATCACTTGATAGCGTAAGCGAATATAAGAGTTTTGTAGAACCATGCAATCAATCAACTTCAAAACGCCTATGCCAGATAATTCATCAACAGATACCAACGATGTTCCATCAATCAAGGTCGAAGTTTCTTTCCCCCCAATCAGCAATGGTGCCACAACAATATCCACGTAATCAATCAGTTTTTTACGCAGGAACATTCCATTGATTGTGCCGCCTGATTGAACGGTTAATCGCTCACATCCGTATTCTTTTTTTAGACGGACGAGCGCATCTGGCAGGGCTTCTCCGTAAATGATGTGCAAATTGTCTTCTGAAACTTGAAAAGCCGGGTGTTTTGCGTTGTTGGTAATCAATACAACCTGTTGAGACCGTGCGCAAAAATAGTGGATGCCATGTTCGTTCAAATGATGGTTGTCCATCAAAACAAATGAAACTGGTGTTTTGTCAGGCAATCCTGATGTATTCACACCCATTTTCGCCTGAACTCTGCCAGTATTAAATGACCAAAGGTCTGTTGTCTGTTCTATATCATAGTACTGTCCAAGGCCCTCCTTGGCACCTGCAATATTGGGTAAGTCTTTATCAAAATCCAATTCATCCGTAGAGCCTGTACTTATTTTTCCATCTACGGACATTAACATAAACAGTGTTGTTATTGGTCTATCCATGTTCCCTCCATAAATTCCGATTTGTTTAATTCCGAAAATAGGAATTTAGCATAACGAATTAGGATTTCACTTCCCACCGGCTAACCCAGGCGGGCGATTTTGGATTTTCAAAGATTTAAAAACATCTCCGCTAAAGCAGTCTCAAATTTCTTTGCAGAAAAATTTCTCACGATATGGAATCCTCGGAAATTTCAGCCCGAAAACAGGCTTTTCTGCACAGAAATACATAGAGAAACAACGGAGAACTGTTGACAGGCCGCCGGATTTAGCAGAAGTCTCAGAAGTGGCATTTTCGGCCCGTTAGCATTTCGGCTCGAATATTGGATATCTGCAAGAAGCACCCTTTCTATGTTAGCGGAAAACGGCCCCAAAATCCCTGAAAAAAGTAACGCGGAAGACATTTTTCGTATCTTCCGCGGGTGTAGACTGGCGTCCCTGGCGGGATTCGAACCCACGGCCTTTCGCTTAGGAGGCGAACGCTCTATCCTGCTGAGCTACAGAGACATTTATTTAAAAACCCTTATTTTTCAAGGCTTTTCGGCCTTCCGGGTAAGGACCGGTGTTCCTTTTGAACTCTGTTTGGATTAGCAGATCCGTCGATTTTCTCATCGGATTTCGAAGGCGATCTTGCTAACGAACACGATATCCTGAGTTCTGTGTTAGCAAAACCCGTGAAAAGTGAACGGCGAGTCGAACTCCAAGCAAGAAATGAATTTTTCAAAATTTCTCTGTTAAACATTTCCTTAGGAGGCGTTCGCTCTATCCAACTGAGCTACGGAGACAAAACCACCGCATTTCTGCGGCTATTCCATTATAAAGGCACGGTAAAAAAATTGCAAGCCCGCGCTGCGAAATCGGCTTTTGTTCATTTCCTCCGCCTTTGGCGGTTGTATTTGGTCCGGAGGTAGTGTATATTAATAGCATGCAAAAAAATAGGCGGTTCCTGTTAATAACCTATTATTCTATGCAAACACGCAAAATGAGGTGTTCTGTTGAAGGGGTTTTCTCTGGCCGAGGCGCTTTCCCACAACGCCCGGCGCAAAAACACCAACCCTACCCGGTTGATCGTCGGCAGCTTTCTTGCCGTTATCCTGTGCGGCACGCTGCTGCTGATGCTGCCCGTCTCCAACCGGGACGGACAGATGCTGGACATGCTGGACGCCATGTTCACCGCTACCTCCGCCACCTGCGTGACGGGCCTTGTGGTATTTGACACCTACACGCAATTCTCCACGTTCGGCCAAGTAGTCATCCTGCTGCTCATTCAGGTGGGCGGGCTGGGGCTGGTAACGCTTACCACATTTTTCAACATTGCCGTCGGGCGTCGGCTGGGCTTCAAAAGCCTTCGCCTTGCCAGCGAGAGCATCAACCTTTCGGACGCCAGCCAGGCCCGGGCGCTGCTGCAGTTCGTTATGAAGGTCGCCTTTGTTTTCGAGGCCATCGGTGCGGCGCTGCTTGCTCTTGTGTTCGTCCCTCAGTTCGGTGCGGATGGTATTTTCATCTCGGTGTTCATTTCCATCTCGTCGTTCTGCAACGCGGGGTTCGATATCCTGGGCCGCGTCATGCCGGGCGGCAGCGTTATTCCTTATCAGAGCAATCCGTACGTTTTGGCTGTTATTTCACTGCTCATCATCAGCGGCGGACTGGGCTTTCTTGTCTGGCAGGACCTTTCGGCCTACCACCGTACACACCACCTGCGCACACACACAAAGCTGGTTTTGTGGATCACCGGCTGGCTGCTCCTGCTGGGCACTGCGGGCATCCTGTTCATGGAGTATAACAATCCGCTCACGCTGGGGCCGATGAACCTGTTCGACAAGATCACCAACGCGGCGTTCCAGTCTGTCTCCGCCCGCACAGCGGGCTACAACAGCATCCCGCTGGGGGATATGACGAATTTCACCAAGATCTTCATGTCTCTGCTCATGTTCATTGGCGCGGCGCCGGGCGGCACGGGCGGCGGCATCAAGGTCACCACGCTCAGCGTGGTGCTGCTGGCCGTGGCCAGCGTCGTCCGCGGCCGGGACGAGGCCATGATCTTCGGCCGCCGCATCGACCATAAAACCGTATATAAATCGCTCACCATCCTGATGCTCTCTCTGTTCGCTGTGATCGCTGCCTCCATGACGCTGTTCTACAATACCGGGCCGGAGCTGAACGAGGTGAACAGCGTGTTTGAAGCTGTGTCTGCCTTCGGCACCGTGGGGCTTTCAGTGGGTGTGACGCCGTTGATGAACCCCTTTGCCCGCGTGGTGACGATGCTGACGATGTTCATCGGCCGCGTGGGGCCGGTTTCGCTGGCCATCAGCCTTTCCGCCCGCAAGGACAGTGCTGCAGCACGCCGGGCCGTACAGCCCCAGGCGCACATCAATGTAGGCTGAAGCCGAGGTGACAAAAGTGACTGACAATCAAATGTATAGCCTTTGGAAGCATATGCTCCATACTCTTTCCACCCTTGTGAATTTCATACTGTTCCACGTTCTCAACGTACGCCTCTCTGGTTTTGCGCATGCGCAAAAAACAATTTCATTTTTGTAAGCAATGCCCAATCGCATATTCCCTCATGCCATATATCTTCTCCTCGCGGGTTCACATTTGAAGAATTCCTTCGTATCCACCCAATTTTTCTTCGCCGTGAACGGGGAGAATCTGTTTCAAAAGACGCTATTGCCGCCACTTACAATCAAGTATATTGGTTTGCACTCATTAAAGAGCTTTTATAGGTGCTGATATATCAAACTTCTCATCTAAAAAACTCTTGACAAACCTCGCGCGGGCCATTAAAATAATAGCAATATGAAAAAATGCAACGACGGGGAAACCGCACACAGTCCCGAGCCGCAGAGAGCTGTTGGCTGGTGAAAAACAGCGCCGGGCGTGATGCGTACTGGCCCCCGAGCAGCAAGCTGAAATGCATTCGCAAAGTAGGCGCAGCCGGGTTTGACACCGTTATCATGTCAGGCTGTTCGCCTGTTTTGCAGGCTGATGGCACGAAGCGGCCGGGTGTTTCCCGGCAACAAGAGTGGTACCGCGAAGCTGATTTTTAAAGCTCCGTCTCTTGGCCCAAACGGCCATGAGACGGAGCTTTTTTCGTTCCCATGGCCATCCCCCAAAACCGAACAGGAAAAGGAGAATGGAACCATGATGCATGCAGACAAGTACAAACCCGGATATTTTCCCGCCCCCCGGTGCGAAATGCGCTGGGCAAAAAAAGACCACATTGAAAAACCGCCCATCTGGTGCAGCGTAGATCTGCGCGACGGCAACCAGAGCCTTATCGTACCCATGAGCCTGGAGGAAAAGCTGGATTTTTTCCGTTTTCTCGTCAAGCTGGGCTTCAAGGAGATCGAGGTCGGGTTCCCCGCCGCCAGCGAAACGGAGTACGAATTTCTGCGCGCGCTCATCGAACAGCACCTCATCCCGGACGACGTGACGGTGCAGGTGCTCA
>ULZE01009052.1_pt1 | contig 12451 bp, 12 predicted proteins | sample 1962841 | NCBI WGS metagenome assembly ULZE01 (sample SAMEA4835882, study PRJEB28245) | human gut metagenome | biome: gut microbiome; material: fecal sample | place: Denmark | collected 2008 | reverse complement strand
CCCCGGCCGAATAGCCGGGGGGATTTTTCATATCATACTTTGTTGGAAAGTACAAAAAGTTTCGCAAAAATTAAAAATACGGTTTGCAGCTTTCTGATAGAATGAAGCTGCGACATACCATCCTGAAAGGAGACAGCAAACTATGTCTGAACAGATTGTACAGCTTAACAAGGAAGTAATCAAGGGTCAAATCAATGAACTGGTACGAGGCAGAGTAGAAGAAACCCTCAACGAACTGCCGGAAGCTAAGGCAGAGAGACTGACCCAGATAGCCCTATACGAACGCAATGAGCAATGGGCAGGGTTATCGCAGCGGACACTACAGCCGCAACCTCACCACCACTTCCGGGTACATTGAGCGGTATCGCCACCGGGAAAGCCGTGTGGAAGAGGCTCTCATCGAGATGTACCCGACAGGCGTATCCGTCCGGCGCGTGGAAAACATCACAGAGGCGCTGTGGGGCAGTAAAGTGTCCCCATCCACCATCAGTAAACTGAATAAGAAGGCATATGTCCTCATCGAAGATTGGCGCAACCGTCCTCTGCAAAGTAGGCGCTATCCGTATGTCTATGCGGATGGGATCTATTTGCGCCGCAACTGGGACGGAAAGTTTGAGAATGTGGCCATTCTGGTGGAAATCGCGGTGAATGAGGATGGATACCGTGAGGTTTTGGGCGCAGCCGAGGGCATGAAAGAAGACAAAGCCAGCTGGGTGTTAGCTTTTTTAGTGGCTGCGTGGCTATGGCTTGGACGGCGTGAAACTCATTGTTAGAGATAATATAAGTGCCTTAGCAAGGCTTGAGGTCCTTAGAAGAAATTGTTTCCAAAACCAAATGCCAGCCCTATACGATCCACTTTTATCAAAATGCTTTCTCTGTAACACCGTATTCCAAAATAAAACTGACAGTCAAAATGCTCAGAGCGATCCACGCACAAGAAAGCTACTCAGGAGAAGGCCAAAGCCACCGCCGAGGAAGATGCTCTATTCTATGATATTAAAGGAAGCCTCCAGAAGGTAGAGGATAACATCGAGAGAACCCTGACCTACTACAACTTTTCCCATGAATACTGATCCCGCATCTAAACCAGCAATATTACTAAGCAGCCGAACTTGGATATCTGCTGCTCCAAAAGGGAGAGCAATTTTCCAGACGGCAACTCAATCCTCATGATAAATCTATAAGCTGCGCCATATAGCTGGCATCCAGCGAGGGTAAACGAGAACTACATGAACGTAAGACACTTGGAAACACCTTTAAGGACGTCTTCATTACTGGCAAAGTTCATTCATGCCAAAATTTGCCCCCTTAAGACTACTTTCAATTTGCTTCAGTCATCCGAATTTTCATCCACTGAATTCCACTATGTGCCCACTTGATCACTTTCCCTGTTATTAAGCACATCGCCAATAACAAAAGAACAATCAAAACAGTATATCTAGGGAAATAGACAAACTCCTGACATAAGTAATAACAAAAAAAGGAATGAGACAGCCAACAAACTGTAGATTCCTTCCCTACAGGAATTAAAGCCCGCTTAACATAGGAGCCAAGGCGGTTATTCAACGCTAGCGTAATAGAAACAGTGAACCAAGGTGCCATTATAAAGTCGAATGATGCACCTACTTTATCTCGCATATACACCAAAAAGGCAGAAAGCATTACACCTACCACTGAATACACCAAACCACAATGCTTCTCTTTGACACTGTCCAATAGACGATTTTTTGCAAAAAGAATTCCCATCCAAAAAGCTGGTAACTGCAACATTGTTTTTACAAATAACCCATAGAAAAGCGACTGGCTAACATCGACAAATAACGGCAGTTCAGACAAAACTGGCAGAATAAATTCTACAAAAGCATCTGTAAAACACACGAAAAGAAATTCAGAAAAAAATGATTTAAACTTACAGCTTATATATAAAACTGAAGGAAACGCAATCATCAACAGGACATATGGCGTAAAGAACCACCATTCCCAATTATATGAAATATTCAGCCCTGAAAAATTCCAAAGCAGTTGTTCGACCCCACCATTTACCGTACTTGCCCCGAATAAAAAGCACATCGGAATAAAAAGACGTCCCAATAAACAAAGTACAGTTTCTTTATTTTGCTAAAAACCCGCTTATCCAAATCAAGCTCTATCTTTCTTGCACAACTCAAAAAGGTCCCGTAGCCCCCCAAAAACAAAAACAAAGCTACGCAAATCTTACCGAATCTTCCAATATAGGTTTCTGCTGCTTCTGCACCTATATAAAACAGTGGTATATATGAGATATCCGGTGCAAGTCGATCCGGCTGTGCAAATAAATGATGAAAAAACATCAAGAAGACTGCCACAGCCTTAATTACCAAAGTATCATCCCTCGTAAAACCTTTTGCCAAGTTATATGATTCGCTTAATTGCAATCGCGTCGCCCCATCTCTTTGAGTTCTCCTGAATTATTTTATTGTAAGTAATTCACATTCCCACTTTCAAAAGATTCAATTACTTCGATAATTGCACTGGAAACCCACTCATTAATATAGTGCTTTCTTCTCTGGGATGCCACCGCCGTAACAAACGCAAACAGTTCATAGCGGATACCCTCACCATCCAGCTGATAAAAATAACGCTTATTCTGCTGCTGATTTTCATATCTCACTTCAAAATAATCCATTTTCCACCAAGGCGCTGGTACATAGATATAGCCCTGGGTCCCTGTAATAATCAGTTCCCCCTCAGATTTTGCGCCCTTCCCCACTTTAATAGATGCAACTGCACTGCGATACCGGAAGTCGATCTTTGTAAACAGGTCATCCTTCTGCGATTGGTCGCTTATCAGCGAAACAATTCTCATATCCTCCCAATTTGTTCCTAAGATCTGGAAAACCGGCAACATGGCAGTGGGCCCCCAATCACAGATGCTATTCCAATATTTATAGTGGACCTTCTCCAGATCCGCTGTTTTTAGACTGGTACAGGTTGCATCAACAGATAGGACTTTTCCAATTTTTCCGCTCTGTAGCAATACTAGTAAGCGATTGTAAGCCGTAGAATAGGCTGTTTTGATGGCATCCATTAGAATCAATCCGTTATCTGCAGCAATTTTACAAACCTCCGTATACGTGGCTACAGATAATGTACTGGGAGACTCACAAAGGACGTGTTTGCCTCTACACAGAGCCTCCTTGATCTGTGTATAGTGCAAAGAAGGATGAGAGGCAATGTAAACTGCATCCACATAATCTAGAAGTTGATGATAATCCTTTACAAAATGCAGAACATCCTCGTGCTCTCGCAAAAGATCCGGATTATCTGTGAAAACTCCAGCAACCTCCAAACCATTTACAAAACTGCTCTCTTTATAAAACTTTTCGAGAAAGGGAACCTCACCTACCAAACCGACCCGCAAATTATTCTTTTCCGTTCGCAGTTCTGAGCTGGAAACCCCCTCTGTACGCTCCAAATATATGACCTTGCAGTAAACATCCAAATAATCGAACTGACCTTTCCAATCGGAACCTACTGTAAAAATATCTACATTATACCGCAGAATATCATCAATTTTTTGACCTTCGTACTCTTCTACAATAATCTTATCCGCCAATCCTGTTGCACGGACTGCCTCAATACGTTCCATTAAAGACTGTTGCACATTAATCTTACCTCTGGTCTTGTCATAATCATCCGCCGTAACACCGACTATTAAATAATCCCCCAATGTTTTCGCTCGTTCTAAAAGACGGATATGTCCGTGATGCAACAAATCAAATGTTCCATATGTAATCACAGTTACCATCTCGGCATCTCCTCCTCATATCAGAGTAATCCTCGCGCCTGCATCTCCTTGAATGCATTTACAAGCGTTGTATTGTCGTCTTTGGTCAAGGCTCCGATATGGCCTACTCTAAATATCTTGTCGGATAATTCTCCGCCGTTCGGACAAACCCAAATGTTATACTCGTTTTTTAACGTTGTAAAAACATCATAGGCAGACACATTGCGGGGATGAATAGGAGTCACCGCATTTGACATAGCCTCGGAGCAAATCTCAAACGGCAAGTTTTTAATTTTCTCTCTAAAATCATTAGCAATAGATTCAATTCTAGCTATTTCACTGGATACACCACCTGCCGTCTTGATTTCTTTTAGCCGAGCATTGATTTGTCTCAAAATTCCAACAGCAGGTGTGAAAGGTGTTTGGCCTCTTTCACCGTTTTTGAGAGCAGATCTTAAGTTAAGGTACATACATTTCACATTACGAGATTCAATTCGGTCAACTGCTTCCGGAGAAATAACTATTACAGAAACACCTGGAGGACAGGCTAACGCTTTTTGCGAGCCAGTAATCATAATTTGCACTCCAAGCTTTGCCATATTAAATTCATCAGCAAGAAAAGAACTGATGGCATCCACAACAAGGAAAATACCATTTGCCTTGCAAAATTCGCTAATCATTTCAATGTCATAATGTACTCCGGTAGAAGTTTCGTGGACATTGACAAGAAAGCCGGTGAAACCTTTTTGATCGTATTGGTATAGCTGTTCCCTCGTCAATGTCTTTCCCATATCCAACTTAATCTCTTCATACGGTATTTCGTAAATCTGACACAATTCCACAAAACGATGTCCGAAACTGCCACCATTAACTACAAGTACTTTATCATCTAGATCAAATACATTCATAACTGCTGCTTCCATAGATGCAGTTCCAGAACCAGTGATAAACACAACTCGTGCATCACTTTCAGCATTAGCAAATTCTTTTACAAGTTTCTCATTTTCAAGCAAGATTTCCGAAAATTCCGGTGTTCTAAAATACGGAACCTGTTCTGCACCAATGTTTCGCACAATACTACTTGACATCACAGGACCAACTGTAAAATTCAACATTTTAAGTCTCTCCTCCCATAAAACGATTACTTTTTCATAAACCTATCAAAAAGGCTATTTCCAAAAATATTTCTCACAAGTTCCATTGCATTATGGAAATAATGGTGCTTCCTAAGGATTAGAAAAAACAACACATTAGGCACAACGACACAAATCCCTCCCCGCACAAGTAAGCAAAGAATTCCCTGCAGAGGAATCCACACGCAAACACAATAGGTCGCTACACAAACAGAAACAGAAATAGCAAAATATTTTAACTGCTCTACTACATACCTACTGTAAGATTCTTCCGAAAAGTAATGGCAAAACACGATATATCCACCATATCCGTGACCAATCAAGGTCATGGTTACAATGGTTGCAATAAGAATTCCATTGATACCCCAAAAATATCCTAGAGCAAAGTTTAAGATCAGATTTGCTATGGCCTCCATAATGGTACGATACCTTCCATACCACCACAATCCTGCACCATCTTTGTACAGAGAAATAATATCGGACATACACAATTCAAAAAAAAACACTCCAAAAAGAATCACCGTAGACAATGGCAACAGCATTCCCTTTCCCATCCAAATCTCCATAAACGGCTGATACAAGCACATCAAACAACAAAGGCACCACCCGGAGATCCACTGGTAAAGCATCGTCATAGAATTAAACATCTTGTAGTTGTCTTTTTGACTTTGGCTTACAATTTGGTTGCCTACCGTTGCGCGAAGTGCATTGGGAATTTGATATAGAATCGCATGAACTGCATTCATAATATAAAAGTAATTATTGTAAATTGCAGTAGTATGCAAACCGAGATACATAGAAATTGCAATACTATTCAAAGCATTACGAGAAGCTGAACAAATATTTTGTAAGGCAAGCCCCTTGATATGGTTCCTGATCTCCCCTTTTTCCTCTTTACTGATTTCACCACCACACTTGATAGTAGGAAAGTATTTATTTGCAGCTCTCGTGGTCAGCAAATTCTCCGCAATAGTACAAATGGGCAATATGATAATATACACATAATAGTTTCGAAACAGGAGCAGAACAACAGACTGAACAGCATAAAGCAAACCATTGACCACTGTATTTACATTTGTTGCAATATCATACCGCTGATATGCCAGAAGTAGCGATCGCTTATAAGCAAAAAACAAATAACTTACCGCAGTATTGCCAACATAGATCAAATAAAGAATATAAATATTCGTATCACATGGTATATTGCCCTCTATTAGCATAGGAACAAAAGGTGTGACCAAGCCTCCTATCAGCAAAACAATTATTCCGACAATCATGTATACTTTCTTGTAAACTTTAAGTAAAGCACTAACCTTCGCTTCATTACCTTGCGAAACCGGCCTATACATACTGTAGACTAATGCGCTACCAAATCCCAATTCCGTCAAGTTCAGAATCGTCAAAACAGAGGTAAACAAACTGCTCAGTCCTAGGTATTCACTTCCAAGCGTACTGTTTAAAATCGTACGTGTAATGAATGGGAGCACCATCAATAAAAATTTATTAAAGAGACCCGCACTAATATTTCTTACACCGTACTTTGTTCTGCTTTCCATACTTTTCTCCTTGTGCTAACTGATTTACTCAGCTCATAACCGTACCGTTCCCGCCAGAAACATATACAGTATCACCTATGATCATATTTCCAAAATCACTTACTAATACTGCAGCAATATAGGCAATCTCTCTCGGTAAAATATACCTGCCACTAAGTTGTCCGGTACATTTCAGATTGGAGTCTCCTTCTATAAAGTCCATCATAGGTGTCGCAGTCTTTCCAGGTGCAATGGCATTTACTGTAATGCCATAAGGTGTCAACTCCTCAGCTAATCCCAATGTCATACCGCGTACTGCCCATTTAGAAATTTTATACGGCGTCATTGCAGGTTTATTTCCCGATGAAGAGGAAATATTAAGAATATGCCCTTTAATCCCATTCTTTACCATATAGTTACCTACCGCTTGGCTAAGAAAAAAAGTAGCCTCAACATTAATTCTCATAATTCGCTGAAAATCGCTCTGAGTTGTAGTAAAGAAAGACAGATGGTCTGTTACACCTGCACAATTTACTAGAATATCAATTCTGTGTTCCGGAAACTTTTTCAACGCTTCTTCTAATAGAACAGCCACGCTGGCTGTATCATTTAGATTGTAGACCACGAATTCCGCCATAGGCAGATCTATGCAGGCTTTTTTTAGCTTAGATTGATTCGAACCAACAACAATAACTTTACAGCCAACATCTGTAAAATACTTTGCAATTTCAAGCCCTATGCCGCTACTACCACCAGTAATCAGAGCAATTTTATTTTCTAGAAATCTTGGGGCATTTACAATCTTGGCTATCTCTACTTTCTCGACATTTTTTCCTAACCATCTTCTTATTCGTTCCTTCACCTTATTCTCCTCTAACTATTTCAATCAGTTTCTCCACGGTCTCCTCTCCCAACACAGAAGACAGAGCACTTTTAGCCTTATGTTTTATTGATTCATCTTTATTAATCGATGTGATTGCATGCATCGCATTTGTTTCATCAGCTTCCTTAATAAACACTTCAAAAAGCATAGGTTTGTCGGTGAGTTTCTTGATACAAAAACGATCTACCTGCTCTAAATATTCCTTTTGGCTAAACGCACACATATACTCAAAACCTAAATTTTCCGCATAATCACGAACTAAATTTTCCCCTCTGTGATGCCCAGCTGCAGCCATATACTTATTCACATCCTGACCAAACTGATATCCAGACGAATCGTGGTTACGAAACTGTTGTCCACCATTGTTATTGATTAGCACAATTCTAAGATTATTTCCTACATGGCGATTTCCCAAAGAATTCATATCATAGAAAAATGCCAAATCACCAATGATACCATAATAGAGCTTATCCCTATGCACTAAGGATGCACCAATCAAAGAGGACACATTTCCATCAATACCAAATCCACCTGTGTTGCAGTAGGCTTGCAACGACTTCTTTCCCTCAAAGAAATTCCAACAACGCAAGGAGTTCTGGATCGCAAAATGGATGACCACATTATCTGGCAAACGATCAATCGTATTCTGAGCAACCCATACATTGGACAAGGGAAGCTCCGGGATTCTACCTCTCACCTGAGCAATTGCAAACTGCCATTGCCTCAAGTACGAATCGTCGCCTTTTATCTCTTTCTTTCCATTGTAATACTCAAAGAATACATATTCCTCCATCTCAAAAACATATTCTAACTTGCCAAAACGGCTACGCACCTCTCCGTCAGGATTAATTCTCCACGCCTTCGTAAATCGAAACTCTGGGAAATCAGAACCTTCAATATCGCCAATGTGTAGCAAATAATCCATCTGCATAAGACTTGACACCGGCTGCTCTTGAAATGTTACAATATTGGAAAACACTGCATATTTTCCCCGATAATTGCTGATATGGTCAACCAATACAACGGCATTGTATTTTTCACAGAATGTTTCTATTGCAGTAGTCAACCGTGCATTCCAAACTCGGTGGGCCCCCACATAAATTGCAATCCTTCCAGAGGGTTCACTAGGAAAGGTGTCAAGCATGGAAATCCGCCGAATCGCATCCACATTAGGCAGCTCCTTCACATCGTACTTTTTCCGTCCATTTGGGATAGTAAGGTTGATATGAACCGGGCCTCCACCATGCCGGGTCAATTCCAAAATAGCAGTATTAATCAGAACAGCATAATTCACTTCATCCGTTTTACTTGCAAAGACAGGAAGATGCACACTGTACTTGGCAATATCATTAGGAATGACTCGGCGGTCAATCAACTGTGGTGCATTCTGCCCCAAACGTCCTATATCTTGTGTAGCAGTCACTGCCAAAATAGGAATTTTACGGTAATACGCCTCCGTAAGTCCAGACATATAGTTCCGTGACGCAGTTGCACCAGTGCAAGTAATAACGACTGGCTCCCCGCTTTCCACAGATAAGCCACAAGCAATATACGCTGCAGATCGCTCATCCACGCAAGAATAGATCTCGAAAAAATCATCTTGCTGGACGCTCGCTACAAAAGGCATATTCGAAGTCCCTGGGCTTGCTACAATTTTCCGAATGCCATGCTTTTTTAGCAGAGCGATTAGAATCTGTACGTTTTTAAAATTAGAATAATTGAAATTCATTATCGTTTCCTCATGTTTTTTAGCAAGGCTTTTATCCCAACTGGCAAGTCATAGGCAGCATAGAACTCACAGTAGAGGCTCTGAAGCTTTTCGTTGTGCATACATTTGGTACACAGCTCCTCAAAAAAAACAGGTTTTCTAATATTATATCCATCTATGAGTTTATCACACTCATAGCATGGATTCCGCAAAAGAAAATTCCATGGCCGCATATGATGAGTCCATAATTCAGAGTGTTCCTTACCAGAATTCTGCAAATACTTTATAACAACATCTGGCAATTTTCCTGGACAAACACTGCAATTTGCATATTTATCACACACATTCTCTTTTTCCAATGCCATTCCTTCAGGTACGGCATCTAATGCCTCCGATAGGTAGCGCATGGAATTTGCCCGCAGGACATCCAGCCTTTGGTGTACTTGAGAATAATCCACAACCGCAGTATCATCGGCAGACTGCTCGGGAATTCCGAGGCGTTCCATCAAATCATGAAGTCGCCTGTTTTGAGCCTGCATTTTTTCATCTTGATACTTATCAAAAATACGGAAAGGTACACCAAAAATGATGGATAACACCATAATATGAAAAGAGTCTGTATAAACAAAGTCTGCATTTCGAATCACACCCAATAGAGCCTCTGGAGACAACTCCTCCATATTTACGAATCGGTTATCCTCTGATTGAGTACAATGGTAGATTTTTGTCTGAAGATTTCTCTCTCCTGCATGGGCAATAGCGGTCCGGAAATACTGTTCATTATTCTTCAGAAAAAAGATAAAACCATAGCTTCCTCCCATATTCTTCGGCGGTTGCGCCATTTCCAACCACTTATTTCTATCCACTAGCAAAACCGGATCAATTGCATTGAATACCTTTCGACCACCAATCAACTGAGAAATCTCCTGACAAGAGTTCTCCTCTCTGACCGAAAGATACCCAAATTGGCGAATAAGTTGGCCCATTTGGCCCGCAACAGGATGTTTGGATAAGTTAGATTTACCAATACTGGGAGCATAGGCGATCTTCCTACTCTGATCTGGCACAAAATCCAAGAAATAATGGGGATCAAACCAATCTGGCCCCCAAATTTGGTCGCTTCCGCAGACAAAACCATCATACTCTGCATTCAGCTGTTCAAAATCCTTTCGGAACACACATTTATGGGTATAGGTAAATCGGCTATCAAAAAATGAACGAAAACACTCCTCAGAAAAAGTGTATTCCGCCTTTCGACGGAAAAACAATTCTCTCAAGTTCAGTTTCAAAACATAATCGGACAGACTTCTTCTTTGCAACACAGGATTTTCTGCGCGATTGTAATCGATCACATCCACATCACAACCACACTCTCTGATAGCTTCCTTAAGAGCATATGCTTGATACGCTGTTCCGTAATTCTCGACATGATGCCATGTCATCAATGCAATTCTTTTCTTTGACATACTTATCCTTTTCTAAAAATACGGCGGGCAATAGCGCCCACCACGATCTTGACCGTACCCACAACACCCTGCGTATCAAAATAAAATTTCAGTTTGCCCATGGGAACACCAAATCGGGCCCCAAACTTTTTGACAGCTTCATGCTGGCACTTTAATTGGCGTTTTGTTATTTCGTCCAGCCAAGATCCTTCTCCGTAATGGATCACATATAATTTCGGACTTTTATGAAACAGCCCTGTCTCATAATCATATGAAAAGAAATATTCTTCCGGATAAATTGCTGTATTTCCATCCAGAACTTGAAATTCATCACGGTCTTCCAGCCCAAACTGCTCACATAAAATATTATAGAGCTCTTTATTGATTGCAGTCATATCAAACTGACCATCTTGATTGATAAAACGTTTGCTGTTATATCGCTTCAAAAAAGCAGCTGCAACCGGATGTCCTTTTTCCGTACCGCACATGGACAAAGTCATATCGTCTCCAGCACGACCAAAAAATGCCCCATATTCCAGTAGCTCATCAATCGGTTTCACGACTTCACAGTCAGTTTCAATATATACGCCGCCCTCCTTGTACATTGCATAAAACCGTACATAGTCTGAAACAAACGCCCATTTTTTTGCAGTATAGGCCTCTTCCACAAATTTGCAACAGTGAATATCAAAATTATTCTCATTCCACTCTTTAATTTTAAAATCAGGGCAAAACTTTTTCCATGACTCCATATATTGAATGGTTTCCTCAGGCAGCTGATTTCCACCAAACCAGCAGTAATGAATAATCTTTGGAATACTCATATCTTCACCTCACTTACTAGGCCTAAGATAACCCACTTCTTTGCAATCTGCATAATTATACCCATTCTCTTTCCAATCTGGATCCGGCGTTCTCCACCCTGACCCATAGAAATGTGCTAAAAAATCCTCGCTGTTAGCGGGAATTGGATAATCGCATCCATATACATTTTGGGATCTAATTCCTATTAATTCCGGCAGAATCATCTGTCTGGCAGAGTGTTCCTCTGGACTGGTATATTTCTGCCCCATATTCCTGTGAAACTCATAAACACAATACCGACCATTTTCTACTCCATGGAGGAAAAAATCCACACAGATATCATTGGCATCGACATAAGTAGCCTCTACAACTTTTCCCCGAAAGAAAAAATCGTGCTTTTTGTGAAATCCCCCCTTCTCCATAGCAACATCCAAACTCTCCCAAGAAAAATTTTCATCCTCAACCACAGCAAAATCCAAATCATCATCATGAGGCATAAAGCAACGATCTCGAACAATACCAAGCAAAGAGCCAAATGTTAAGAAAAAAGTAATATTGGTACTTTCTCTGATACAATGCACCACCTGCTTTGAGGCTTCAATCCCATACTTGCGGAAGTTAGCCTTTTTCCTTTTCAGCATGCACTTGCTAAATAGCTCATCCATACGATAATACACTACACTAACCAATTTATTATCTTTTAACTTCTGTCTCAGGCCATACATACTCATGTCAATTTCCTCTTTTCTCCGTATTGCAAGGCTGTTGATCACCACTGCTTAAAACATCAGCTTATATAAGCGGGACAGCAAAACCAGTGCAGTGTACTGCTTTACTCGAAACAACTGTAATAGCAGTTTCACTGAAGTAGGCAACGCAGAAAAATCCGCCCTTTCCATCAGACTAGCAATACTTTTTGCATTTCGAAACCGTTTAATATTACCTACAACCGCTGCAGTTTTGCCACTAGCATTCAACTCATTGCCAATTACCCACTTGATCAGCATAAGATAATAAATTTTCCAGTTCTCCTTACTGAAACACACAACCTCACCACCCATGCTAGCATTCAGATGCGAAATCAGGGTCAGCACATTATCAATCAAGCAAGGATTATATTTATGCACCATAGATCCGGCTGTCTGCCGGTAATGGTAGCCTGTGTTTTCATTCAAAA
>ULZE01003545.1_pt1 | contig 12605 bp, 9 predicted proteins | sample 1962841 | NCBI WGS metagenome assembly ULZE01 (sample SAMEA4835882, study PRJEB28245) | human gut metagenome | biome: gut microbiome; material: fecal sample | place: Denmark | collected 2008 | reverse complement strand
TTTTTGTGCCGTATTTGCAGCTCGCCCCCCGCACACATGGGAACACGACAGGTGATGATGTCCGCTTGCATCCGCTCACTGGCTCCCCAGAGGTCTTACTGATTACAACCCAAGGTCGGCCACCCGGTCTGTTGTGCCGGGCAACTGGTGTGTCACATCCCTGCTCCATAGTCGTGGCGAAAAAGCCCGCTCCGGCTTTTTTTCGTGCAAAATGGATCGCTCGGTGCAGACCGCAGCACCACCGTCCTCCATGGAAGGCGGCAGTGTTGCGGTCTGCACGTCATGGCGTTTTCCCCGGTGTCGCTCGTATGGACGGGAACGTACCTGCCGTGCTGGTATGCGGTTGTCAAGCTACAAGTGAACTGCAAATTTTCGCCGTTCACTTAGTAGCCCAGGAAAAACGCTCTTTTATATCGCACTCATAAAAAATTTTTTATTTTTTTGCGAAGCCGCGCAATACGATTGTTGATCGCTGACTCCGGCACGCCTGTTGCACAGAAAATTTCCTTGCCGGAAAAACCTTGCATTTTCATAACCAACATTTTTAATGTGAGCTTGTCCGTTTTCTTTAACACCTCCCATAACTGTTCATTATCAATTTCATCCAGCAAAGTATCTACGGTCTGCAAGTACAGCTTCTGTTCGCCTTGTGGCTCGAACGGGATTGGCCGATCTCTCCATCGCTGCTGGTACTGCCGCTCCTTATTAAACTGCTGCCAATCGTATGTATGCAGGCGCTGGATCGTGTCCTCATCCACGCCCAGCTCCCTCATTTGCTTTTCTTCTTTCTCTTTCCAATTGAGCCATTCTATTTCTGCCTTTCGATGGTTGTATGCCATCGTTTTTTCCTCCAATCAATCTGAAATTCAAAAAATTCAGATTGACTGGAGGCGCGCGTGACCAATATACTGTCATGCTTACCGCTGTATATACATCAGCAATATCGCCAACAAAATAAAAAAGGTAGCCAAGCATCATAGTGCATTGACTACCTTTACATACTAGATATCTTTATATTAAGGACCTGTTGACAAAGTAGCGAAAAAGCCCTTTCCATGGTAAAACATCTATGAGAGGGGTGCAACATGATGGGACGGCAGAGCGGGCAAATGAGTATGCTGGTTTTAGATTTCACCGAACTGATTCCGGTTCATCTTGCTGCGAAAAATTTCTCAGGCCATTTCATTTGACTTTATTTATGAAATACTAAAGCCATACTACCCTGCAAATGGACGCCCGTCTGTTGACCCTGTCAGTATGTTCAAGATGCTGCTGGTGGGATACCTTTACGGCATCAAATCAGAACGGCACCTGGTGCAGGAAGTGCAGCTGAACATTGCGTATCGATGGTTCTGCGGATTTGAACTTGCGGATAAGCTCCCCGACCATTCCACATTCAGCAAAACGCGTCTGCGCAAATGGAATGAGAGTCAGTTATTCCAACAGGTGTTTTTGGAGAGCATCCGGCGTTGTGTAAAGAACGGCCTGATCGATGGAAAAGAATTGGCAGCTGATGGGACTTACCTCCCAGCTAATGTTTCCAAGGACAGTTGGATCGATACGGAGATTGAAACTGAGTTAAGCATGCAGAGTTACCTGGATCGCTTAGATGAGGAGCTCTCTCAACAGCCTGGTTTCAAAAAACCGCCCGCTAAGATGGTCAAAAAGTGTCGTACTACAAGCAAAACCGATCCAGACAGCGGTTGCATCAATCACGGGAAAAAGAGTGGCATTGGCTACCTAATGGAAACGACCGTAGACTGCAAATATGGCATAATAACTGGCGTAGATGTGTATCCAGCGAATGAAAAAGAGAGCTTGCAGGTTCTGCGGCATCTGGAGCGGCAGATTCAAAACGGGATTCCGATGCAAAACATTGCATTGGATCGTGGCTACGATACCGGTGCCGTTCATCGTGGTCTGGAGTTGCTGGGCATCACCGGATACATTCCCGCGATCCAGTTTTCCAATCCTCCTGAAAAGTATGGTTTTTATTATCTGCCCCAGGAAGATGCATTTCGTTGTCCGGAAGGGGCCAAGCTTGTCTACCAGCGGTTGAACTGCAGTCAAACGACCGGAAAATACTTGCGTTGTTATCAAGTGCAGGGGGATACCTGCAAACACTGCAAGCGAAACGCTACCTGCTTTCAGCAAACGGGCATTCGGCGCAGAATTCTTAGGAGCAATTGCTATCCTGCTTTTTATAGAGGGCATGAGCGGATCGGCAGTGAGGCCTACTGGCGCATGCTGCGCCTGCGAAAAATATGGGCGGAGGGCTCCTTCTCCGTATTGAAACGAGAACATAGCCTTTCCAAAATCAGAAAACGAGGTATTCCGGCTGTAACAGAGGAATGCCTTCTTTCCGTTATGGCATTAAACCTAAAAAGGATGGTCAAGGCAATCCTTTTGCTCCTATCTTTGCTGAAAATCCGGGTTGAAAGCTACAACTTTCAGCCCGGTTCTCTTTTGGTCAACAGGGTCCAATTCTTGACACGACCACAGAAAAACGTCGATACCGGGTTCCACAGACGCAACAAGCTTTGTAAAATGCAAGTGCCAAAAAATGACCTGACATCCCGTCTGCACTTTGTATGCGTGAGGTCAGTTCATTCTTATTATAGTCAAATTTGCGGTATCACAGCCGAGGCAGCGCCCTCACATAAAGTGGTTGTTATAGCGGTGGCCACCTGCGCAGGTTCTGTCTGTATGCCACTTCGTAACCAATATTGAATCGCCCCACTCACTCAACCATCATAAAAGCACTGCGTATATTGCTTTTGGGGGCCGTCTGCTATCAATGTCATCTTCCTCCACATTGGATGCTAAAAATCCAAGCGGTAGTTGGAGCTGTCACCAGACAACCTTGCATTCGGCACGGCTTCTCACGTGATTGGGACGGCTAAAGCATCCAAGCAAAGCCAGCTCACTGACGTGGTGAGCTGGCTTTCTCTGGTGAGCGCGGGATATTAACTGCAATCTTGTTCCCGTGCTTTGTTTCGTTGTTGACTCAACAAACGTAGTGATCCAATGCATTTTTACGTTTCCCATTTTTCCACACCTCAAAATGCAAATAAATTCCTGTGGAGTTTCCCGTACTACCCACATAGCCAATCACCTCACCCTGCTGTACCTGCTGGGCCACTGTAACAGCAATGGCTGAGCAGTGGGCATACAGAGTTTCCATTCTATCGCCGTAATCGAGTTTAATGTGGTAACCATAGCTGCCACCCCATGGGCCAGTGCCATTGGTGATGATGACCACGTCGTCTGCCGCCGCAAGGATGGGCATGCCCGCCGGAGCGGTGATATCCGTGCCGCTGTTGTACATCACCTCTCCGGTAAACGGGTCTTTCCGGCAACCAAAAGGGGAAGTGATCGTAAAACTTTGTGGAAGCGGCCATGCAAAGATGCCGGAGCCTACCCAATCGCTGTCCGGCGTGATGATCTGCCTGCCACTGTCCACATAACCGCCCGGCAGCGTCATCCAGAGTGCGGTGGTATACTCCTGCCCTTTCAGCAGGGCGAGCTGTTCGTTCTACCGTGGGGTAAGGCCATAAGCCACAGCCGAAATAGCTGTGGCTTTGTGCGTCATTTCAAACTCCAGTATGGTCTCCGCTACTGTAACAGTACCTCTATTTAAGTCACTATTATTGCCATTACCAGTAACAATATTTGATGCATCAGACTTATCGATACGCTTTGCTAATTTGCCATCCAGGCTGATTTCAAAACATCATATTTTGTAAAATACGCAATCGAGAACCTTAAATTTTCGGAACAGGAAGAGCATCTGCATCAACATGAATCTGAACCCTGTCAAGTGCCTGCTGAAAAATCCAGTTAAATTCCGCTTCTACATACTTGACACTGACATAATCTTCAATCTCTTCAAACGGTTTCTGCGCAGTTGCTTCCCGACAGCTCAATCTGACAATCCAGTAAGCACCGTTATCCTCCAAGATGTCACTGATGTCATTTTTCTCCGCATTTTGTGCCCACTGGAACACTTGCGGCGTTAGTAACGAGTCGGTACGTGCGGTTTCATTATTGAATGTTAAATCGCAATACTCAGCCTGCTGAACAAAATCCGGTATCCGTTCCATAGAGACTAAATTTTTCTGCAAAAGGTCCCGCGCTTCTTCTGCTGCTTTATACGCACGTTCTCTGCTATTCATTGTTAATGTTCCATCATCCGCAACATAAGGACAGGAAAGTGCGTTCAAGCGTATGGTATCAATTGGCTGCGATACGATTTCCGGATGATTCTGCAGAAATTTTCTCAAAGCTTCTTCATCCTGCTGTATCACACCCTTTTGAACATAAATGCGTTTGAGTTCCTCCAGCCCGTTAGCCAGCAAGTATTGATAATATTCCCACTCTTCATAGGAAACGGGTCCATAAATCACTTTCCCTGCCTGTACAGCTTCTTCACGCCGGGCATTTTCCAATTTCCATTGTTTTAAAAAATCATCGTAAGTATGAAACGGAAGTAAATCATATTCGGCAAGCAGATTTTCCTGTACGACATATTGAGTCAATGCTTGGATTGTCACTTGGGATAAATACTCTGCTGGCGACTCCTTTTGATACTCGGTCTCCCAAAAATTTTCCATATATTGGGCGCCATATACTGTTTGAAAATGTTGTACCGTCTGTGCCACGTTCTGCTGCATCACTGCTTCGTACTCATTTTCAAATATCTCTCTGCCGTTGATCGTCAAAAGTGGTTTGGACTGATGTGAGCAGGAGATAAGAGCAGTTGCCATAAGAACTAGAACCCCACATGCCATGCACTTTTTTGCAGATTCTTTTAGTCTCATCACAGAGTACAATCCTCCTTCGGCTAACGATATGGTGCCCTATATCACATGCGCATTGCTATGCGGTCTCCTATTACAATTCTGAACCACTCAAATGAATACGTGATTTTTCTGCGGCAAAGCAGATAAGGTGACTCTGCAGGCTCTGCTGTGCGCTGGACCGGCTGCTCTCTGGATCATCCTCTCGCACCGCACGAACAAAATCCCGAATCAAACAATAGTCCCCGCCATTGTGGTTATAGGCATAGCGTGTTTCAGGCTGTTCAACTGGAATTTTTTCCTTTCCTGTATGCCCTAATCGCTGAACCCATATCTCATTTTTTTCCATATCCCCCCACAACTCTCCCTGCGTCCCCATCAAATGCAATGTACGGTTACATTCTTCGGTAAAGGCACACATCATCAGCGAGGCGACCGCACCGTTTTCAAACACCATCGAAACGTTCTGATGGTCTACAGCATCATTTTCGCAGCGGTAGACGCAGCGGCCATAAGGCCCGGCGCGCAGGGCTTCCAGAACATTTTCTTCCGTTGTGTCCGTACAAAGCATCTGCGTAAATCCATCTGAGATTGCTTTTGGATGCTCCAAATAGAATTTTGGAGCGTAATAAATGCAGGTATTTTGATAGGGGCATCCGTCCAGGCAGCGCGCCGGCGCCCCTTCGGGAGCGTTTTCCGCTGTAAAGTGGGTGAGCGCGCCATAGGAAGACACCCGGACGCAGGTTTCCCCGATGAGCCAGGATAGGATGTCCGTATCGTGGCAGCACTTTTGAAGGATCATCGGGGTGCTGCTTTTTGTGTTTCCCCAATTCCCCCGTACAAAGCTATGTGCCTGATGCCAATATCCTACATTTTCCGTTTGAGTCGCCGCAAGGATTTCCCCGAGTTCTTTGCTGTCAACATAAGTTTTGATGGCGCTGTAAAACGGAGAGTAGCGTAGCACATGACAAACTGACAGCACTTTGCCCGACTGTTGTGCAGCCCGGGCAATTGCACGGCACTCTTCTTCCGTTGGCGCCATCGGCTTTTCCAGCAGTACATGATAGCCCAATTCCAGAGCTTTCAGCGCCGGAGCAGTGTGCATTTGATCCATCGTACAAATCAATGCGGCATCTGCCAGCGTTCCCTGCGCCAACAATTCCATGCAGTCCCCGAACTGCTTTTCTTCGGGAACACCAAATGTCCGGGCAAAGGCCCGACGCCTTTCCGCGTCGGGCTCTGCTACTGCTACAATTTCAAATTCTTCTGGTTTTTCAAGTGCATACCGCGCGTAAATCGTACCGCGTGCACCTGCCCCCAAAAGAACGGCAGTTACTTTTTTCATCGGATTACTCCTGTCTTTACTGTTTAAGCAATATAAATCGATCCACACTTGGGGCGTATCGGGAATTATTATACAGACGGATTTGGTTTTCTCCACTCGAAAGTGAAATGGTAACCGGATTCGTCTGCTGCACAGCATCCCAGCTGCCTGCTGGTACCTCAATGCTGCCCGTTTCGACCCCATTCACTTCGTAAAATAAAGTTCTTTTTTCGCCTGTCACAACATCAAACTTCAGCAAATAGTCACCAGCCTCTGAAAGTTCAATTGTATAAACGGCATCATTTCCTGCACCGTTTCCCAAAAAGCCAGCGATTTTGTGTCCGGATGCCGCTGTAAAATCCTGTACCACCGCAGCACCACGCAACGACCCGGTTTCACCCTCTATTTCCAAGCGGGAATTCAAGCTGGAAAGCGTTACTGTAGGGGCCCACTCAGTCTGGTCATACCAGTCGTTTCCATTTCTGCCCACGATAAAATAAATTTTGTCGCCAGCATCCAAAGCAACCGTCAAATCATGCTCTACGCCGACCGAATCGTCATAGGCAAGTTCATTGCTCCACAATGTTTCCTGTTTGCCCCGCCGAATGGAAACTACGACACCATCTCCGCCGCCAACATTATTTTTCTTGGCAGTTCCCGTCAATCGATAGGTACCGGCAACCGGAGCCGTAAAACAACGCGCCGCATCATAACCATCCATTGGATGCATCAAGGTCTCGCTGATAATCGCATAATCTGCTGTCCCAATCCAGCATTTTTGCTCGTTGCTCCACGTCGTAGCGTTTGAGTTGGCACCGCTTATCATAAGCGCAGTCCACTGGTTTTGTCCGGAAACACAACTGTAGTCCTGTGCGGCGTTCCACACAGTCCCGACGGGGAGTGAAACAGGGCTGCTGTCATTGCTGTACTCATGCGCTCCGATATCTATCCCCGATAATGGAAGTGCATTCCCGAAGTAATCCCTTCCGCCGTTGTTGGAAATCGTCACACCGGCATCGATACACGGCGAACCCTCCAAAAGTTTATAACCGCCTACATTGCCAAGGCCTATTCCGCCAGTGCCCGGCGCCACAAGCTTCGGATCGGCCAATAATTTGTTGGGATCTTTCGGTTCACTGGAGGGATGGTTTCCATAATATAAGTTGTTATTGAATGTACAAGCAGTCTTACTGCTCTTATATTCAAAATTATTTCCTTCATTATAGAAGATATTGTTTGTGTAGGTTATGCTGGATCCGCGCACACCGTCCTCACGGGAAAACACCGCATTATTGCCCTCACCAACGTAAATTGTATTGTTATAAATCTGGAAGCCTGTGTTGATTCCAGAATAATGGAATATTTTACTCCGGTCATTCTGGCTGATGTTATAGCGAATCACGCCATCCGTATTGAAGTCCTTCAACCGATTCGCCCAGTTGCAAATCAGCATAAAACCTCCCTCATTATCATGACTGTAGTTATACTGATATGTCGTGTTTCGGCACAATCCGTCACAGTCAAATGGCTGACCATCTAAATCTCCGCGGGTCAAATATCCTTCATTGAATTGCAGAAGGGCGTCCTCGCTGTTGATGACCCAAATACCAGCGCTCCATGTAGACGTAGCACGGATGTGGCAATCCTTCGCTACATTACGTTCTACCAGCGGGGCGATACTCTCACATACTACAATGCCGTCACCGCCGATATTATCCAAATTGTTGTTGCGGACTACTACGTTGGTATTTCCGATCCATGGGCCAATTCCGTCTGTGACAGAACCACGATTTTTCCAGTTGTTCCGAATAAAGATACCATCATAATCCACCATGTAAAACGAATTGTTCTCGATTAAGATATCGTTAAATTTTGACTCCACGGCTCCACCGGTCACCATAAAGATAATTCCACCGTCTTCGTAATACCGATCCGAAACACGCCCATTCACATCATGGATATACATGTTTTTCAAATAGATGTGATTCATCGTACCGAAATCATGATTTTCAATCCAGACAGCGCGTCGGGATGCCCGATCAGTTCCCATATTCGTCAATTCAAGGTTGTTGATTTCCCAATATTGCTGGTTGAACAGACGAAGTGTTTCAGTGACGGTCCCGTTCCCATTGATGATCGGCTTATTTCCATCGCCGTACTGATCAATAACAATCGGAGTTCCTTCTGCTCCCGAGCCTTTTGGCCACAGCTGGCCCGCCCAAATACTGCCTGCACGGAACAGTATTTTGTCACCAGGGCCAAACTCGGTAGCATTTACTTTTTCGAGCGACTGCCACGCCTCACTTTCAGCAGTTCCGCTGTTCGCATCATTACCAGACAGCCCATCTATGTAATAGATTACTGGAGTGTGACGCTCTTCACTGCCTGCGGTTGATTCTTCAACAATTTCTACTTCCTGTGAGAACAGTTCAGATTCGCCATTGGCTTGCGAATTCTCCGGCAACACACTTGTTTCGCTTTCCACCCCGAGAGATTCTGGCTGCACCTCCTGCTCTGGCTCGATAGGAACGGTTTCGGGTACTTGCTCTGGTTCTACTCCAGATTCTTCCAGAGGCTGTTCAACGTTTCCGATACTCGCAGATATCGATAACTCACTGTCGCTGCTTCCAGCAGGTACCTCTTCCGCGAATACAGATAAAGACAAGCATATACTCAATGCCAACACAAGAAATACTGATAGAAATCGTTTTGCCATATCCATACATCCTTTCATTTGGTCAGAAAGCAGAATTTTACGCAGAACTCATCCTTTGATCCCCGCCGTGGCGATGCTCTCCTTGATCTGGTTGGAGAACAAAATTGTCAGCAGCAGCACCGGAATGATCGTCAGCACGGAAAGGCCCATGATGAAGTTCGGCCGGACGCTGGTCACCTTTGAGATATTGTACAGCGCCACATTCAGTGTCCATAGGTTCTGTTTTTCCGTCACCATCCACGCCCAAAAGAAGTCGTTCCAGTTGGAAAGGAATGTTTGAAGCGCAATCACGGAGATAATGGGCTTGGACAGAGGCATGCACACGCGGAAAAACAGATAAAGGTTCGACGCCCCGTCAATGCGCGCGGCCTCGAACAGGCTCTCCGGAAGATTGTCAAAAAAGCCCTTGTACAGGTACACATAAAATCCGTAGGGAAGCAGATGCGGCAGCAGAAGCGCCGCGTAATTGTCGTAAAATCCCATTGACTTAAACATGGTAAACTGTGGGATCATCACAGATACAAACGGGATCATTGTGGTTCCCAAGAAGAACAGGAGCATCCGGTTTGCCGTTTTCCGGGGCAGCAGGCGGGAAAGAGGGAAGGCGGTCAGCGCGCACAGGAGCGCCTGCATGACCATGGCCCACACGATGACGATGATCGTATTGAACAAAAAGACAAAGAAACTGAAATTGGACACTGCCTTATTGTTTGCATACAGGAAGCTGGGCAAACGGAAATAATAGGCAAAGCTCTCCAACAAAAGCCAGTTATTTACAGAAAGTGTTGTGCCCTTGAAATTACCGTTCAAACCGTAGGTATCCTGCAAAAAGTTGCCCACAGTTTCATTCAGTTCGTTCTGGCCGAGCTGCGCGGCGTCAACTGTTTGATTCAGCCCATTCAAGTCGAACTTATAGCCCATGCTGTCGATGGCTCTCTGGATGCGTTCGGGATAATCCAGCGTCTGCGCCGTGATTGCCACGCCCTGAAACACGCCCTGGTCCTTTTCCAGATCAATGCGGCCGCGGTGCGCTCTGGCATAATAGACCGTCTTTCCATTCATGGTGCCATAGAATTTCACTTCGAACAAAGATTCTTTCGGCAGTTCATAAATGGTAGAAAGCATCGCTGTAATATGGTCTTTTTGAATGCTTTCCAGAAGCCCTGCTTCCTCCATGCCGCTGTAATCCACCACGATGGAGAGGCTGCGTGCCGTGTCCGGCGTCAGTTTGGGCGGCGTATCATAAATTTTTGCGGAATCCTTCATGGCGTTCGCGCCAATATAGATAAGCGGATATAAAATCAGAATTGCAAAGAGAATGGTAACGAAATAGGAAACCACACGGAACTTCGAATGCTTCATTTTTCCATCCCCTCCTTTAAGCCGCTTCTGATTTATCCAGTTTCATCTGGAGTACAGTCAAAATAGCGATCACAACAAACAACGTGACGGAAGCTGCGGCAGATTTTCCATAATTCAAATCGGTATACACCGAGTTGTAAATGAAAATACCCAAAGACGTGGAAGCGCCGCTGGGGCCTCCGCTTGTGAACTGGTAAGGTACATCCAGAATCTGCATTGTCGTAATACAACTCAGAACCAGCTGGATCACAACAATAAAGCGGATGTTCGGCAGGATAATATGCACTACTTTCCGCCAGCCCACACAGCCGTCCACTGCTGCGGCCTCATAAATGTCTTTTGAAATGCCCTGGATGGCAGTAAGATACAGCAGCACATTTACACCGCCGCCCACAATGCCGGGGAACACGATACAAAATTTTGTCAGATCAGGATTGCTGAGCCACATCTGCGCATCGCCGCCGAAGAACTTAAAAATTTGATTGGCGATGCCGTAATCTGGATCCCAGATCCACTTCCAGACAATTACATTTACGGACATGGGGATCAGTGTAGTGATCAGATAGACTGTCGTAAACAGCTTGCGTCCGCGATTGATCTCGTTTAAGAAAATCGCCTGTACGAGCGGGATCCAAAACACCATGAGCAGCGTCAGGAACAGGAAGGCAAAGGTGTTGCCCCATGCTTCCCAGTAAAAACTGGTTTTGAACAGCGCCTGGTAATTCTTCATCCCCACAAACTTCCCCGGGGGCGATACCGCGTCGTAGTTAAACAACGACATATAAAATGCCTTGAGCATCGGATAATAACGCAGCCACACCGTCGTAATGATCCCCGGCACCAGAAACATCCATGCGGAGATCCGCTGCCTGCGTGCCAGTGGGGAAAGACGGCGTTTTTTCTTCACACTTTCCATAAAAAAGCCTCCCTGTTATCGCCTAGTCTTCTCTTGCATCTTTTTATGAATCACAGTCGTTTGCTTTTACTTTATCATTATTTGAAGGCTTTGAAATGGTCGATATTTAAGGAAAAGGTCCACTATTTACAGCTTCTGTTCCTTTTGCGACCGCCCTTTCCCCCTTTTTTCCCACTGCCGTTCTCCCTTGAGCATTCGACAAACTTAATTTTGAATACCTATTTCTGAAGTTTGGGCCATTTTCATTTTGGACACAGCCGTTATAATAGAATTATCATTTGAGAAATTCATTTCTGATGCATTTTCTCAAAAGACAGGCGGTTCGGGATCGGGGCCTCATCCTCGGACTGTACAGAACTCATTTTATCATTACACAAGGAGGATCATCTGATGAAAAAAGCGCTTTCGCTTCTGCTCGCGTCCGTGATGGCGCTGAGTTTGCTGGCCGGCTGCGGTTCAACCGCTCCGTCCTCTTCTGCTGCTGTAGGCAGTTCGTCTGCCGCGCCCTCATCCACCGCCTCCACGGATGCTGAACCGGTGGAGCTGACCTACTGGACCACCAGTGCCCGTTTGACAGATTTTGAACTCTCCCTGCAGGAAGAGTTTATGAAGCAGCACCCCAATATCACCATCAACAACGTGATCAAGGAGGGTGACCCCGGCAACGATTTTTACACGGCTGTGGCCGCCGGCAACGCTCCGGATATGGTGGAGGTTTCCTTTACCATGATGGATAAATATATGGATGCCGGCATTCTGGAGCCCTTGAATTCCTATTTTGACGCATGGGAAGACAAAGGCGCCTACGACCAGGTCTATCTGGATAGCTTTACCCGCAACGACGACCTTCTGGGTCTTGTGTCCTGGAGCACCGCGTTCTATTTGGCTTACAACAAGGCCCTGTTTGAGCAGGCCGGCATCGAAGCGCCCCCCGCGACCTGGGAGGAAGCCTTGGAGGACGCAAAACTCCTTAACGACCCCGACAACCAGGTGGCCGGCTACGCCACCCTGACCTCTGAGTGGACCGAATGGTTCTTCCAGTACTATGTCTGGCAAGCCGGCGGTGATCTGAGTAAAGAAAGCGAAGATGGCACACTGGAACTGACCTTTACCGATCCCGCCGTCATCGAGGCCGGCAAATATTATCAGGAGCTGCGCGCGGCCAATGTCCTGCCTTCCGACCTGACTTTGAAATTCGGCGATCTGCAGGATAAATTCGCACAGGGCAAAATTGCCATGATGCCGTTTGCGGGCGACTGGGTTTCTATCATGGTTGCCAAGGGCATGAAAGTGGAGGATATCGGTCTGGCGCTGCTCCCGGCAGGTCCCAGCGGAAAATCTGTTACCACCGACATGGGCCAGTGCATGGTAATCAACGCCAAAACGTCTCAGGAGAAAAAAGACGCGGCCTGGGAATACATCAAGTTCATGCTTTCCCTCAACACGCTCAACAAGCGCGCTGAAAACATGGTCGCCACCGGCGGCATC
>ULZE01018929.1_pt1 | contig 13397 bp, 6 predicted proteins | sample 1962841 | NCBI WGS metagenome assembly ULZE01 (sample SAMEA4835882, study PRJEB28245) | human gut metagenome | biome: gut microbiome; material: fecal sample | place: Denmark | collected 2008 | reverse complement strand
AAAGCTGGCTAAAGTGAAGGCTAAAGCCGATACTCCTACATACGCCCCGGCTATCAAAACGTTAATGAAAGAGGCCGACAAAGCTATGAACCTGACTCCTCCTTCGGTGATGGATAAAAGTATGACAGCCTCCAGCGGAGACAAACACGATTACATGAGTATGGGACCTTACTGGTGGCCCGATCCTTCCAAACCGGACGGCTTGCCTTATATCCGCAAAGACGGGCTACGCAATCCCGAACTGTCCAAGTTAGACCGTGACCGGTTGGGAAACATGGCAAAAGCCGTTACCACACTGGGAATTGCTTACTATTTCTCGGGCAACGAGCAATATGCGAAGAAAGCAACCGACTTTCTGAAAGTATGGTTCCTGGACGCCAAAACAAAAATGAATCCGAACCTGAATTACGGTCAGACCATTCCCGGCCGCAGAGATGGCCTGGGGCGCGGAACAGGTATGATTGATACTTACTGCTTCGTAGAAATGCTGGATGCGCTTACCCTGCTGGATAGTTCGAAAGCCATGACACCTGCCATCAAAAAAGGAATGAAAGAATGGTTCACGCAGTTTGTAGAGTGGATACAGACAAGCCCTGTCGCCGCCGAAGAAAATGCCGCCAAGAACAATCATGGGCTGGCTTATGACGTGCAACTGACAGCGTACGCCCTGTATATCGGCAACAAAGAATTGGCAATTCAGATTCTAAAAGAATTCCCGGCAAAGCGTCTGTTTTCTCAAATTGAACCGGACGGCAAACAACCGCTGGAACTGGAACGCACAACTGCTTTCGGTTATACCCTCTTCAACCTAACGCACATGCTGGATATGTCTTTCATTGGCGCAACGGAAGGTATAGATATCTATAACGCCGCCAGCGAAGACGGACGTTCCATCACTGCCGCACTGAAATTTACCATTCCCTATATCGGCAAGCCGCAGAGCGAATGGCCTTACCAGCAAATCAAAGAATGGGACAAGAAACAAGATGAAGCCTGCTGGGTGCTCCGCAAAGCCTCTTTCTTCGACCCGAAAGCCGGATATGAAGCGATCGGTGCCAAATATCGCACCACTTCTGCTTCCAGCCGTCTGAATTTAATGTATAGTTTAGAATAATCCTTTATTTAAATCCTAATATCATGAGGAACAAATCGTTTTATTACCCTTTAATGATAGCAATGTTGCTATTGTTATGTACCCCGTTCGTAACGGTTGTCTACGCGCAATCATTTACTGTCACCGGTACAGTCGCCGATAGTCAAGGCGGTGTTCCCGGAGTAAATGTGAAGGTGAAAGGAAGTACCACCGGTACTATCACCGATATGGACGGCAAATTTACATTGAATGTCCCCTCTTCCAAATCTGTCCTTGTCATCTCCTACATCGGATATACGACGCAGGAAATACCCGTCAATAATCAAAAGATACTGAATATCAACTTAAAAGAAGATACGAAAGTGTTGGATGAAGTAGTGGTGGTAGGTTATGGCGTGCAGAAGAAATCCCACCTGACCGGTGCTATTTCCACTGTAAAAGGTGTAGAATTGCGTGCACCGAGTTCTTCACTGACCAATAATCTTACAGGAAAGCTGGCAGGTGTGGTATCGATGACAACCAGTGGAGAACCGGGTTCCGTATCCGATTTCTATATCAGGGGAATCGGAACATTCGGGGGACGTGCAACACCTTTAATTCTGATGGACGATATCGAAATTTCGAGTGGCGACCTTAATAATATCCCTACCGAATCGATCGCCAGCTTTTCAATCTTGAAGGATGCATCGGCAACTGCTATTTATGGCGCTCGCGGTGCTAATGGAGTGCTGCTTATCAAAACGAAAGACGGTATGGAAAACACGCGGGCACAGATAAATATCACGTTCGAAAATTCATTTCTAAGACCGGCAAACACGCTGAAGTTCGTCGATGGCCCTACGTTTATGAATATGTACAATGAAGCCTTGGTGACTCGTACTCCAAGCGCAACACCCAAATATTCGGATGACGTCATAGAATATACAAGGAGCGGAATCAATCCGTATGTTTATCCGAACGTGGATTGGTATGACCTGCTTTTCAAAAATTCTACCATGAACCAACGGGCAAACATTAATGTACAGGGAGGTAGTTCGAAGGTTACCTATTACATGAGTTTGCAAGCAAATCATGATAGCGGTATGCTCAACTCCCCCAAGCGTTACTCTTTTGACACGAACATCAACAGATGGGAGTACATTTTCCAAAGTAACATATCCTATAAGATGACTCCGACAACCACTGTCGAGCTACGCATGAACGACCAGATAGGATATGCCAAAGGACCGTCTTTTTCAACTTCCGACCTGTTCTATCTTACCTACAATACCAATCCGGTGGCATTTCCGGCATCTTTTCCGGCAGAAGAAGGTGACAAGCATATACGTTTCGGAGGGGCAATGCTTAGTGGAAATTCGATGTATAACAACCCTTATGCATATATGATAAATAATTTCAGAGGATCCAATCATAATACCATCAACACCTCTGTTCGTATTAATCAGAACTTTGATTTTGTGACAAAGGGACTTTCCGCCTCTATTCTGGTTAACTGGAAAAACTATTCAAACTCATCTTATACCAAATCACTTGCCCCCTATTACTATCGCGTACAGGATGGCAGTTGGAATGTCGATTCGCCCGACCTTTATGCATTGGAGCAACTGACTTCGGGATCTGAATATATATCCCAGTCGGATATAGAGCGCTACCAGGACAATACCTTTTATATGGACGGACGCATCAATTACAGCAGGCAGTTCGGCCGACATGCCGTATCGGGAATGTTGATGTATATGATGCGTGAATACAGATCCAGCGTATTACCCAACCGCAACCAAGGATTATCTGCCCGTATCACCTACGATTACAACCAGAAATATCTGGCCGAAATAAATTGCGGTTATAACGGAACGGAACGTCTGGTAGAAGGAGAACGGTTCGAGTTATTTCCCGCCATATCTTTAGGCTGGGTTATCAGTAACGAGGATTTCTGGACTCCACTGCGTTCAATTGTATCTTTCCTCAAGCTCCGGGGATCTTATGGACTGGTAGGCAGCGATGATACGGGAAAAAGTGCGGGAGCTGCCCACTTTCTCTATATAAATGATATAAAGCTCGACGATTTGGGTTATGGAACCGGACCTGATGGAAGTGTTGTCGCCAAAGGACCCAGCGTTTCATATTATGCTGTCAGAAATGCACATTGGGAAAGAGTGAAAAAGTTCGATATCGGTATAGACATGAATCTATTCAACCAGCTCAATATTGTTTTCGACTATTTTCATGACAAACGAGATCGCATCCTTCTCAAACGAGGTTCTTTTCCTAGACTATTAGGATACGCTAATGCTGTGCCATGGAGTAACATTGGTAAAGTAGACAATCGAGGTATCGAGCTGGCTGTCAATTGGCGAAAGAAAATCACCAATGATTTAAATATGGACCTGCGTTTCAATTTGACATATAATAAGAATAAATACATCTACAAAGATGAACCGGATTACCCTTACGTGTGGCAGTCGGAAACTGGTAAACCCTTGAGTAACACGATAGGATACATTGCCGAAGGGTTATTCAAAGACCAGGCGGATATAGAAATGAGCCCTTCGCAGGATGAATTGGGAAGTACGGTAATGCCAGGTGATATCAAATATCGCGATGTAAACGGTGATGGCAAAATAAATTCAAAAGATCAGGTTATGATTTCGCAATATGGCAATGTGCCGCGCATTCAGTATGGAATTGGGCTAGACATGACATATAAATCTTTCGATTTCGGAATGTTTTTCAATGGTTCTGCCCAACGGACAATCATGGTATCAGGCATTATGCCATTTCGCGGTGATGCTTCAACCGGTGATCGAAACGTGATGCAGTTTATCGCCAACGACTACTGGAGCGAAGCTAATCCGAATCCGGATGCGAAATTTCCACGATTAGGTATTACTGACAGTCAAGTGGCAAACAACTCTGTCAACAGCACCTACTGGATGCACAACGGACGTTTTATCCGCTTTAAAACCCTTGAACTCGGATATAGTTTTCCGTACTGCCGTGTTTATATCAATGGGGATAATCTGGCTGTGTGGAGTCCTTTTAAAGAGTGGGATCCGGAATTGTCATGGAATGCGTATCCTCTTCAACGGACTATCAATATTGGAGTGCAGCTAAAATTCTAAGTTCTATATAACCAAAATATAAAATATGAAAACCATTAAGATCATATCACGATTCATACTAAGTGTGACTGCCGCATGTTGCATGGCTTCTTGCAACTATCTGGACGTTGTCCCGGATGAAACAGCCGACTTGCCCGACGCAATGAAAGACAGAGCTTCCACATTGGGTTTCCTTCATTCATGTTATACTTATTTCGAGTGGTTTTACACAGTTGAAAACTCATTCATCAACTCGACCGATGAATATGCCCGCCCCTTACTATGGGCTGACGACGGACAGAAAGCGGCATGGAACCAGCTTTCTCCTTCCAGTCAAACCGCCCCGTGGAATAGTTGTTACGATGGAATAGGACGATGCCATCTATTCATGGATCAGCTTGACAAGAGCAATCCGACGGGAGTAACCGAGAGCGATAAAAGACGCTGGAAAGCCGAAGCTTTGTTCTGTCGGGCACTCTATCATTTTATGTTACTAGAGTCATACGGACCTATACCATTAGTGACTGAACATTACAATCAAAACCTTGACAAAAAGGATTTTCCGGGCAGATCGCATTTCGATGTATGTGTAGACTCCATAGCTGAATGGTTTGACCGGGCTGCCTTCGAATTGCCGCCAACAGTACAGAACAGCGAACTGGGACGTGCTACTTCAACAGCTTGCAAAGCCTTAAAAGCGCGATTGTTGGTTTATGCCGCCTCCCCCCTGTGGAATGGCTCATTCCCTTATTCAAACTGGAAGAACACTAACTTTGAAACTCCGGGATATGGAAAGGAGTTAGTCAGCAGAACATACGATGAAAACAAATGGGAACGCGCCCTGACAGCTTGCAACGAGGCTCTTGATTGGGCACTGACTCAAGGTAACCGCAAACTGTTCGACCTTGCCACTTCCACCAGTATCAGAATAAACCAAGGAGTTCCATTGCCTAATATAGAGGGGGTTGATGACCAGTTTAAAGAGTCGGTAATGCTCATGCGTTACCTCAATACGACACGTGAGACTGATGGCAATAAAGAAGTAATCTTTGCCATCGGAAGCGGTGACAACTATGGCATCTATTCACAAATACCTCATGGCGTCACCACTTACAACGGCTCTCCTGTAGGAGGATGGGGAGGTATTGCTGTTTTCTTGAACTCTGTTGAAAGATTTTATACAAAGAATGGAAAATTGCCCCAATACGATCATACTTTTCCCGATAAATCGGACTGGTTTGAATCGGCAGGTCTGTCTAATCCGGATATCATAAAACTGAATGTCAATCGTGAACCGCGTTTCTATGCATGGGTTTGTTACGATGGAGGTGAATATAGTTCGTTCATAGCCGATGGCTCACCACTGATACTTGAAGCGCGTAACTCGCAAAAACATGGGTACAACCCTGACAGATATAATAGAGATAATAATGCAACCGGATATTTCTCCAAAAAGAGAATACAACCAAACTTCCAATGGCGCTCTCAAGATAATGGCAATAATTATGCTCATACTCCACTGGCAGTCATACGTTTGGCGGAATTATACCTCAATCTGGCGGAATGTCATGCTGCATTGAACAGCAAACAAGATGTCTTGGACAACCTGAACATTGTTCGTAATCGTGCAGGTATTCCCGATTTAGAATTATCTGACATAAACTCTGATATGAGTTTAATGGATTGGGTGCGCAGTGAACGTTATGCTGAATTATGGTTTGAAGGACACCGCTATTTTGATGCCCGGCGTTGGACAATTGCTCCGGAGGTATTCAAAGCCGGTGTCCGTGAAGGTCTTAATGCCATCGCAAAAAAAGATCCATCGTTCCGTGAGTTTAACCAAAGAGTAAAGGTGGACCAACCTTTTATGTGGAACAACAAAATGTATCTTCTTCCGATCAATGACTCGGAGATATACAGCAATCCCCAACTAGTACAATCGCCCGAATATTAATTTAGAATTACCAGAATTATGAAAACGATATTATTGAAATTAATTTTAATACTTGGTGTATGTCAGATTGTATATTCATGTAGCAACGAATATTCGAATGATAAGTTATTCCCTGAAGAATATCACAAAATATTGTATTTCAAGAACGAGGGCAAGCATATATTTAGTTGGCAGGCTTCTGAAAATACGGTCGAAGAGCCTCTTCTGGTTATTAAGGCAGGAAGTGACCCGTCTTTGACTGCAACGGTTAACGTGCGTGCATTGACACAACAGGAAATCGATGAAAATTATAGCCAGCCCGAAAATCAAAGTTACAAGACAATAACGCCTGATGCATATTCATTTAAAGACGGAGTTCACGAACTAACGTTTGCAACTAACGAGACGTCGAAATATCTTTATCTGAATTTTGATGTAGCTAAAATATATCAGTTAATCAAATCGGCACCTGGATCTAAACTTGTTTTGGCACTCCAGTTGGAAAGTACAGAAGAGGGTATTGTGAATGTTGAAATGAACCGGGTCTTATATGTTTTTGATATAAACGGGCAGCAAGTGGAATGGGGAAAAAAGGATATACAGATTGAAAGTGCGACATATAGTTCAATGAGTGTAAAACTCAAAGCCGAAATTGCAGATAATATATCCAATTTCTCTTGCGGACTCGATTTCTCACAAAACGCGCAACTGGTGTCTGCATATAATGATTTTCATTCAACCAATTATGAAGCGCTTCCCGCAGGAGCCTACCATGTGAATGATTTTTCTTTTGCAAATGGCAATGATGATGCTACAACGACATTGACAGTAGCAAGTTCAACATTGCAAAAAGATAAGCACTATCTTCTTCCGTTGAAGTTTGCAGCCCCCTCGTCCCCACAAATAGAGGTATCGGACGAGATTTATTACCTGACTGTTGTGGTACCTGCTGATCCACAAGTCATTCCCGACAACAGAGAATGGAAAATATTGCTATGCAACAGCGACCAGAAGATGGAGAATCCCTCATCAACGGATGGGGATAATATCGGAGCCGGAGCCATCATAGATGGAATTTTCGACAATCACTGGCATTCGAGTTATTGGGGAAAAGATGTCAATGGATTCAATAATAAAGATGACTACCACTATGGCTTCACAGATTATCATTGTTTTGATGGAATGAGAACACCTATCACAATTGTCATAGATATGAAGAATTCAATAGAAGTAAGCGATATCGGACTGACTCAACGAAGAGATAACGCGAACATTAAGAAGATAGATTTCTATGTTTCGGACGATCCTCTATTTTTATTCAAAACGATTGCCGATGGAGGAACATCTGCTGATTACTCGGCTGTGGCACTAAATAACTGGACGCTTCTCTTTTCTAAAGAGAACGCTCCACGACAGAATGAAACCATCTGGTTCGGTGACAGTGAGACGATAACGCCACAAAAGGGACGATTCCTGAAAATTGTAATTTCCAGTGCATACAACGATCCCTATGGGCTCAATGGTGTGGATTACATCGTTGTCGGTATGGCCGAATTGCAAGTAAAACAACTTTCTACAATGATTGGAAAAATAATTCAATAAGATGAAACACAGATTTAATTTTTTAACACTTTTGCTGGTATTGTTTACAATACCAGCAGGTATCTTTGCCAGAGAAAGCAAATTCACAAAGCGAGGCAGCGGACCATTGTTTTGGAATATGTACCAATACAATTTCCGGTATGGAACATCAATGCCTGAAGATGTTTGGAAAAAGAATATCGACTGGCTTGCCGAGGAGTTTTTACCTTATGGATATGATATGGCAGCTACTGACGGTTGGTTATTTAACCTCAATTCTATAGATCAATATGGTTATCTGACCAAATATGACAGTTCGTGGACATACGGACTGAAGTATTGGGGCGATTATCTCAAAAGTAAAGGCATGAGATTCGGATTCTATTTCAACCCATTATGGGTACCTAAAGCTGCCTATGTGCAGAATAATAATATCAAAGGAACTTCCATTCCGATAACTGACGTGGTAGGCACTACAAAGTTTGAAGATCACCTGTACTGGATAGATACTGACAAACCAGGAGCGGAACAGTGGGTGAAAGGCTGTATCAGAACAATGATAGATCAGGGAATAGAGTTGCTGAAGATAGACTTTCTTGGTTACTATGAACGGGATTACGGAACCAATAGATACATCAAGGCATTGAAATGGATGGCTGAAGAAGCCGGAGATGAAATGTTGCTTAGTTACTCTGTTCCTAATTGTCGCAACGATGCCCGCAACGAGATTATTTATGCGGATATGATTCGCATAAGTACTGACTGTGACGGTGGCGGATGGTGGTTTATCAGCGACAAAGAGCGCGGACAGGTTAACGAAAGCGGACAAGGTGATAAATACCGAAGTGCTTTTGATGGATTAATCGGATGGGCTGATATTATCGGGGTGAAAGGACAAACTATAATGGATCCCGATTTTGTTCAACTCAACACATTGGCAAGCGATGCCGAAAGAGAGTTTCATATCTCAATGTTGCTGGTTAGCGGTTCTCCAATTGGTATCACCGATCAATATAATACGATTGGTGATTGCGCCAAATTCTACAAAAACACAGAGATGCTGGAATTGAATAAACTCGGTTTTGTAGGTAAGCCACTTAGTACCAGTATATGGGATAAACAAAACAGTTCGAGATGGATAGGACAACTTCCTGATGGAGATTGGATTGTCGGGCTGTTCAATAGAGAATCGACAGTGCTTGAATATGGTATTGATTTTGAAAAGGAACTGGGAATTAAAGGTGGAAAGGTGAAGAATGTACGTGATTTGTGGCTGCATCAGGATTTAGGCGCAATGTCGGGCCGATACTCGGTGCGACTTGAACCACATTCATGTAAGGTTTTACGTATCAAACCCAATTCAAAGAGATACAAAGCGGCTGTTGCCTCACTCAGAAATGGTGCAGTTATAAATAGATAATGATTATGAAAGGATACCCTCAATATTTATGGTTTGTAGTTCTCGCCCTATTACTGGTTTGCACAGGTTGTAGCAATGAGGGTGAGACAGAAGACGATAACAACCAGCATGTTAAAGTCGAAGGCTTTTATGTCAAAGGGCTTGAAAACGTAAATGCATGTGTTGAGTTTGATGTAGAGGTTGATGCCGCCGGTACATATACATTGCATGTCATGGGCTACAACTATTCCAAAGGGACAGCTACGTGTAGCTTATATGTCAACGGTCAAAAACAATCGCAACTTGGATTTCAGGAACAATCCAACTGGAGCGAAAAAGTAGTTCAGGTATCGTTGGCAGCCGGCATAAATCAAATAGCCTTTCAACGGGACGCTGGTGATAACGGACAGTTTTATCTCGATTACATAGAAATAGACTAATAGTATGTTTACCAGAAAGATGAAAATCGTTTTATTGCTTTTTGTATTGTTCTGCCTTGCAGATAATGCTAATGCTACACCTCGCTGGCGTATCCTGGATAGTGGAGCGATAGAATGGCAGATAGACGGTCGGCTCCCCCATTATGACCATATTGAAATGAGCGGTTTAAAGGTTTCAGCGGTATTACGTTATGGCGTAAACGGCGATGGGCAATTTGTGATGGAACGTTCAATGATATGGCCTATGTTGCGGACGATACCCAACAATACACATGCAAGCCTGATGCAACGATTTGCAATTGATTACGCTTCTTTGTTGTTAGTTAATGGTATGGCTCTCAACAATGAAAAAGTGAAATCGATATGTATCGACGGACGACTCACGGTAGTAAGCCTTTTTGCTATTGGATACCAGAATACAGGTACGGCACGCAATAGAGAGCCAGTACCTGTAGTCGAACTTACGAGATCATTCTTTCCTTCAACAGACAAACCGATGCTTTGTGAACGTTATACGGTCAAGAATATCTCATCAAAACCTATTTCTGTTATTGTACCTTTTCAAAAAGCCGTTTACAAAACCGATCCTGTAAAAGGAGTGGATGGATCATACACTATAGTTACCTCTATACAAAATAAGGAAGACTGTTTATACACTATTGCTCCTAAAGAATCATTGACTTTCGACGCTTCTGTTCAGGCTTATAAAAAAGGAGAGAAAGAATTGATAGTCGATATAGCAGACGAGGAACATAAACGAATGGCCTTTGTCGACAAGATATGGAACAATCTTAGCTTTGTCTCCCCTGATCCGGTAGTAAATACAGCATTTGCTTTTGCTAAAGTAAGAGCAGCAGAGAGTATCTTTGCTACCGGAGGAGGATTCATGCACAGTCCTGGAGGAGAATCATATTATGCAGCTGTTTGGGCGAATGACCAAGCGGAGTATGCCAATCCTTTCTTTCCCTTTTTGGGTTATGATATCGGAAACGCGTCCGCATTAAACTCATTCAGGCTTTTTGCCCGCTTCATGAATTCTGATTACAAACCCATACCCAGCTCTATCATTGCCGAGGGGAAGGATACCTGGAACGGGGCTGGCGATCGTGGCGATGCAGCGATGATAGCTTATGGGGCCGCCCGTTATGCACTAGCCAAAGCAGATAAAAAGGAAGCACAAGAGTTATGGCCCTTGATTGAGTGGTGTCTGGAATACTGCAAAAGAAAAATAAATGCTTCCGGAATTGTGACTTCAGATGCTGATGAGCTTGAAGGACGCTTTCCAGCAGGTAACGCAAACCTTTGTACATCAAGTTTGTATTATGACGCTCTGGTATCGGCAAGCTATCTTGCCAAAGAACTTGGCAAGCAGTCTTCTGTTTCAAAAGAATATGCCCGGCAGGCGAAAGTATTAAAAAATAATATAAACAATTATTTTGGTAGCCGTATAGAAGGGTTCGACAGTTACCGCTATTATGAAGGCAATGATATTTTACGTTCATGGATAGCTATCCCTCTGACAGTCGGGATCTTTGAAAAGAAGACAGGAACCGTCGAAGCATTATTCTCTCCCCGTTTGTGGAGCAAAGACGGCTTATTGACACAAGCCGGAACAGATACTTTCTGGGACAGATCTACTCTTTACGCTCTACGAGGAGTGTATAGCGCAGGAGCAAGGGAGAGGGCAATGGAACACATGGCATATTACTCACAGCAACGCCTGCTTGGGGAACATGTTCCATATCCTATCGAGGCCTGGCCCGAAGGAAACCAACGGCATTTGTCAGCCGAAAGTGCTTTGTATTGCCGTATAGTAACCGAAGGTATTTTTGGTATTCGTCCGACAGGATTTAATTCATTCTCACTCTGTCCACAACTACCTGATAAATGGAATTCGATGAGATTGAATAATGTTTCGGCATTTGCATTTTCGCCGTTTGATATAATCGTTGAACGACAAGGAAATAAAATAAAGACCTATGTGCTACGTAATGGAAAGCCCGTGAAAACATATCACACAGAGAATGGGAAAGATATAAATATTACCTTCTAAAATGGCTTTTATTTAGATATGGACTATGCGGATTCCTACTCCTGATTTTAACTAAATCCGTATTCATCCGTGTAATCCATATCTAATCAATATCATTGTTGGTTTTCTTCTCGGTCTATCCGAATAAACTTCAGAAGTCGTTCTACCGCTTCTTCTTCAGGAATATTTTTCTCCACACACACCTTGCCTTTATAGAGACTGATTTTCCCCCGTCCTGCTCCTACATAGCCGTAGTCTGCATCTGCCATCTCACCGGGACCATTCACGATACACCCCATGATGCCGATCTTCAGCCCTTTCAAATGTGAAGTGGCTACCTTAATACGGGCAATAGTCTTTTCCAAGTCGTAAAGTGTACGGCCGCAACCGGGACAAGATATATATTCTGTTTTGGAGGTACGGGTACGTCCGGCCTGCAAGATTCCGAAAGCAGTAGCATCAACGACGGCATGGCTCAAGTTACCCTGATTGAACAGGAAGATGCCATCACAAAGACCGTCAAAAATCAAGGCTCCCATATCGACTGCGGACTTTATCTGCAAATTCTCCGCATCATCTTCCGAATAATGCTGGAAGAAGACAACCGGATTTTGCAAACCTTCCGTCATTAGTTGATGTACCAGTGCACGGTGCTCACCCAAACGGTTCGGATGATTGCTTTGGGAAACAATCACTACTTCCGGATGATGTTTCAGGCAGGCTATCACTTCGTCCGTTTGTGCCATGTAGGGCATAAACAGGAATTTAACCTCTGCATTGCATTCTCCCATTAACGGCAGCTGTGCATGATTGAATGCAGGCCAGGTTCCGTCTTCTCCCTGCCATACATCCGCATCAAGAATATATTCTACTCCGTCTTCCCGTTGATCGGGCAAGGTTCTTCCGGCATAAATATAGTCCGGTGTGAATTGCAGGTTTACCTCTGTCTTCCCATCCATACGGTCGGCAATAACCACAGGTACATGTTCACCTCCGATATTACGGACGGCTTTTGTCTTGCGACGTTCGGGAGACAGATAATTGAATTCCGGTGCCTCCAATCCCGGGATATAAGGATGATCCTGCCTCAACAGAACATAATCCACCAGTTTACGGGCCACCGGGATTTCAGCTTCAGGAGCTTCGCTCAAAGAGACCCGAATGGTATCTCCCAATCCGTCACTCAACAGCGCACCGATGCCAAGGGCGGACTTGATACGTCCGTCTTCTCCATCTCCGGCTTCTGTCACCCCAAGGTGGAGCGGGAAAGTCATCCCCTCTTTTTCCATGACGTCCACCAACAGACGAACAGTCTTCACCATTACCACTGTATTGGAGGCTTTGATGGAAATCACTACATCTGTGAAGTCCTCCGCTACACAGATACGAAGGAATTCCATACAGGATTCCACCATTCCTTCGGGAGTATCGCCATAACGGGACATGATACGATCGGACAGAGAGCCATGATTTACTCCAATCCGGATAGCCGTGTGATTCTCTTTACAGATATTCAGGAACGGGACAAACCGGTCATGGATTTTCTGTATTTCCTGCGCATACTCCTCGTCTGTATATTCCAGTTTTTTAAAAGTACGCGCAGCATCTACATAATTTCCCGGATTGATTCGCACCTTTTCCGCGTATTGAGCAGCCACGTCTGCTACTTTCGGATTGAAATGCACATCGGCAACCAACGGAACCATATATCCCTGGCTACGCAGTCCGATATTAATGTTCATCAGGTTTTCGGCCTCTTTGATGCCCTGGGTTGTGAGGCGGACATACTCTCCACCTGCATCAACAATACGTTTCGCC
>ULZE01009210.1_pt1 | contig 14272 bp, 9 predicted proteins | sample 1962841 | NCBI WGS metagenome assembly ULZE01 (sample SAMEA4835882, study PRJEB28245) | human gut metagenome | biome: gut microbiome; material: fecal sample | place: Denmark | collected 2008 | reverse complement strand
GTTATGAACTGTACATCAAAGGGTTGTCGCAGCCGCTGCAACAGCGGGCGATGTCTAAAGGGGGGATAGTTCCGTGGTGAGAGAGATAGATGATACACAGCGTGAAACTTCGTCTTCACGCCTTATCGCGGAGATCTGCTATTATATATCTTTTGCTGCCTTGAAGCGCCTGTGGGAAAAAGGAGAAATCTCAGAAACGCTTTTTAAAAGAATCAATGTTGGTATTGCCGAAAAATATGGAGTTTTGAAATACTCGATTTAGTAAGTTGTGTGATAGCTTTCAATGCGTTTTTAAGGTATGTTGGGTGTGACAAAAAAGATGTCCGGCATGCGGAAAGGGGACATTGAGAGTGCCACAAGTCAAAATCATTCAACCGCTTGAAGAACAAGTTAAGCGGCTTCGCGTTGCGGCATATGTTCGTGTGAGCAGCTATTCCGAAGATCAGCTGAACTCTTTTTCGGTGCAGATGGAACATTACACGGGCCTTATAAAGGATAACGCGGAATGGAATTTTGCGGGAATCTACGCAGATGAAGGAATCACCGGTACGGCGGCAGATAAAAGGGAAAGTTTTCAACGCTTGCTGAAAGACTGCCGGGCAGGGAAAATCGATCGGATATTGGTGAAGTCCATTTCACGGTTTGCGCGCAATTCAGCGGATACAATTTCGGTAACTAGAGAGCTGAAGCAGCTTGGTGTCTCCATTTATTTTGAAAAAGAGGGCATCGACACCGCAGATATGGGGAGCGAAATGTTGCTCAGTATGCTTGGTGCGGTAGCTCAGGAGGAATCGGTATCGATCTCCCGCAACCTCCAGTGGGGAATTCGCAAGCGAATGCAAAAGGGCGAATATGTCACGGCAAGCGTGCCGTTCGGATATTCGTATATTGATCGAACGCTTGTGCCCAATGAAAAGGAAGCTGCCGTAGTACAGGACATCTTTCAATACTACATTTCCGGTATGGGTATGCAGGAGATTGTGAATGAGTTGATGAGCAATGGCATACAGCCGCCACGTAGGGCCAAAGAGTGGTGCATCTCAGATATACAGTATATATTGACAAATGAAAAGTACATTGGAGATTCTTTGTTGCAAAAGAAGCTCACAGTTGGCGAGTTTCCAAGCAGGCGCGTCAAGAATGACGGAGATTTGTCACAGTACTATGTGGAAAACAGTCATCCTGCAATTATAGAAAAAGAAGTGTTCGCTCAAGCGGAAAAACTGATCGGACAAAAACGGTTGACAGGATCTGTCCGCGTTGCATATCCGTTAAGCAAAAAACTAGTTTGTGGTGTTTGCGGAACGGTTTTCAGAAGAAAAGCCTCTGAAAGGGATTTCAACGCGATTACATGGGTGTGCCGTGCTCATTATCTTAATACCGAAAAATGCCCGATGAAACCTGTCGCGGAGACAGAGATTCATCGGGCATTCTGTTTTCTCTACAACAAACTCCTGTTACATAAAACTGTAATCTTAGAGGGTTTGCTGCAAGATTTACAGGAGATAAAACGGCGTGGCCAATGCAGTCATCCGGACGTAATAATGATGAATCGAGAACTTTTAGAAAGTCTGAAACAAGTCCACTTCTTGACACAGCTGCATTCAAAAGGAGTGATTTCCGCCGACATTTATCTGGAACGCCGTACTGCTTTAGATAAAAAAACGGCAGAATTACAGAAAAAACTGCTATCCAGCCAGCAGACGAATAAGCTGGATGAAGTCATCGGGCAGACCGAAAAATTGCTTTCGATTCTATATGAGGGAACTCCGATCACGCGGTTTGATGCAGATATATTTGGAGATATTGTGGATAAAATTGAGGTGGGTCATGAGGCTTTCTGTTTTTACCTTAAGAACGGTTTGCATTTATTGGAGAAAAGGTGAGGCAATGAAAAAAATACGCTATCTCCCGTTTGGATACACCATCGCAAAAGGGGAAATACGTCTGCAACCTCAAGAGGCCCCTATTGTCCAAAATGTGTTCAAATGGTATTTAGAAGGGGAAACGATGCAGCGGATCGCAGAACGGTTGAACTGTCAAGAGGTACAGTACAACAACAATACTGCGATGTGGACAAAGCACATGATACATCGCATTTTGGTGTGTAAAAAATATTGCTCCGGCGAGAAGCTGCCTCTTTTGATTACAGCGGATATCTTTCAGCGAGCGTGTATACTTCGGATGGGAAAAGCCAAAGTACCACGCAAGGAGCTATCTGCGATACGAGCGCATGCAGTTTGTGCATGCTGCTCGAACAAGGTGTATTTCAGAACAAGCGGCGAACGGTGGGAATGCCCGAACTGTGGGATGAAAACCGATAAGCAAACAACGGAAAATATATTGAATGCGATTTGCAGTCTGCTGAATGACTTATCAAGCCATCTTGAGAGATTACGCCCGCCGGGAGATAAGAATAATCTTTTTTCACTGGAATTGAATCGCTTGGCACACGAGATATCACGCACATTTGATCAGAGGGAAATAGATGTAGATCATCTGACAGGATTGCTTTTATCGCGCAGCTCAAAACAATACAGTCTCTTGGATGCGGGAGCGTATGATCCGCTGACATTGAGACTGAAAGAAATATTAGAGCAGAAAGAGTCGGCATGGAACATGGAAACAGACATCGCATTTTTTGAACAAGTAGTGGAGAAAGTGGTTGTGGAACGAAATGGATCAGTCCGCCTTCAGCTCATCAACGGCCAACTGATTCCATAGGATAAAGGAGCCAATGTACAATGCCGGAAAAGATTATAAGAGAAATTCCTCCGCATCCAATAGACAGAAAGCCACGTAAGGTGCGGAAGCTGCTACGTGTGGCTGCGTATTGCCGCGTCAGTACCGAGGAAGAGGAACAAAAGGGAAGCTTTGAGACGCAGTGTTCCTACTATACGGAAAAAATACAAAGCCATGATGGGTGGACGCTGGCGGGGATTTTTGCAGACGATGGGATTTCCGGTGTACATACAAAAAAGCGCGATGATTTTCTGGCCATGATTGCACAATGCAAAAAAGGAAAAATAGATTTGATCCTTACAAAATCCATATCACGCTTTGCACGCAATACTTTGGACAGCATACAATATGTGCGCGAACTCAAAAAACAAGGCATTTCTGTGATTTTCGAAAAAGAGAATATCAATACGGGGACGATGACGTCCGAGATGATCCTCACGGTGCTGAGTGCTTTTGCGCAGGCAGAAAGTGAGTCGATCAGCCAAAACGTTGCACGGGGAAAACGGATGGGGTACAGACAGGGAAAATTCTCATTTCCATATGGCTGTATGATAGGGTACAGAAAAGGGCCGGATGGAAATCCACAGATCATCCCCGAGCAGGCTGAGACGGTGAGGCTGATCTACAATGATTATCTGGCAGGAGACAGCCTTGTAAAAATAGCAGAAAATCTGGACGCCCGCGGTATCCCGACTCCGAAAAACAAGGGGAAGTGGTCGAGCCAGACGGTGATGCGGATCCTTCAAAATGAGAAATACGCGGGCCATGTGCTGCTTCAAAAAACATATACGGCAGATTTGTTGTCTGGAACGATTAAGAAAAATAACGGGGAGCTGCCCCAGTACTATATAGAGAACAACCACACACCGATCGTGTCACAAGAAATGTTTCTGCTGGTGCAAGAGGAAATTGCGCGAAGGAAAAGCAAAAGTCCTGCGTCACAGAAAAAAGTCAGAACAAATCGGGGACGCTATACCAGCCAGTATGCGCTTTCGGAACGCCTGGTATGTGGGGAGTGTGGCTGTTATTACAGGCGGGTCACTTGGAACATCCGTGGAAAAAAGAAAATCGTTTGGCGATGCATCAACCGGTTGGAGTTCGGAAAGAAGTATTGCAAGTCGTCACCGAGCATATCGGAAGATGTGCTGCACAATGCGATTCTGAGAGCAATCCGGGAGTTGGCTCAGCAACAAAGGGAGCAGACTCAAAAATGTTTGCACGACACGATATTGCAATGCGCTACAGGCGGATTAGACATATCGCTCACTACGTTGAAAAATCAACTGGAACAAAAAAACAGGGATTTTGACCGGATTTTGGAGATGGCGCTTACGGATGGGATGGAGAGCGAATTTATGGAAGCAAAGATGAGCCAACTTAATGATGAGATATTATGCTTAAAGCAGAAAATAAAGCAGACAGAGAAAGATGCGACAACCCAACAGGCCTCTAAAGGGAATATCAAAAAGGTGTTTGATACACTGCTTGAGGAACATGAAAAGCTTACGGAATACAATGATTCCTTTATTGCCAGGATTATTGAGCGAGTTATGGTAGACGACTTTGAATGGTTAACAATCCGTTTTATTGGAGAATATGAAATACGGATACATCTATGCGGTGAGGCGAGCGCTGTGTTATAATAACCATAAAACTAATGTTGGAGTGGCTGTGCGCCGTTCATGCACTTGAAAACAGATGAAATAATACATTGTTTTATAAACAACACAGATGCTGATGGGATTAAGACTAATATGTAATGCAATCGTACGAAGATAAAGAGGATGTAATATGGAGAAGCAAAGGAAAAAAAGAGATAGTGATTTGCAGTTCAGTTGCGGAATATCTTACTTTTGTAGCATCTACAGGTGGTAGCGATGAAAGTTTTGAAATGCGTTATGGTAAGCCATATTGGAGCAAGCAACGGCCAAGATCAAGCAGTGACCAGCAGGCCGCTGAAAGGACGTCGACTAAAACGGAAAGCAAATTCTCGTCCAAGTATGGCTGAAGATGCGCCTTGAGTAAGACATGATAGGTATCTAAGATAAATGCTTTGACATTGCTTGTCCTGAGAAATGAGATAAAAGGACGGAAACCACTTGCTCAGACTAACGTGGCTGTGGTGCAGAATAGTTCCGGCAGTAACAGAGGTCTGTTGATGACAGTGCGTACACTGGTACAAACCGTTTGGCAGGCGGCAGCCGTGTTTATGCCCGCATTTGGAGCAGACAAATCCATTCGGCCAACGTTGCGCAGCTAGGTAGTCTCGGTATTCCACTTCTGTACCAAACTGCTTCAGAAACTCGTTCAGTGGCATTCTGTGCTTCTTAGATATGGCTATTTTTCTCTCTTTTCGGTGTGTCTTTATCCTACCTCATGCTCTGTCCGCTTTTCGGGACTTTCCGATGGCCGACTAAAAGGGATAACCACAATGCGTTATAAAGATGAAAATGTCTAGTTGACGTAAAATGATGGCAACATTGTATGATGTATCCAAACAAACCATTTCACAGCCTATACAGCGGATATACTTGAGGAGTGATAAGATGCCCGGCAGGAAAAAGAGTGTAATCAGCAAGGCAAGCCCTCATACGATTAAGAAGTTTGAGCTAATTGAGGAATACATAAAATCGTGGGCGCAGAAGTTATTGCTGAATGGTTCCTGCAATGGACTGATCTTCATCGACTGCATGTGCAATAGCGGAATATATACCGATGATGCAGGACAATCTGTGAAGGGCACTGTAGTGCGAGTATCTGAGGCACTGCGGGAAGCAGCAAGAACCTATACGGATAAAAATATATACATCTACCTGAACGATAAAGATAAAGCCAGGGTGAATGAGTTGAAAAAACATCTTCCAGAGGATGAACGGAATTTCAAGATTGTTACTTCGCACAGTGACGCGCATGATCTGCTCCGGACTATCGGGCCACAGTTGTATGGAACTGGGCACTTGCATTACTTTCTGCTCTACGATCCATACGATGCGAACATAGATTGGGAGGCGCTCTTGCCGTTTTTTCGTAACTGGGGCGAAGTAATGATCAATCATATGGTTTCAGATCCGGTGCGAGCGATTACAAGAGCCAAGAAAAAGACGACAAAGGCGAAGTACGAGAACACATATCTGGAAGACTTCGAGAAGCTTGTGCCTTACGGAAGCGATAAGGAAGCTTATGAGGCAAGAGTAGAGAAAATCATAAATTCTTTGAAGGGCTCTCGCAGATATTATGTCTCAGCATTTCCTTTCTACAATACGCAGAACTCGCTTGTGTATAACTTGATTCACTGCACAAGCAACAAGGAGGGTTTTAAGCTCTATAAGAAGAGCGCATGGAAAGTGTTCGGCGCACAGTCCTCTACTAAGCACTCGGTTGAAAGTAGTCAATTGAGATTTGATTTTTGGGGTGAGATTTCAGAGGAAGAAGATGAAACCTGCCTGCACATTCTTGATATTGCAAAATATCTGCAGCGTAGCTTTAGAGGCCGTAAGCAAGTACCATTGGATGAACTGTGGAAGTTGCTTGAAAATCATCCAATTTTTCCATCAGAGGGATTTCGCAATGAGGTAAAAAGCGAACTCACCGGTTTCTTTAATGCAAAGATTGAGCAGACTGTAAATCCTAATACAGGAAAGAAAGAAACAGTGATTTCTTTTCCTTGATTACGGAAACCACCGGCTCTGCCGGCGGAGGTGTCCCGTAAAAAAGCTTTAGCTTCAAGCATTGAGCGAAGCGAGCTGCTAACAGAAAGCTTTCAATAATAGAAAGCTTCCGTTAGAACAGCAATCGCCCGTTTACGGGCTGTGGGGCAAGTTATGCAAGCGAAATAAATTTCAGTGCGTCTTGAGACGCTTGCCGGTAATAGGCCCTTATAGGGCCAACTCAAGCCACCGGCTAAGCCGGTGGTTATGACTTGTGAGACAGAGTTTGAAAGAGCTGAGGTGGTTGGAGTTTATGGCAACGTCACAGAAATTTGGCGGCAATTGGACAGAAGAAAAACTTAATATATTTACGAGATATTTGGATGCGTATCTAGTTGCTCTGCAGAACCAAAAGTTTAAAAAGATTTATATAGATGCCTTTGCCGGAACAGGTGAAATCGAAACAAGTGATGGCGGCCAGTATCTTGTTGGCTCTGCTAAGAGAGCATTATCGGCAAATAAAAAATTTGACCGCTATTATTTCATTGAAGCAGATGAGCAGAAGGAGTCAGAACTTCGAGAGATGGTTAATACTGAGTTTCCGCATCTAACGAAGAGTGTTACGATTTATTGTGGCGATGCCAACGAGAAACTTATACAGATTATTAATGATGTTGATTGGCGATATAACCGTGGGCTTTTGTTTTTAGATCCATATGCGACGCAGGTGAATTGGACGACACTTGAGAATGTGGCGAAGACGAAATCAATAGATGTGTGGTATCTGTTTCCTTTTTCTGCACTGGAAAGAATGCTGCCTAGGAATGGAAAGTATGAAAAATGGGAGGACTGTATAGATCGGCTTCTTGGTGCTTCGGGATGGCAGACAGAGTTTTATAAGAAAGATTCGCAATTAACACTGTTTGATATCTTACCGAATAAAACAGGCGTACAGGATGAAGAACGGTTGGTAAAGGATGCGAATCCAGAACATATAAAAGAGTACATTATTTCACGGTTAGAGACAATCTTTCCATGTGTATCTAAGCATCCTCGTATATTCAGAAACAGCAGGAGAGCTCCGATGTTTCTGTTTTGTTTTGCCATATCTAATGAAAGCAAGCCAGCACAGAGTCTTGCATTACGAATAGCGAATCATATATTGAAAAATAAGTAGTCGGGGGAAGTTGTTACTTGAAAACTATTAGGCGAAAAACCATGCTTTATCAAACCGGAGTCGAGTATGGAGATTATACAATGAACCATGTGCAGGGATGTGCACACGGATGTAAATACCCGTGCTATGCATTTCTGATGAAAAAAAGGTTCGGACAGATAAAGGACTATGAGAGCTGGGTTGAACCGGTACTGGTCTCCAACACACTCGAGTTGCTGGATAGAGAGATTCCGAAGTTGAAAGACAAGATTCACTCAGTTCAACTTTGCTTTACTACAGATCCTTTTATGACCGGCTATCCGGAGGTCGCGCAGATGAGCATAGCAGCTATCAGAAAGCTGAATAATGCTGGCATTAAATGTACGACACTCACAAAAGGTCTTCTTCCTATAGAACTTGCAGAACTATCTCCGGAGAATGAGCACGGCATCACGCTGATCACGCTGGATGAAGCCTACCGTGAGCAGATGGAGCCGGGAGCGGTTTCCTGTGCTGAGCGACTTAGTGCCCTGAGAGCTCTACATGATGCCGGTTGTAAGACATGGGTAAGCATAGAGCCTTATCCAACACCGAATATGGTCGAGCAGGATCTGTATGAGATACTGGAAGCGGTATCTTTTTCCAACCGAATTATATTTGGCAGGACAAACTACAGCAAGGTGGCAAACTCCTACGAAGGACATAAGCATTTTTACAATGAGTGCGCGGCGGAAGTGATTTCCTTCTGTAAGGAGCACGACATTGATCACCATATTAAAGCAAAAACGATAACAGAAGAATGAGGTGGCATTATGGCGCTATTACAAGACCTGATCCAGCAGATTGGCGATCCAGCGCTTAAGGAGCGAATCCTGCAGGAGACAAATAAATTACTCAAGCAGAAGAAGTTTGGTTTAGTGTTCGAGGAACATCTGCCAGAATGCACGCCGCTGTATGACGTGCCGATCCGTGTCGGATCCAAGGTGGCTGTAAAAACCGGATACGTCAGCGACATCTATACCGTCATGAAGATAGACGGTGAAGAAGTCCAGTGCGACCGCAGGGAAACGCATGAGCAGAAAACATTTTGGGTGGATGAGCTTGTAACGGTCGCGGAATTCGGCGAGCCGATTTATCCGACATTGAAACCGATTGACGTTGTGGAGAACGCTCCGGACAGTGAACTTTGGCATACGCTGATTGAGGCGGACAATTACCATGCCCTCCAGCTGTTGGAATACCTTTATATGGAAAAGGTTGACTGCATCTATATTGATCCGCCTTACAACACCGGTGCGAAGGACTGGAAATACAACAACGATTATGTTGATGGCTCTGACGCTTATCGTCATAGTAAATGGCTCTCCATGATGGAAAAACGTCTGAAGATTGCCAAGAAACTGCTAAATCCGAATGCATCTGTTCTTATTGTCACCATAGATGAAAAGGAATACCTGCATCTTGGATGCTTGCTGGAAGAAATTTTTCCAGAGGCTCGTATGCAAATGGTTACATCTCGGATTAACAAGAAAGCATCTACAAGAGTCGGACAGTTTGCCAGATGTGATGAATACTTGTTTTTATTGCAATTTGGTAGTATGAGCATACAAAAGTCAAAACATTCAATGCTCGATGTTATAGATAATAGTAATCCCGATGCAAAAGAAGCGAAGGCAGACACCATTTGGAATAGTATGCTGCGTCGGGGTTCAAATGGGTCTTCACGCAGAGAATCACCAAATCTGTTTTATCCAGTTTGGGTTGATCCAAAGAAGAAGAAAATAGAAGTCGTAGGAGAGCCGCTTCCGCTCGAAACGGATAGACACGACGTGGAAAAAAGACCGCCCGCACCGGGATTAAAAGCAGTGTGGCCAATTAGGACTGACAATAGTGAAGGTAGATGGCAACTTGGACACGAAACACTTCGGGCCTATTTGGAGCAAGGCATCGCAAAATTAGGTGCTTATAATAAGAATAGAGATCAATGGGCTGTAGTTTTTTTGAAGAAGAAGCAAAAAGAACAGCTGCGTGACGGTATTCTCATTGCAACAGGGAAAGATTCTGACGGCTCTCTAATTTTAGAGTGGAATGAGAAAGCTGAACAGGATAGAGAACCAAAGACGATGTGGGTACGCGATTGGCACGATGCAAGTACATATGGAACGAATCTCTTAGATAAAATTATCCCTAAGAGGAATTTCCCTTTTCCTAAGTCATTATATGCTGTTGAGGATACACTGAGATTCTATGTTGGCGACAAGAAGGATGCTCTTATAGTTGATTTCTTCTCCGGTTCAGGAACAACTTTACACGCTGTTAACCTTTTGAATGCTGAAGACGATGGGCATCGTAGATGTGTTATGGTTACCAATAATGAGGTATCTGAGGCGGAAATTAAGTCCCTAGCAAAGAAAGGCTTGCATCCGGGAGATGAAGAATGGGAAAACTATGGAATTGCCCGATACATTACTTGGCCCCGGACTGTATGTACGATTGAAGGGCATGACACAAATGGTGCACCGCTCAAAGGTGAATATCTTGGTACGGAGAGAGCAATGTCTGCTGGCTTTCCATCAAACGCGGCCTTCTTCAAACTGAGCTTCCTCGACAAGACCTCCGTGGCGCTTGGCAGGCAGTTTCGGAAGTTGCTTCCGGTGCTCTGGATGAAGGGCGGGGCCATTGGAAAGTGCCCGGCACTTGAATGCGATGAGCTTCCGGAGATGCTCGTTCTTTCAGAGAATAAGATGGCAGTTCTGATTGATGAAATCTATTATTCCGAGTTTGATGCACAGCTGAGTCGGCATCCGGAGATCAAGACTGTGTTCCTTGTAACGGATTCGGAGCCAGCATATCGGTCTATGATCCATACGTATGAAGACAAGGCATGTTATCAGCTTTACAGAGACTATCTGGATAATTTCAGAATCAATACAGGGAGGTAATCATGAAAGTAGAATTATTTCCTTTTCAAAAAAGAGCTCTTGCTGATGTTCGTATGAAAACCGCGGAGGCAATGGGCAGCTATCATAGGACGCATGCACCGCAGGTGGTTTCCTTCACTGCGCCGACCGGAGCCGGAAAGACCATCATCATGTCTGCGCTAATTGAGGACATTCTTTTTGGTGATGAACAGTATGCAGATCAACAGGATGCGATTATCGTTTGGCTTTCGGATTCTCCGCAGCTGAATGAACAATCAAAGCAGAAGATTGATTCCAAGGCCGATAAAATTCGCCTTTCGCAGTGTGTTACGGTATCCGAGGAATCCTTCGATAAGGAGATGTTCGAGGATGGACATGTCTATTTTCTGAACACCCAGAAGCTGTCGGTTACATCCAAGCTCACGAAGAATGGCGATGGACGAACCTATACCATCTGGCAGACGCTTGCGAATACCGTCCGCGAAAAGAGCGATCGATTGTACTTCATCATCGATGAAGCACACCGTGGCATGCAGGGACGTGAGGCCAGCAAGGCCACTACAATCATGCAGAAGTTCATCAAGGGTAGCGAATCTGATGGAATCCCGCCTATGCCAGTTGTCATCGGCATGTCTGCCACCACGCAGAGATTCAATGCCCTGGTCGAGGGCACGGCCTCCACGATTCACAAGTCCATTGTAACAACAGATGAAATCCGCGCTTCTGGCCTTTTGAAGGACAGGATTGTTATCACCTATCCGGAAGAGGGAACGGTCAATAACGATATGGCAATCCTGCAGGCCGCAGCAGATGACTGGAAGAAGAAATGGGAACACTGGACGCAGTACTGTTTTGAACAGCACTACGCCTATGTGAATCCGATCTTGATCATTCAGGTGCTGAATGGAACAGGGGATGCTCTGACTGATACGAATTTGGACGATTGCATTGCCAAGATTGAGGAGCGGACAGGCTTTAAGCTGGAAAGCGGTCAGGTGGTACATACCTTCGGCGGCACGACATCGACGTTGACAGTCAACGGACTCGAAGTGCGTTATGAGGAGCCTTCTAATATTGCCGATGACAGAAATATCCGCGTGGTGTTCTTTAAGGAGAATCTCTCTACAGGATGGGATTGTCCACGTGCAGAAACCATGATGTCCTTTAAGCACGCGAATGATGCGACATACATTGCGCAGCTTCTCGGCCGTATGGTCAGGACTCCAATGCAGATGCATATTCAGGTGGACGATATTTTGAACGATGTTCATCTCTATTTGCCGTACTTTAATGAAGATACCGTCAAGGATGTTGTGGAAGCCCTGCAGAGCACGGAAGGTGGAGACATTCCGACGGATATTTACGGTGAGTCTCTTTCCAGAAAGCGCTTTGAAACACTGACCGTCAGACCGAAAAAGAAAAAGGAAGAGCAGCCGATTCAAAGACAGGTGAATTTGTTTGACATTTTCTCTGGCCAGACTGGTGATCCACAGACATCCAGCGCTCCGGCGGAAGCAAGCGTAGCAGACAGCTCTGAGACTCAGCCTCAAACATCCGGGGAGCAGACAAGCCCGTCAGAATCGACCGAACAAAGTCAGCAGCCGGGAACCAGAGGCATGGCACCTGTACAGAGCACACCTGCCATGCCCCAGACACCGGAGGTAACAGTTCTTTATGGTGGTAGTGATGAAGCCGGTGTACAAGAAAGCCAGTTGGAGACATTTGAAGAGAAAGATTTATTTGATCGCGAAGCCGTTATGAAATTCATAAATGACGCAGGTCTGCTTTCCTATAATGTCAGAGCCCTTCGAATTAACGACTATCTGAAATCGCTATACAGGATGGCGCATCTGCTTACGATGTCCAAGTTGCATCGCGAAGCTATCCGCGAGGTACAGGATGAGATTGTTGAGATGATCCACAACTACGTGGAAAGCCTTAAGGCGGCTGGTAAATACGATGACCTTGTTCAGCAGGTCAAGCAGTTCAAGTTGGCCACGCAGATTTTCGATGCTTTTGGTGAGACCGTGGACAATTATTCTGTGCACGATATGTTCACGACGACCGATACAGATATCGAGCGGCAGTTCCAGATTGCAGATGTTAAGCTCGGTCGGGAAGGCATAGGTACGGCCTATGGAAACAAGTATATGGATTTTTCCGACCTTGCTGCTTTCAAAGTTGACGTTATCCTGTTCGTTGCTGATGAAGAATGTATGAAGCGCCTGCATTCCTATGCAGAGGAGCGTTTCCACGGCCTGAATGACGATTACAGAAGATACATTGCTACTATCGAATCGGAGAAAATCCGCAAAGAATATGACAGCATCGTTTCCGACGGTGATCCTGTCAGCAAGCATAATTTCCGTCTGCCGGAAACTATACAGGTTCCCCACGAAACGGGTGGCAAGGAGTACAGAGACCATCTCTTTGTCAGTGAGGTAACCGGAACTGCAAGGCTGAAATTGAATGGCTGGGAGGCCGAGCTCATTGAAACGGAAGAAAAGCGTCCTGACTTTGTTTGCTGGATTCGCAATCCGTCCAGGGGCTCATGGGCACTCTGCATTCCTTATGAAATCGATGGCGAAATCAAGCCGACTTACCCGGACTTCATCATTGTAAGGAAAGATTATTGTATGGGATATGTGATTGACATTCTAGAGCCTCATAGTCCTGATTTCAAGGATAACCTTGGAAAGGCAAAGGGCTTTGCGGAATACGCACGCCAGAATCCGGGTGTTGGCAGAATTCAGCTTATTCGCATGAGCAAGGATGCGGTTGGTAAAAATCAGTTCAAGAGACTGGATATGTACCGGACAGCTATCCGCGACAAGATATCTCATGCGATAAACACAGATGAACTCGACCATATCTTTGACACGGACGGAGTTATCGGGTAAGGAGGAACCACGCTATTGCAAATGAACTGTAGTCGTTGTCTGTTCTTCTCTGTTCTTATGGCAAGTGTATCAAGATGGGTGTCTACATTTACAATGTATATACCTATAATCACCTGAACAAATTAAGATTGGGTCTGAGTTTGGAGAGAGCCTGAATTGGGAGTTTTCAAAACCTACAGACACTACACGCCCCATCGTTATCGAAGAGAAGGCTGATATATGATATATTCAATTTCATAGAGTAGCCGAAGATATTTGATTGGACCATCGACTACTTTGACCAGATTACAACAGCACTTTCTCTTGCCGGTGAACGCTTGAGTCTGAGCGACGAATCTTCGGAGACAAGGTTTGAAATCAGGAAACGAAACTGAACTAATGACTTGGTGCAGATATATTTTATCCGCTTATTCGTTTTTATAGAAACTAGTTAATACGACAAAACGATGATATCTTTTTTGTAACAGGAAGACAGGTCGGTCTCGTTGTAAAGACGGGGCCGATTTTTTGTATATCGTTTTGGTAATAAGATGGTGGAGGAGAGGAGACGCAGATGACAGAAAACCTGCACTCCGGTCAATATTTTTTGATGAATGACGGATGTGGCCCGGTCGGATTTGAAAAATCTGCAGGGCTTCAGTTTTCACTCACGCCCAGATATTGAAATCCCGGCGAGATGGCTGAGGCTTTTGAGTGGAATAGTCAGTCGTCAGATGGAGCGGGCTTTGTTTGAATGAAAAGGATCTGAAGTGCTCCTTTGCTTTTGTGCGCAGCAGTATTGGGGGCACGGTTTGCTGTAAAGACAGGGGAAAACGTTATGCCAGCTTTCGCAGGGAATGCCGCACATTCTGAAAACAGTGATTTGCAGCCTCGTTTTCCCGCAAGGGAAAGGTTGTACTTTGAACA
>ULZE01007820.1_pt1 | contig 14506 bp, 9 predicted proteins | sample 1962841 | NCBI WGS metagenome assembly ULZE01 (sample SAMEA4835882, study PRJEB28245) | human gut metagenome | biome: gut microbiome; material: fecal sample | place: Denmark | collected 2008 | reverse complement strand
AGAATAAACCGCCTTTACGCCCGTTGCGTAGTTGATAGAAGCCGTCTGCACTTTTGACGACGAGAGAAGTATTTTGATATTCAGCCTGTTCGGATGCAGGATAAGCGGCTATGTTGTATACGGTTTTTTGGTCGGCTATGTGGTAACAGGACACTTCGCCTGTGTCATAGAATAAATATAGGGAGGTACTGTCGGCATTCAGGTCCTGCAATTTTCCGGAATACTTGCCGGGCAAGGTTATACGGGTCTTGTTGTTTAATTCCAGTAATTCGTTAGCTATGAGTAGCCAGATGTGTCCTGAATCGTCTACAAAAAGGTCTTCTACGGGGGCTTGTATCTCTCTGTTCTTAAAGTAAGCATCTAAATCAGGAATGTATTCCTCTCTGTACAGGTCAATGCACATCAGTTTGTGAGTATCTTTAATCCATAACAGAGAATCCCCACTCTGGTAAATGCGGTAATGCCCGTTATATTGGTTTAATGGATATACGTATTCCGTGGTGCGGTGAAGATAGCTGAAATGTACACCGTCGTATAGATTTACATTACCGCTGGTGGTGAATACCATTCTTCCGTCGGGCAACTGGAGGATATAACGTATTTGGTTATCACTCAATCCTTGCGACGCATTGATGGTGGTGAACAGGAATTCACCGGCATATATGAACGGTGTCATCCTGAAACAGAAAAATAAGCAGAGCAGAATCCGTATGTTTCTCAAACTATTGGTAGTCATGGCTATGTTTCAAGATTACAAAGATAAAAAAGTCGGCTTATGAAGCACGACTTTTCTATCTGTTAAAGGCAGTTATTTATCATTCAGCTGATAAAAAGTGGCATTTTGACTTAATTTTGGGCTTTTATGAATGATATTCAGACGAATGTTTGTATATAAAGCTTTACTTTTGCGATGAATCTGACATTATAAACATATCATTACCATGAAAGCAAGATTTGCATTATTTTTATTGTTTGCTATTTTATCATTAAAACTCTCTGTGGTCTTTGCGCAGGAAAACATATTCACCGTCTGGCAGCCGGATTATCAGAAAAGCCCTTATACGGGAATGACTCGTCAGCACTGGATACAGGCAGGCGAGTATTTATTAAAAGGTGCATTTAACTATATACATACATTAGACGATCAAATGTATTTTCCGAAACAGCTGGATAAAACATATCCGAGAAATACGGGAGAAATTCCGGTAGCAAAGCTGGAAGGTCTGGCACGGACTCTATTTGTAGCTGCTCCTCTTTTGAAAGATAATCCAGAACTGGAGATGAACGGGATAAAAGTGGCAGACTATTATCGTTATCAACTGATAAATATCTCTAACCCTGAAAGTAGGAGCTATATTCCGCATCGTACGGGAGGTCCCAGTCAGACATTGTTGGAACTGGGCTCTTTGGCAATCTCGATGAAAGCTGCACAGGAAGTGTTATGGAATCCTCTCACTAAGAAACAGAAAGATTCACTGGCTGCTACCATGTTGAGTTATGGAGAGGGACCGACTATTGGTTCCAACTGGATGTTTTTCAATGTCTTTATCTTGAGTTTTCTGAAAGATCAGGGATATGCCGTGAATGAAAGCTATCTGGAGTCGAACCTGCAAAAACTTCTCGCACGCTATCGGGGCGAAGGCTGGTACAATGACGCTCCGGCTTATGACTATTATAGTGCGTGGGCTTATCAGACTTACGGACCTATTTGGGCGGAAATGTTCGGGAAGAAACAATACCCTCAATATGCAAGGCAGTTTATGGAAAATCAGCATGACATGGTTGATAATTATCCATTTCTGTTCAGCCGTGATGGCAGGATGAATATGTGGGGACGGAGTATTTGTTATCGTTTTGCCGTTACTGCTCCTTTGTCTTTGTATGAATATGACAAAAGTGGTAATGTGAATTATGGATGGATGAGAAGGATAGCTTCTTCTACGTTGTTGCAATTTTTAGAACGTCCGAAATTTCTGGAAGATGGTGTTCCGACAATGGGTTTCTACGGACCTTTTGCTCCTGCTGTTCAGATTTATAGTTGCCGGGGTAGTGTTTATTGGTGCGGAAAAGCTTTTCTTAGTTTGTTGTTGCCGGAAAACTCTAACTATTGGTCGGCTACAGAGAATAACGGTCCTTGGGAGAAAGAACTGAAAAAAGGGGAAGTGTATAATAAGTTCCAGCAGGGAACTAATCTATTGATAACCAATTACCCGAATTGTGGCGGATCTGAAATGCGTTCATGGTGTCATGAGACTGTGGCAAAAGATTGGCAGAAATTCCGGAGTACCGAAAATTATAATAAACTGGCTTACCATACAGAGTTCCCCTGGATGGCAGATGGGAAGAATGGGGAGATTTCCATGAATTATGGAACAAGGAATAAAAAAGGGGAATGGGAAGTGTTGCGGTTGTATACGTTCAAAAGTTTCGAAAATGGAATTTATCGTCGTGACGCTGTGCTCGAAACGGATAGCACTGTGAAGTATCAGTTGGCGGATATTCCTCTGCCGGATGGAATTCTGCGGGTAGATAAGGTGACTGTTTCAGAACCGGCGGAGATTTGTTTGGGACATTATTCCCTGCCTCGTCTGGATTCCGATATAAAGGAAACAGGTTGTAAGGTGGGTAAACAGAATATTCCGGTACTCTCTAACGGAAAATATGAATTGGCAATGATACCATTGACAGGTTGGGAGAAAACATATACGGTATATCCGGAGGGAGTGCATCCTGTAAGTGAGAAATGTGCATTAAATATGGTTTCCGATCAGTTATCCGGTGAAAAAATATATGTGACACTTCAATTATGGAAGAAGAATGAGAAAAGAGGTTTTACTTCAAAAGAGCTGACACCGGTGAAATCTGTCCATGTGTCAGAGGATAAGAAACAGGTGACGGTTTGTTTATCAAACGGTGAAATAAAAACTATTTCGTTTGAGTAATGAATCCCATTCAAGTAACTGATATTTAATTAAGAAACATATTGCTATCATGAAAGAGAAGATTGTTTGGATTTTTGTCGTTTTATATCTGTGTAGCTTTCATTTGAATGCCCAAAATGCAGAAAATAATCCTACTGGCGGTGGGTATCAAGTTGCAGCTGAAGGAGCTTGGTGTTGGTTTGCCGATCCGAGAGCCTTGCATTATGAAAACAAGGAGGGAACTATAAATAAGACATATATCGGTTACATCGATATTCATGGTAATATAAAGGCGATGCAGTATGACTTTCAAAAGAAGGAACAGGAAGAAGTATTGATCCGTTCGTATTTTCAGCCGGACGATCATAACAATCCCACTTTTCTTGTATTGCCCGATGAAAGAATCATGATTTTCTATTCAAGACATACGGATGAACCTTGTTTTTATTACAGAGTCTCCCGAATACCGAGGGATATTACTACTTTAGGTGAAGAAAAGAGGATTGAAACAAAAAATAATACGACTTATCCTTCTCCGTTTATTCTGTCGGATGATCCTGAACATATTTATTTATGCTGGCGTGGAATCGGTTGGCATCCGACTATTGCCAAGCTTTCATTACCGGACGACAAAGATGAGGTGGATGTAGTATGGGGACCGTATCAAATCGTACAATCTACCGGCGCCCGTCCGTATGCGAAATACATGTCTAACGGGAAAGATAAGATTTATTTGACTTACACCACGGGACATCCGGATAATGAACTTCCCAACTTCCTTTATTTTAATTATATCGATATCAAAACATTGCAGTTGACTGATGTCAGGGGAACCGTACTTTCTACTATTGCCGACGGCACATTTAAGGTGAACAAGACAGGTGATTATGCGAAACAATACCCGTCTACGGTAGTGGATAATCCTTCTGAACGTGACTGGGTATGGCAAATAGCTTCGGACAGGAACGGAAATCCGGTGATAGCAATGGTACGTATCAGCGATAATAAAGAATCTCATGATTATTACTATGCAAAATGGAACGGACACGAGTGGAAAAAGACTTTTCTTATTAATGCCGGTGGACATTTTCATCAGACGCCGAATTTAGAAAAGTGTTATAGTGCCGGTATGGCTATCGATCCGTCGAATGTTAATGAGGTATATTGCTCATTACCGGTAGAGGGAAAATATGGTAAGGTGTATGAGATTGTAAGATTTATCATGAGTGAAGATGGAGAGGTTATTTCTAAGGAGGCAGTCACAAAAGACTCGCAACTGAATAATGTCCGTCCTTATATGATACCGGCTTCAGAGGGTACCCCATTGCGGCTGACTTGGATGTATGGCAACTATTATGATTGGATTGTCAGTTTACAACATCCACAAGGCTATTCTACAGGAATAGCCTGCGACTTCAAAGGATTCCCCGATAGAAAAAAGAAGAAGATGATAGCGGCATCCGGCAAAGAAATACGATTTGATCCTGAAAAACCTTTTGTGCTGGAACAGACGATTACTCTTGGCGCAGATAATTATCAAGGTTGCTTGTTGCAACTCGGTGATCTGGAATATTATCTAAACGGAGAAACGATGAAACCTGAAATCAGATATAAAGGGAAGGTATATACCAGCACAAATGTATTGGGAACATCGGATTGTTGGAAAACACAGGCTCGTGGAACCGGTGGCAAGTGGTATACTCCGCAGAAATATGGGGAGGTTCGTTTGAGGATGGAATATAAGAAAGGTGTTTTATGTGTATATATAAATGACTTGCTCGATCAGAGAATTGACTTTGATTGAAAGCGAGCGAACTCTTTTATGGAGTGGGCTAATAAGTGGAATCCTCGTTTATATCGTATTATATAATAAATGAGGACTAAGTTCGAAGTACAAATTCTCCATAATATCATACATTTAATAGAGAATGATTGTTTTTAGCCCTTTTTTGACATATAAGTAGACCTTTATATTTTATGTATCATCTATCTTTGTAGACAAGAAATCTTATTTAATATCATGAATATGAATAGACATTGTGGAATAATTAAGTTTATATTATTAGGGGTGGTTTGTATATCATTACTGCCTGTATCAGTGCATGCACAGAAGTATACGGAGTTTATCCCCGGTGAAGTTTGGAAAGATACGGACGGGAATCCGATCAATGCCCATGGTGGTGGACTTTTATATCATAACGGCACTTACTATTGGTATGGCGAATACAAGAAAGGGAAAACCATTTTGCCTGACTGGGCTACGTGGGAGTGTTATCGTACGGATGTGACCGGAGTAGGTTGTTACTCTTCTAAAGACTTGCTGAATTGGAAATTTGAGGGTATTGTACTTCCGGCAGTTAAAGACGATCCGAATCATGACCTGCATCCCTCCAAAGTATTGGAACGTCCGAAAGTGGTTTATAATAAGAAAACGGGCAAATTTGTAATGTGGGCCCATGTGGAAAGTGCTGATTACAGTAAGGCTTGTGCCGGAGTGGCAGTTTCCGATTCTCCTGTCGGTCCGTTCGTTTATCAGGGAAGTTTTCGTCCGAACAATGCGATGAGCCGCGATCAGACTGTTTTTGTGGATGATGATGGACGTGCTTATCAGTTTTATTCTTCAGAAAATAATGAAACGATGTATATCAGCCTTCTGACTGATGATTATCTGAAACCGAGCGGACGTTTTACACGCAATTTCGTAAAAGAATCGAGAGAGGCTCCGGCAGTATTTAAATATAATGGTAAATATTATATGTTGAGTTCCGGTTGTACTGGCTGGGATCCTAATATAGCCGAGATCGCAGTAGCCGATTCTATTATGGGAACATGGAAGACAATCGGAAATCCTTGTACGGGACCGGATGCGGATAAAACGTTTTATGCCCAGAGTACTTATGTCCAGCCTGTTGTCGGAAAGAAGAATGCATATATTGCCATGTTCGACCGTTGGAAGAAGAAGGATTTGGAAGATTCCCGTTATGTATGGCTGCCTGTGTTGGTAAAAGATGGGAAAATAACTATCCCTTGGCATGAAAAATGGAACCTTTCTATCTTTGACAAATAAAAAATAAATATGAAACGGATACTGCTACTACTTTGCGGAATAATGCTCGTTCCCGTTATTGCCTGTTCCCAGCATTTGGTTGAAGTGGGAAAGGGGTATAGCTGTACTTCGGTCAATACGACGGTCTTTCGGAATAATTCGCTGGTTACACACGGTGATGAACAATATATCAGTTATTACGATAACGATGGCTATCTGGTACTTGGAAAGCGGAAACTGGATTCGGAACAATGGACATTACATCGCACCCAATATCAGGGAAATGTGAAGGATGCTCATAATATAATTAGTATGATGATAGATGGAGAAGGATACATGCACGTATCTTTTGACCATCACGGACATCCATTGAATTACTGCCGGAGCATTGCTCCCGGTTCTTTGGAACTGGGGGATAAAATGCCCATGACCGGAGTTGACGAAGGAAATGTCACCTATCCGGAGTTCTATCCTTTATCCGGAGGAGATTTATTGTTTGTTTACCGCTCCGGTTCTTCGGGTCGTGGAAATCTGGTAATGAACCGTTATTCGCTGAAAGAACACAAATGGACTCGTGTGCAGGATATACTGATCGACGGAGAAAATAAACGGAATGCCTATTGGCAGTTATATGTTGATGAGAAAGGGACGATTCATCTTTCATGGGTATGGCGCGAGACCTGGCATGTGGAAACAAACCATGATATTTGTTATGCCCGTTCTTTTGATAATGGGGGAACTTGGTATAAGACGAGTGGAGAACGATATGAACTCCCGATCAAATTGTCCAATGCGGAGTATGCCTGTCGTTTACCTCAAAACTGTGAGTTGATTAATCAGACGAGCATGAGTGCTGATGCAGGAGGAAATCCGTATATAGCTACTTATTGGCGGGAATCCGACAGTGATGTTCCTCAATACCGCATCGTCTGGAATGACGGGAAGATGTGGCATCAACGGCAGATAACCGATCGCCAGACACCTTTTACCTTGAAGGGTGGAGGTACGAAAATGATCCCTATTGCCCGTCCGCGTATTGTGGTAGAAGGTGGAGAAGTCTTTTATATTTTCCGTGACGAAGAACGGGGAAGCCGTGTGTCGATGGCACATGCGACTGATGTGGGTACGAGTAAGTGGACGATAACGGATCTGACGGATTTTTCGGTGGATGCCTGGGAACCCTCTCATGATACGGAACTTTGGAAAAAGCAGCGGAAACTGCATCTCTTTGTACAACACACCCGTCAGGGAGACGGTGAACGCACAGCGGAAATTGAGCCTCAAATGATATATGTATTGGAAACGAATATGGATACAAATAAATAAAGATATGAAGAAACTATATGTAACTCTTTTTTCTGCACTCTTTCTAGGCGGTGCAATCTGTGCAAGTTGTACGGATAAGAAGGATGCTTCTGCTGAAGAAGTGATAAACACTATTCATAAAGTGAATAATTATTGGCAGACGAATCATCCGGAACACGGACGTTCTTTTTGGGATAATGCCGCCTATCACACCGGAAATATGGAAGCTTATTTTTTGACTAAGCAGCCGGAGTACTTGGAATACTCGAAAGCCTGGGCGGAATACAATGAATGGAAAGGGGCAAAATCAGATCATAAGGAAAACTGGAAGTACAGTTACGGTGAAAGTGATGATTATGTGCTTTTCGGTGACTATCAGATTTGTTTTCAGACGTATGCCGATCTCTATAATATGGAACCGGATACACAGAAAATAGCCCGTGCCCGCGAAGTGATGGAATATCAGATGAGTACCCCCAATCATGATTATTGGTGGTGGGCAGATGGCTTATATATGGTCATGCCGGTCATGACAAAGATGTATAACATTACTAAGAATCCGCTCTATTTGGAGAAACTGCATGAATACCTCGCCTATGCTGATAGTATTATGTATGATGAAGAGGCCGGACTTTATTACCGGGATGGAAAATACGTGTATCCTAAACACAAAAGTGTGAACGGCAAAAAGGATTTTTGGGCACGTGGAGACGGCTGGGTATTGGCCGGATTGGCAAAAGTCTTGAAAGAACTTCCTGAAACAGATAAGTATCGTCCGGAATATATAGATCGTTTCCGTACTCTGGCTAAGTCGGTTGCTGCTTGTCAACAGCCGGAAGGTTACTGGACACGCAGTATGCTCGATCCATTGCATGCACCGGGACCGGAAACCAGTGGGACGGCTTTCTTTACCTATGGTTTACAATGGGGAATCAATAACGGTTTCCTAGATGCTGCAGAATATCAGCCGGTGGTTGAAAAAGCATGGAAATATCTCTCAACAGTTGCTTTGCAGCCTGATGGCAAGATTGGTTATGTGCAACCGATTGGTGAGAAAGCGATACCCGGTCAGGTGGTAGACGCAAACTCCACTTCGAATTTTGGAGTAGGTGCGTTTCTATTGGCAGCCTGCGAACGGGTTCGTTATTTGAATAAATAAATACAGGCACGGATTACACGGGTTTCGCAGCTCTTAGAGGCATGCCTTAATATAAGTCAACAGCGTAATCCGTGTAAGCCGTGCCTAAAATTTAATTCAGCATCAAGCTCATATATGGCTTTAACGGCTGAAGTATTCTATTGGTTAATTCGCTAATATTCATCTGTATATGCGTACCGGGCAGTCGCTCGGTACTATACATGCACTTCCCTTTACACAGGTAATAATAACCGTTATTGACAGATAATTGTTTATCCGATAATTCCAACTGCATTTCATCTTCGGGAAAAGCTGCGGCATAGATTTGCAGCACTTCTTTGGCATTGATGATACGTGCCATGCCTAGCGGATGTTGAGGCTGTTTCTCTTCGGGAGGCAAGATTTGAACCATGCACTTATATCCGGTGTGTTGCCGGATAGCATACAACAGGCTATATTCCACATCTTTATTTTCAGCGCAAAGCTCATTGATAATGATATGTTTGTCTCCTTTATATATAATGGTTATTCCTTTGATTTCGTTTTCCTGTCTGGCTACAAATAAATAACCTCCACTAATGGCAAGATCGGTCATAATAACCTGAAAGTCTTCCGATGTGTGCTGAATACAGCAAGCCCGTTCGGAAAGCTTCTTATTCAAATAGGAATAGACCTCCTCCTGAAATTCTGAAACAACACTGACCGCTATCTCTTTAGAAGGGATAAACTCGGGCAAAACGATCTCTTTAGTTGAATACTTGAATACCGAAGCATATCCCATACGGGCATAATAATCAAACAACCAGGGTTCTGCCGGTATTAATGTGCTGAAGTGTACTCCATTCCGTAACATCCGGGCGAAAGACTGTGATAAAAGCTCGCGCATGACCCCTTTGCTTCGGAAATCGGGATGCGTACAGGCTCCTGAAATATAGGAGGTCTGTACAGTCTCTCCACCAAAAGTCATCGGATAAGGAAGCATCTGAAGCGCAGAGATTACCTCATCGCCACTTTGGATGGCGACATTCACCTCTGTTTTATAGCGCAGTCTGAAGTACATTTCAACGAATTCTTCACTATCGTCAAAACAGATTTTCCACAATGCTTTTACTTGCTCCTTTATCATCATATTTATAATGGATTTACCATTTTACCATATTCATGGGATGCTCTTTGAGGCAAGCCATATATTTTTCCAGAATCGTTGCCGGCTGGTAAGACAGTTTGGCTTTGCGTAAACCCTCAATACCTAAATCCTCTTCCCGGTTGATATAGATATATTGTTCGGGAATCCGGTTGGCAAATTTATAATTAATCATGGCATACGCACCTTCAATACTGGTATCCGCTTTTTCTACATGTACGCCGAATGTTTCATGATTGATAGGCATACCGAATGTGAATGCGACAATTTTACCGTTCACATGCAAGATACCTCCCGTCAGTCCGAGTGCCTCGAAGTTGTGGAGAGCATAAATCAGGGCGCGACGTTCGTTGCCTGTCCCCTCCTGTTGGTCACAGTTATTCACTTTACACCACTCTGCTTCCAGATCCAGACATTCCTGAATACGGTCCGGGGTAATCGGTGTGTATTCGTAATCCGGATAAGTGTTGCGGAACCGGTTGATATGATTTCTTTTCGCTTGGAATTTCTTCCCTTTCAGCGTAGATAGATCACTTCTCAAATAAATATAATCCGCATAGTCGCGGTCTTCTGTGAAAGTGAACTGTTCCGGAAGGATAGCTTCGAGATCAGCGCGCATATTGCTGCACACTCCCAGCATACAGAAATGCTGGTTCTCTTTGCGGGCATCTTCTATCAGTTCCCACAATACTGCTTTCAAATCTCCTGTGCCTACGGGCATCATATAAGCAAGTTGTTCTCCCGCCCAGAACTTGAATACCAAAAAGTTGTCGACCACTGCGAATTGAGTGTCATATAAGAACCTCCAACTGCAAAGATTGGAGAATGAAAGATCGCAATTGCGGCGATCACTTTTCATCGTGAATGAGGTGATTGTGTCTTTGTCTGCTAATGTGATATCTTTAAATGGAATCATAAAATTGCTTTTTGCGTTTAACTCTTTATATAACGGAAAATCAAGAGATTTTGTTTTTACAAGACACCTAATAATCGAAGGATCGTAGGTGTGAGCAGTGCAGTGAAGATTCCATTCAGTGTCAGTCCCAGACTGGCGTATGCTCCATATTTGCTGCTGATATCCATTGCGGTGGAAGTTCCGACAGCATGAGCGGCTGTCCCCATCGAAAGCCCTTGGGCGATCGGACTGCCTACACGCATGATTTTCATGGTCTTAAAACCACAGATCGCTCCTAATAAACCTACTGCCACAACAACTGCCGCCGTCAGTGACGGAATACCGCCAATGGCTTTGGTTACTTCCATCGCAATCGGAGTCGTAACCGATTTGGGAGCCAGAGACAGGATTACTTCTTGGGAAGCTCCCATGAACTTCGCAATCAGCACTACTGAAATAACTCCGACAATGCAGCCTGCCAGTTGAGACAGAAGGATAGGCAGTAACTGCTTTTTTATCATTTCCAATTGAAGATATAAAGGTACGCCTAAAGCAACAACAGCCGGGCGGAGCCAGAACTCGATCAAATGTCCTCCTTTATTATAGGTCTCGTATGAGATATTTGTCATTTTAAGGAAGATGATTAATAGGGCGATGGTCAGCAATATAGGATTTAATAATACCAGTCCTGTTTTCTTCTGAAGCAATTTGGCAAAGAAGAAAATCCCGAAGGTGATAGCCAACAGGAAGAAATTATTCTCTAAGAAGCTCATTTGTCTTTATTCGTTAAGTTGATTTTATCTTTAAGGTGCAGTTTCTCCGACAGATGGAAATCCGTCAGGTGAAGTTTGCGCGCCAGCTTAATCTGACGTGCCAGCCTGAACTTGCGGACGATTTGATGTACCCATCCCGTAACGACAAGTACAAGCGCGGTGCTGATAATGGTCGCTGTCACTATCGGCCAGAACTCTGCCGCAATGACATCAAAGTATAGCATAAGAGCCACACCGGGCGGAACGAAAAAGAATCCTAAGTTGGCAACCAGAAAGTCGGACAATCCCTGTACCCAGTGTAACTTAATCCAACCTAATTTTAAAAAGAGGGTGAGCAGCAGCATACCGATGATGCTGGAGGGGAGCTTGATACCCGTAAGATAAACTATTAATTCACCCAAAGCCAAACAGCCAAATAAAATGGCGCACTGACGTATCATAACTAATTACCTATTGATTTTGTTTGAAAACGCTGCAAAGGTATGAAAAATAGGAGTACAGTGTTAAATATTACAATATTTTAGACTTGGAAGAGAAAAATAGGCGAAATTGTAATGTGGATATTGCAAAATTGAGTACTTTTGCACCGCAAATTACAAATTGTAAGGACGTTTTATAATAATATTCAATATATCTATGCTCAATTTAATCAACCAAATCGTGGCGCGTGCGAAAGCAAATCGCCAACGTATTGTTCTTCCGGAAGGAACTGAAGAACGCACATTGAAAGCTGCCAATATGATTTTGACAGACGAAGTAGCCGATCTAATTTTACTGGGTAAACCGGCAGAAATTAATGAACTTGCTGCAAAATGGGGATTGGGAAACATCGGTAAAGCTACTATCATTGATCCTGAAACTTCTCCGAAACACGAAGAATATGCGCAGTTGTTGTGTGAACTTCGTAAAAAGAAGGGGATGACTATCGAAGAAGCCCGCAAGTTAACGAATGATCCTTTATTCTTTGGTTGTTTAATGATTAAGAGCGGTGATGCTGACGGTCAGTTGGCTGGTGCCCGTAACACTACTGGTAATGTATTGCGTCCTGCTTTGCAGATTATCAAGACTGCGCCGGGAATCACTTGCGTGTCTGGTGCTATGTTGCTTTTGACTCATGCTCCTGAATACGGAAAGAATGGCATTTTGGTCATGGGTGACGTTGCTGTAACTCCGGTTCCGGACGCTAATCAGCTGGCACAGATTGCTATTTGTACTGCGCAGACTGCGAAAGCCGTTGCCGGTATTGAAAATCCGAAAGTAGCTCTGTTGAGCTTTTCAACCAAGGGTTCCGCTAAACACGAAGTAGTGGATAAAGTGGTAGAAGCTACTAAGATTGCAAAAGAGATGGCTCCTACTCTTGATTTGGATGGTGAAATGCAGGCTGACGCTGCTCTTGTACCGGAAGTGGGTGCTAGCAAAGCGCCGGGTTCTCCAGTAGCCGGAGAAGCAAATGTGCTGATCGTTCCAAGTTTGGAAGTTGGTAATATTTCTTATAAATTAGTTCAACGTCTGGGACATGCTGACGCTGTTGGTCCGATTCTTCAGGGTATTGCCTGTCCGGTAAACGACTTGTCTCGTGGTTGTTCTATCGAAGATGTATATCGCATGATTGCTATCACAGCTAATCAGGCCATTGCAGCAAAAGCGAATAAATAAGTATTAGATATAAACTATTAAGTATAAATCGACAACGACATGAAGATTCTGGTATTGAACTGCGGAAGTTCATCTATTAAATATAAATTGTTCGATATGACCACCAAAGAGGTGATTGCACAAGGTGGTATCGAAAAAATCGGTCTGAAAGGATCATTCTTGAAACTTACTTTGCCGAATGGTGAAAAGAAAATATTGGAGAAAGATATTCCTGAACATACAGTAGGAGTAGAGTTTATCCTGAACACGCTGATTAATCCTGAATACGGCGCTATTAAATCTTTGGATGAGATCAATGCAGTAGGTCACCGTATGGTACACGGAGGCGAGCGTTTCAGCGAATCTGTATTGCTGAACAAGGAAGTGCTGGAAGCGTTTACTGCTTGCAATGACTTGGCTCCGCTTCACAATCCTGCTAACTTGAAAGGGGTAAATGCAGTTTCTGCTATTCTTCCTAACATTCCGCAGGTAGGTGTATTCGATACGGCTTTCCATCAGACAATGCCGGATTATGCTTACATGTATGCTATTCCTTACGAATTGTATGAAAAATATGGCGTCCGTCGTTATGGTTTCCATGGAACTTCTCATCGTTATGTGTCAAAACGTGTTTGTGAGTTTTTGGGTGTAAATCCGGTAGGACAGAAAATTATCACTTGCCACATTGGTAACGGTGGTTCTATCGCTGCTATCAAAGATGGTAAATGTATGGATACTACTATGGGCTTGACTCCATTGGAAGGCTTGATGATGGGTACTCGTAGCGGTGATATTGATGCCGGTGCAGTAACATTTATCATGGAAAAAGAAGGCTTGAACACAACCGGTGTTTCCAATCTGTTGAACAAGAAGAGCGGTGTACTGGGCATTTCGGGTGTATCAAGCGATATGCGTGAACTCTTGGCTGCTTGTGCGGCTGGCAATGAGAAAGCTATCCTTGCAGAGAAGATGTACTATTACCGTATTAAGAAATATATCGGTGCTTATGCTGCTGCATTGGGCGGTGTGGATATTATCCTGTTTACTGGTGGTGTAGGTGAGAACCAGATGGAATGTCGTCGTGAAGTTTGTAAGGATATGGAATTCATGGGTATCGAACTTGATAACGAAGTAAATGCTAAGGTTCGCGGTGAAGAAGCAATCATTTCTACTCCTGCTTCTAAAGTGAAAGTAGTAGTGATCCCAACAGATGAAGAACTGTTGATCGCATCGGATACAATGGATATCCTGAATAAGTAATAATTTTATTGCTGATATACAAAAAAAAGATGGACTCGATTTCGAGTCCATCTTTTTTTTGTCTTACTTTGCATATCAAATAGTTATATCCCGTTTTTGATATGCGTTACTCCGTCATAATTCCCGTTTATAATCGTCCCGATGAAGTGGATGAATTATTGCAAAGTCTTACTGTACAACACTTTAAGGGTTTTGAGGTTGTTGTTGTTGAAGATGGTTCTTCCATTCCCTGTAAAGGAGTAGTAGACCGGTATGCAGATCGGTTGAATATAAAATATTTCTCTAAACCCAATTCCGGTCCGGGACAAACCCGTAATTACGGAGCAGAACGTAGCGAAGGCGAATACCTTATTATATTGGATTCTGATGTCATCCTTCCCGAAGGCTAC
>ULZE01014383.1_pt1 | contig 14625 bp, 14 predicted proteins | sample 1962841 | NCBI WGS metagenome assembly ULZE01 (sample SAMEA4835882, study PRJEB28245) | human gut metagenome | biome: gut microbiome; material: fecal sample | place: Denmark | collected 2008 | reverse complement strand
CGGCACCCTCACTTTCCAAAACAAAATCGCGCAAAAGTGCGGCGCCTAGCTGCGCCGTCGGCCGCACGGAGATAATACACAGTATATTTTAACCGCTTATGCCCGTCGTTGTCAACCTTTTTGACAGAAAACACTTGACTTTTACCGGAAAACCCGGTAAAATAATACGCGTTGCAGGAAGGCATTGCAGCGCACAATAGAATTTGGAAGCGTATCGAAGTGGTCATAACGGGCCTGACTCGAAATCCTATTCACTAAACGGAAGTCAAAACGCCGAAAAGCCTTTGACTGTGCGGTTTTCGGGTATCACCTCGCTTTTAAAGCACCCCTAGTTCTAACAGGAATTCTAATAAAATTAAATATTGCGTTAATCTCGTGAAAACGAGTTAACATATACGGAGATGTACCCAAGAGGCTGAAGGGTCCGCACTCGAAATGCGGTAGGTCGGCTTAAACCGGCGCAAGAGTTCAAATCTCTTCATCTCCGCCAATGCATCAAGGGAAATCTGTTATTGGATTTCCCTTGATTATTTATTGGAGTATTAAAATGAATAATTTATTTTCTAGAACTTGATACAAAAAATTCGATTATCCGCATAAATACAGTATTTAAGGACTATTCATCAATCAAAAAGCAACTATTTTACCACGAATTTACCATGATTGAATGAGCCTTGATATGACAGAAAAGAGCAAGGGAGATTGCACAAAACGTGTATCTCCCTTTTCTCATGCTACAATGCTACTTTACCTTAGGTACAAATTTTAACATAGCTTTCATAAGCTCTGTTTGCACTTCGCCCTTTAATTCCTCGTCTATCCTCATGCTGACCTTTCCGTTTTCATGGTAGAATGGACGCAGGCACAATTTTGATATGTACCCGTCATAAAACCTTAAAATCTCTTTGATTGCCTGTTCATTACCGCTGGACGCTTTGACAATCTTCTCATAAGCAGGATAACCATAATCTTTTGCCATTTTCTTTACTTCCTTTCGTTCATCAATGTTTGTAATTTTTTCAATCCTCTGTTTCTCATATAACTTACAGAAGAACGTGATACATGGTAAAGCTCCGCAATCTCTCTGTCCCGCATATCTTGAAAATAGTATAATAAGATGTAGTTACGTTGCTTTTCAGATAACTTGCGTAAAGCTGTACCCAGTTTTTCATCAGATACCTTGATTGAGAAATTCCATACTTGAAATACAGAAAAATCAACAGAATAACTATCATAATTACTTTGATTATTCTGCTTTGTTTCTGGAATTTCACAAAACAGTGCTTCACGCTCTAAACGCCTTGCACGTTGTTTCCTGTGATAACGGACAATACCCTTAATCGTTATCATCATATAAGCATTAAACTGTAATCTGATGATTTCCTCAAAAGAAGATAGTTTCATAATCTCACCCCCTTTCCGCAAAGTTGAAATATATAAACGGAGTACCGTTTATACCTTTTGGAAATGCGAGAAAGAGAGAAAGAAAAAAGCCCGCACAAAACTTATTGTCTGTACGAGCTTCAAAAACAATATATTCAGTTGTTAGCGATATGCCGTCAAATCGGGCTTGGTATTCAGGTAATATGCTTAAAACGTTTCATACATTATGCCCCCTTATAATACCGTCATATCTTTGTTTTATCAGAAAACTTCAAATTCCATATTATACAATCGTTGTTTAGATATGTTTTGTAAATCTCTTAATAAATCGATTTCGATGGAATATTTGTTTTTCTCTAATACGGAATTGCAAAAAATCATTTTTTGTCACCAACATCATCAATATTACATTTATTTGAATTTTCCCTTATATCAATGCTAGATACATCTTCATAAGTTCTGTAACACAACTGTTTTTGGTCATAGTCTTTACATCAAAGCCATACGCCTGCATAACGGCTTTATCGTTTTCCTGCTGTATTTTGCGGAGTTCGGGCGACATAGCATAAAACTCACGAATTCGTTTTTTCCGTCTACATTATCAATCGAACGCAGATTCGGATTGAGTTGGTCAATCAGGGCATGGAGCTTCAGATCCGTCAGTCTTTCCTCAACATCATATGTAGCATAAATGCGAAAAGCAAACGGAATGCACTCACTGTTATTCAATTGTTTTAACCGAGAATCCACATTATCAGCATAACCGATTTTTACATATTCCTTAAATGACGGATTTGTTAAAATATAAATAACTCCAGCTGCTTTTTTCATAATGTGACTCCAAGTTTATATTTTTAATTAAGAAACGATGCTAAAATTTCTGCTTTTTTACTATCAAGAGATGCTAAACCGCTTTCCGATGCGGAGATTTTTGCTTCTAATTCCACAACATGTTTCATAGCTTTTTCCTGAACTTCAAAAGACGGAACACTAAAAGAGATACCCTCGACTCTATCAATTGACGCACGATAAGTACGCGAGAAATTCATCTTTTTTCCTTCGGTTTCAAGTATTCTCGCCATATATCGAGGATGTACCTTGTCGGTTAAAGCCCTCAACACACCACAATGATCAGTAGGATAGAATTGATTATCCTTGGGATAGAAGTTTACCATCCAATCACCGTCAATTCCCCAAAGAACTGAATCCATAGAGAAATCCTCAATAAGTAACTTGTCTACATACCCAAAAGGCTCAAAGACATTTGCGTTGAACACAGGAATAGTTCCCTCTGGCACCAACTCGGAATTAAGAACGCGCTTGCCGATAGAAACAGCAAAGCTTGTTTTATCAGATAGGGTTAGTTTGTACCCCCCTCCGAATTTTTGGTAATTACTTCCAATTCATCAAAAAGGGTTTCGATTTTCTTTCGATATTCTTCGATGCTCATACGTGTGGAGTTGTATTCTTCATCAATTTTTGCACACATTGCTATGATTTCTTTTTGAACGGGAATAGGTGGGATAGGAATATATACTTCTTCTTTGAGATATGTGCTATTTAAACTTTTTCCAAAAGCCTTATCCCCAACATTCTCAAGATCAATCAATTTACTACTAAATAGAACAAACAAATACGCATCCAACAATTCATCGCGATCAATCGGAATTAACCCTGCAATAGCCTCATTTGTATACAAATCAACTCCTGCAATTGCGGTTTTGCCTATACTCAGCTTAAAACTAAGGAGAGTAGTTCCAGCAGGAATTAATTTGACATTAGAATTAGCAATAGCATCATCGGTGATTTTTTCTTTTGTATCAGTAATAATTTGTCCTTGCATTTCTGCTATCGAAACCCACAAATTCGAGCCCGTAAAATACTCATAATTTTCTCTGGAAGGTGTTCCGCCAATGAGCACATGACACTTTTTGCCCAATTTGTGCAAGGGATATTTGCTTTGCAAGTGTTTCTTTGCTTTTATACTTGTCCTTATAGATTTGTTAAATGTCACTCGTGAAAAATCAAGCATTCCAGATGTTGTTACAATTCCTGCATATAGACGATTATCTTCTGACAAATCTAATTCTCCATCGATAAAAGAATTCCTCACAGCACTTGCCAACGTACCAGAAGCTCGTCGATCTTCATCTACATACATTTTCCCTCCACGTTTAATAATTTTTATTCCTTCACTTCCTTTGCGCCCACTCCATTTGTAACCAAGGAATTCTTTTTGCTTTTTATCATCATTAGGAGCGGAAATTATAACCGTGTTTTGCATATAGGTTAAAGCGAAATAAAACAGTTTTTCAAACTCGATATTTTTTGCATACTGATAAAATCTAATCCCAAGCTGTTCTGTTTTTTTATCATCGGAGAGATTTTTGAATGCTTTTGTCCCTTTATACTTTGTTGTATTACTATCTGCTTCAAAAGCATCTAAGTACATTTTAAAATACTCAATCTCAGCAATATCTTCAAATTTCAGTTCCTGCTTAGAGAATGATTTATAAACATCTTCGTCTACATCAATTTTAGCAACATAGCCTTCAAATATCTCTTTGTCTTGCCAGTCTTCCAAATCAGCCCCAGAAAGAATAGCAGTAACACTATCGCAAACCATATCTTTGCGTTTTGGCGGTTCATTATATTTTTCAAGAAATAAAACAACAGTATTCGTCCCTGTTTCGCCAAATGTTACGCTACCCAATTGAACAATAGCACGAATTAAGAAATTCTGCATTATATGCCCTCTCGCTCCTGTATAACTTGCAGAGTCATTACTCAAAATACTCGACGGAAGAACCACAGCGGCAATTCCTTTTGGCTTCAAAAGCTGCGCTATTCTTTCAACAAACAGCGTTTCAATCTCACTTCCATTATCGCCGATTCTTTCAAGCAACTCAAACGAATTATTTTTGAGTTTTAAATGTTGCTTAAAGTCTTTTACAGAATATGGCGGATTAGCCACAAGAATGTCAAAAGTGCCGTTTTCAATCTGTCTTTCGGGAAGATTTTCCAGTCCATCGCCAAAAATAATATTGCCTTCGCCTGCACCGTTCATATAAAGTGATATTTTCGCGACACGGGCAAGTCGATAATCTTTTTCAATACCGAAAATGTGCTCTCTAACCCAGGAGTTATCTCCATCAGATTCTACAAATGCATTGATGGCTTCTACTGCTTCGGTCAAAAAGTGTCCTGCACCGCAAGCATAGTCAATAATCTTGGGATAAGTGGTGCCTTTTGAAGAATGTGTAATTTGTTCAACGGGAAGACAATCCCAAATAAATCTTGTAATGGGCATTGGAGTAAAGAATTGACCTTCGTTCTGCTTGAATCCTTTATTTAACAGTTGTTCAAACAAATCGCCCAAAAATTGATGCTTGGAAGGATAAACAATTCTATATTTTTCAAACAACTGAACAACCTCTACCAGAATTTTACCATTCTGATAGAAGAGTTCTTCATTATGAACATCTTTGAAAGAAAAATCATTATTAGAAAAGAATTTCAGAATACGGATTTTATCTTTCAAGTCTTCAATGGCCTTTTTACGCTGATGTCCTGTATAATTACTGAAAAGCCATTCCGGGTAGTCGGCAGAAACATAGAAAATTTCTTCGCGCATAAAGGTTTCCATACCTTCCTTATGCAAACGCTGCAAACGATCTTGCAGTGTTTCATATGTATCTGTACCCTGCTTATATTGGAATTCAACCTCATCGGCATCAGATTTCTGTATCTCATCTACTAATTTGCAGATAAAGAGCGCAACAAGACGGTTAAACGCATTTTCCTTATCACTAACATTGTTGTGACGAAGAATTTCTTCAAACTTATTTACAATCTTGTCATCGGGAGTGAAATCTCGTAAATCCTTTTTAAAAAGCGGCTTAATCCCGATTTCATATGCACAGCTGTCAACAGAAAAAACAAGGTCGTCAAACCAAGAACTTGCATAGGTATCTTTCCATACAAGATGCTTTTCTTCTGCAGTATAAGCAGATGTATAAAGTTTAATAGTACTATCTTTTTTCGCTCCTATAACAATATTGGGGTCATCTGTACAATTGATAGTCGGAGCCTTGTAGGTGATTGTATCACCATCGATGCCTGAAGCATACAATACAAGCCACTTTGTAGCTCTTTCCTGCTGCCAATAAGAAAACAACTGGCCGCCATCCACGCAAGTATCTTTATATGCTTTGTCAAATTCTCTACCAGCAGTCTTGCATTCAACAATAAATAACATGAAACCGTCAGGAGAAGAAACACATATATCGGCTCGACCACCTTTTGCATCGTGACCTAAGTGCCATTCTTTTTCAAGTTCAATATGTTCGGGGCGGTATCCCTTTTCCAGCAAACGATTCACACACTCGAACACAACGAAGTTTTCGGGTTGCTTAAAATCATCGTTGCGCTCACGCCCTTTTATTTCAACTGGATATATCAGTTTTTCGTTTGCAAAATCAACACCCAACGAACAATTAAACGAAGAAAATTTCTTTTCAAAAGAACTTCCGTTTTCTATAAAACCGAGAATTTTCAAAACATTTTTGAAGTTTGTTTTTGTAATCGTTGTCATTACTCTTTCTCCTTTATATCATCCAAATTGGGACGGTTAGGTTATCTCTGTCGAAGGCAGAGAGGCGGTCGCTCATACAGAGCACAGCAGATATGCCGAGCACCGAGGGCGATTTGCCGATAACGTCCTCATTTTAGAACTGCAAATTCTTATTGTCCCAATCAGCGTTAAAAAACATAATATAGTAGATTGGTATATAAGTTATTTTGCCGTTTTGTGTGACATTTCTTTCGTTAGATACAACGAATGCTTTTTTGATATGGTAATCTTCGTTTTGAACAAATGTGTTCAATGCGCTATGCACGGTATAGTCCTTACCGGACTTTACTTCAATCGGCACGGCAGAAAGGCTATCATAATCATCAATAAGAAAATCAACCTCACCCTTGCTGCGATTGTCATAATAAAAGAGTTTATGACCGTGAGCGATTAATTCGCTCGCAACAGCTGTTTCATAAACAGATCCCAGATTGATACTTCTCTCATCATTCAGCACAGCTCTGATGTTATTTCCGTAAAGAATACCCGTAAGAATACCGACATCATTTAGATAAAGCTTAAGCAGATTCTTTCCTGTAGATTCGATTAGGGGGAATGTCGGATTGGAAATCGCCTGCACATTCAGTGCGATACCTGCGCTTATAAGATAATCGAATTCATCTGCATAATTATTGAATGTCTTACCCCTCTTGTTCTCAATGCTTTGTACGACAATTCTTTTTTTCTTATTCTCCATATTAGAGGGGATAAGGTCATAAATTCTACGAATCTTCAATTTCATTTCATCATCGTATTTTGAAGCATCTGCAGCATAGTAATCGTGAATTTCATCCTGTATATCGCGGACGGCCTGAATGTTTTTTGTTTCAAGATAGGCGTTAACCGCATCGGGCAATCCGCCTACAAGCAAAAATTTGCGGAATAAATCCAGCATTTTATTGTGCATGGACTCATCTAATGCTTCAAATCGTTCAAACTTTTTGCGCATTGAGGAAATCGCAAGTTCGTTCATTCCGTTAGCATAAAGAAATTCCTCAAAATCCAGCGGGAACATTCTAACCTTTCGAATGCTGCCCATTGGGATTGATGTGGTTTGCGATAGCGTAACACCTAAAAGCGATCCACTTGCAATATAAGTGAACTTATTATCCTGCGACAAAAATTTGAGCAGAGTGAGTAAATGAGGATAAGCCTGAACTTCATCAATAAAAATCAGAGTGTTTTCTTTATTCTTCATTTTATTTCCTGCAAGCATACTGACTTGCAGATAAAAATCTTCTACGGTTTTAGTATTTTCAAAAAGGCGGTCGCCCAAAGAGTCGGCAATCATATTGATTTCTATATAGTTTTCAAAAAGTTTTTGGCCTACATGATTAATGATGTAGGTTTTACCAATCTGACGGGCACCATCGATTAAAAGAATCTTTTTAGAATCAGATTTTAAATGTTCTTCAATGAGAGATTCTATCTTACGATATAGCATAAAAATTCCTCCATTAAAACTTTTCAAATGCATTATAGCACAATAAGAATGACATTTCAATATACAATAGCAGTAATTTTTATGACATTTCAAGAAACAAGGTAAATTCTCGGCTAAAACATGAAATTTACTCATTTAACAGAGATTTTCTCTTTATTTGTATATTTCGAAATCTTGGTTTGTTTCAAATTCGTGAAAAAGAAAGTGCATTTTATCAATTCGTTTGTTAATATGCCAATGACCGCAATACCACGCTTTGTAGTCTACCATTTTTTCGATTTTATCGAGCCATTCTTCCGTACTTGTATCAACGGTGCTTTGGTCAATGACGGGGAGGGAGGTTTCAACAGGTTCGTATTTAAACGGACAGGTATGCGATAGGATTACATCGAATTTCTTTTCTTTAATTTGTTTCTCAACATATTGCTTAATTTCCTCTGACGGTTGCTCATCTTCCCACCAACCGTATCCACGACTTATACGGTAAAATTTATCCACGCTGTATGCACCACCAATGACAAGATGCTTTGTACCTTCAATATCGTAAATCTCACCGTCTTTTGCAAATAGAATGTTTGGATATTCTTCCTCATACCATACGACACCGCCGTGCCACTCTTTTGTTTTATATGTAGAGATATTTCAAGGGCGCATTTCATGATTGCCGTGGATGCAAAATATTGTCGGTTCTAATTTTGCGAATTCCGACTTGAGCTGTGCATCTCTTTCATTTCCAAAGTAGTTTGCACCTACATCACCGAGAATTATTATTGTATCATCCTTTGTTGGTTGAAAACGCATACAGAAAGTTACGATTTCAAGTTTTGAACCGTGAATATCGCCTGTATAGTAAATCAATATTTATCACCTCGTATTATAATAATTATACCATACTTAAAAGAAGAAAGCCATAAAATAAGAGAATGACTGTCGCCCGTCATTCTCTCAATTTATTTCATCTGCGAGGCAAAGACTGCTTTACTTTCCGTTTGCCTCCTTTTTTAAGTTTTTAGATAAATTTGTAAATACATAGTTGTATTCGGTATATTCTGAATATGGTTCTTTCTCAACTTTTTTGCCAGCATCAGTATTAATGAGCACAAGTTCGTTTACAAACATTGAATTCTTGGCTTGCAAGTGATGATTATTTACAAAGTCAGAATTACTGCCATATATCTTTGACTTATCTTCAAAACAGTCCTCACGGTAGTAAATATCAAAACCGCCTATATACTCACATTCTAAAAAATATGCAGAAAGATAAGTATTAAGAAGAACACATTTGTCAAGCAATGCATTTGAATCCTCTTTAAGCGGCATATTATAATTGCTGATTTTAACTTGAATATTCTGCCCTCGAGTACTACTACCCCAGGTGTAAAAAGAAGAATAATCGGTCTTTGAGCTAAAATATATGTTTTCATCACAAAATAATTCTTCAATAAAATCTACAACCGCAGTGTTTGTTACATTATGAAGACTGACAAAAATAGTACCGACAAATCGGCTTTTGTTCTGTATTCCCTTAAGCTTTTTGAAAAACCTGACACCTGATGCCGAGTCGAAAAAATCAACAGTTTCGGGTATAACCTTTTGCTTTTTCGGTTCGTTAGATTTATGCCGAATTTCGTAGTGATTTTGAACCTTGATTATTTCGAAAGATGTACCATTTGCATTAAAGCAAGGAAACTTATCTGCCTTCTCATCATTTGTAAGAATGTGACAGCAGACAAGATTGTGATCTGCTGTTACACCGCCTCTGCTCTGCGGTAGAATATGATCTACATTCCAACCGCACTCACTGTTGCGGTCATTATATGCACCTTTGGCTATTGTTCTTCCGGCAAAGTCTTTTACTTTAGTTTCTTTGCCGAAAGACTTATTCCACAGACGCATTGCTGTTTCTCTGTTTAAGTCCATAAATTTTTGTTTGCTTTTTTCCATAGTATTTTGGAAATAAGCCATTGCCTCCCTAGATGTTAGTCAATCCATAAATGCATGTGACCAACCATAGGGTGACCTATTGCTATAAACCTCAAAGGGCAATCCTCATAATAGCATTACAGAAGATTAGCTAGTCAATTTTCAATAGTTTGTATTGAAAGGGTTCAGATTTATGAATTGCACAAATATTATACGTTAAAATAAAACAATAGTCAATCTTGGAAGATATACCACATGACTTTGTGTGTTGTGTGGCGGAACCGGAGTTTGATTTTGCACTGACAAATGGGTGAAATTGTAGTGAAAAACGGTCTTGTTCTATGATGAGTTCTAATAATTGCATTTAGAATTTTATTAGAACTCGGGGAAAGGCGCAGTTCCTTTGCGACATTGATTTTGTCACGGTTTTAGGGTCGGAAAAGTCAAGAAAGCCTTGAAACGCGGTAGGTTTTAGGCTTCCAGTAACTTCTTTTATCTTCCGTCAAATTCTGCTAACTTCTGTTTTGCGTGAATGACTCGAAATCAGGTAGCCTTCACGGGCTCGTGGGTTCGAATCCCACCGCTTCCGCCAAGTTAAAAGCTGCATTTTGAGAAATCAAAACGCAGCTTTTTATATTTTTAAACAGAAAGATGTCCTCCATGCTATACTTTTAGCACGGATGCTTTTCTATGATACCAAAAACGATTCTTTTTCTCTCACAAGCAAGAAAAATTACGGGTTGCAGCTTACTGCCGAGTCAGCACAAATCATCCCGAACAGTTGGGAAGTCTTGAAACACAGAAATCTTACTTTGAAACAATGATTCGGGAGAATCCAAACTGGCAGTTTGTAAAAATTTATGCCGATGTCGGTTTTGCTCTAAGAATTAAAAACAGATCAGGCTATCGTCAGATGATTCTAGATGGAAAGAAGGGTTTATTCGATTTCGTTCTGGTAAAATCATTGAGCCGATTTGGACGTGATACCGTCGAAACATTAACACAGATAAGGAAGTGGAAACAAATGAATATTGGCTTGTATGCAGAAATGGAGGATATTGATACCATGAAGGTGAATGACAGCGCACTCGGCATTTTCCTTGCTATGGCGCAGGAAGAAAGTTGCAGCAAAAGCAAGAACATAAAATTTGGCATTTGAGCACGCATGCGCAGCGGGAAGACTATTCTCAATCACAGTCAATTTTTGGGTTATACCAAAGGATCGGATAGGGTGCTGGTTATCGTCCTTAAGGAAGCCGAGATCGTACGCAAAATTTCCGACTTGCATTTACAGGGGAATGGTGTATGGAAAATCAAGCGATATCTGGAGGAGCATGAGATAAAAGCAGCAACGGGCAAAGAGGTTTGGAGCACATCTGCCATTGACCGCATGCTCAGCAATGAGAAATACATCGGTCAGGTACTGATGCAGAAAACCTATACGCCGGATTTTTTAACCGGGAAACAGGAAAAGAACGACGGCACTTTAAGTATGTTTCTGATAGAGAGTGCGCATGAAGCGATTATTGACAAAGAGGCTTTATGAAGGTGCAGCAAAGAAAAATCGCACTAAGGCCCAAGTGCAAATAAGACAGAAGTAAGTTGTAAGAAATCCCAAACTGTTCTGATGTCTTGGCATAATTAGGATCATGGGCGATGCAGTACTGTACGATTTCAACCCGCTCATCGAAGGTGGCCTTTCTTCCTTTAGTCATGACAGCATTCCCTCCTGTTCCAGAAGCCTTTAGCTTCTCATGTCCATTATATTTCAAAACCCACTGTCTGATCATATTTTGGGAGCCATATCAGAAGGGATCACCGAGAGAAAATCTCTGAAAATAAAAGTAAAAAATACGAAAATTCTATATGATATTGATTATTTATATTTTTTATGCTACAATCAAATCAAACTGATACTAAAATTGGTTAGAGAGGAGATTAGCATGTCAAATGTTCAAATCTATGTGATCCATCACGATGGAGAAAATTATCCGACTTTTGAAAGCGAAAATATTATCCCCATTTTAGCAGGAAACCCGGTGCGGGACGGATACCGTATCTCACTTCGGGATACCGCCGGAGGTGCATGCATTACTGATCCGGAAAAGCAAGACATTTACAGCGAGTTTACGGCCTATTACTACATTTGGAAGAATATGATGCCGAAAGACAAAAAGGGCTATGTAGGCGTAATGCACTACCGCTCGTTTTTAAATTTATCAGAAGCGCCGTACAAAACATATCCTTCTTTGGAGTCCAGATTTGGATATGAAACAGAGAAGTTGAACGCGTATTTCGAGAATATAATCCCTGAAAGTTATCCTGGACAAAGGGTTCCTGCTGTTATGGGAGGGGACGCGGTGGTATCCGAGCCCCTTTGGTTCAGTCAGGGGATTTACAAGCAGTATGACCAGTGCCATCCTATGGCGGATATTCTGTTCGAGAAAGCCAGAGATCTTCTTTCCAGAAAAAACAATCCGGAATTTCCCGATATGGAGAACTACTTTGATGAGCATTTTAGTATGCGGGATTACGCCTGGAAAGGCGGTTATGGATATTTTAAGTGTCTGTTGGTATCCACGTGGGAGTACTTCGATGCTTACTGCAGGTTTATCTTCTACCTTCTGGACAGCCTGTATGATGACTCGGACGTCCTCCGAGAGATGCAAAAGTATCAAATGATTAAAGGCGCCGACCGGCCCGAAACACAGAAAAAGACCCGGTTCCGGCTTTTGGCCTTTTTCGCGGAGCGGATGACGTCCTTCTTCGTAGGATACGCCATCAAATCCGGAATTTTCCGTGTGGGCGTCGCTCCCCGCTACCACTATACTTCTATGAAGGAACTAGTGCAGGATGTGTATCCTTCCAAGCCCGAAGAGCATTTGGCCCCTATGATGCGGGCTTACAGTATTCAGGAGCAGGATCACATGGCCGTGGCGGATTTGAAGGAATTAGATACCATGGGAGAAAAGGGCTATTTTTGTGAAGGACCTCTGGGCTATATTTATACACAGCAGGTGGCCGGTTCCTCCCCCGTATACCGTGTCTTGAAGAAAAACGGGGAACACTACATCACTCAGGATATTAACCGGGAACGGAAACAATCCTCCTACAAAAGCCATAAGCTGCTGGGGTATTCCAAGAACGCCCCCAACGCAGCCAACAACGAGACGCTCCATTTGGAACAATATGTGTTGGTGGGGCTAGCAGGAGGGCCTGTGCCGACCATCAATCCTTCGGAATTCGACAAGAGCGGGGATGATCCCAACTCGAAATTCTGCGCGATCGGGTATGATCCCAACCGGCCTTACGCAGCCAAGATGAAAGATTTAGGATATCTTGTAGATATTTGGGGCCGAAAGTGACATCCGGCCCCAAATAGAACGCCCTAAACTGCGGCAAGAATTTTCCTTGCCGCAATTGCATAAAGAAAGGAATGGATCCGTATGAGCAAACAGACCTTTGAGAACGTGGTGCAAAGCTCGTAGATTTCCAGCTCATTTAAGAAGTATTTTATACCTGTAAAGCGAGGGGAAATATCTGGTTAAGGGAACCGGGAGGCCACCCACTGTGTCCTTATCCATGAGGGTTATAGGGTTGTATCATTCACATCCCCAATGGATCTTCCCGCGTTCTGCTTAAAAAGTGCTTTCCCAACACATGATATATGCACAAGAATCAGAGCAATTTTTGTCGGATAACTATGGACGGTTCAAATGCAACGCTCTGAATCAGGTTAAATTCAGCAGGTCAGCCTGCGGCGAGTTTTCATGGCGGGGAACAATTTCGGTTCTCAAAGAAAGGTCTTGCGCCGCAAAAGCAACATCCGCCAAATTTATATACGGCGGGCTCAAATGCCGTCGGCAATGAATGCGCAAAAGGCATAGCTTTCAATAAATTATAAGCATTAGACATTCCAAACTACCAGATCTATAATGAAGGTGTTCCAAGACGGAGCACCTTCATTTTTTATGATCCGGAGGGGCATTTGAGATGACGATCTATGAAGCAAGCGAGAGATACTGCATTCCCATCCAAATTCTGCGGGAATACGAAAGCTGGGGATTATGCGGAGAAGTGAAAAAGGTCATGGGCTCGTGGCGCTACGACGACAGCGACCTTGAGCGGCTCGGTACCATTATGACGCTCCATGACATCGGATTCACCAATACAGAAGTAGAAAGGTATATGAAATTGCTTTTGCAGGGCGAATCCGGAGAAAACGAGCGGCTTAAAATGCTGGAATCAAAGAGGAACGGAACGCTCGACGAAATTCATTTCAAGGAGCGGCAGTTAGATCGCTTAGATTACCTGCGGTATGAAATGAAACACAGCGGCGGCAAAAAGAAAAAATAATATATATTAAAATCCGGAGGTATGTTTTATGAAGAAAAATATCGGGACAAATCTGGCTTTGTACCCAACCCCTCTTGCCGTGGTAGGAACCATAGTGAACGGAAAACCCAACTATGTACTTGTGGGGCATTTAGGGATTATCGGTCACGACCGCATTATGGTCAGCTTGTCTAAAACCCATTACAGCAATAAAGGGATTAAGGAAAGCCATGCTTTAACTGTGAACCTTGTAAATGAGGCCATGCTGCCCAAGGCCGATTATACGGGTTGTGTCAGCGGAAGCACGACCGACAAATCAGAGGTATTTGCATACCACACCGCCGAAACAGGTGCGCCTATCCTTGATGAATCCCCTGTAGTTATGGAATGCCTCGTCGATGACATCTATGAAACAAAAGGATTTGAAAGCTTCATCTGCAAAATCGCTGCTGTTCACGCAGAAAAAAGCGTGCTGAACGAAAACGGAAAAATTGATTATGCGAAATTAAAGCCGGTTTTGTTTGAAATGCCGAATTACCAGTATTTGCGCACGGGTGATGTGATAGGCAGCTGTATGAAACTCCATCATTCAAAATAGAAAGGGGAAAGTGTAATAATGAAAAGAATTGCTGCTGTTTTTACGGCACTCGCGCTGCTGCTTACTTTTACAGCATGCAGCAGCGGCACGAATCGTGCTGCTTCCGCCTCCTCTGCCCCACAGCAGTCAAGCGCACCTGATCCAACACCCGCCGAAGAATCAAATAATCCAGACAATTCTTCCGCACCCAGCGAGGAAGCGAGCGCCCCAAGCGGCTCCTCTGCACCGGATAAAACAGGCTCTAACGCGTTGGTGGTTTACTTCTCTCGGTCGGGCAGCACCAAAAATGTTGCAGAGGCCATTCAGACG
>ULZE01001869.1_pt1 | contig 18051 bp, 31 predicted proteins | sample 1962841 | NCBI WGS metagenome assembly ULZE01 (sample SAMEA4835882, study PRJEB28245) | human gut metagenome | biome: gut microbiome; material: fecal sample | place: Denmark | collected 2008 | reverse complement strand
CGGCTTCCCTTTGGTGGCGTCCAGCAGCGCCTTGACTTCCGCCTCCGTGGGGATGTCGATTTCTCGCTTGATCTTTTGCGGCAGTGTGGTGGAAAGCTGAAAGCTCGGCGCATACATGGACAGCACCGCAGAAAGCAGGCCATGGGCATTGCGGACGGATTTCGGAGAGTGACTGGCGGCCATCTGATTGACGGCGATCTGTATCTGCTCCTGCGTCAGCGTTTTCAGCCGCAAGGGCATCAGCGTCGGGAAATCGCGTTTTGCGGCGGCGCGGTACTCGCGGACCGTGGAAGGGGAGAGAACGTTGCTTTTGCTGTCGATGTACCGCGTGTAGGCTTCGGAGAGCGTCAGCTCGGCGGTGTGCGCTCCGCTTTTGCCGGATACGCCAAAGCTCGCGGCGAGATACTCAGCCTCGCGCTTTGTCGGCGCGGTGAAAGACTTGTACATGCGCTTCCCGTCCGCGCCCTTGCCGACGTAAAGATTTACGCGCCAACTGCCGGACGGCAGCATCTTGGCTTGTGCCATACTGTACCTCCTATTTTTGGGCATAAAAATGCCCGGGGCTTGATTTTTCCCGGGCGAGGTGGTACAATATGATTTGTTCAGGACATACTGTCCACCCGGTTTCCGGGACTGCCTCGCTGGTGCTACCAACACCGATGGGGCTTTTTTATCGTAAGAAATTTTCGCTTGCCTATTGTTTTTTACATGACCAAGTGATATAATCTCCTTGTTCATGATCTGCCGACCACCCGGTTTTCCCGGGGAGAGGCACCCCCCGCTGGTGACCCAACATCAGCGGGGATTTTTTATTTTACACAAAATACGGGTTTGGCTTTCCGAGGATCGCGATCAAATCGATGATTACACCGATTATAAACAGGCCTCCGGTGAGGAGATAAAGAATTCCCACGCCGATTTTGCCCTCGTAGAATTTATGCGCGCCAAGAATTCCGAGAAACAGGCAAAGGAAAAATGCAACCCATTTGTTTTTCATTCTACCGTAAGCGTAAGGATTGGCGTTGATATTTGTGTTTTGGTTGGTATTGGCGTTTGTGTTGTTGATAACCACTTGCGGCTGTGCTTGCTCTACTTTTAGTACCTCGACCTGCTTACCGCATTTTGGGCAGATCACACAATCCGCATCGATAACAGCGCCGCAATGCTTACAGAACTTCGTGGGATTCGGTTGTGGCTGCTGTGGCTGTGTGTTCGGTACGGATGATCCTGCATTTGTGGTAAGATTCTGATTGTAATCCATGTTAAACCTCTCATTTCTCGCGGCCGTGTACTCTGGCTTTTGCGCTTTAAAAAATTCTGTATAGCTAATTTTGTTTTTATTTTGATCGATTAGATACTGGAATACGTTGTAGGTTGCGCGGCAATCATCAATGGCTCTATGAGCACCTTTCAACGTAATACCGGCATATTGGCACAGCGTCGAAAGCTTGTAATTTTCCGCATCCTTAATGCGATTTTTTGATAGAATATAAGTGTCGTAATAGCGAACTTTTTTTGAAAAAGTGAATCCGTTGTGCAACAAGTGACGTAAATCAAATCTCAAATTGTGTCCGACTACATTACACCCGGAAATAAACGCCTGAAACGGTTCTACAATCTGGCTGATAGAGGGAGCGTTAACAACCATTTCATCTGTAATATGATTAATTTCTGTTGCCGCTACTGGTATGGGGTTCCTCGGCTTTACCAAGGTGTGAAACTTAGAACAAGGAGAATTCGGGGCGTCATACTTAATAGCGGCAATCTCAACTATTTCACTTCTGGACACGTGAATTCCTGTTGTCTCAGTATCAACCACAACCAGAGGAAATATTGCACTTACAGGTGTATTTGACTTTAAAACGAAGAATTTCAATTCTTCAACCTCTCCGACAAGATGCGGGGTAATTTTTATTGGGGCTGAAATTCTAGTTAAATCTTGAATTCCTTCGACTTTCTCAAATGCTTCTATGCGTTGCTCTAATGGAGATCTCATTTTCCACCTCTTTTTAGTGTCTCACTTACCGCATTTCCGACACGTTTGCGTAAAAATCGCAAGCAAGGCGCATAAACTGCTCAGTTACGCCAAAGTGCTCGGATAAGTCGCTTATTGTGGTTTCACCTTCCGAATAGGCTTTTTCTAGCTCGTCCTTTGGGACGAGTTGTTTTATTGCCCATTTATTGGCTTTATATTCCGATCTGCCTACGATATCTACGGAGCTGTACTGGTTGTAAAAGGCACCCTGTACGCAGTGTCCGAGATCGTGTGCCAACTTTACCTTTTCATCCGCGACGCTTTTCAGCTGGAACGGATCGATTGCAATGTATGTGTTTTCGCCCAGTATCAGAGACAAGGCCTCGGCACTGTCGAGCTTAAAGCATTCCACGGTAACGCCTTCATTTTCGGCGATTTGATACAGGTCATTCAGCTCCTTGATCTTTTCCACCTTTTTCATACTTTTCCTTTATGAACTGCGCAAAGCGCTTTACATCCTCGTAGGCTTCGTCGGTAACATCGCCGCCAAAAAGTGCAAATTTGATGTCATCGTCTGTAACTTCCTTTTTTCTCTCGGAGGTCGAACTCGCATCGTCTTTGCCGAGCAAATAGTCGGATGATACGTTGAAATAGGCTGCAATTCTACTTGCGGTTTCGGCTTGCACGGTTTTCTTTCTTCCTTTTTTCAAATCAGTGACTATGCTAGGCTGTATTCCGATTTCTTTGCACATTCGGTAGGCCGTTATGTTTTTTGCCTCACACAGCTCCATAATCCTTTCATACAAAATGGACATTTTACACGCTCCAGTATTAGTGCAAACGACAATTATATGATCGGGTAGCACTTTTTGCTTGACTATTACATGAACGTGTAGTAATATGGAGGTAAAGCAACACGAACGTGTAATAAAATCTACTTCTAACAATTTGATTATATTACATGTTTGCGTAAAATGCAACAGGAAAGGAGGATTTCTTTTGAGAAAAAAAGAACTTTGTCCTTTTGGGTTGAAAATTGCCCATGCACTTGTGGATATTAACCAACCAAATATCTGGTTGATTAACGAAGTAAAAAAGGACACGGGACTTTATTTTGACAATTCGTATCTGCACAAGATTATGACCGGTGATCTCGCAACGCCTTCCATCGTTGTGAGCATCACAAAAATTTTGTCCATCGAGTAATCCAAGAAAATGATTTCCTATCCCACAGCGAGAGGAGGTGAGAAAGGTGGACAAGAGAAAGGTATCAGACAGAGAAACGCTCCACAAGCAGATGGAGCTGCTGGCAGAGCGTTCGAAGTCGGCAACAGAATGCGCGTTATCTGATCTTACTGCTGCCATGTGCGAGACGTACCGGACATTAAGTCATTCGAATCCGAGGTCGGAAAGCGACTATTACAAGTGTGGCTTACTGAAATGGAGCAAAACGCCGATTCTCAGTCGTGTTTCCCTTTTGGTATCCGCGTTTGCTTTAGCGGTTAGCTTGCTAGCGCGATACAAGACTGGATGAACGCAGCCACGGCAACTACGAGCGCGATAATATCGATCCATTTGTCTGCGATATACTCTATTATTTTCTGGCGACTGAATTCTTTGTAGTGGACACCTTTGTGGGTCAATTTTATTCCGGACAAATTACCCTTGCTGGGGATATGTTCGATAAGCCCTTCGTCAATCAAGTGCTTTATAGCATTCAAAAATTCATCGGAAGTTATTTCACAGCGTTCAGCTTCTTCGATTACGCAGTTGTCCAAAAACCAGAGTGTATATTTTTCTGGATTGTCTCTGTTGCGAATGTGCTCAAGTACTTTTTTGCTTGTTTTATCCATGCGAGAACCACACCTTTCTTGTTAACAAATATATCGCAAGATCGGTGGAAAATCAATACAAAACGCAGCCCTGCCACACGCCGCCCGGCCGTTTACCAACAAAAAATATACCTCCTCCGACGTGATTACCTACGGGCGGCGGTTGGGAGGGCTGCGGAGAAAGAAAGGAGGGGAGAAAATGCCGAAAACGGTTGAGTATAAAGGCGAGCGCTACACGTTCGAACCCGTTCAGGAACGAGACGCGCGAATAGAAAAAATCGCCCTCGACATTCTGGAGAAATGCAAGGGCGAAGCTCTGACGGTCCGCGAGTTTTATATGCTGATGGACAAGCTCAAAAGCATCGCGGAATGCTCGACGACTTTAGGAGGTTGAGACTTTACTCCCAGTCTGGAATTTTGACGTTGGAGAAGTAGTTGAAAGCCTCGTGAAACTCCGTCGCAAAATATTCCATAGCTTCAATGTCTTCGGGAGCGGTGGAGCTTTCAAATTTCTTGTTTTGGAAAGCACGATGCAGTTTTTCTTGCGCATACCTCATGGCTAAGTCGTATGCACATTGACGAGCGTCAAAAGACGCGTTTCCCACTTTGATGGATTGGCTCATTTTTTCACCTCCCTTCGTATTTTACTATATCGCAGGGTGCGAAGAAAATCAAGGGAGGAGACGAGAAAGGAGGAAAGAGTGTGCCAAGATTGAAGCCAAACCCAGAAGAGATGCAGGATCGTGCGCTTGAAGCGGCGATCAATTCGCACATGTCTCTGCTCGGGCTGAAAGACAAAAAAGACGTGGCCGAGCGCTTGCACATAAATCCGGGCACGTACTGCAAGCGCTTAGACCACAAGCAGCGCTGGACGCTGCCGGAGCTGCGCAAGCTGTTTAAGACCTTGGGCTTCACGCCCGAGGAGATTCTCAGGGTTTTTGGAAAGGAGTTAAAAGCATGACTTACATACTCGCCGGCATCACCGGTATCTGCGCGCTGCTCTGCGCGGTGGAACTGCTCGTGAGACTGGCCGACCGCACGGGGATCATGGACAGGTTGTTCGGCATGTTCGACCTGCCTGTGGACACGAACGTGATCTACGTAGACTTTGAAAAAGAAAGGATAGAGCGTCATGGATGAAAAAATAAATTGCATCGAGAAGATCGCGCTGCCGATGTCGCGGTATTTTATCGGAATATTTCAGGATGAGGAAGATCGAGTACCAGTGCCCCGGATTGATATAGACGATGAAAATGTGACGGAGGTCTTTATCGCGTCTATTCTGGCACTAAAAACGATGATACAAGCGCTTTCGCCGGAGGTAAGGCAGGGAGACCTGATCGATTTTGTCGGTCTGATAAATCGGCTCGCGTTCCAATATCTTCTCTGGTACGGAGAGGTGATCGAATGAGCACAGAAAAGAAAAGTGCCCCGACTGTTGGCGCAGCCGAAGGCACAAAGATAATTTATATCAGTGATATTATAACACGCCGCGGCGAAGCCGTCAAGGAGGCAGCAAAATGATGGATTCAAAAAGGTATACCGAAATCGCGTCCCTAATGCTTAGGGGCAGCATTTACGTCTTGCGGGGCGACCTTCTCATCGATGGCACGTCCCTTATGAAGACGATCGCTTTACTGGGCACAAAATACATCGAAAACGGGAAAATCCGGATTGTGATTATGGAGGAAGAGAAGTGAAACTGTATGAGCTCGCAGAGCAGTATAACACGCTGCTCGAAATGGACGATCTGCCGGAGGATGCGCTCGCGGACACGCTCGAAGCAATCGGCGGCGAATTCGAGGACAAGGCGGACGGAATCGCCTGCGTGATCAAGGAGGCGAAAGCCGTATCTGGGGCGATCAAAGCGGAAATGGATAAGCTCGATGCGCGCCGAAAATCAAAGGAAGCCCTTGCAAAGCGGCTTTCTGAGTATCTTTTGACGCAGATGCAGGCGGTTGGCATGCAGAAGCTCGAGACGGGCCGCAGCTGCGTATCAGTCGCAAAGAAAGCGCCGGCGCTGAAAATCGACGACGAGAATGCCTTTATCGCTTGGGCAGCGATCGGTCACGACGAGTATATCAAGTACAGATCCCCTGAGGTCGACAAGACGGCCGTGCGGGACGCGCTGAAAGCGGGGACGGAAATCCCCGGCGCCCGGCTTGAGGGCGGCTATAGATTGGCGGTGAAGTGATGGGCATTCTCGACAAGCTGAATCGGATTCAGACGCAGATCAAGGCCCCGAAAAACATGTACAATAGCTTCGGCAAGTACAAATACCGCAACGCGGAGGGGATTCTCGAGGCGGTCAAGCCGTATTTGGAGCGGGAACGGTGTGTGCTTTTGCTCTCGGACGAGATCATCCAGATCGGCAACGCGATGTACGTGCGGGCGGAGGCTGTCCTCTACGACTGTGACGACGGGAAGAGCGCGACCGTCCATGCGTCTGCGCGGGAAAGTTTGGATAAAAAAGGCATGGACGACAGCCAGATGACCGGCACGGCATCCAGCTATGCGCGAAAATACGCGCTGAACGGCCTTTTTCTGCTAGACGACACCAAGGACGCCGACACCGACGAGTATGCGCAGGAGCGCAAGGCGCGCCGCGATGCCGGGGGTAAGAAGCAAAAGCCTGCAGAGAGGGAATCGGTCATGTGCGCGCAGTGCGGCGAGGACATCCGAGACGTCGTCAAAAAGGACGGCGAGACGTGGGCGGCGGGGGACGTCGCCATGTACGCGCAAAAGCGCTTTGGCCGTCCGCTGTGCGCGGGTTGCCAGCGCAAGGCCCTCGCAGAGGAGAAGAAGGGGCAGGCGATCGGCGATGCGATTTGACTTTGACCACGCGCGGGTAAGCCCGGAGGGCGAGCTGTGCTTGGCCGTGAAAAATCTGCCGATAGCGCGGCAGTTCGTCCTTTCCATGCGGGATAGGATGTATACCTGCGAGGTGCGGGAGTACCGGAAAAAGCGCAGCTTGGACGCCAACGCGTACTTTTGGATGCTGTGCGACAAGCTCGCGGAGGCGACCGGACAGCCGAAAGAGGCGATCTACCGGGAATCCATCCGCAATATCGGTGGAAACACGGAGACGATCTGCCTCCCAACGGCAGGCGTAGAAAAGCTGCGGAAATGCTGGTCGGAAAATGGGATCGGCTGGGTATCGGACACGATGCCCAGCAAGCTCAAGGGCTGCACGACGGTGATCCTCTACTATGGATCGCGTACATACGACACGGCGCAGATGTCTCGGCTGATCGATAACGTCGTGCAGGACTGCCGGGCGGTCGGCATCGAGACGCTGCCGCCGGAAAAGCTCGAGGCGCTCAAGGACGCTTGGGCGAGATGACCGGGCGGTGCTTTTTGTGCGGCGCTTGCGGCCCGGTAGAGCGGCACCACATTTTCGGCGGCGCGCTGCGCAGGAAAAGCGAGCGCTACGGGCTGGTGGTTACGCTCTGCCATAGCTGCCACAACGAGCCGCCGGACGGCGCGCACTATAACGCGGGCGTGATGCAGCTGCTCCACGAGTACGGGCAGCAGAAGGCCATGCGGGAAAACGGCTGGAATATCGAGGACTTCCGCCGCGAGTTTTACAAAAATTATCTTTAGGAGCATGAAAATGGCAAGGCCGATTAAAGAGGGCGTGGATTACTGGCCTTTTGACGTCGATCTGCTGCAGGATCGAAAATTCCGGCTGATCCGGTCGGAGTTCGGTATCAAGGGCGCGTACATCGCGATAGAGCTTCTTAATCTGGTGTACCGGGAGCATGGGTACTATGCGAATTTCGGCGAAGAGGACTGCCTCCTGATGTCTGAGGGTGTCGGTGGTGGCTGCAAGCCGGATTTTATCATGGAGGTCGTACATGGGTGCTGCAGGCGGTCGCTTTTTGATGCGGGTGTCTACAAAGCGTTCGGCGTTTTGACCTCCCGAGGGATACAGCGCAGATACTTGAAGATCGTAGCCAAGAATCGGGCGGACATCCGTCTGGTCAAAGACTACTGGCTGCTTACTCTCGAGGACGACAGAGATGTCCCGGATACGATAAAAGCCAAAATCGCGTTAATCGCAGGTTATCCGTCGGAAAACACATCTGCAAATCACGTTTTCCGACCGGAAACCCCCGACAAAAGAGCGGATAATCCACAAATAAAAGAAAAGAAAACAAAAGAAAATAAAAGCAAAGGGAAAGAAAAGGAAGAAGTGCAGACCGCGGAAGTATCCGCGTCCGCACCGGCGTTCCGGCTCCCTTTGAATGATGGTTCGTGCTTTGACGTATCTGCGCAGGACGTGGCGAAGTGGGCTTCGCTGTATCCTGCCGTGGATATAGAGCAGGAACTGCGCAAGATGATCGGGTGGAGCGACAGCCATCCGGCAAAGCGAAAGACAAGACGCGGCGTGATGGCTTTTATCACGCGATGGCTCGCAAAAGAGCAGGACAAAGGAGGCACAAGACATGGAGGCGTTTCGGAGCCTGATCCCGGAAGCGATCCGTATGAGGCATACGGCGGGGACTATATCTAGGGAGGACTATCAGCAAAGGCGCATCGACGTGATGAACGCGCTGGACGGCGATCTCCCGGGCATGGATTGCCCGATCTGCAAAAACAAGGGCGTTGTGTACGCCCTCGATGGCGACTATGAGATCGCACGGCCGTGCAAGTGCATGCCGGCGCGGCGGTCTTGGCAGCGCATCGAGCGCAGCGGCCTCAAGGACATCATGGACCGGTACACGTTCGCGAGCTACAAAATCGATGCGCCGTGGCAGGAGCAGATTTTGCGCAGTGCCTGCGACTACTGCCGGAATCCAGAAGGCTGGTTTTTCATCGGCGGGCAGGTCGGAGCCGGCAAGACGCACGTGTGCACGGCGATCGTCGGGAAGCTGCTCAAGTCCGGAAAATCCGCGCTGTATGCGCCGTGGAAGCGCGTGGCCGCAGAGCTGAAAGCCTGCATCAACGAGCCTGAATACGCGGAGCGCATGGAGGAGATCGCAGCCGTCGATTGCCTCTATCTGGACGATTTTCTCCGCACCGGCACGGGGCCGGACGGGAAGAAGCTGCCACCCACGCAGGGCGATGTAAATCTCGCGTATGAGATCATCAACTCGCGGTACAACGGGCGCGGCCTCACGGTGATTTCCTCCGAGCTCATGCTGAATGAAATCATCACGCTGGATGACGCGATCGGCTCACGTATCCGGGAGAGAGCGCGGGAGCATACGGCCAACATCCGGCGGGACGTCTCGCGCAACCGCCGCTTGGAGGACGCAGTATGAGGCCGGAGGACCGAGAGCAGGAGATGCTGATGCTGTGGGCGCGGGAGACGGAGATCGTGCATCCGGAGCTTGCGCTGCTGCACCACATCCCAAACGGAGGCAAGCGAAATCTCGCGGAAGCGGCGCACCTCAAGCGGCTGGGCGTCAAGGCTGGCGTGCCGGATTTGTGCCTGCCGGTCGCGCGCGGCGGCTTTCATGGGCTGTACATTGAGCTGAAAGCCGGTAAAAATCGGCCGACAGAAATGCAAAAAACATGGATCGACGCGCTTTCTGCGCAGGGCTTCGCGGCATTTGTGTGCTACGGAGCGGCGTACGCGCGAAAGGTCATAGAAGCATATCTAAGGGAGGAAAAAACATGAGTGCAAATAACGGCGTACATCTTCTGGGGCGGCTTACCGCCGATCCCGAGCTTAAAACGACGGTTTCGGGCGTATCCGTCTGCCAATTTTCCGTGGCAGTGCCGAGGAGCTATGCAAAAAAGAGCGAAGAACGCCAGACCGATTTTTTCACGTGTGTGGCATGGCGCAGCAGCGCGGAGTTTGTCTGCCGGTACTTTGCGAAAGGCGATCAGATCGGCATTTCCGGAGAGCTGCAAAGCCGGACGTATGAGGACAAGGACGGGAACCGGCGCAAGGCCGTAGAGATCGTCGTCTCCGGCGTCTGCTTCGCAGGAGAAAAGAAAAAGCCGTCGAGTGCAGACCACAGGGAGGATGACTTTGCGGAGATGGGCGACGAAGATCTGCCGTTTTGAGCCATGAGCGCAGAAAGAAGCCATAAGAAAAGGCCCGATGCACTTTTCGCCCTGCACTTTGTCCTACACGGTAAAAACCTGCCGGCCGGGTGTGAGGGCTGCATATACCGCAAGCCGCTGATGCGAAACGGCATATAACACCGTGTGCCACTTCTGCTATGACACAGGGTTGCGGCGCGGCTGCCCGGCGGAAAAGTGCACGAGGAAGAAGGTGAAGATATGACCTGCTGCCCAAAGGACTGCCCGCGGCGGTCTGCGTTCTGCCACGGCACATGCCAGCGTTACCTGAAAGCGCACATCCGGCATACGCTGCTGGATAAGCGCGCCGAGCGCAGGGCTTCGGAGGCGCGGGCGTTCTATGCAGAAGAAAGCGCGCGGGTGGCGCGGCAGAAGCGCTCGAGGAGATATGGAGACAAGGAGTAAATCAAGGCCAAGGGGTGATTGCATGAGCAGAGAAAAGCATTGCGAGTTTTGCAGTGGAAGCAAAACCTTATATCAGTACACGCCCGAAACAAAAATTTATATCGACACATTCGGCAGCGCGCACGTTTTGACTACAGAATGTTTTCATTGTCCACCATACGCAAAATGCAGCATGAAAAACATTCCTTCAAGGTCCGCATTTTTGATTAACTTTTGCCCAAATTGTGGCCGGCCTTTAAATGGAGATGTAAAAAAATATGCAGGAAAGAAAAGAGGGATAAAATGAATCTTGCGCTCATCAAGCACGACAATGACCCTAGAAAATTTCTTTTTCAGGTGCCCGATCACGTGTATCTGAAAGAAGGAGACCGCGTGACTTGCAAGACGCGACGTGGAGAGGCCGACGGTACCTGCGTATATGACAGCTTTACGCTCGAGGGGCCGGCATTGGATATTTTTATCAGCGTAATGGGCGCGAAAAAGCCGCTGGCGCCCATTATCGGCGAGTATCAAAAGGTCATGTACACGGTCAAAGGCGATGCCGACACAGACATCACAGTAAAACGCTATAAAATGCTGCACGGCGACAGCTTACCGTGCACAGCGTGCAAGCATGCGCCGCCTACAAAGGAAAAAGCCGATTGCCAAACCTGCCCGGCGGAGCCGATTTAGGAGGCGAAAAAGCGAAAAGATGCGTAAAGCAGATTACAAGCGCTTGGACGGGGGCACGGAAAAGAGCGTGCAGTGGACATACAGGGACCGAGGCTGCATCTGCACATCGCGGAAATGGCGCAGGTGGGCAAAGCGGTATCTGAGCCGGGCGTCGAGAAGGAAGAGCAGAGACATCGACTGAAATCGGAGGGAAAAACGAATGCAGAAGAATCCTGCGGCGGAGGAGGTCATCCGCCGGCTGAACGCATACTACGACATAGAGCAAAGCATCGACGAAGAGCTGCGGACGATCGAGCACGCGCAGGAGCAGCGCAGCCGGATTTCCCTCCGTTCTCCATCCTTGACCGGGATGCCCGGCGGCAAGGGCAGGTACAGCGACCAGACGGCAGACCTTGCGACGGTCTCGCCGGCGCGCATGTATGACGAGGACATAAAAGCTGCGTGGGCGCGGATCGCGAAGCTGCGGGCGGACCGCAACTGGGTCACCGCGGCGCTCGCCGCTTTGCCCTCCCGGCTTGACCGTAGGATCATTGAGCTTGCGTATCTTGGGCCAAAGGAGCCGGAGCGCCGCAAGGATTGGCTCACCCGGCCGACATGGTATGCGGTGGCCAAGTCACTGGGCGTATCGGAAGCGCATGCGCGCAAGCAGGCCGACCGGGTCATACAGCAGCTCGCGGGTATGATCGATCAAGTGACGATGGATTTTTGAAAAAAGTGTCCGCTTTGTACCGTTTTGAACCGGAATTTACCGCTTCGATCCATTTTTTACCGTTTTGTTTCGTTGCAATCTGCTTTTACACGGCGTATAATATAATCAGCGAAATTACACAAAGGGAACGTATTGCACAAGCCTGCGGGCCTGCAATCCAAAGAGACCTCTTTTTGGGGGTCTCTTTGCTTTTTTGAGAGGAGGCCGCGCCATGAAAAGCACGATAATCTGCCCATACCCGACCGTGTGCGAGTATGACGCATACCGTAAGACCGGGAAGCATTTCTGCGAGCGTGTTGTCTGCCCGTATGCGTTCTGCGTCGCGCGGCTGATGGAGTGGCGGGATGCGTATCTGCAGGAGGCTGGGGAGGATGAGCGCGGTGGTTTGGAGGCGAGGCCATGAACTTTGATTACAACGCGCCGAGATGGCGGAGACTGCGCGCGGCCGTGCTGCGGAGGGACGGCTATCTGTGCCGGCGCTGCCTGCGGTATGGTAGAAGCAGAGCAGCGATGACTGTGCACCATATCAAGCATGCGGACGAATATCCGGAGCTTGCGTATGATGCAGCCAACCTTGTCAGCTTATGCGAGGCATGCCACAACAAAGCGCATCCGGAGAAAGCAAAAAATACAGGGAGGTATTGAAATGAGCTTAAATTTTGCGGGAATTATTTATGAGGATGAACACGGGCATAAAGTTATAAATCTTCCTGTGCTCGGTAGGGAACACTTTTTTTGCGTAAAGCGTTTTATCAAAACCGCAGAAGAAGATCCAGTTGTAAAGGTAAACTACGACTCGCTTAGAAAGATCGTAGATCACGAGGAGACACTGGGTGTGCGTGATAAGAAAGGCTTAGACTTCACGGTGAAAATAAAAGTTGACCGCGAAGAGCTTGACCGCGCGATCAAGGATATTAAACTTCTGTGCGAAAAAATGGGGAACATTGATCTGCTCGGTTTGTAAACGGAATTTATTCAGCGATAACAGATCCCCCCCCCTCATCCGACGCGCCTTCCGGGGCTTGCAGGGACCGGCGGGGGTAACTCTATCCAACTCTGAGGGATTTTTGACAAAGGGGGTGCAGGGCGTGACCAAAAGCAAATGGAAAAAGCTGATTTTGGAGCAGATGTCTGCACTCGGTGTGCAGAAAGACGCATACGATTCAGCGGTGGAAACTCTGGCCGGAATTCTCGAGCAGCGGGACAGGACCCACGCGGAGTTCAAGAAGTCCGGCGGGAAATCGGTCATCGAGTACACGAATAAGGGCGGCTCGACGAATATGACGAAAAACCCGCTGCTTGTCCTTTGGGATGATCTGAACAAAAGCGCTTTGGCGTACTGGCGCGAGCTTGGGATGACGCCCTCCAGCTATAAGAAAATGACGGGAGATGCACCGCGTCTGGAAAAGCCGGGCGGACTGGCCGCGGCGCTTGCCAGCCTTGAATCCGGTTAAAGGGAAAAACTGGCCGACGGTCATCGAGTACGCCAAAAGTATCCGCGACGGCCGGAAGGCGGCGTGCAGAGAACTGTGGCAGGCCATAGACCGGTTCTTTTCAGACCTTGACGATCCCCAGTATTGGATGGATGCCAGAGCGCCGGAGTTCTGTATCCAGATCATAGAAAAAACAATCTGCCACCAGCAGGGGGAAAGACTGGACGGCACACCGCTGCGCGGGACGCCGTTTCTGCTCGAGCCGTTCCACAAATTCATCGTGTACAATCTCGTGGGCTTTAAGCTGCGCGGGACGGACGTCGTGCGGTTCCACGAGGCGCTGATCTTTATCCCCCGAAAAAACATCAAGACGAGCTTTGCGGCGGCGCTCGCGTGGGCGCTCTCGCTTCTCTACCGGCGCAGCGGGTCAAAGACCTATATCGCGTCGGCGGCGCTGATGCAATCTTTAGAGAGCTTCAACTTTCTAAATTACAACATCCGCCGAATGGGCGAGGATGCGAAAAGTGGCGGAGCCGTCAAGATCATCGACAACAACAACGAGCACTCCATGGAGGCGACGCTTCCGGATGGCTCTTTTTTTATCCGCGCATTGGCGGCGAACCCGGACGCGCAGGATTCCCTGAACTGTAACATCGCGATCTGCGACGAAATCCATGCTTTCACGAAGCCGAAGCAGTACAACCTCTTCCGCGAGGCGATGAAGGCGTACACGAACAAGCTCCTGATCGGCATTTCGACCGCGGGCGACAACGAGCAGGCATTCCTTGGGCAGCGGCTGAAATACTGCCGCAAGGTGCTGGACGGCACCGTGAAGGACGAGCAGTATTTTATCTTTATGTGCTGCGCGAACCCGGACGAGAGCGGGAACATCGACTATACAAACCCAGTCGTGCACGAAATGGCGAATCCAGCCTATGGCGTGAGCATCCGCCCGGACGAAATCCTGAACGACAGCTTGCAGGCGCAGAATGACCCGCAGCAGCGCAAGGACTTTTTTGCGAAGAGCCTGAATGTGTACACGAACGCGATCAAGGCGTATTTCGACATCGACGAATTTCGGCGAAGCGACGGACGGCATAAGTGGACGATCGACGAGCTGGCAAAGCTGCCGATCGATTGGTACGGCGGCGCCGACCTCTCGAAGCTCTACGACCTTACGGCCGCCGCACTGTTCGGAAATTATAGGGGCGTGGACATTGTAATCACGCACGCATTCTTTCCGGTCGTCGCGGCGCACATCAAGGCCGATCAGGATAACATCCCGCTTTTTGGCTGGCAGGACGACGGCTGGCTCACGATGTGCAACAGCCCGACTGTAAACCACGCGGATGTGATCAACTGGTTCATTGAGATGCGCCGCCGGGGATTCAAAATCCGGCAGGTCGGCCACGATCGGAAATTCTGCCGTGAATATTTCATCGGCATGAAAGCGGCGGGCTTTCAGATCATCGACCAGCCGCAGTATTACTACAAAAAATCGGAGGGCTTCCGATACATCGAGCAGAGCGCCAAGAACGGCGCTCTTTTTTATCTGCATTCGGAGGCTTACGAGTATTGTGTGGAAAACGTGTCCGCTGTCGAAAAGACGGACGACATGATCCAGTACGACAAGGTACAGCCCGAGCACCGCATCGATCTTTTTGACGCATCGGTTTTCGCCTGTATCCGATACCTCGAAAGCCTTGAAAGAACCAAGGCGGCAAAGAAATGGTGGGGTGAATCTTGAGCAAAAAGAAAAGAAGCCGTCCGGCTCCGCGCGCGGAGCCGGCGCGGAGAAGCGTCGCGTTTGCGGGCGCGGACCTTTGGGAATCCATCGAGTGCCGGGGCTATGTGAGCCTCGCACAGAATCCGGAGATATGCACGGCGGTGGATACGATCGCGCGCTTGATCGCGAGTATGACGATCCACCTGATGGAGAACACCGAGAGCGGAGACATCCGGGTCAAAAACGAGTTGAGCCGCAAGGTGGACATCAGCCCGAACAGCAACATGACCCGCGCGGCGTTTGTGCACTGGATCGTGAAAACGCTGATGCTCGAGGGGAACGGGAATGCGGTGGTGTGGCCGGAGACGCGGCGCGGCATCCTGCGGGACCTAAAGCCGGTGCCACCGGCCTTTGTTGCATTTGTGCCGGAGGGGCTGTGGGATTACCGCGTGGTGATCGCCGGGCAGGAATACGACCCTGACGACGTGCTGCATTTCGTCCTGAATCCCGGGAGCTACTACCCGTGGAGGGGCGAGGGATACCGCGTCGTGCTGGCGGACGTTGCAAACAACCTCAAGCAGGCGGCGGCGACGGAAAAGAGCTTTATGTCCAGCAACTGGAAGCCGAGCATCATCGTGAAGGTGGACGCGCTCACCGAAGAATTTGCGAGCGCGGAGGGACGCAGCAGACTGCTGCACGAGTACATCGACACGGCGCAGGCAGGCGAGCCTTGGATGATCCCGTCGGAGCAGTTCAGCGTGGAGCAGGTTCGGCCGCTCACGCTCTCCGATCTCGCGCTTGCGGATTTTGTACAGCTGGATAAGCGGACGGTGGCGGCCATTCTCGGCGTGCCGCCGTTTGTTTTGGGCATCGGAGACTTTCACCGCGACGCGTGGAACAACTTCATCAGCTCGACGATCATGCCGATCGCGAAGAGCATCGAGCAGGAAATGACAAAAAAGCTCTTGTACAGCCCGGACTGGTTTTTCCGGTTCAACGCAAGGAGCCTTTACAACTACGATCTCAAGGACTTGGCTGCGGTAGCGGATGACCAGTATATCCGCGGGATTATGACCGGCAACGAGGTGCGGGACTGGATCGGGCTTTCGCCTCTCTCCGGCCTCGATGATCTGGTGATCCTTGAAAACTACATTCCGCGCGGGATGGTCGGGGATCAGAATAAGCTGAACGGAGGTGACAGCACATGACGTATAAACGCACGGCCATGGCGCGGGGCGGAGGCTTCTGCACCCGCGCCGAGGACGGAAATCTCTATATCGAGGGATATTTCGCTGTATTCGGGAGCCGGTACGAGCTTTGGGACGGCGCATATGAGACGATCGAGCCCGGCGCTTTTGACGGACAGCTTAACGGCGACGTCCGGGCGCTTGTCAACCACGACACAACGCTGGTGCTTGGCCGCACAACGGCGGGCACGCTTTCGCTGCGTGTGGATGAGCGCGGGCTTTGGGGCAGCGTTACGATCAATCAGCAGGATCAGGACGCTATGAATTTGTACGAGCGCGTAAAACGCGGCGATGTAGATCAGTGCTCTTTCGGGTTCGACATCATCGATCAGGATGTCGAGTACAAGGACGGTGTGCCGGCGGTGTGGCGCATCAAGGCAGTGAAGCTGTACGAGGTTTCCGTCGTGACCTTCCCGGCCTACGAGGATACCTCGGTCGAGGCGCGCCGGAGAGATTTTGAGCAGGCAGAAAAACGCAGGAGAGAGGAATGGCGGGCAAAAATGCGAAACCGCCTGAAAGGAGAAAGCAATGGCACTTAAAGCGATCATGCTGCGGCGCAGCATGGAAAAGAAGCAGGCAGAGCTGGAGGCGCTCCGCCAGAAGGACGCGGAGCTTCAGACGCGAGAGGCTGAACTCGAGATGGCGATCAATGAGGCGGAGACGCCGGAGCAGGAGCAGGCCGTTACCGAAGAGGTGGAAAAGTTCGACGCGGACAAGGCCGCCCACGAGGAGGCAAAGTCTGCGCTGACCGGTGAAATCGAGGGGCTGGAGGCGGAGCTCACGGCCGCGGAAGCGGCGGCCCCGACAAGAAGTAAGAGAGAGCATCAGAAAAGAGAAAGGAATGAAAACTATATGGAGACAAACATTAGCATCCGCAGCCTGCCCATGAGCCAGCGCGCATTTGACGCGCTGCCGATGGAGCAGCGCAGCACAATCGTCATGCGCGAGGATGTGCGCGAGTTCTTCGCACAGCTTCGCAGTATGAAGGGGCAGCAGCGCGGCGTATCCGGCGCGGAGCTCACGATCCCGGTCGTTTTCCTCGACCTGATCTCGGAAAATATGTATAGGTACTCGAAGCTTCTGAACCGCGTGCGCATCCGCAACGTCAACGGCCAGGCGCGGCAGACCATCGCGGGCACGGTGCCGGAAGCAGTGTGGACGGAGATGTGCGGCGCGATCAACGAGCTGACTTTCGTTTTCAATCAGGTCACGCTCGACGGCTTCAAGGTCGCTGGTTACGTGCCGGTGTGCAACTCGATCCTCGAGGACAACGACATCAACCTCGCGAGCTGGATTGTGGAGATGCTCTCCGAGAGCATCGGTCTCGCCATGGACAAGGCGATCCTTTACGGCAAGGGCGCGGCAAGCAAGATGCCGCTCGGCATCGTGACCCGCCTTGCGCAGGCCTCGAAGCCCGCCGACTATCCGGCAAATGCGCCGGAGTGGGTCGACCTGCATACCAGCAACATCCTCAAGGTGGACAGCACGGCAGAGCCGATCGCGTTCTGGTCCGCGCTGGCTGTCGCTGCCGGCAACACCTTTACGCGCTACAGCCGCGGCCGCCAGTTCTGGGCGATGAACAGCAAAACGTACGCCAAGCTGCGCTCGAAGCTGATCGCGTTCAACTATGAGGGCGGCCTTGTCGCGCAGTTCCCGGGTGTGATGCCGGTCGTAGATGGCGACATCGATGTGCTCGAATTCATCCCGGACGGCGACATCATCGGCGGCTACGGCGATCTGTACCTGCTCGCGCTGCGCGCCGGTATGACGATCGAATCCAGCCGTGAGGTGCAGTTTATTCAGGATAACACCGTCTTCAAGGGCAAGGAACGCGCGGACGGTATGCCGGTCATCCCGGGCGCATTCGTCGCGATCAACATCAACAACGTATCGGTCACGACCACGATGGATTTCGCCGCGGACACCGCGAACGACGCGCAGCTTACCGCGCTGGCGGTCGGCACAGAGACGCTGTCGCCCGTCTTTGCGACGGGCACGTACAGTTATACGCTCGCG
>ULZE01002521.1_pt1 | contig 19085 bp, 15 predicted proteins | sample 1962841 | NCBI WGS metagenome assembly ULZE01 (sample SAMEA4835882, study PRJEB28245) | human gut metagenome | biome: gut microbiome; material: fecal sample | place: Denmark | collected 2008 | reverse complement strand
TAGACTCAAACCGATTGTCAATGGACTCAAACTGATTGTCAATAGATTCAAAGTGCTTATCGTGTTCCTCTAACTTGTCCGAAATTTTGCCCAACATCTGCAAAATCAATTCTTCGTTGTTCATCCGCTCCACCTTCCTGTGCTGCTATTATACCCCATCAGAGCGGGGCTTACAATTGGGCATTATGCCGATTTACGATGGTACTTGTGTGCTGCCCTGTGTGCCGATCATTCACCCTTGTCCCGCATCCGGGCAAAAGTGGTTATAAAGTGTGTTGTTGCAAAAACAAAACCGCCCGGGAATGGCTTTCCCAAGCGGTTTCAGAGGCTGAGTTGGCGTGATAAAATGGATGCCCGCTTTTCTCCTCGGCCCGTAGGGCGGGGCTCCCGCGAAAGTTTGCGCAGCAAAGTTTTGTGGGGAAAAGGAGGAATGACGGAGCGGTATGAGAAAAGCCCAGCCAACTGGCTGGGCTTTTTGAATGGAGCATAGTCCATTCCGACGTGGTCATAGGGTGTATGACGGAAGTGAGAGCAACACCCCGAAACACATTGAAAATACTACATTTTTACGGCATGGACGCACGGGTTTCTCAATAAATTAAGGAGAAACTGCCATGACAAATTTTATAGAAGAGTTTTACTACGGCAATATCGACCCACAGGCTCACAGCTTCGAGCAAAATAAAAAAGTACAGCGAGATATGGAGATCCTCACCGATAACGAAGACTTCCTCACGGATAAGCTCTCCGGCGAGGAGAAGAAACGCTTCATACAGTATGTCGATGCCTGGGCAACCGTCAATGGTGAGTCCACTCTCGGCAGCTTCATCACCGGCTTCCGCCTCGGCGCCCAGTTCGCGTTTGATACCTTCGTCACATCGAAAGCACCCTACGCGGACTACCTGAAAGACGAACAATAAAACACGATCCGGCTCTGCCAAAACGGCAGGGCCGGATTTACTTAATTTGTTATTCTTTAACGCACATTTTCTTAAGGGTTTCTTGTTCTTGTGTGATCAGTTGCTTAACCGCAGTTATTTTTTCTTCTTCCGACATGCCTTGGAATGGTCTTACTCGCGCATTGCCAAGTTTTGCAGATTCAAATTCTTCCAGTTTCTTTATTTCTGCTCTTGTAGGAAAAGCAGCACATATTGCATTTGAAATCTCTCCCGGTGGAATTGTGTTTACTACAATCGCTTTCTGTGTTATATCGTCCGTTGCAAACATCCAGCATTGACCGTTGGACTCTTTATAGTATTGCTGACTCCATGTTACTATGTATGTAATATCCCAAGATTGGTTCAGTATGCCTTTGTATACTTCTTCATAACATGGTGACATGGATTTTTTTGGTAAAGACACATGTTCAGCATTTGTGAAGACCATAGCTGCATAAGCGACAATGCTATCTGCAATATCCAAATTGTCTGTGTACCAATTCATAAAAGATATAAATCTATCTATTGGCTTCGACGAACTGCTTTTGAGTATTTCGACTATTTTAATGATAGCCGCTTCACAGGTTAATAATAAAAGATCATCGTTAAGGACATATTCAGTTTTTTCTGTTTTTTCCCCTTTATATAGATACAACTCCGGTATTCTATCAATATATCCAAACGCAAGATTTTTCCACATCATTGCCGGGATACTATCTACAGCGTGAAGGAATTGTTGCCTTTGCGCTTCTCCGTTTGTGGAACAAAGCCCTGAGGTGTCATTTTCGAGTAATCCCAAACCACAAGTTACTCTTGCATTAATGAACTTACTCCATGTTATAAAAAATGCTACTTTTTGCATACGCTCCTGGTTCTTCAAGGAACCGGTTGCAGCAATTTCGCAAATGGGAGATACAATGTTTTTGTCGGCAATAATCAAAATATCATTTGAGTCAGATTGCAAGTCAAATATATCATGAATAGAAAAATGGCCGTCGCGTGCATACCGTGGATGGAAACATATTTGCATTTTATTGATTATATCCAGCATTATATCAAGCTCATCATCTTCAAATGCTAAATAACTCATGTTCTTTTCACTTTCTGTAATAATGGAGCGTAGTCAACCGGCGCTTTCATGCCTATTTCCTTATGGAAGTCAATATAGCGCCGAACACTGCGCTCTATACGGGACCAGTCCGCATAACCCATAAAACAATCCACGCGGTCAAGCATCAGCATATTGATGTACTCAGCATCCTCGTTATTTACACGTTCAACAGTATAGGTGAATTCGTCATCATCCCGGTATATGGGTTTGCCCATAATGACCATCGTCTTGGGAGCAACGTTTTTCTCAAACAGTCTATGTTCCTTGACTACAGTAGGCCAAACGCCATAGGGCTTTGTCAGCTTTTCTTTGCTGTCGTATAGTCTGAAAAACGGATTGACAGTAACAATCATCCTGTCCTTGGATAACGGGAACATGTAGAAGTTTTCATGAAATAGGGTTTGCGCTGACAAAAGATTTCGATAAACCTCTTTTTTTATATCGTTTCTTTCCCGATTCAAAAGTTCACAAAGAGTATCCTTTTTAGTGTGTTCAAATCCGTCTTTCAACTTGGACGGCTCGACCTCTGATGTCATGCCGATATCCGAAATAAGAAAATCCGTATCTGATCCGGAGCAATCCCAAATTGCAAAATATCCGGAATTGAAAATGTATGCCCACCTCAACACATCATAGGTGCAAAGAGTATGTTCGGATACCTTTAACAGATCTTCGGTTTCTACGATGACCCGTATGTTTCTGTGCCATCTGTCGGTAGCTGTTTCACCCGGGATATCCTTTTCTTTGAAATTCGGAAACATTGTTGCAAACATTCCGGAGAGAAGATGCTCAGCCCCGGTTATCTCTTCCATCGAAACAACACGCAGCGTTTCCAAAAGGAAAAACCTCTTCATAAGACGTATTTCTTTGCGTGTTAATACGATTTTGTCTCCACATTTACCGCTCATCAATTTGCTGTGAAAAAGTTTGGCAAACGGAGCCTCTAATTTATAACCGATATCCTGTTCGAGATCCGCAGGATAGATTTTGCGCTCGGAGAAAATGTGATCGGTCCTTTGCCCGGAAAGAAAGGACTCATCTTTTACGTTATAAACATTTATCCGTTCTCCGAACTGTCGAAGAATAAACTGCGGAATATAGTGATTGTTCTCGTAAGCCATAACAATCACTCCTCATACGGAACTCGGAAATAGTCCAGATACTTCTTGAACTTATCCTGCGCGGACAGGCAGGTATCACGCAAATAGCCGCGCTCGTTCTGCCATTCCTTCAAGCCACGGTAGTAGAACATCTTGATATCGTCCTCGATGATAAATGGCACGATATTGTTCCGCAGGCACTCTTTGAAAAGAAGCAGACGTCCGACTCTGCCGTTGCCGTCCTGGAACGGATGGATGCGCTCAAAGCGGAAATGGAAGTCCAGCAGATCCTCAAAGCCTTTGCTCTCGATGGCGTTGTATTCAGCAAGCAGCTTCTTCATCTCAGCACCGACATTCTCGGGCGCGGTTGTATCCATGCCACCGATCTCATTGGGCAGTTTCTTGTAATCTCCGACGGCAAACCAATCGAGCCGTGAATCAGATGTTCCGCTTTTCAGAACGGCGTGTAGTTGCTTGATGAATGCCTCACTCAGCACATGATTTGCGCTGTCGATAATCATATCAATGCACTTGAAGTGGTTAGCAGTCTCGACCACATCGTCCACCTTAACCGTCCCGTCGGACATACCGATAGTATTCGTCTCGAAGATATAGCGCGTCTGATCGTGTGTGAGGCGACTGCCCTCAATATGATTAGAGTTGTAGGTCAAGTCGATCTGGATTTTATGATAAATGCCACCGTGCAGCTTCGCCACCTTCTCGGCTTTCAGAACCTCTAAAAGCGTCTTCGGCGCATCGGTACGCTTGTTGATACGGTCAGGCTTCTCTGCGGTTTCGGGGATGTTCCACGTTTTGCCGGTTAGGAACGCGCCGTCGATCTTTCCTTCGGCACAATAACCACGCACGCTGCGTTCGGAAACGCCCCATTTTTTTGCCGCTTCTGAGACTGAAATATATTTCATAGCTCACCCTCGCTTTCTGTACGATAATAATATATCATATTATCGGCAAAATATCAAGATAATTTAATTAAGAGAAGTACGAATTTTGCCGATATCGGCAATTTTGATTATTTGAGTCGCCAAATGTAACGCTTTTATGCTTATCGAAAGTTTGAAATTCTTATCATATTCTTGATTTTTCGGCCGAATCGTGATATACTATATTAGTATTATTGTATCCAGCGCCAAATAGCTCGTAAAGGAGATTCAAAATGGCTGTTAGTTATAAAAAACTGTGGCACATCCTTGTTGACAGAAACATGAAGAAAAAGGATCTGGAAGAAGCTGCCGGCATCACTCATTATCAGATGTACAAGCTCGCCAACGATAAAGACATTACCACCGATGTGGTCGGCGCGATTTGCTCTGCCCTTGAGGTAGAACCAAACGATATCATGGATTTCATTCCAGATGGCAGATGAGTCCGTTTTATGGGACATTGAATTTGGTATCATTATAATGAACAAATGCAAAATGATAGCGTTGTATCAGAAAGCTGGTGAGAAAAGTGGTTTCATATTTCTGCAAGAATTGTAATATTAAAGTTGAAAAAAGTGAATGTTCAATATGCGGCAAGAGAGCAGAACTAAAAAGCGAATTGTTTTGGTGTGAGACTTGCAATATTCCTACATATACTGAAGAATGCCCGATTTGCCATGGACACGGTAAGTATTTCACATCTGACGCTCGTCCAGTTTTTCCGGAAGAGCGGCTACTGGTCGAGGTATTGCTTGGCAAGCCACTAGCTTTTATCAATGATTCGGTATGGAATGGTTCTGGAAATCGTTACTATGTTAACGGAAAGAAAGTTCCATTAACCATTTCGAAGATTGATGAGTTTGACCCAGAAGAAACAAGAAATACCATTAAAAAGTATGAGAGTCAAAACACATATTCTGCATTTGACTCTATGATTGAAAAATGGGTAGCAGCTAATTCTACTCATTTTGACTTCATTACAACTGAAGCGAAACAATATATTGCTGGTTTTTCAAAGAAGTACGTTAACGACGAAACAAATGCTGCTTTTGTTTCTTTCTCTGGGGGCAAGGATTCAACAGTTGTAAGCGATTTGGTTCGAAAGGCCTTGGGAAACCCGTCTATTATTCATATTTTCGGAAACACCACGTTGGAATTTCCTCAAACATATGAGTACATTGAGCGTTTCAAAAAAACGAATCGCAAGACCCCTCTTTTGAGAGCTGAAAACAAGGAGCAAGATTTCTTTAATCTGTGTGAGACCTTTGGACCGCCTAGCAGAGCGTTAAGATGGTGCTGCACAATTTTTAAAACAGGATTCATCGGCGATAAAATCAGGAAAACATTTCCTGATCGGAAGTCCATTTTAACTTTTTACGGTATACGAAGAAGCGAATCTGCGAGCCGCAACAATTATGAACGGTCATCTGAAGGAAAAAAGATCAGTAAGCAGCTTGTAGCCTCTCCAATCATAGATTGGTTAGACTATGATATTTGGCTATATTTATTAAAAACAAAGATAGATTTTAATTCGGCATATAGGCTGGGGTATACAAGAGTAGGATGCTGGTGTTGTCCTAACAACAGTAAGTGGTCTCAGTTTTTAGCAAGTATCTATATGCCGGAGATGCATCAAAAATTCCACGACATTCTTTACCGTTTCGCTGTAAAGATGGGCAAGGAAGATCCAGAAGATTACGTTAATAGTGGCGGTTGGAAAGCCCGTCAAGGCGGTGCCGGTATTGAGTTGAGTAAGAATGTTGTTATCGATTTTAAGCCGTGTGCAACAGATTCAAAAAGCTTTAACTATGTTCTATCAAAACCGATTACCAAGGATATGTACGAGTTTTTCAAACCGTTCGGCGTTTTGAATTTTGAGATGGGGAAATCTCGACTTGGAGAAGTTTATATATTAGATTTCTTTACGAAGCAACCAATCATGAAACTCCAAGGAAGAATCGGCTCGAATGAGTTAAGGATTTCCATTCTTGGTACACCCATCGCTGGAAGAACTAAGACTGTCGAAATTGAGCTTAAGTTTAAGTGCCAGATTACGAAATATCAACTTTGCGCCGGATGTCATGCTTGTGAGAACGCATGCAAGCATAATGCAATTAAACTCACAAAAACAGGCGAAGCCGATACGGAATACAAGTATTCCATAAATGAAGAACGGTGTGTACATTGCTTTGAATGTATCAACCATTATACGGGAGGTTGCTACATGAGACGTGTATTACTGCCAAGAGGAAAGGGCTATTCTGAACAATGAATACGTTTATTAAGAAAACAAAACTTAAAGGAAATGAATCCTTTAACATAAGAGAAGGATGGCTCCGCAAAGGGGTAAGGAATATTGAGTTATACCCCAATTTGTTCAGCCGAGATGATGTCATGGAACTTCTCGGCGTCGGTAGCAAAATGGTTAAATCTATCCGCTATTGGCTACAAGCGACTGGATTATGCGCTGAAATACCTCAAACAGGCGGGCGTGCAAGAGTTCAGGAACTTACAAATACATTTGGCATCATAATCAATACATTTGATCCTTATTTTGATGATGATTTCACATGGGCGCTAATGCACTACAACATTGTTAAAAACGAGGATTTGTGCATTGTGTGGAATATCTTCTTTAATTTCTTTAATGGAGAAGACTTTTCGCGTGAAGAAATGGTTAAAACATGCGAGTTTGAATTTAAAAAACGTATTGATGCAAACTTCAGTTATTCCGCTGATTCTTTTAAAGATGACTGTGCCAGCATTATCAGGATGTATGTCGAATCTGATTATTCTGACGAACCGGAAGAAAACCTTGGATCTCCTTTTTCAGGATTGGGGTTATTAAAACGGACTTCAAAAAACACATACAGGAAAGCAAGCCCGACCTTTGATGTTTTGGATAAGCTTGCAATTCTTTATGTGATTGTCAGTAATCTAAATGATGGTAAATCCTCTGTTGGTATAGACGAATTAGTTGAATCGCCAAACAATATCGGCCGAGTGTTTAATCTGAATAAGTCAATTATCAATGAATACCTAGATCAATTACGTATATCAGGTTTTATTACGATAAATCGTACTGCAGGGCTCGATATGGTTTATATTGACAAGAAAATCAGTCTGGAAGAAATAATGACTGAATACTATAACTCTCAAAAGAGGTAACCAAAATGAGATATGCTGACTTCTTGAAAATCAAAGATGATTTTCAAGCTTCAATCAATCTTGAATATGACTTAAACAAGATTGAAAAAATAAATAGTTATATTCCAACAGAACAGTCAGTGAAGGTTCTGGGGCATTTCTTGCGCACTTTTTATTATGATAATGAGCCTCAAAATAGAGCAACTGTCTTGGTTGGCCCATACGGACGCGGAAAATCTCATTTGCTGCTTGTGCTCAGTGCATTAACTTCTTTGGACTTGCTCTCTGATAATGAAGGTGCCAAAGCGACACAAAATGATTTGTGCAATCGAATCAGTTCAGTTAATAAAGAAATTGGAGCCCTTGCCCAAACAATAGTAGATATGAATATCCGCACCCTTCCGGTGTTGATAAACAGTAATTCTACTGATATAAACCAGGCGTTTTTAGTGGCGTTAAGAGATGCATTAGATCGTGCAAATCTCGTAAATCTTTTGCCGACTACATATTTTGATGCTGCTGTTGAAGTAATAGAAAAATGGGAGAAATCTTTTCCTGAAGCTTACAGAAAATATATTCAAGAATTACGTAAGGAAAAGAAAACTGCGGGTGAAGTTTATATTGGGCTAAAGCAGTTTGACCGTTCCAGTTATGAGTTGTTCTGCAAGTGCTATCCGTCTGTTTCGGCGGGCGCAGAATTCAACCCGATGACAAACATGGATGTAGTAAAACTGTACATGGCAGTTGTCGATGCTTTGACGGAACAAACGCAGTATTCCGGCATTAATATTATTTTTGACGAATTTAGCAAGTTCCTTGAGGCCAACTTGGATAAAAGTAAAATGCTTAATTTTAAAATCATCCAAGACATGGCGGAAGCTGCAACCAGAAGTGGAAAGAAGCAAATACACTTTACTTGTGTGACGCATAAAGATATTCTTGATTATTCTGCGAGTGATAGCTTTAAAACAGTTGAAGGCAGATTTAGCAATGTAAGGTTTGTTGCGTCATCAGAACAAAGCTATGAGCTTATCGGGAATGCCATTGAAAAGCAGCCGGAGTTTGATCGACTTTACAAAAACAACATGGATCTGTTTTGTAATGTTGCCGCTTGCTATTCTGTGACGGATGTTTTTAAGGAAATTACCCCTGAATCTTTTGAAGGAAAAATCGTTTTAGGATGTTTCCCGCTATTGCCAATGGCTGCTTATGCGTTACTGCATATAAGCGAAATTGTGGGGCAAAACGAACGCACCCTTTTTACATATTTATCGCAGAAAGACGAATTGGCTCTTGGCTCATTCCTTGATCAAGAAAGAGACACGGTTGGTTTTGTAACGGTTGACCTTATCTACAATTATTTTGAAGATCTATTTAAAAAGGAAATATTCAATTCCAGAATATATTCAGTTTGGGCAAAGACCAATTCTGCGCTTAGATTGATTAGTAATGAATCACAGAAAAAGATTATTAAGACCATTGCAGTAATAAATATCATTGCGAACGATGGTCTTAAGCCAATTCCTATGCATATAAAGGCCTGCTTAATGATGGACTCAAACGAGTTTGAGCAAGCCATTAAAGAATTGCAAAAAAATCAAATATTGTCTCAGCGTGAAACGCTTGAATATGTATTATTGACCGCAAGCGAAATTAATGTAAACAAGGCAATAGAAAACTATTCAAATACTAAAGTCACAAAGATTATTGTTAGTGAAGAACTGAATCGTTTGTGTGATTTGGGTTATATAATGCCCCGAGAATACAACGATAAGTTTAGTATGCTTCGATATTTTAAGAACATCTATATGGGAGCCGACGCCTTCTTGCATTGCAGAAATGCTAACCAATTATTGTTGGACTACCCGTATGATGGAATTATCATTCATATTATAGATTCTGATAATTCTCGCATACCAAAAGTTTTGCAAAAACTTGTTGAATTTAAGGATCATCCGGAAATCATTCTATGTGTCTCTGACGTTCCGTTCATTTATGATGATTTGCTTCGTAAGGCGGTTTCTATCGAGCATCTGAAGATTGAAAATTCTGGAGACAGCGAATATTTCTCAGAATTAGAGAGCTTTGAGGACGACGCAAAAAAACGCATTAAAGAGATTATTTCAACAATGTTTGCGCCAAACAGCAAGCACAGTTCTTTCCATAACTGCAACGGAGAGATTAGCGTCCTCAGAATGGCAATGCTGAGCAAAGAGATATCTCATATTTGTAATGAACGGTATAACAAGACTCCCATTATTAATAATGAAATGGTTAATAAAAATGTCTTGAACGCTCAAAATATCAAAGGCAGAGATATTGTTGTTGACTGGATACTCGAGCATTCAGATGATAATCAAATTCCTTGCATGGATGGTTATGGACCTGAAGTTAGTATTTTCAAGTCCGCATATAAGCAAACTGGCCTTGACATTGCACCTGAATCTCACGAGGAAGGGATAAACGCCGTACTCGCTCAAATAAAAGCATTTATTGCGGGGTGCGAAAAGCAGCGTGGATGTTTCTTCGAACTATATAAAGTGCTTACTTCAGCTCCTTTTGGAATGAGAAAGGGCATTATTCCTCTGATGATCGCGTATGCACTCAGACCTTATAAGGAAAATGTCGTACTCTACTACATGAAAAAAGAAGTTGAGCTGTCGTCGTCCATTCTTGGAAGTTTGAATGATGATCCGGCAAATTACTATCTCTTGATCGAGAACGGAACTAAGGAACGTGAATCATACCTTGAATCGCTTGACCGTTTGTTCAAGTACTCACAGAATCAGCCTGCGACGCTGAATAAGACATATTCTGTGGTAAAAAACATGCAAACTTGGATGCGGAGTTTGCCTGAATACACTAAAAAGTTTACCTCATATTACGAAAATGGTGAGACAAAAGAATTACCATCCAAAATCATTTCAATAAGAAGTGAATTGTTAAAATTTGAGGTTAATTCAAGGCAATTGCTTTTTGAAACATTTGTTGATGTTCTTAGCACAAATAAGAACTATGATGAGTGTGCAAACAAAATATCCACAATAAAGATTTTTTTAGATTCACATATTGCCAATTTCCGAAAAGAGCTTGCAGTCAAATTGACAGCGTTGTTTGTCCCCGGTTATCGTGGCAGCCTATCAAATGCTGTTATTTCTTGGTACAAACAGTTGCCGGACAGCACAAAGAAGCACATGTTTGATGCCAACACGAACGAGTTACTTTCATTGGCAAAAGATGTCACAACATTTGATGACGATCATCTTCTTGATAAAATTGCATTAAGGCTTGCATCGATATCAATAGAAGACTGGAATGATAACCTTGCGTCATCTTTCCTGAGAGATATTTCAGAGTCTATTGTCAAAATCAATGAGTATCACGAGGAACAAAATCAATCCAATGGCAAATGTAAAGTGTCGATTACCCTTTCCAACGTAAAGCACGAAAAAACATTTGAAATGGATTCAATTTCGCCTTTAGGCAAGTCGGCACTAAGCAATTTGGAAGGTGTATTTGAAGAGTACAACGATGCGCTTGAGCCGGACGAAAAGTTAGCTATTTTAGCAAAGCTGATTGAAAAAATAATTCATTAAGGAAGAATTACTATGATCTATTTGGATAATGCCGCAACTACTTTTCCAAAGCCCGAAAAAGTGTATGATGCAGTAGACTATGTACAAAGGAATATTGCGGTTAATGTTGGTCGAGGCAGCTACCGGGTTGCGAGTGAGGCTATGGCTATTGTTGATGAAACAAGAGAGCTAATGGCCCAGCTGGTTTCGGCCAAAAATCCAAATAGCATTGTATTTACCCCTTCTGCGACGATAGCTGCAAATGAGATTATATGGGGTCTACAATGGGATGAATACAAAACGGTATATGTTTCTCCTTTTGAACACAATGCTATCGCGCGCCCGTTGCAAAAAATCAAAGAGCTGTTTCATGTTGATATCAGGCTTCTGCCGTTTGATGAGAAAACGCTCGAACTGAAAAGTGATGAGATGGAGCATCTGTTTGCAGCGTATCCCCCAGATTATGTGTTCATCAATCATGTGAGCAATGTTACCGGAACAGTGCTAGACGTTGAAACAATAGCGGATTGTGCAAAAAAATACAACGCGATTGTGGTTGTAGATGGCTCGCAATCGGTTGGTTTAATCAAATACAATCTGCTAAAGTCAAAGATTAATTACCTCATATTCGCTGGCCATAAAAATTTATATGCGTCATGGGGACTCGGAGGATTTATTGCAAACACGGATAATCTGATTTCACCTTTCATTTCCGGCGGAACCGGCTCCGATTCTCTTAACCTTTCTATGAATACAACTACTCCTATTGGCTTTGAGGCAGGTAGCCCCAATATCATTGCTATCGCGAGCTTAAATGCATCGCTTAAATGGCTGAATGAAATCGGGGTTGATACAATATCCAATCAAAAGGATAAATTGGCAAAGAGAATTATCAATGCACTATCTGATATGGATGGGATCGTGTTGTATCCCCCGCAGACTACATCTAAATATACGGGTGTCATATCGTTTAACATTGACGGTTATACATCCGATGAGGTTGGATCAATTCTAAGCAGTGATTTCGATATTGCAGTTCGGACTGGATACCATTGTGCACCGTATATTCATGACTTAATTGGTTCAAAAGAATATATGGGAACGGTTCGTGTAAGTTTTGGTGCATTTAACACAGAGCATGATGCTGATGCGTTAATTGAAGCCGTAAGGAGTATATGCTGATGTCATTCAAGGATATCGAAGTCAAAACTGAATACAGATCCGGGAACAGTAATGTCATTGGCGATTTTTATATTCCCGTTCTTTCTCATGCCGTTAAGTATAAAAGGGCTGTGGGTTTCTTTTCCTCGACGGCATTAATTCAGATAGCTAAAGGAATATCTGAGCTCGTAGCAACCGGTGGTACAATGCAATTAATTGCATCTCCACGGTTGTCAGAAGAAGATATGCTTGCAATTAAAAAAGGATACGATAATAGGCATGAGGTTATTACACAGGCGCTTCTGCGCGATTTTTTAGAGCCGAAGTCGTATTTTGAAAGTGAACGTTTGAACATGCTCGCCACGCTCATTGCGGAAAACCGGCTTGATATAAAAATCGCATTTACCGATAATGGAAACCAACTGGGCATTTATCATGAGAAAATGGGTTTGATGTATGACGCAGACGATAATGTTATTGCTTTTTCCGGGTCAACAAATGAATCTGAAACTGCCTTTATCGAGAATTATGAAGTAATGGATGTGTTCTGCTCCTGGCAATCAGAATTTGAAAGAAAAAAGGTTGCGCAAAAAGAGTGGGCATTTCATTTGCTTTGGACCAATGCAGATTCAAAAGTTGAGATAATCGACTTTCCCCAAATTGTAATTGAAAAGTTGATGAAATATAAGCGTCCAACTGTGGATACCAAAGTTGATAGAGCTGAATGCTCAGTCCATGATATTACCAAGACAGAACTTCCGAAAAACGTATTTAGAGTTCCTAAAAGCGTATCTTTTGACGACCATCCATATCAGCTTGAGGCGATTAACAATTGGATAAATGCAAATGGGGTTGGCATTTTTGATATGGCAACGGGTGCTGGTAAAACGTTTACGGCTTTGGGTGCACTGTCGGCTTTATCAGAAAAGCTAAAAGATAATCTTGCAGTAATTATCCTGTGCCCATATCAACACTTAGTCGAACAATGGGTTGAAGATATAAGGAAATTTAATGTCAACCCGTTGATCTGCTATTCAAAATATGATTGGAAAAAGAAGTTTAAGTTCCAAGTAAATGATTTCAATTTGGGCGTAGTAAAAAACTTTTGTGCAATCATGGTGAATGCATCATTTGCTTCAGAATATGCACAAGGGGTCTTGAGTACAATCCAGGGCAATACATGTTTGGTGGTAGACGAGGCACATAACTTTGGGGCTAACCGATTAAGAAAATGTATGTTACCAAACATGAAGTATCGCTTGGCTCTTTCTGCAACACTCGAAAGACATCACGACGAGGAAGGTACCGCTGCATTATTCAATTATTTTGGGCAAAAGTGCATTACATTCACACTGGAAGATGCTATAAAGCAAGGTTTCTTGACGCCATATTATTATTATCCAGTGGTAGTTAATCTTGAGCCGGATGAACTTGCTGAATATGTTGAATACACCGAAAAAATAATTAATATTTTGCGAAAAAATCATAGTGATGATTTGCCAAAATCGGCAGAAATGTTAATGATAAAAAGAGCACGTATCATTGCCGGCGCAAGGAACAAAATAAAAGTTTTGCGTGAACTAATGCAAAACTACAAAAAAGATAATAACATTTTAGTGTATTGCGGTGCGACTAAAATTTTCATGGATTATGAAGACTCATACGATGAAGATGATCAACGTCAAATCGAAAAGGTCATTGATATTCTTGGAAATGAACTTGATATGCGTGTTTCAATGTTTACATCAAAAGAGGATGCTAACGAGCGAGAACGAATAAAAGATAGTTTTGCTGAAGGACAACTTTTACAAGCATTAGTTGCAATTAAATGCTTAGATGAAGGCGTTAACATCCCAGGAATTCGGACAGCATTTTTATTAGCCAGCAGTACAAACCCCAAGGAGTATATACAAAGAAGAGGCCGTGTACTAAGAAAAGCTGCTGGAAAAGATTTTGCAGTAATATATGACTTTATTACACTTCCGAGAGCTTTGACATCAAACAGGCCAATAGAAAATGTTGACTGTGAGTTGTCGCTGTATAAGAGAGAAAAAGAACGCCTTATGGATTTCGTACAGTTGTGTGAAAATCCGTCTGATTCATTAAAACTTATTGATGAAATAAATGAGTACTATCAACTCAATTATATTGGAGGCAGCGATTATGGAATTTGAGAAAAAAGATAATGCGGATATTGAGGTAAACGAAGAAAAATTGAGGAAACTGAAATATCGCATTTATAGCTTGGAACGAGAAAACTACAAGACCCAAAAATACAAATACAACGAAATGGTTGATAAAATCATTAAGATGATATCTCAGGAGGTCGACAATGTTAATTAAGCAAATTGTGCTGAAAAATTTTCGGCAGTATAAAGACAAACAAGTTGTTGAATTCTCGTGTGATAAAGAGAAAAACGTTACGGTTATATTGGGCGACAATACAAGCGGTAAAACGACACTAATCCAAGCGTTTAACTGGTGTCTTTATGGTGAAACATCATTTAAAACCCGGGAACTGATCAACTCAGAAACCCTTATTTCATTGTCTCCTTTCTCTACAGCTGAAGTGCTTGTTGAAGTTGAATTGTTCCATGAAGACAAACTCTATGTAATTCGCAGAGTACAGACTATTACCAAAAACGCAGATCAATCTCACACTTGTGCAAGAGCCGTGTTGAAAGTTGAGTATAAGGAGCCTTCAGGAGAAATGGAAGAAGTTCCTTCATTTGAAGCTCAAAACACAGTTAATAAAATTTTACCTGAGGCTTTGTCTGGATATTTCTTCTTTGACGGCGAACACATTTCTGATATAAACAATAAGGGGAATGTGGTATCAGCAGTTCGGGGACTCATGGGTTTGGAAACAATAAGTGAAACTGTTGACCATTTCAACCCTAAAAAGACTTCGTCTGTTATTAGCAAATTGCAGAAAGAACTTGACTTAGGGCAAGATGAACGTAACATTCACCTCCAATCTGATTTGGATAATGCCAAGCAAAATTTGCAGTCGACGGAGAGCCGTATAGAACAAGCGAAGGGAGAAATATCGTTTTTAGAAAACAGAAAGAAAGAACTTGAAGCCCAAATACTTGCAAATGCTGATACAAAAAGTAAACAGGAAGAAAAAACACGCATCGAAAACGACATTACATATCTTATGCGTAACCAAGATGCCGTTGAACAACAGTTAATTCGTGATTTTACTGATAATTCATATCAGTTTTTTGCAGCTCCTCTTTATGAGAAAGTGTACAAAGTAATTGCTGACGCCAAACAAGAAGGCGAAGGAATTCCTAAAATGCATTCGGATTCAATCGACTTCATTCTTAAAAGAGGAAAGTGCATCTGCGGTGCAGATTTGACTTTGAACCAGGGCGCAGTCTTGAATATTAAGCACGAACAAAGTCTTCTTCCTCCGCAACATATTGGAACAACAATTAGAGAGTTCAAGAATGATTGTAAGCATTATTCTCAGGATATTGAAGGATATGCTGGTAGGATAAAAGAAGATTATATTCGTATCCGTGAAAATGCCAATCAACTTGACGAAAAGAAAACTAGATTATCTGATCTTAGTAGATTGTTACAGGGCAATGTTGATGTGGGTCGTATTGAGAAAGAAAATGCTGAAAATGAAAAGCAATTACAGGACAAGAGGGCTTTACTTATTCAGCTTTCAACCAGATTGGGTGAACTCAAAAATCAGATTCAATCAATAGAGTCAGAAATTGCCGGTATTCAAGTTGCTACTGATAAAAACAAAAAAGTCAATACATATATTGCATACGCAAATAGAATATATGATTGGTTTAGAGAAGGTTATGATAGTGCTGAAAAAGAGGTAAAAATCGAACTGGATACCAGTATAAACTCTTTGTTTGAGCAAATGTATCATGGAAAAAGAATTGTTGAAATTGATAACAATTACCATATTACATTAAAAGTTGACAACGGAAAAGGTGCGTTTGTTAATGATACATCTCCTGGCTTGGATACAGTAAAGAACTTTGCATTTATCGCCGGTATAGTTGATCTGGCGCGTAAAAAGGCGCAAAACCGAGATGAAGAAGATGGCGTGGATTATACTAGTGAACCGTATCCCATTGTTATGGATGCACCGTTTTCAAATGCTGATGAAAAACATATCGCAAACATATCAAAAGTTTTGCCGAAAGTCGCTGAGCAGGTAATACTTGTGGTAATGAATAAGGACTGGGAATATGCCCAAAGCAATATGATTGATCGCCTCGGTATGGTCTATCAAATTGAAAAAGCATCAGAAATCAAGTCCACAATAAGGAGGAATAGCTGATGTTTACAGGTGATATTTATATTCGCGGTAAATACGCTTCTTATCTTAAATACCTTAGCAAGAAAACTGAAAAAAACGATAGAAAAGAAAAAGTTGCTGGCGTATTCGAAAGAATGATAGATGTTTACATGACAGCAGCAATTGTTGGTGTGAACTTTGGCCTAAGAAAAGATGATGAGAACACGGGAGCTGATACTGCAAAACTTTTCGCTGATGTTGTAAACCGGGAACAGGATAATCTAATGTCGATTTTCCGTATTGTGATGTTAGTTGATAACAGTTCTGGCCTTTCTGCGGATCAAAAGATAGACCGAGCATTTAAAACTCCGGAAGATCCGCAAAATATGAAACTGTTCAATCAGTATGTACGGGGTGGGATCGAGTGGTTGTATGAACACTTCACAGAAGGTGCTACCACAAAAGACGAGTATCTTGCAAAGGTTTATGAAATTGTCAACGATTTTGCGATAGAAAATAGTCTTTCATAGTGCATCATATTATAAAACTATGGGAAAGGGTAAATGTTATGACAATAGCTGATGCAATAAAAAAAGTGTTGGAAAAATATCCAGAGGGCCTTACCGATAAAGCAATATATGAGAAAATCATAGAAAATGGTTACTATGAATTCGGAGCACAAGAACCCATTAAAGTTGTCGCTGTTGAATTAAAACGGCATTGTGAGGGGCAAACTATCAGTAATGCATCAAGTAACAAATGCTTTGTTGTCGAATTGAATGAAAATAAGAAACTATATAAGCTTAAATATGTTAGGGGGCAAGTTATGGGCGAAACGAAAAAATACGCTTGCTCTACAGCTGTGATAAATGGCGTAGCAATATATACTTTCACTATGACTGTCCAGGATCTGGCCAACATTAGTTATGTAGCAGTTAGGGGTGTCGATGAAGAAGAAGGCGCTGTTCAGCGTGTTCTTAATAAGCAACGTATTAATGCGATAAAAAACTATGTCTTGGATGACAATATGTTTGTAAACACCTTCGTCTTAAACTGGACTTACAAGTCAAGTTTGCCAGTAGTTGAAAACGATAAAATTAATCTACCCATACTTTTTGAATCAGCGCAACTTATTGATGGACAGCATCGTCTTGAAGGCTTGAAATTGGCGTTGCAAGAAAAGCCGGATATAGCAAACAATTGCGTTATTGTGTCCATGGCAATAAACCTCGAAACCAAGGAAGCGGCTAAAATATTTTTGAATATAAATTCCGAGCAAAAGCCTGTTCCCAAAAGTTTGATTTATGATTTGTATGGTGTTACTGATGAAGATAGAAACTATTCTTATAACAGAGCTCAAGATATAGCTTCTACACTTAATGATGATCCGGACTCTGCATTTTATAATGTAATCAAAAAGCCGGGCACTCCAAGAGGAAAAGGGAAATTGGACCTTTCTACTGTCGTAAATGCGCTAAAGGAATATGTCGATCATGACGGTAAACTTGAAGAAAACAATATTAAAACGCTAAATGTTCAAGCGGCAGTCCTTAATAATTATTTCTCTGCATTAAAATACCATGCAGACAAAACCGGTAAGTGGAGTACAATAAGCCAGAATATTTTTTATAAAGCTGCAGGTTTTATTGGCGCTATTACTTTCTTTATGGAGTATGTGCTCCCCAAATGTGTGAGTGCGAAGAGTTTCAAGCAAGAGGTTATATCCCAAATGTTTGATTTTGCATCAGTTGACATGATAACACCAAAAGATATTGAGACAACTGATGGTCGGACTGCACGTAAACGCGTTATTGATAATTTAAAGAGTGCGTTCATATCTGACGCTCCGGGAGAAATGGACTATGACATTTAATACACCTAAGTGTCAAGAAATTTTTCGTAACCGTTTTACCGGAGCGAGCAAGATACCTTTTAAAGATTATAGGGACGGAAGAGAGATAGCGAATTTAACTCTAAACAATGATGATATTTCAGCATATCGTGTTTATATTAAGGAGGATTTAAAATCACTATATTATAAATCTCTTTTGTCCTATGCTGAAGGACTAATAGCAGTCAAGCAAAATAACTTATCATGGGCAACGGTAAAATTGTATTACTCGGTTTATTACGGCCTGCGTTGTTCACTTTTGTGCAAAAATGTTGTTGTTGCTAGGGCAAATAGAAACTTATATTTTTTTAAGTTAGATCATGGATATCAATATCAAAAGCCAAAAGATCAGACAGACCATGGCGGGACGATAGAAACATACGTATCTTTATTTTCAAAAACTGACTATTTCTGTAGTAACAATATTGAGGATAAAAACGCTTATTCTTGGATGAAAGATTGTAGAGAAATTGTCAACTATAAAGATGCAGAGTTCCATGATCCGGATAGCACTGATATGTGGAATGAAGTGATGGCTCAAATTCAGTCCGTTGGAATGAAAAAAGCAGTAAAAAAATATGTTGAAGAAAGAGATACATATTGTTTTAGTCCGTTAACAGCTGTGTTTGCCATACCAACAAATAGAATTCGCTCGTTGGCCAAAGAACTAAGGAATGAGGGTGTGCACCCTCTTAGTGATGAACGAAAAGAATGGATAAAAAGCATTATTAACGATAACATTGATGATGAATTCTATGAAGAAATACTTTTTTAAATCATAATGCTCAACGGTTATGAAATGTGGTCACATTAATAAGCAGGGTCTCAGGGGATTCCCTGACAAGTGGACTTTGGGGACAAAGTTCAGTGCTTGTCGAGACGCCGTCGCTGACATGCACTTGAATCTGTGCTCACAGATTCGTTGCTTGATAAGACAATGCCACGGGT
>ULZE01003983.1_pt1 | contig 20659 bp, 18 predicted proteins | sample 1962841 | NCBI WGS metagenome assembly ULZE01 (sample SAMEA4835882, study PRJEB28245) | human gut metagenome | biome: gut microbiome; material: fecal sample | place: Denmark | collected 2008 | reverse complement strand
CGGCTCTATGAGCGGGCTGGAAGCCGACACCATCGGCGGCTTCAACTCCATGATCGAGAAGCAGAGAAAGGCAGACGGCGAAGCGCTTGTCTCCACAGTCCTCTTCGACAACATGAGCGAGGTGATCCATGACCGCGTGAACATCCACGACATCAAGCCGATGACAGACAGGGACTATACCGTCCGGGGCTGCACGGCTCTTCTGGATGCCATCGGCGGTGCGATCCATCACATCGGCAATGTCCATAAGTACGCCCGACCGGAGGATGTCCCGGAGCATACGCTGTTTATTATCACCACGGACGGAATGGAGAATGCGAGCCGGTTTTACAACAGCCACCGGGTGAAGCAGATGATCGAGCGGCAGAAGGCAAAGTATGGCTGGGAGTTCCTGTTCCTCGGCGCAAACATTGACGCGGTGGAAACGGCGCGGCACTTTGGGATCGGAGCTGACCGAGCCGTCAATTACCACTCTGACAGCGCCGGGACGCAGCTCAACTATGAGGTGCTGAGTGAGGCAATTTCCGCCGTCCGTTGCAGCGCCCCGCTCGGCGCAGATTGGAAGCGCCGGATTGACGAAGACTACGAGAAACGCGGCAGAGGGAAAATGAAATAAGCTGCACAAGCATGAGGAAAGGCGCTTTCGAGCGCCTTTTTTCTCGGCCATACCGCTAATTTCCTCATAAAATGTCCGTTGTAAAGTGAAGGGGATTTTTACGGAGAGAAGCACCGGGAATACGATTGTGAGAGAATAGCAAGCACAGCCGGTGTTGCCACACACGGCGATTTTCGATTAAGGGAACCCTCCCCTTAATCTTCAAATTGCTTGTTGGGATGCCTCCCAAACCCTCTATTTTTACGAAAGGACGGACGGCCTATGGCAAACAGAACACGGCCTATTATCCTCCGGTTGGCCGTTACCGAAAGTGAAAAACGGCTCATTGAAAAAAAGATGGAGCAGCTTGGTACAAAGAACTTCGGTGCGTATGCGCGGAAGATGCTCATTGACGGCTATATCATCAAGGTGGACTACACCCAGCAGAAGAAACTCGCCGCCGCTGTCAGCCGTGCTGCGTCAAATATCAATCAGATATGTAGACGCATAAACTCAAAGGGCAACCTCTACGAGGATGATGTCGCAGAGCTGAAAGAGAGGCAGAAAGAAATATGGCAGTTACTAAAATCAAGCCAATCCGAGGAACTGTAAACAAGGCGCTTGCCTATATCCTCGACCCGGCGAAGACTGACGATCAGCTCTATGTTTCCTCTTTCGGATGTGCTGCAAGCGACGCAGCGGCAAAGGAATTTGAGTGGACGCGAAACCTTGCTGTCCAACAGGGAATGCAGATGCCGAAGGTGATTGCCCGACACCTGATTCAATCCTTCGACATCGGTGAGGTCACGCCGGAACAGGCGCATGAGATCGGCAAGCAGTTTGCCGACGAATGGCTGAAAGGTAAGTATGAGTATGTGATTGCTACCCACATCGACAAGGGACATTGCCATAATCACATCATCTTCAATGCCGTCAACTTTGTAGACTATCATGCCTACCGAAGCAATCGGCGAACCTACCGGGAAATGCGCCAACTCAGCGATGAAATCTGCAAGGAACATGGGCTTTCCGTAATCCCGCCCTCGCAGAGTAAGGGCATGGATTACAAGGAGTACACCGAAGCAAAGCGCGGCACAAGCTGGAAGCAAAAGCTCAAGCAGACCATCGACCGCTGCATCATCACAGCGAAGGACTGGGACGAGTTTTTGAAGCTCATGCAGGAGGCCGGATATGAAATCAAACCCGGCAAACACATCTCCTTCCGTGCAGAAGGCCAGGAGCGTTTTACCCGTGCGAAAACCATCGGCGACAACTACACCGAGGACCGGATCAAAGAACGCATTCATGGACGCGGGAACCGCAAGCGCCAGATGCAGACCTCTCGCCGGGGTATCTCCCTCATCAGCGATATTCAGGAGCGAATCCAACTCATCGGCAGCAAGGGTTACGAGCACAAAGCGAAGCTCACCATTCTCAAGGAGGCTGCGCGTACTCTCAACTATCTGACTGAGAACAACCTTCTGCAATATGCTGACCTTGAAAAGAAAGCCGAGGACATTCACAGCTCCTATGCCCGCACCGGGGACGAACTGAAAAATGTTGAAGCCAGACTGCGTGAGGTACAGCCGCTTATCAAAAATCTCTCGAACTATCAGCGGCTCAAACCGATTTATGATGCCTATATGAAGGCGGCTGACAAGCCAGCGTTTCGTTCCAGACACGAAGCAGAGCTTGTCATTTATGAAGCTGCAAAGAGCACTCTGCTCGCTATGCAGGGCGACGGGAAATTGCCGAGCTTGAAGTCACTGCAAGCAGAGCAACAACGGCTTATCGACGAGCAGCAACGACTTTATGACGAACGCGGCAAGCTGAAAAAAGATGCACGGATGATAGACACCATTAAGGCGAATGTGGATGGCTTCCTCAGTTCGACAAAGGAACACGAATACATTAAATTACAACAAAAAGAAATTTAAAAGTGCATATGGCAACTAGAAGTCGCCATATGCACTGAAACATTCTTTGAAAAGTGTACTTCTTATTGATCAGGCATTATTTCTTTTCAATTCGCATTTGCAAAAGCGTCCAATAAATCACCCAACGAATCTTTATAATATGGACATTTGGTTTTCTTAAATACCTTTTGATCCATTAGTTCGCAATAACAAAACTCTTCTGAATCATACTTTTCCTCCGCTTTGCGCATGTTCGCATGGGTACAAAAATTCTCGCACCCACCCTCGCATACCGGTGGATCTGAGGGAGGAGGCAGTTGTTCAGGTGAAGGAACTTTTCCGAAGAGTCCACGCTTTGTCCATGTGCCATTTTTCTCCTTAAATCCTTTCTGTAAATATGAGAGTGCTCCTTGATTTCCTGCATCCAGTGCTGCCGTGAGATAATGCAACGCCGCATCCAGATTTCGCTGTGTTCCCCATCCTTCGAAATAGCATACTCCCGTATTCAACATAGCTTCCGCATAACCCATATCAGCTGCTTTTTTAACCATTGAAAAAGCACGTTCAGTGTCCCTTGGCACGCCGTCACCATTCATGAGGATGGTTCCATAATTGTTTAGGGCATACATATCATCTTGAGCCACAGCTTTTTCAAACCACTTAACTGCTGCCTGATAATCAAGATCTACGATCTCACCTTTAAGATAATCACAAGCAACATTGTTTTGTGCCGTGGCCTGTCCGAGCTCTGCTGCCAACAAATACCATCTAAAAGCAGTACACCGATCAATATCAACACCCATCAAGCCCTGTGAATAGCAGTTTCCAACTACCCAGGCAGCAAAGGGATGATCTCCAACTTCAGCTGCTTTCAAATACCACTCGAATGCAGACTCAAGGTCAGGAGCACCATCCGGAATTCCTTTCTCCGTGTAGAATCCCAATGCAACCATAGCTTTACTGCTGCCATGTGAAGCTGCCAAGGTGAACCATTTCTTGGCTTCGGCTTTATCTTCCTGAACTCCCTGTCCTTCATCATAAGCAAGTCCCGTATTCAACTCGCCCGCAAAATTCCCCGCATAAGCGGCATCCAAGAATAATTCAAAAGCTTTCTTATAATCCTGTGGAACCCCGGTCCCGTTTTTGTAGCACATGCCAAGTGCATTTAAACAATACATATTTCCAGCCTTTGCACCAGCTTGGAAGTACTCTGCTGCTTTTCTATCATCCTTGGGAACACCTATACCGGCTTGGTAAAACGCACCTATATTTAAGAACGCAATCTCAACACCATTCTCTGCGGCTAACTTGTAATACTTGATAGCATTTTCATAGTTCTGTTCTACACCGCATCCAAGTTCATACATTGTTCCCAGCAGGTTATACGCATTTTCATCGCCCATTTCTGCGGCTCTTTGAGCATAGTAAAAGGCTTTACCTTCATCCTTTACATTCTCATCTTCAGAATCTTTATAGACCATTGCTAGGACAACATATGCATCGGAATTATCAAGTTCTTTAGCGGCTTTAGAAATCCAATAGAGTGCTTCCTGATCATTTTTTTCGCAATCTTGTCCAAAATAATACATCTGGCCAAGAGCGTACTCTGCAGGCGGATATTCTTTATCAGCAGCTTTTTTATAATATTCAAAGGCAAGTTTTCCATCATGATTCACAGACTGTCCTTCATCATACAATTTACCCAGTATGAACTCTGCAACAGAATAGCCCGCATCAGCTGCTTGAGTGAAATATGCGACAGCCGTGTCTATGTCTTTTTCAGTGTTGGTGCCAGAATAATATCTTTCACCAAGTTCTGTGCAAGCAATGGGATCGCCATCAAGAGTCAAACTCAACAAATCATCCATTGATTTGGACGAGTATTCATCTTCTAATTCTTGATCATAAGATACAGCAACATCCTCCATGTTGAATCCGGATGTCTCTTTTGATTCTAATAAAGGATACAGTGCTGTTGAATCAACTCCTAACGGCATAGTAAAGATAAACAATGATGCTGAGCACCATTCTTCGCTTAGACCACCATTTTCAAGCAAAGCATAGCACTCTTGTAAGGCTGATTTTTTTTCCTTTGATTCAGTAACAATCTTAGCAACGACAGTCGGCACACCTAGTGTTATGACCGTTTTGAGAACACCCTTTTCTGTAGCGGTGTTTGGGAGAAGGTCATTTATCAAACCATAAAGTCTCTTATCCTCGAAATAAATGCCCACGCCAAATCGATCTAAAATAATTTTAATCGCTTCAATTGCCTGTTGATGTGGAACAACACCCATCAATGCTTCACCGCAGAAAGGGCAAGTAGAAATTGTATTTGAAACGCCTGTTGACCACTCAGCACCACATTTTGCACACTTCATATCTCATCACCTCGATATTCAAAAAATAAACTTTTTAAGTTCTGCAGCGGCGTCTTCGTCACCTTTTTTTTCAGCTTCTCTAAGAAGTGCTTTTGCTTTGGACCGATTCTTCTTTACTCCGATTCCATTTTTATAACATAATCCAAGAAGACGAGTAGCTTCAACGGAGCCTTTCTCATATGCCTTCTCCAAAACAGAAAAGCCTTTGTCATATAGTTTTCGTTCATTAATATAGTAAAGAGCGAGCCTACATGGTGCAGACAACGAACCCTTATCAATTGCCTTCATATACCATTGCTCAGCTTCTGTTTTATTCTCCTGAACTTTATATCCATTAAAGTAAATATATCCTAAAAGATATGCCAAATTGGATGATTCGCTATTTTTTTCTGAGCTTATGATTTCCTGTATCAACTCGTCTGAAGACAATTTAAAAAAATCATTAGAGTACCCATTGATAAAATACAGCCATCCAAGATCGTATAAAGCACTTTGCTGACCAGATAGATACGCTTTGCAATAATGATCAAATGCTTTTTGCCGTGTGTCCTTATAATCAGAGATGTTATAAAACAAGTTAGCTAGCGATTCATGTTCTCTTCCGAAGGCGACACCTGATTTTTCTCTTTCGCTCATCATTTGTTCTGCTTGCTCTGCGTAATAAAGAAATTTATATGCATCCTTATATCCGTCTACTGATGAATAGACCTCCGCTAAGAGAATGGCCGCATTGACATCACCATTTGCACAGGATTTCATCAACCATTCAATAGCATCTGGATAGCTTTTGGGGAGAGCGTCTTCATTTCCCAGTCGAATATAAGCTTCTCCCAATATTCTCTGAGCTTCAGCATCATTTTGATCAGCTGCTTTTCGCATCCAGAATACGAATTTTCTATCGTCATTAACGAAATCAAATGACCCACCAATGTAACACCTTGATAGAAGTTTCTGTGCAAGTACGTCTCCTTGTTCAGCCGATTTTTCAAGATATTGCCGACCAAGTTCATAATTCTTATATCCGTCATCCAACAGATAAAAGTAATGCAGCATATATTGTGCACGAGCATCTCCTTTGTCAGCAGAATATTTAAAGTATTTAAACGCCTTGCCTCTATCTACAGATACTCCATCCCCATAAAAATATATGAATCCCAACTGTTTGGATGCAGCTTTATTACCCTGTTTTTCGGATAGCTCGTACCATTTTCTAGCCTCTAAATAATCAACAGGGACGCCTTTCCCATAGTAATATATGTCACCCATATAATCTTGCGAACTAGCATGTCCACGTTCTGCGGCTTTTTTAAAGTGATCTAAAGCTTTTTTATAATCCTGCTCTTTCAACCTGCCAAAATAAAAAATCTTACCCAACTCAAAATGTGCATTATTATTTGTCGTATTAGAATAACTATCTAATATAGCAATGCCTGCTTCTTCATCTTTTTCTCGTCCCCAACCGTTAATCAATATTTTTGCGACCTGTACACCTGCTCCTACGTGTCCCGCCAGCATTGCTTTTTCTAGCCAATAGAATGCCTTTACATCATCTATCGCTGAAAAACTACCATACAACAAATCATACCCTAACACATATTGAGCTTCCGTACATCCTGATGCACACATTGCCTCTAAAGATTCAACACAAGAGTTATAGATTTCTTTTGCCTTTTCGATATCTTTGGGTACCCCTTTGCCTACTCTATATGCTTCAGCAAGCCACTCTGCGCCTAGCGGGCAGCATCTGTGCATTCCGTCTACAAAAAGGGGAATAGCCTTATCATAATTACGGTCACACCCTTTCCCGGAATAGTATATTTCGCCGAGGTGAACACCAGCTAAAACATTCCCATTACCGTATGCCTTACTAAACAGGAGCCTCGCGTCATCAAACCTTTCTTCGTCAGCAGCTTTCTTTCCCATGAGAAAGTCTCTATCTTGTGACTCCTTCATATACCTTGCAGAATCGAACTTTACTTTATCCTCCGTACTCTCTTGGGGAATCTCAACTTCGATTTTCCACCCGAAGACTTCTACTATAAGACTGATATAAGACGCAGCGATTGCAGGTCTAATAAACTCAGCCTGTGTTAGTTGATCCAAGGATTTTAAAATAATTCGTTTTTGTCCAGACTCGCTCTCGTATGTATTTTCTACAAAGTCTTCAAGAATACCCAGACGAGACAGTCTCTCTAACATAATTCGATCATTCTTTAGCTTAGGTGCCAGATCGCTTAATAGTGCTGGCACGCGACCGGGCTTAGTAAATACATCAAGACCAAATCTTTCTTTTATATAAACAAGCGTACTTTTCAAGTCGTTTGAGTCATATGCAGCCATATTATTCGCCTCCAGTTAAATGTCCCCGCCTGATAAATTAAACTTTTCTGTAGCAGCGACAATATTGTTCATGTCATTTCCGCACCACGGACACTCCAGTCGTGACTCTCCATTCCAGCAGGAAATTTTGTGGCATTTATTACACAACACAAAATTCTTCGTTCCGCAAAACGGGCATCCAGGATAATCGTCCGTATGATAAAGATTACCCTGAACCGTAGTAAGGTCATAGCCTTCGCCTCTAGCCCTATGTTCATCAATTGGAAACGTCCATGTGCGCCACCAATCGCCATCACTCATTTTCTGAGTCCTTATGCCGTATATTTGTTTCGTTTTGCCGCATTTGGCAAGTAACACCGCAGCTTCCATTTCATATCTCCCTATTTTTCTGAAGAGTCCACTTCACCCTTTGTGTTAGAGGCATATTCGCTATACATTCATCCAATTTCGTTTTGGCCCTAACATGACCTTGCAAATTGGCTTTTTGATACCAATAAGCGGCCTGAAATACGTCTCTTTGACCGCACTCGCCATTTTGAAAATAGAGTCCCATCCTGTATTGTGCCTCAGCGTACCCGCTATCTGCAGCGAGTTTAAGATGTTCCATCGATTTTTTTACATCCTTTTTATAGCCTGTACCTAACTTATAGCAATCAGCAATTGCTAGAACAGCTTGCATAAGTCCCTGACCCGCAGACTTCTCATAATATTTAACCGCAAGATGTTCATTCTTCGGTACGTGTAGCCCCTCCTGATAAAAAAAACCAACATAATACTGACCGATACTGTCATTTGCCTCTGCTGACTTTAAGTACCATTTCCATGCTTTTTTATAGTTTCTTTTCAGATAGTAAATCTCTGCAATCGAATTGTAAGCAGGAACATAACCATAGTTTGCCGCCTTACGATACTGTTCTAAAGCATCATCTAAACGATTGTCAGAACGACATCTTTCTGCGGTTTCAAGTAAAGATCGACACGCATCGGAATCATAAGAATTTTGCGGTTTTTGATAAAAAGGATGTACCTGTGTTTTCTCTTCATAGTCTTGAGTCTGCTCATCGGTCTCTTTCCACCGGTTAGCACTACAAACGGGACATTCTTTACTATCTCCATGTTCCAAATCATATCCGTCTATAATAAATCCACAGATTGAACACTTATAGTGCTTTAAAATATCATAGCTAATTTCGTTAACGGACTCATATTTGTTTACTGTTTTACTTCTTATACTGTTTCCTATAGTTCCTTGATTATCGAGGGTGTCTTGTTTCTCGCTAGTAGTAATTGTATAATCACTAATCTCAACATTACAAATTCTGGTTGTACCTATACCTTTTGAGTATAAAATTGCGCCATAAAGCCCAGTACAAAGCATATCAGCCCAATTGTCAGAAAGACCTTCTTCTTCGACAAAAAGGTGATGAAGTTTATTGATTGTGTTCTCTACAGCGTCCACATCTTCATCAAATGCATTTTTGATATGTGTTATGTAATCCTCAGTAACCGTCTTTGAGAAAATTCGAATTTCCTTTTTTAGTCCGGGTGCTGTATCCATCATGAAACCAGATAGCTGCCTTGGATTTGACAGAACAGTTTTTCCCATCTTTGCGATGGCACCGTAGATAGCCTTATCAAGAGTATCGTAGTCCGTGAATTCCACTTCACCTTGAATTGAAACGCCACAGTAAGGACATACTGTTAATTTTTCCAAGTCTTCATTCTCTACCATCCATTTTCCTGCACAGGAATCACATTTTATTCTTTTCATAGCAACTTCACCTCTTGATTACATTTCCTGTCCTTTCGTTGTTTTATGTCCTTTTCCAGTATTGCTAGAATTGGATTTAGCAGGCGAGTGTTGCTTTTTATACTCACTAGATCTTTTTTGAAAATCTGAGCTGGCAGGAACAGGATATTTCGAGTCACGATTGATAACGGCACCAGTATTATAACCACCATCTGTAATAACTTGCTCTGCACCTCCAGAGCGTGGTGCTTGTGCCGGATCCATTTTTGAAAATTTGCTTTGCGGGGCAATTTTCCCATATACAATATTTTGATCTCTGGACAGCTCAACCGTTGTCTCGTATTCAGCTGAATTTGAGTGGGGAAGGGCACCCTTATCTATTCGTTCACTCGGCGTATCTCCGAGAGATTTCTCGGAAACAAAAACACCTGAACTGCGTTCTGTCCCATGAGTTGTTACAAACTTCTCTCCAGCTTTAGCATGCCGAACCTCCATTGAACTTCCTTGTTGGTTCGATGCTTTAAGGCTAGCAGCATCGTCTTTTGAGAGACCTCTTTCCGCCATAAGCTTATCAAAGTTCTTCGAACTGAGTTTTGTTCTTTTCTCCGTCAAACCACTCTGCATATATCTACTAGATTTTGACGCCTCGTGGCTTGTTTGCACATTTTTTTCTATAGTCTTTTTACGAGACATATGCAGAACCCTCCTAATACAGTCCCTTACTCACCATTAGCAAGTGACTAACTTCTATACATTTCAAAATAAAACCTAAACGGTGGTGCAAAAGGAAGACCTACGATAGCTTCACCAACCTTTAGATTATTCAAATCCCAATCTTCCACAGTTGATCCTATGCGTTTTTCTTCAACCATTGTGTTATTGAGCATTCGATACTGCTCAAGTACCATATTTTTCCCATGTAAACTGGAAATGTATTCTCTTGTTGTGACATCATTTGCCCTAAAAGCAATAATGGATGAAAAGCCTGCGGCAAGGTTTTTGCCTCTGCTCTGGCCATATATTTCATAAAGCTGTTCGATGCTCTGAAGCCCTGCAAAGACTTTTACTCCGAGACTGCGTCCAAAGTTTACACCGTCATCTATGTGCTGTAGGTTTGGTAGCAGCTTAAACTCATCGCATATAAAGTATACATTTCCCTGCGTTTTTGTTCTTCCGAGAGCTTCCTTCAGGGCCAAATCAAACAGCATTTTATACACTGGAGTGAGTACACTTCCAATGGAGAGATCATATTCAATAAATAAAGTACGGCCACCCTTTTGGCGCACAAAATTTCTCATCGAAAACTTGCCCTTTTCACAGAAAACACCCATGAATACATCTCGGACAACAGAAAACATCTCTGCAAGCACACCTTGTGATTGCGCACTGTCGCCTTCAATGTAACTCATTACGGAGCGCATATCTCCAAATCCATCAAGATAGTCACAAATATCCGGCCCTGAACATGAGTCCAGGAACTCCTTAATTCTGTTGTTATAGAAGTTTTCCACCACAAATTGTTTTTCCCCTTCGCCTAAACGAATAGTAGTCACAAGTATAGCTGCCAGCAAATCTCTCGCAGCATTAGGGAAGAATGGATTACTCGAATTATTTTTAGTCCTTTCCTCAAACAGAGCCTTGCAGATTTCTGTTGCGTTCATCATAACCTGTCGATCATCCCATCCATCTGCAAGGATCTCTTTGAAGATATTCCAACGTTCTGACTGCTGAATATACTGCGGAGAGTTACCAATTACACAGTCCTTCTTACTATAAAACTTTGAGTAAAAATCTCCCTTACTGTCAAAGATAATCATTACGTCATCAGCAGTCATTTTTTTCTTTAGCTGTTCAATGATGTGGTAAAACAAAGTACTCTTGCCGCATCCGGTTCCACCAACAAGCATCATATGCTTGCTGATTACATCTTCACCCAAACCGAAAGATGCGGGTTTCCCATTGAACTCGCCTTTCAGTAGGAGAGAAGGTGTACCAGTAGTAACAGGTAGGCCGTTCTTAGAAACAGCTGTTCCTTGAATTACATTTTTACCTACTGCCATATCGAATCCCTCCTATAACATTAAATATGGGTGTTGGTGTTTCCACTCAACACCCATCTCCATCTTTTTACATTCTGGACATCACACCCAGGAATTTGAGAATTAAGTAAATAAGGTAGAATGCAGCGATAACATATCCAACAACAACGCTCAACGCAATCTTTACGATCATATTAAGCGGCGCTCTTCTATCGAGCCACTCTGAACGACCCGACAACACCTTATAGCCTGAATAGATAGCCCACGCTGTATATGCAAGAATCAATACCGTCTCCATAAAAATCCTCCTCTAATTGTCTGTTTACCTCTCATTACCGCGACCGCCACCAAGAGCCTTCCCTCTTGCCGGTGCACTGGCTTTGTTACTGCTACTACTGGAATTGCTGCTGCTTTTGTTGTTAGAAGAGAACTGGCTCTGCTTCGCACTTTTGGTCTGGCTTGGATTCACCTTGATGCGCTGCATAAAAGCCGCTCTTTTGTCATTTGCACTGTTAGCCATAACTGGGTTCTCCTTTCACGCTATTTTTTAATTCCTTGTCCAATACTATTGAACTTTGCTTTTCCAACTGGCTTTTCAAGAGAGTCCGTATTTTTCCGATATACAGCACTCTGCATGAAAATCAAGGTGGAAAGCGTCTGATGCAGACGTTCCATCTCACGCCTGTATCTGGCTCGTTGCCCATCAATATACTCGTTCCAGTCCGCACTCTGACTTTCTGATTTCTCCTGGCGAGTTTCTTTCGGCGAGGGGATGATTCTAGGCAAAACCTCTACCAACGCATAGACATCATCTTTACTCATCCATCCATTTAGAAGCGCACGGTCTATAATCTCATCCATCTTCAAAGCGTCCTCTTCTCTATAACTATAGAAGAGTTGTGTTCTAAATGTGCTTAACTGAGCCTTATTTGTTTCACTAAGTTGATATGTCATCCTATCTACGTTCCTTCAAGGTAGCAATTTGATCCGCAATTTTACTACGTTCAACATCAATGATCCGGTACTTAACATCATATTCTTCGAATGCACTTTGAGCTTCGTCCCTCTTCGCTTCCAATTCGAGGATATTCTTCTTTCCGCAATCAATTTCCGCTTCCATCTGCTTAATTTTTCCATCAAGTTCCATCAATTGCTCCAGCATTTTGCTATAAGCCGCTTCTTTTTGAGAATAACCTGTAGAAATCTCTTCAATAAAACGTTGCATTGCGGATGCAAACCTCGCTGCGTATCTACCCTCGAATTGTCCAGTTGCGGATTCAGCATCCTGACGATATTCTTCCAGTTCCTCTCTGGCGACTTCAACCCTACGAGCAAACTCGGTATGTTGATTCCTTAACTGCGCTAGAGTTTCTTCGAGAGCAGTTTGATTTATTACGGCGTTTTCAAGAACATGTTGTGCTTCATCAAATCTTTTTTTCAGAATACCGTGTTTTCTCGTTTTTCCACGAAGTTCATCTTCTTTCCAGAAAAGATCTTCTTCCAAGGAATATAGCTTGATGTCATAAGCATATTCTTTTATGAACGAAGCCAGTTTGCTTAAGTCTACGATTCCTGAAACTGAAACATCATCTCCGCTGCCGCTCCTACTAAAAATTCCATCAGCACTGAATTTGGCAAGAAATTCCGGAAGCCATTTCTTAAAATCCTCCTGTCCCACTTGAGCAATTTGACATGTCAAATACTTGTAAAAAGTATGAACACCACCCATCAGAGTATGGGAGCCCCCAAGCCCCTCGTACGTGTCCCTGTAGGCATCCTCTATGCCATCACACCCTACATAGCAAGCAATAACAGGCTTTTCAGCGAGATTGATTACACAACTTCTAAATCTTTCAGCCGCATCTTCATCACATAGACTCGTTGTTGCTGTATCCTCACATCGTGGATCCCAAGGAATCGGTTGATCCACAGTTCCATTTTCATAAAACACATCACAACGTCCATCTCCTTGATGGAGAAGAATTAAGCATTGTGGAATTTTAAGTGCTGCTATTAGAGTTGTGCCATAAATGTGTGCAGGATTCTTCCCGTTTTGGTACTCTTCAGCACTTTCTCCCATTTCCTCAAGGGTTGGGGGATTGTTATTGTAATTCTCCAAAACACGATCATGCCATTCCGCAAGTATGGTATCAGTCAAACGCCTTAGCGTCATATGTCGATAGCGAGGATTAGAAAAGACATCCTTATAGAATCTCTCCTCAAGTTCTTCTGATGCCAAGGTTGCTTCAGCAAATTGTTGGAGGCATTCCAAGGTGACCTCTGTGGCGACCTTAGAGCCATAATCGCTTCTGAAACATGACTTTGAGCCGTGTCCATCAGCAACGATCGCTATATGGTACCTACCATTTTCTGCTGAGAATGATGAAGACGAGTCTTCGCAAGGAAACTCGTTCATAACATGAAGGTGTCCTCTAACTGTTTCGTGAAAAGTAAACACCTGGTCCATGTTAATTCACTCCCTTCTTTAATTACCAGTCACCATCATCCCATCCATCATCAGTATCTGCCGGCGGATCAGGCTCCTTATCATATTCATCATCATCAAGATGTACTGTGGATTCGGCAGGAACACCAAGCTCGTCTTTTGCCTGTTTCATGATGTCCTCGCCAGTGCTTGCGGTCTCTGTTGTTGTAGACTGAGATACTAACATTGAAGCCGTTACAGATACGAACTTCATCAGTCTCTTGAAGAGGTCAAGATCTGTTGTCTTAATAACTGCTTCGCTATTTCCAACGATAGAAGAAAGCATCTTTACATCCGGATCGTCACCAAGCGCAAATCCAATCTTTGTTCCTCTTGCGAACCAACGGTTTTTCCTGATTTCCTCGAGTGCTTTGGCATAATCGTCAGTTGCATAGCCGTCTGTCATAAAAATGATAACAGGCATCAAAGCACCGGTCATCGAGTTCAGAAACGCGTGCCGAGAAAGTTTACTGTTGAGTTCTTTCAATGCGGCACCAATATCTGTCAAACCGCCCGCTTCAAGGTATTCATACTCGAAGTCCTCTTCAAGGTCTTCAGGGCCATTGGATGTAATCCATTTGCAGCCGGAGTTAAATTCCATAACTGCGACCTTAAGCTTGGCATCACCGTTGTTCTTTGCTAAGGTTTTCAGCGCCTCCGTACACTCTTCCATTGCATGGTTGAGGGCACTAATTTTTGCACCCTCCATACTTCCAGAGGTGTCAAGAACATAAAACACATGAAGTTCCTTGCGGGGGCTTTCGGTTAAACTATTTGTGCTAGGCATATTATTTTCTCCTTTTCTTAATTTTCTTTAATGGTAATGGATTCATCTCCAATATTGAAGACAATACCGTCCTTCAGCGGAATAACTTCATCCGGCGCGACTTTACGTGCAGCACCTTTAGTAGTTACGGCATCCCAACGTTTACCGCTCTTATTCCTGATACCTAGTGCTCCAGAGTCTTTTTTCTCAACAACATGGGCTACAGGCGTCAATGCATCTTTTTCATCGCAAACTCCCAATTGACATCGATAAATTCTGCTGTCCTTAATTGCAGGAATACTATATCCACTCAAAACAAGTTTGAAGGGAATGTTTGCCTTGCGACCACATTCTTCACATTTACAAGGTTCACCTTGCTGAGTAAAAATCTCATTTCCACACTGGCAAGCAACAATTTCGCTTCTGAATCGGGTCAAGACATTCAACCAGTCAACTTCTCTTGGCCTTGCAGAAGGCTTCTGAAAAGCTTTCTGGCTGAATGCCGTAAGAAATATCTTCTGCATGTAATCAGGGAGACACGGCCAAACAATAATCGAATTCTTATGAACAACAGGATGCGGACCGTTGCTCTTATCATCCGGATCCATAATGAATAGTGGTTCGCTCCCGTAGAGCTTTTCCTGCAGTGCAGGGGTTAAACCGGATACAAGGTATCTTTTCCCCTCAAGTGGATGGTTCAAGCAGAACAGTATGTACAGAATGACTGACATAGAGAATCTGTCGCTCAAACTATTTGGTTTGCTCTTATGAAGGACAATTTCCGGAGCCATATACCTTGGCTTTCCAATAATTCCCGTTTCTGTTCCATCAGGTGCAACATTGTCATTATCGCAGATAAGAACCTTCCCATTCTGCGGATTGATGAAGAAGTTTCCGTCATTCAAGTCCTGATAACTGTAGCCAGCATTATGGAGTATTCTGAATGCAGATACAATTTTCATAGCTGCGTCAATTATCGCTCGATATGATTTGAACCTTACATGGCAAAGCATAAACTCTGTTACTTCGTAATAGCCTTCCGGTCTCAAATCCATAATATAACCAAAGGTTCCATCAACCCACTCAGTTATATCCAAAGGCCAAAGGAATTCTGGGCTTGGAATCCCGCGCATAACATTCTGCTTAATGTTTTCATAAAAAGCATTGGGATTTGCACCAAGGCTTCCTTTTTTGTACCATTTCAAGGCTTTTTTTTGCCCATTATAGTCGGCAATATAGACCCCACCCTGCCCGCCTTCGGCAAGGTATTTTTCGACTCTTACGGTTCCGCCAAAAAGGGTTTTTACTCTGAATCCGTTTTCAAGTACTTCGCTCATAACCTGTTCTCCTTTATAAATTGTTAATATACTCATGCTCATTTACGAGCTGTTAACCGGTAAGAAAAAGATGCGCCAATTGACCCAACGCTGCTGACAGAATAAATGCCTCGCCGTTTCCCATCCTCGAAATGACTTCAGGCTTCACAATGTATTCCCGATTTTTACTCACATTTACCGTTCTGTTGTAATTCGGACTTGAAAGCAACGAGAATGGTGTTCTGCGACTTCCACCGCGTGATGTTGAGTATGACTCTTCAAACTTATCGTATTGTCCGAACACTTCCGCCCATTTTGTCGCACTATGTCCAGAAGAATGATTCATAACGATTAGCGTTTGCGTGTTTCCCACAACGGCCGAGAAAACCTTTTCATCGCCTCCAACCATTGCATAAAAGTCATCTGTTGCGATCGTCTTGCAGACCTTATCAGACGGAGCCTTGATATATGCCGCGTAAGATTCATTCGAATCAATAGGTATAGAATCTATAATAATCTGATATTGAAGTCCTCGTGTGAGTGCCAGCCTCAACTGATAAATAATGGTGTTTAGCAGTAACTTGTTGGTAACAGATGACAGATCAAAACAAAGTATTGCGTTGTTTTTTAAAGCTGTCACTATATTGAGCGGATGTTGCCCCCGCTTTGAAATATACATCAGCGGCTCAATTTCCATTCGAAGGCTTGCCAAGAATGAATCTAACTTGTAATTTTCACTTTGCCCCATCATTAGCTTGGATTTAATCTCCTGAGCCTCGTGGTCACTTATTTTTCCCTGCTTTTCCAAATCGTCTACTTTGTCAAAAATCAATGAATGAGGGCAGGTTGAAAACAGCTTAAAGGATAGATTTTTCCCACTGGCCTTTAAGTAAGCGCTAATTCCTTCAATGTAATAGCGTGCATTATACTTGATATCATAGTCTTTCGGTGCGGTTTCCAAAATTTGATTAGAAATCTCAAGTTCACTAAGACCATAAAAAGGTTCAAAGCAAGGATTTCCAATACTAATTTCTTTGTACTTGCTGCTTCCTGAAAAGTTGCTTCTTAGCTGCTGTTCGAGAAGATGGTTGCCTTCGTGGATAATAACAACAGGAAATCCATTACTGGCAGCGCAGAGCGTTTGTGCGACAAGAGCGCTTGTTCTCAACCTAGGGTTTCCGCCTGAAATAAGGGCATTGTAAACACCTCTGGATGGATCAAAAAAAGCATCTACATCACATGGCTTATACTCCACAACGCTACGGTTCATTGAGTTCGCACGCTCGGTATTGGTCATAGTCATGGCTTTAAGAAAACCCGCAAACCCTTTGTCCGCCCTTTCCAGTTCATTGCCCAATTTCTCCACCTGCTCTCATTGCTTGATTCTAAAGAAAAAACACATTTGTTTGACATTTGATGCCATTTCCAAGTAATAAGTTGAATGCATATTTTCTGATATGCTTCTGCTTACTTGTTCTTGAATTTTAGTTTGAATAGTTGCGAAGTCACCATCTGCTACATTTACCTTAAAGTACAGCGTAGATGAACCTTTTTTTGCCTCGTTGTCTAAATAGACTTGCAGGTCTGTTCCTTTAATAAAGAACCTTTTTCTCTTTGAAAAATAACTATATTCATCCGTCTTGCATTCAGGGAACGAACTGTACTTATGATCGAGCATCATCCATCTGTCTGAGACACAGAAATAGTCATAGCGTGTACACCTGCTCGTCCCACTCATGCCGATATCCCAAGTAACATCAACATGCGTGTACTCATTGTTAAATTTGACTATATTCCATGCGTGAGGGATGTCTACACCAAAATTGTCCTGTGTAGAAGTGCCAAAAGCAACCATCGCATCTACACCGAGCCTATCACAAAGCAACTTAAATGCCTTTGAAATGCCTTCGCATACTGCTAGTCCATCTACAATTGCGCCTTTTGCACTAAATGAATCCGGGTAGTCATCTGGTCTCCTAAGCGCCTCAAAATTGTATTTAGTGTTTCGTACCAGATAATCGTGAGCCCATCTGCATTTTTCATATTCTCCTCGAAGGTTCTTTTTTTCTGCTATAGTTAATATCTCAGAAATCTTTTTCTCAACCTGTTCAGTAACAGCAGGTCTGATTGCAGGTCTTAGCATATAATTAATCTGATAAACGACGCCCATTGATGTTCTCAGGAAGTTTAAATGTCGAAAATCTACATAAAACAGTTCAGGATGATCGTAGTTCACAGCTGTAGCTATCTTTGTGATCTGTTCGTTCCCAACAAAAGGCGAGGGCTTGACGCTGGAGCCATCACTGGTTACAGCCTCTATTATTTTTTTATAGTATGACTGTTCTTTACGATCCAGTTTTGAATAATGATACTCATTCATCTATTGACACCACCAAACTTACCAAGCACAATCTTTTCGGTTTTCTCATCGACCTGCTCAATTTCAAAGCCCTCTATGGTGTCTGTTTCCGTATATTTTACAGGAATACATTCTTTCGTATCAGGAGCCTCAATGATGAGATAATCATCTCCCTGAAAACTCTCAACGCCTAGAACGCGGCAATCCAACTCCGTATCATCTTCAAATATAAGCGTGAGCGTTTTCAATATACATTCTGGATTCTTATAGTTGACTTTTGCTTTCGCAAATGAAGAGCCATTAAATGCTGCTACCTTATACCAGTAGGCAGCACTTTCCAAATCTTGCTTTACTAGTTTTCCAGCTTCGTAGATCTCACCCATGCGAATCTGCGCATCTAAATCTCCAATCTCGGCCGCCATACGATACCAGTACAAAGCTGTCAGCATATCATTTTCTGTACTTGCCTGACTTTCGTATCTCTTAGCCAGCAACATACTGGCTATTGCATTCCCTTCTACGGCGATATCTTTAGTCACTTTGAGCGCCATCGCTTTGCTCTCGTGGGAACCACATTTTTCCAACAGTTCTACATAATATCTCCATGCACATTTTGCATCTTTGCTATACGATAACTGCGCCAACTTTAACGCATGAGTTATATCAGAATTCTCGAAATGCTTACTTAACTGAATGAGTTGATTTGATGAAAGTTCGTTTTCCCTTTCAAGTAAGTATTGCAATATTTCCTTTGGGTCGAGAACACTTAAGGATAGCAGTTCAGCGTCAGAAAGAATCAAACACATTGCATCAATGTTGTTACTTTTCGCCGCTCGTTCAAGATACGTGAGTGCAGAACTTAGGTTTTTCTCGCAAACACGACCTTTGTGCAATTCTATACCAAGAAGAAATTGCGCTTCAGTATAGCCACTATCAGCTGCATTCTTCAGCCAATAAATATATTGTTCTGGGTCTCTCTCAACGCCTTGACCAGTTTGATAGCGTTTAGCCAATTTAACTTGTGCTGAATGGTTTCCCCGTTCAGCTGACTGCCTTAGCCAAATAATAGATTCATTGGCGTTAATAGTTATCCCCAGTGCTTGGCAAACACATCCGACCACATATTCTGACCAGTCCTTTGATATGCCGAATTTCTCGGTCAACTGTCTTTCTACTTGTTTTGACGCGCTTTTTTGAATTGCATCAGGAACATTCTGTAATCTGAATAAGGTATCCATCAAACCAGATGAATATAAATTGTTTAAAAAGTTATACTCTTTTTTTCCTTCTTGAAAGAATTCCTCAATAAACTGCATAGTATTTTTTTTGTTTCTTAGCACATCGGTTCCGAATTTCAAAACAAGATATGATAAAACATCGCATAAATCATCAAACTCTTCTTGAACCTTTATGAGAGGAGCATTACAAAAGGGGCAAAACATGGTCTGTGTATTTCTTAGCTGTTGCCATTCCGATTTGCATCTATTGCATCTCAATCTACTCACTCCTCTGTAATTTTTGTCATTTTTCGTCTTTGCTATTTTTCTCTATATAGACATTACATTTTCTATTTCTTTATCAAAATTATCTATGGTACTTAGCATCTGTCGTGTTTCCTGATTACTTTGAAAAACAGCAACCAAAGCCACAAAAACTGTCCAACTCATTTCTCTTTTTTTTATCTCAATACTGTTATAAGTTTGCCTTGATATTCCTATTTTTTTTGAAATATCAGCCTGTGAAATACCAAGCCGAGCTCGAAGGACCGGAAGTTCATGTGTTAATTTTTGAGTTAAATCCTTCTTAATTGCATCTTCATTAGAAATTACACTCAAAAGTTACCCTCCTTGTATGATAAAGCTGTAGTTAATAAAGTCGCATTTCAACGTTCGCGTTATTTCCTCATGATCTTCGTAGCTTATATTCGCATTTATTGCAGTTTATGTTTGTTTGATACAATAAGTACATATAGAAAAACATTTTACTATTCACCCTTAGATTCACCTTTCGTAGAGTATTCCCCTTGACGATGACTCGTCCAGCGACTTTTATGCTTATAATTTTACATGGTGTTGCTGGATTTGTCAAGATGTAAAAGAGGAATTCGCCCAAACTTTGCCGAAAAATCGTTTTATTGGCACTTTTTTGTGGGGATAGATAGGGTGACGATGGTTATTTCGTTCCCTTTCTCCGTCAGATAATCCGTCAACCAAAAATTACTGAGTGAGGAAGGGAACAATGTCAAGAACAGGAGAAAATATCTATAAACGTAAAGACGGACGCTGGGAAGCGCGATATATAAAATATTACGATGGCAATGGTAAGGCCAAATACGGCTATGTTTATGGTCACTCATATGCAGAAGCCAAAAGTAAACTGATTCGCTGTCTAACTTCTATCAAAAGCGGAACTGCGTCTAATAGTAATCCAATCTCCTTTAAGGGATTTGACTTTTGGTTGGATGAATGGTTAAAGGTGAAGAAGGTACGAGTAAAGGAGCCTACTTACATACGGTATAGAAACTCTATTGAGAATCATATCAAGCCATATTTGGGGAAATATCCGATTGAACGGATTAGTACAGCTCTGATTGAAAAATTCGCACAATACCTTCTTGAGAGTGGAAGGTTGGATAAAACGGGAGGACTTTCTGAAAAAAGTGTATTGGATATTTTAACAATCGTAAAGTACAGTTTACAAGGGACTACACAG
>ULZE01019963.1_pt1 | contig 20885 bp, 20 predicted proteins | sample 1962841 | NCBI WGS metagenome assembly ULZE01 (sample SAMEA4835882, study PRJEB28245) | human gut metagenome | biome: gut microbiome; material: fecal sample | place: Denmark | collected 2008 | reverse complement strand
ATGATGCGGGTTGCACTGCCAGTCATAATACCGCGACCCCCATCGGGCAAAATTTTCGCGCAGCGCCGCCTCTATTGCAGGCCAGTCGTATTCCGCGCCCAAACGGTAGACCCGGACTGCGCGCCCGCCGTCCCGTGCGCACAACGTAGCATATTTCCGATTCGGAGCCCTGCTCCAGACATATCCCAGCCCGTCCAAAGCCCTTGCAAAATCCCGTTCTGTGCTGGTTTTAGCCTTTGCTTCATGGATGGCTGCCCGCATCTGGTTGTACCGGGTCGGTTCACCACGCTGCTCCGCTTCATACAACTGACGGGGCGTTTTTCCCAGCGGCTGTTTGATCACGGACAACTCGTGCGCACGGCATATGTCATCCGAAGCTGTTCGCAGATCATAGTATTGGCTGCGCTTTTGCTCATACTTTTTCCCATCGATATACGACACTGAATTGATCACGAAATGGTTGTGCAGGCAATTTGTGTTCAAGTGTGTCGCTACCAGTACCTGGAAACGTCCGCCCCACATCTTCCGCGCCAGCTCGACTCCTATAGCATGACATTGCTCCGGCGTGACCTCGCCCGGCTTGAAACTTTGATACGCATGCAGTGCGACGGTTCCGCCTGTTTTTCCAAAATGCTCCTGTATCGATCGCATGTCATCCCACGCTTGCTCCGGCCTGCAATGGAGACCGCTGACAAGATGTACCGTCTCACAAAGCTCTGTCTTGACACCATTTTCCGCATAGTGCAGTGCATTTGCAAGCCCGCTGTATTCTGTTTTCTCCGGGTACGACGCATAGTCCACCACACGCTTGAGGCTGTCCTTTACAGCCCATATTTTCGTTGTTGCGATCCACATTTCTCCTTTGGTAAATCAAATGGTTTTCATTTTGTTTTTTACACATACTTCACACTGTTGAAATCTTCAGCCCATCTGTTTTTCAGACGCATGTTGAACCGGCTGAAAAAAGCTTGCTGGCTGGAAGACATGCACATCTCCCGCACACAGCGTTTCCGTCTGACGCTTACCCGCTGAAAGGAGCTGTCATCAGCCGTTTCTTTCTTCCTGGCACGCTCAAAGCCTTGACGCCAGTTCACAGACAAAAACACACGCGGGAATTCTACTCCATTGGGACATTACCGGCTGGGAAGATATCCGTAGTTGGAAAAGGCTGGCTATATACTTTCCAGCCGGTATATTTATTCTTCCAGCCGGTAAATAGAGTTAGGGGGTGTGGGAGGAAGAGAGAACGGTGTTTTTGGTTTCCGTGGCGTCTGACCCGCTTCTTCCGCCCGCAAAAGGGTACACTTGTCCCCGGGATTTCCGGCATTGATTTTTCTCCGCCGCCGGGGGTTCGGAGGTGATTTGTATGCGAAGTTCGTACATCAATATTCCAGACATACACAGGGCAAAACCAGTGAACTGGCGCCAGTTCACTCACTGTTTTGACTTCCACAAAGCAGACTGTCGCGGATCTCTTCGGCACACAGCCTGTACTGTCCCCCGAGATACGGGTCGAGCCGTTCCAGCATGTCTGTCAGATTATCCATGTATGTGAGGGCGCTGAAAAGTTCCGGCGGCGGATGAAACTTCGGTGTATATCCAAGCGCACGTCTGCGCAGATATTCCGATACTGTAAGCCCACAGCCTGCTGCCGACCTTTCGATTTTGCACTTTTCCGCCGCTGTCACACGCACATTGATTCCCTGTGTCCGTTTTCTCATATCCACACCTGCATGGGGTTCGGGGCCGGCCCCGTATGTGCCGCGTCCACGGCGGCGAAGGGTTGCCGGATGGCAACACAAAGCCCATGCTCGCTACAGAGATGCTTCTCCGAACATGAAATCATGTGGGGAATACCGCCATATTGCAGATCATCCAAAACGCTCCGGACAGAAAATTCTTCCTGCGTTTTACCTGTCTCTCCAATTGCGGCACAGCAGCTTTTTCGTACAGATTCACAATTCGTTTGAAGCGTCTGATCCGCTCCTTTGTTTCTTGCAGGCATCCACATGGATGCCTTGTTTTGAAAACTCCGCTCATACAGGCATCCAATTGGATGCCTGCCTCACTTGCATTTTCATACATGTCCGTTCTTTAGACAGATATCTCCACCGTACTCGCAGCTCGCCCCCCGATGGACTGGGAACACGGCAGGCGGGCCGTTGGCATTTCAGCCGCTCACTGGGAGCCTGAAGGTCTTACTGATTACAACCCAAAGTCTCCCACCCGGTCTGTTGCGCCGGGCTGCTGGTGTGTCATTTTCTTCTCATCGACAGTCAATGGCAATAGGGCCTTCCATGGCCCCTTTACGGGCAAAATGTATCGCTCTGCGCAGAACTCGGCCCACACCTCTCATCCTGTGTACCGCTGTCTGCACGTCCTGGCGCTTTTCCCGACGTCGCTCGTGTCAATAGAAACGTACCTGCCGTGCTGGTATTCATTTTTCAAGGTGCCGGGGAAATTATGTCCGCGACTGCTCCCGTTTTGCAGTCGGTCCTCCTGCCGGAACAGTATTCTATCCCGGCACATTGCGGATTTGTCAATTGCTCCCGCTGTTGACATCTCCAGCATTCCGTAATAGAATACAGACATGCAGAATATCTGCACGTCTGTATTCTACATCTGTTTTTTTATCATGTCAATACTTTCGCAGCCAAAACATGCAAAATATCCGCACATTTTAGAAGAGAGGTAGTTTGGAATGACTTTTGGAGAAAAAGTACGGCGTCTACGAAAAGAAAAGGGTTGGACTCAGGCCGAACTGGCAAAACTGTCCGGTCTGTCACTGCGCACAATCATCTCATATGAGAAAGGTGAATCCTATCCCAAGAAACGCTCTACGTATGACGTGCTTGCGGAAATCTTTGAAATCCCATCCGTTGAACTCCGCTTGGAAACAGATGAGCTTGATTTCCAGAACCTGCCGGAAATTCCGGAAAGTATGATGGAGGTTATTCGTATATTCAACGATCCCGATCTTTCCGGTGAGGAGGTGATGGCGCAGCTTCACGAACTTTGGGTAAAGCGCACATCTGAGTAATGTTAAGTGTTTGGCAATAAATCTTTAGAAAAGTATGCACACTTTCTACCACTACAATCTCATCGCACTGTAGCTTTTTCTCTCCCCCTTGGCATTTCAAACACCAGCCAGAGGATGAATAACCCAATTTTTCTCGCTTTATTTTTCATTTTACATTTCAAGCTTTATAGCTATTCACCTATTCCGCCCCATTACAGCTCATCCAAATACTTCCCAAAAAACTTTTTGGCATCTTCCTCACTTTTTATCAATGCTGCATTACCAAAGGAAAAGTATTTCCCCATTGGTATCCGAGATAAATTCACAGTCGAGTGAGCGTCTTAAATCTTCAAATAGATCCCCACTCCGTATAAATCTCCTCATTTAAATCACCTGGATAAAATTATTGACTATTCTGAAATCCCATCATGAGTGCCATAGAAAAACTCACGCAAAATTTGCGCATTGGCTTCAAAATCGACCCCAATCATTTTGCGTCCGTCCACCCCTACGCTGTTCCAGCATGTTTCGTAGGTAGGAATCGTCATTTGTTCCATCTTAGAGCCTTCACTCAGAAATGCAGGTACCTCAAGCATCAAACGTGTAATTTCAGCTTTTGTCAAATTCGTTTGAACCATGGGCAAAATTGCATCAGCTAATGCATTTAGAGTGAAAATATCTGAATTTTTCACCTGATTAATTGCCGCCTGAATCACCGTGCGCTGACGTTCAATGCGTTTCCAGTCGCTATCGATTTTACGAATACGGGCGTAGGTCAGCGCAGTCGTGCCGTTTAAATGTTGTTGTCCCGCTGAGACACGTTGTATTTCTTTCGAAGAATCATGCCTGGCAGCATTATTTATATATTCCGCTTCTGCTGGAGTTAATTCAATATCAATTCCACCAATTGCAGAAATGCCTTCTTTAAATGCGTTGAAATTCACACGAACATATCGTTCTACGTCCAATTTGAAGCAATCGCGCACCGTCTGCATTGTAAGGGCAGCACCGCCATATCGGAAAGTATGTGTGATCCAATCATCATTACGTCCCGGCACCGGTACGCCGATTCCTCGTTCAATACTGATGAGCTTGATCGTATGCTCCTTGGTATTCAGACTCATCACCATGATTGAATCCGCACGTGCGTTTTCATTAAATTCATCCGTTCGTTCATCCGTGCCGAGCAATAGAATGTTTATAACATTGTCATCGTGATAAATGTCACCTTCCAAAATTTCTATTCCACCGGAAGTATCCACGTCTTCCGGTGCATCTGGAAGGTCGGCAATGTCCAACTCATCATTATCTATGGCATAACTTGTGCTGGTGTCTATTTCTTTGCTGCCATCATCATATTGAATTAAATCAAGCTTTGAATTATAATACGCCCACCCCAGCAGCGCCATTATCATTAAAAGCAAAACTATTGAAATGGCAATGATAATGCCAATCGTTTTTTTTCTGTTTTTCAAAGTATGGTCTCCCTTATGTTATAAACGGAATATCAAGCGCACGTTGTCTTTTACTCTCCACGGATAGGTAGCATATTTGAGCAACTCAGCCATGTGCTTTGGGACACATGGCCGGTAAGTATCAGTCTCTCCGGAACAAGCCTCTCGTATAGACCTTTACCTGCACATCGTCCAGGCAGCTATCGTAGTGGTTGACAAGGATGGCTTAGCTAGATGAATGTCAAGTGTTAAGAAAACTGATAAAGTCATATTGTTTGAGGATGCTATGGATGCCAAAAATATCCTTATCCATTCCACGCATTGCAAGCGTGTCTTTTCTTTTCGGTTTGAAACACGTTAAGTAAGGCAAAGTAAAACTAACCGGTTCTGGAGAAAGGATAACCTTGTTTTTGCATTTAACTGTTTCCAGTTTTTGCATGTCCTCCTTTGTTATTCCGTCGCCGTTGTACATAAGTTATCGTAGTTTATTCTTTCGCGCCTACGATACCATTTTTTGGCCGCCTCATTTTCATCGTGATCATGATTGAAATAAATTTTAATGTCGCCACACATAGCAACGGGATAATTATATTCTGTATCTATAAATTGCAAATCCAGGGACATATATTTCTTCAAATCACAGCATAACTTTATAAAGTCTCCTTTCATCAACCATAGATTAATAGTTGGACTTAAGAATTCTTTCCCCAAATAGTGATACAGGACACCACCGATGCAATTTGAACATATGATTGAGAAGTCGCTATTCTTGACCCCCCGATATTTGTTTTCCAGTTTTTTCTTCACTGGATTTGTATATTTCACACACAAGTCCCCCTTACATTGCAAAAGGAAACAATTATATTGCTTTCTAAAAATTCTGGTATTCTTGTACCGGCTCTTTATCCATTGGCTATTGTCTTAACGATATAACCGCTTACAGTCTCCAGTAACGCAAACCAGACTCTTCAAGATCCTTCACGGTATAGAGACCCTTAACATCAAGCAGAACCTTCTTATCGTCTGCGCTGGTCTTGTAGAGCTTCTTAATATCATCAAGGCTCAATGCCTTAAACTCGTTGTGTGCCACTGCCACGATAACGCAATCAGCATCCTTAGCGTCATCCATAGTGTGCAGCTGAACACCATATTCACGCATAGCATCACGCTCACTTGCCCACGGATCAACTACGACAGGATCAATGCCATAGGTCTTGAGTCGCTTGATGATATCGTTCACCTTACTATTACGAGTATCCGGGCAATTTTCCTTAAAGGTAAGACCCAGAATCACGATCTTGGACTTCTTAGGTGCCTGGCCTGCCTCAATCATTTTCTTAATTGCCGCATCAGCAACATATGCACCCATGCTGTCGTTGACAATACGACCATTCAGAATAATCTGGCTGTGATAGCCCAGCTTTTCTGCCTCATAGGTAAAGTAGTACGGATCAACACCAATGCAGTGACCACCAACTAAGCCAGGACGGAAGCCCAGTGCATTCCATTTGGTATTCATGCCGTCAACAACTTCATTGGTATCGATACCCATCCGATCAAATACCATTGCCAATTCATTCATGAACGCGATATTAATATCGCGCTGGCTGTTTTCTACGACCTTCACTGCCTCTGCTGTTTTGATGTTGGAAACAGGATAGGTACCAACTTCAATAACCAAGTCGTACACATTTTTGATTTCTTCGCAGGTTTCCGCATCCATACCGGAAACAATCTTGCGAATATTTTCGAGACGATGTACCTTGTCACCCGGATTGATGCGCTCAGGAGAATAGCCAACCTTGAAGTCTTCCCCACACTTCAGGCCAGATTCCTTTTCAAGAATCGGAATGCAAACATCCTCAGTGCAACCCGGATAGACAGTCGATTCATAAACGATAATAGAACCTTTCGTCAGATTCCGGCCGACAATTTCGGAGGCACCGATGACCGGCGTCAAGTCAGGAGTATGGTCAGTATTAACCGGCGTCGGAACAGCAACAATGATAAACTTAGCTTCCTTCAGTTTCGTTGCATCATCCGTGAACTCCACCGTTGTAGCCTTGATTGCATCATCACCGACTTCTTTTGTCGGATCAATGCCCTGCTTATACTGGTTGATTTTCTCACTGTTCAGGTCAAATCCAATGACATCAACCTTCTTTGCAAAAGCTACAGCAATCGGCATACCGACGTAGCCCAGTCCAACCAAAGCAAGTTTTTCTTGTTTAGAAACAATCTTTTCGTAAAGAGACATTTTCTTTTCCTCCGTTTTTACTTTCTTATATACCTTTCAGGATTGTTCAAGATAATATCTTTTTTCTTTTTTTCGCCTTTCGCCCGAAAAATCAAAGACATTATCCGAATATCTTTCTCTGACAGAACTGACTGTAAACGCTAATATAAAAGTGAGCCACTGAAGCGGAAGGGGATGCGGACGAAATCTTGGACTTGTGAATAAACGGGAGGGAGCTAAATGTATTCACAAGAAGAACGAATGGCAGCAGTAGACGCATATATAAATTCGAATTTTAATGAAAGCTATGTAATCAGAACCCTCGGGTATCCGTCACCAAATGCTCTGCGTAGTTGGTACAAGGAATATAAGGCAACCGGGACACTCCACGAAAAAAGTCGTCCGAAACCGCGCTACACACAAGCGCAGAAAGAAAAAACTGTTACTTACTATGCCGAACACCATATTTCTCTTACACAGGCTTGCAGAGAAATAGGCTATCCACATCGAGATATGCTTCGTGTGTGGATACCGGAAATTCGTCCGGATTTGCTTGGTAGGAAACAAGGCCCTTGCAAAAAGAATTGCCATTTGATACGATACACAAAAGGAGGAAAGTATGCGATCGTAGAGGAATGGATGATCTCCAATATTCCGGTTTATCAGATCGCGGCGAAGTATGGAGTAAGCAAAGCAGTGATTTCAAAATGGAAATGCGAGATTCTTGGAAAGGGCAGCAAGATGCCGCGGCAAAAGGATCAAGAACATTGGCTGCCAAAAGAAACCAAAGAAGATTTGCAATCTGAGATTGTTCGGCTACAGGCGGAGAGCCATATGCTTCGAATGGAACGGGACGCGCTGCAAAAAGCAAGTGAATTATTAAAAAAATCGAAGGGCATCAATCTGCAAAAATTTACGGACGTAACTGGAATCATGTTTCTATTGATGAATTTATCGGTATACTAGATTCCTACATTCATTGGTATAATACAAAACGCATCAAACAATCGCTTGCGTGGCTAAGTCCTGTGGAATATCGCATGCGCTTGGGCTTTTTATAACTTGGTCCAAGATTTTGTCCGCATCCCCTTTTTTTTACACAATAATCCTAGCTGGATTACCTGCAATAACTACGCCATCTGTCGAAAAACTCTTTGTAATAACACTTCCAGCTCCGACAATTACATTAGGAGCAATGGATACCCCCGGCAAAATCGTAGTATTTGCACCAATAAAGCAATCACTTCCAATCTTGATTTCCCCCACGAAATCCGTTCCGCTACTAAATACTTTTATTGCCGAATTGTCGTGCGTAATCAAAGATACCCCCGTGGAAATTGTTACTCTGTCACCTATTTCGATTAAATATGGCTCATCCGTATTTAACCCTGAAAATATCCTGCCCCCCCCCGATTTTCATTCCAGCTTTCCGATAACCTTCAATGTCAAACTGTACCAAGTCTTTTCTCAGTAGCTTTAAAAAGAAACGCTTCAAACTTCTAAGTTGCATGGTTTCTCCTTCCCTTAACAAGATTCAATAAATAGATCAGCCTTTCTCTGTTGAAAACATAGAGCGTAACCATAACAAGTATCAAATATAGAATAGCGCCTGAGAATATGGCTAATAAAACTCCGATAAGATTTTCCGGCAGCGCTTTCAAAATATAATGAACCGCTACTCCCATCAATAAGCCATCAGGGATAAACAAAACCGCATCCTTAAACATTTCAGGAATGCATACATCCTGCCCAGCGACATACGTTTGAATAATGAAGCCAACAGTCTCCGCTACCAGAGTCCCTAATACAGCTCCTCTTGCTCCATATTGGGGGATAAAAATAGAATTACAGATTACATTTGCAACAGCACCCAATATAAGTGAGAAAACATACGCTTTATCCTTTTCATACGGAATCAAATACTGACTACGAAGAACATTTTTCCAGCCAGAAAGAATTATTGTCGGCGCAAGGCCCATCATCAGATAGCCTGTTTCTATAAATTGACTTCCGAAAAATAACGGTGCAAATTCTCTTGCCACTGCAATCAATCCAAAAGTCATAGCAATTGATAGACACATGATTACCTGCATCATATCTCTCAGGATTTTTTTAATCCTATCATTATCTTCGGATGCCACCATATTGGATATTGCTGGCATCATGACAGTTGCTACTGCTGAAAACGCAGCCATTGATATTGTAATGATTCTGTCCGCATTCTCATAGTATCCGTTTTGCACCACCCCGCTAAGTTCTTTAATCATGATTTTATCCATAACGCGGTAAATACTAATCGCCAAAACGGGAACAAACAGAACAAAATTGGGCTTAAAATGTGAACTGACATCTCTCCATGTTGGTTTGCTAAACGATACATATCTGGGAATCCTAGTCCAAAGGATTAAATTACTGAATAGAGTTGACCCCGCAACGATGAAAACATATCCTATCAAAGCCGATTCATTTCGAACAAACAGGAAAACAGAAACAACAGTTAAGAGTTTTACAATTGTGTTTCTCTTCGTCGTAAGCTGAAAATCCTGCATTCCCCAAAAAAACCAGTTGACATCAACAACTGCCCCTAGAATATATAAGCTATAGATCAAAAAATAGGTTGTATATATTTCCTCGGCAAAAAACAAAAGATAGACCAAATACGAAGCCAGAACAATACCGCCACATATCAGCTGCATTGCGTAAATAGAGCAGAAAATTTTGCTTCTTTCTTTTTCATTATCTCCACATTTAGCTATACTCCGATTTCCATAATTGCTCAAACCCAGTGTAACCAAAATAAAGAAATAATACGCCACCGAACTTACATAAGAGTAAGTACCAAGTCCTTCCGCTCCAAGTGTTCTAGATATATACGGTGATGTAATCAATGGTACAATTAAAACAAGGATTTGATATGCCAAATTATAAAGTATATTTTTCTTTACTTTATTCATCTATTTAGATCATCCTCCTCAATATTAATCCAATTGAGGCCACTTTCCCGTAATACGATGATATTGAGAAGCAACACATAATTTGAAGAAAAGTCTCCAGAATACCTTTCCACATTTTTCATGATATTCAAAATATATCTGAAATGCTAAAATAGGATGTCCATATCTTAGCAAATCCTTAAACGCCCTTACAAAGTGATTCCTATAAATTTTTTGTCCAACTGATTGATCTCTTGAATAGATTTCATCAATCTTGCCTTGAAACTGATGAAAAAACTGTGTCTTCAATTCGACCAGCTTTTTTCCTTTCGGAGCATTGTTTACACCATTCGTTGAGATTTCGACTTGAACAGATGGTACATAGCCCAGAGCATATTTTTCAAAGAAACGCAGTAAGAATTCAAAGTCCTGATGCCTTCTATATGTTTCGTCAAATCCCTTCAGAGTAATATAGCATTCTCTTCTTACCATCAAAGTAGGCATACACGGTGTGAATTCCAGCGATAAAATTTGCTCTGACAAATCCCCCGCATACTTTCCGCAAATATCCTTACTGTTTGCCCTTCTCCAGCAATAGCATCCACCATATTGCGAATTTTGTTCTAGGAACTCAACTTCACACCTCAATTTATCCGGATAATAAAAATCATCATCATCCAAAAAAGTAATATATTCTCCTTCTGAGTTGGCAAATGCAGTGTTTCGAGCAGCTGAACCATTTTTATTTTTATCATGTTGGATATATTTAACCCTTTTGTCATCCGCATATAGCTGCATCAGCTGCTCTGTCGTTTTTCGATATTCATCGGTCGGATTGTTATCATCTACAACTATGACTTCAAAGTCGCTGTAGGTTTGCTTTAAAACGGAATCAATCGCTCGCCGTAAAGTTTCATCGCTATGATATGTAGGAATTAGTACTGATACTTTTTTATGATTCATTTTCTCTTTCTCCATGTGTATAATTCATCAACAGAGCCGCATAGACAAAAAGGTTTATTTCCGTCAGCCACGATCTTGAAATCATCAGCTGCAAAAAAACCAGGAAAAAGAAGTCATAGAAATACCACTTTTTCTCTCTGTTTGCTATTGAAAATGTATTTTTCAATATAAAAATCGTGACAGCTATTGCGAACAATAAGCCAATAAATCCGAAGTCTACAGTCCACTCTAAAAAGAAATTGTGTGCATAGTTAGCATCGTTTCCAGTAAAAGCCATAGGCAAATAGTATCGATCCGCACACAGACCCGCACCCAAAAACACATCTGAAACGATACACTTTCCTAGGTATGCGTAAACTCTTGTTCTCTGCGATTTAAACAATGATCCGGAGAAAATACTGCTAAGTGTTCTCGAATTGCTATTTCCAAGCAATCCGGAAATAATATTGTCTCCCACACCAGAAATATCTGCACCAATCCAAAGGGCAAGAAGTAATCCCAAGCCCACATACAGGACCTTTTTATTTTGATTCCTAGAATAAATATATACTAGGAACAGAAGTGCCAGAAGCACAAACGACCCACGTGAGCCAAAAGCCAGTATTGAAATCAATCCCACAGCAAATAAACAATAGTCATAGAATTTTGCTCTGCAAAAAGCTTCATACATAACAAATCCTGTGGGGAGAATCAACGCATTGGAAAATGTCATATATTGTTTTGCAATATACTGTGCTTGATTTGAAACTGTTAATAATCCAAGAATAACTGCAACAATAAAGAACCTGCTCAATCGCGTCGTCCAACGCTTTAAAAGCTGCCAATCTATCATTTCTGTGCGAATAACAACATAACATTCAATTCCAAGAATCAAATATGCCGATATATTCGCTACGTATACCATATTCTGCGGAAAAAAAACTTGCGTTACAACATAGAGTATGCCAATCATTCCTACAAGAAAGATGTCATCCCTACTAATTCTCAGTTTTAGCACAATCTGTACAGCAGCCAAAATAAAGCATATGTCTCGTAGCCGGTAGGACAGTCTTACAAGCTCTACTAGGGTGCTGTCAGAAGTAACTGTGTAGAAATATGAAATCGTCATAGAAAAGATACAATGTAACAAAAAGTACATTGCTGGAATTTGAAAGAACACTTTTCTATCGACAACAAGCATATTTCTTATACTCTCATGTCGTTTCTCCATTTTTCAATCCAATCCTATTTCACAAAGTGCGCATCAATCAGATAAGCATATAACCTAGGGGATACACAAAATCCATAGAAGCGTATCAAATCCTTTCCAGTTTCCCATACACCTCTAAAGAAACTTCTATCGATTTGAACATCTATATCATTGCGCAACAAAATAGATATAGCATGCATATACAGCTTTGCAATATAGCTCAGCAATAATTTCTTTAAATCATGATCTTTAATTGTACAATAAATACCTCGAAGTTCCTGACATATAGTTAAAAGATCCCTGGCATTTTTCACTTTATTGTCGCTTTGTGTAATGGAGCCATCTCGAATAATATAATTATAAAAAGTCACATCGATATACATTACTTTCTGAGCAGCAAGTTCTACTCTAGGAGACCACTGTTCATCTTCATGCAGAATGCCCTTTTTGAACAGTAAATTTTGCTCAGCTAAAAAGCATCGGCTATAGATTCCGCACTGTGCCATAGCCATATACTTTCCATCGTTTTCCAATTCTCTGCGTAATGCTTCTTCTCCTCTATATACTTGCTCTGGAATCAGATTCCTTTTTCTAAATTCAGTACTATTGCCATTCATCTGTCGAGCAATCTTTGCATAATATACATCACAGCCCCTATGTTTATTTATCATGCTATATAGCTCACTCAAAGATCCTGGCACAAGGAAGTCATCTGAATCTAAAAACAGAATATATTTTCCCTCCGCTTCCTTCATTCCAGCATTCCGCGCATCTGACAAACCACCATTCTTTTTATGAATTACATGTATTCTTTTATCATCCTTTGCATAGTTATCTGCAATTTTTCCTGAAGCATCTGGCGAACCATCGTCCACTAGAATCAACTCGTAGTCTACATATTCTTGCTTAAGCACACTCTCAATGCATTTTGGAAGATATTCCTCCACTTTATAAATAGGAATTATAATTGAGAAAAACACATTTTTCCTCCTGCTCTTTACAAATTACTAGTTGGTTCCTACCTTGCCATTAGAATTATGGAAGAGTGACCAAGCACAGCATTAGAATTTTGCGGCTAATCGGCATTCTCCATTTCATTAGTTTCCAAAACGACTGACGCACCTCGGATTGTAATGCCTTTTTTACATCATGCATATCAGGATTAGTTTTATCATATCCATTAATATACATTTGGGCCAACAAAGTAAAACGCGCACGCCTACAATTCATATCACAGGCTTCTGTATACTCAGGGGTGTACTTTTTTGTCTGCTTTAACACAATGTTCCAAACATTCAGCAAGTCAAGATTCTTCTCCGTAAACTCTCTGTGAGTTGCGCTACTATTATTAACAAAATAATTATATAGTGGCTTATTGGAATATGCGGCTCTCTCGCATTTTCTCGCCAAGTAATAGCACGTCTCAACATCCTCATTCATGATTCCCTCGATAAAGTGGTATCCTTTTAGTATATCTGCGCTAATAAGTGTTCCACAGCATGAATGCCTGTCTCTCTCGCCATTAATTCTAAAGAACCGATCCAACAACTCCCTCTGAGTAAAAACTCCTATTTCCGATGCATTCTTTGCAAGCTCTACAAATTCTCCGTCCTGAAATTTTCGAACTTCTCCTATTACCATCTGTACTTGCTCGGTTTGAGCTATATTGTAAAGATATCTAACTGCATCTAATTCTATCCAATCATCACTATCCACAAAAAAGATCCACTCACCCTTTGCTTTGGCAATCCCAGCATTTCTAGCGGAACTAGCTCCTCCATTATCTTTATGAATCACACGAACACGAAGATCCTTTGCCTCCCATTCATCACATATTTTTGAGCTACAATCCGGCGAACCATCATCCACTAAAATAAGTTCAATATTACTAAATGTCTGATTAAGTATCGATTCAACACAACAATCCAAGTATTTTTCTGCCTTGTATACCGGCACGATTACACTTATTTCAGCTTCATTCTTTCCGCTTTTTGGTGTATTAATCCTCTGTTCAGCTCTCATTAACCTCTCTCCCGGTTATCTTATACTTCTAATCAGCAATTTCAATCTATACGGCATCAATGCCTTAAGCTGTCCCTTTGCAATAGTCTTTCTATGCGTTTTCAGATATATCTTCTGAATTTCTTCACCCGTTAAGGATTCAAACTCCCTCACTCGTTTTTCTCTGCTATCCGGCAATTTTGAAGGCTCATTCAACTGTTTGTTGCAGTGCGCCGCTTGCTCGACTGTTGTTTCCACCCTATCAAGACTCTCCAGTTCATCCAGCAACCGCATTGCGCGCTGGTTATTTACCAGCAACAACGAGCAGCCATTTTCAGTCCGTAGCGGCAGATTCAGCGCTTCCACACCCCAATAATCTCCCAGAGAAAAGTCGCCGACTCTTTGCGTATTTGCATACTTACAGGTATAGCAGGATCTTCTATAAATATCTCCTGACAGGAAATAGGAGTAGTAATAATTATCGAAATCCCGATACGGGATTTTTTTCAGGCAATCAGAAGAACCGACGACGACGACGACGCCGCCGCCACAACTCCACCCCGCGTACTCCTTGGATCGAAACCGTAGTGCCTTTATTTTGCCGTATCTTTCCCTGGCAAAATCCATGTACTTGTCAAAGTAAGTCTGAGAACCAACTCCATGGCATACAATATCTGCGGTATAAAGGTTCTCGTAGTCTTTCCCTAAGAAGTTCTTTAAGCCATCAATCTGGCAGGGTGTCCCAGAGTATAGAACTGTCTTTCCCTGCTTCAGATCCTGCTCAACTATCTGATATGTAGTTCCGGTATCACTTTGCAGGTATTTAGAACTCCGCAGCCCCTCAAAGTCATCCTTGCCGGTGGTTCGGATATGCTTGACCTGCATATCATCCAGCATCGCTGCACCATATACAATGCCGCCTTGCGCAAATACGGCATCGGCAATAGCAGTAAATGCTCCACCACTTGTGCTTTTAGCCAGTACTTCAGCGTCCTTATGAACAGCTGCATACGCTTTCTGCGCGGCAGGAACTTCAAGTACCTTGTCGATAGGACACACTTTTTCGCACAGACCACAATTTATACAGACATCCTTATCAATCTGTGGATATCGAAATCCAAACTCTCTCTGCGCCCATGAAATGCACTGCTTCGGACAACGCTGAACGCACGCCCCGCAGCCCGTACATTTTTCAAAATCAACCGTCAACATACTTTTCCCTCATCACCGGCAGCCAATAAGTGCATCATCCAAGAACTTCATAGAAGCTACACGGCGTTCCTGAATCGTTGCATTCACCTTATCAAAATCCACGGATTTGTCTGCAACGCTTTCCATTTCCGTAAAATCCGAAATTGTTCTGTCCTGCAGACTGTATTCCGACAGAAGGAACCGCAGCTTATTCTGATTACCACGTAGCTTTACAACAGCCGGGGTATTGCAAATAATAGACATCACAGATCCATGGAATGTATCCGTCACAACCAATGTTGCATTTTTGATCCATCCTAGCAGTTCAAACGGAGACGCATCTATACACTTGCACCAACGATGGTAATAACCCACCGACACAACTTTCAAATTGTGCTTTTCTGCATAGGCTTTAATGTGATTGTATTCCGTCGCATCGTTCAAATTCTTATCATAGGAATAGATCAGAATATAATCCTTCATGGGCGGCGTAAAAGACTGCATTTCCTCCTCATAGCCATAAAGGATAACCGGGTCACATACCAATGTCGCGTCAATACCAGCAGTCTTCTTCACCGTCTCCAAAGAGTTCTGATCCCGTACAGAAACAGCATCCATCCGACGAAGGCCATCCGAGATCATCTGCTGTTGCCCTTGTTTGACGACATCCTCATAGGTTGTCGGGCCAAAGCAACCAGCATAGCTGATGATATGCTTCGCCTTTAGTCCGTTACCATACAGGAAGGGATTTACACCGATTTCAAGGCTGAACACTTCGTCGCTTCCGATAACTGCCAGGTCACCAGCAAAGTCCTCATATTTTCCCATCATCGGAATATTTGTTGCCCTGAACTTTGCAAGAGTGCGCTTCTTGCTCACGTTGTACAGGATATTTCCTGCGCCTTTTTCCATCAGATACTTGGTGTAAAAACCAATGCTCCCCAGACCGAGCTTATATTTATTGGCTTGCTTTTGAGAAATGTTAGAGTAGCTACGCTCAAACTCCAGAAAACCACACTCGTGGCCTTTTGACTCCAGCACAGTTTTCAGCGCATTCGCCTGCAAGACCGCACCGTGGTTATGCACACCGTAATATGTCAGAATCCCAATTTTCATTCAATAGTTCCTCTTTACTTCCTCAGCACTTTCTCAAACATAAATTTCCGCAGCCAGTTCGGTGCCAACGCAGATCCACTGCGAATCACACAGCTCTTGATGTACTGGCCGTTCCTAATGAACCCACTGTCCTTCATGAACTTGAACAGTTTTTCCTGCGTCTTAGCGTACTTCCAACCTGCGCGCCTTAAGTACATTTCAGAACCAGCCCTCATGTGGAGCAGCGGCTCCTGAATGTTGTAGCCCTGATATCCAGCCATCAGCATCCGCAGCCAAAGGTAATAGTCTTCCAGCAGATAGAAGTCCTGATACGAGCCAGCCGCCTCGACCGCTGTTTTCTTGTACATCACGCAGGGGTGATTGAACGGGTTGCGCTTCTTCGCAAACTCCACGATTTCCGCATTGATTTCCGGCGGCACCCGTCTTGTATCAACAATGTTCGGATCAGTTGTAAACTCCTCTACAATGCCAGAGCAAATACTCACTTCTGGGTGTGTGTTAAACACAGCAATCTGCCTTTCACAGCGATCCGGATATGCAATATCATCACTATCCATCCGAGCAACCAACTCATTTTTGCAATGCTTGATGCCTTCGTTCAGTGCATTTCCAAGACCACCATTTTTTGCAAGGCGGACAACATTTAGAACCGCACCCATCTCTTGCTGTTTAGCGACAATCACTCTATCCAATGCATCATTCAAAGGGCCATCGCATACCAGCACAAAGTTATTTGTCGGAAGTGTCTGTGCCTGAATGCTTTCGATTGCCTGCTTCAAATACTCCGGCTTCTCTTTGTGATAAACCGACATAAGAACCGAGTATTCTCTGTACTTTCCAACATCCATAAGCACCTACATTCCTCTCTCCGCATCAAAACAGCCCAGACTCATCTCAAAGAGTCCGAGCTGTCAATATTTTCAGCTCACAAAACACTTTGCTGAAATATATTCATACAAAACCCAATCGCATAAAGCTAAACCGTCATTCGATCATTGTGATTCGTCTTTTCATGCCCAAGCGCTGTTGTCGCGCCCTCTGCGACGCCCTCGGTGGACTCCGGCATAAACAGGATCTTAACTGTCGCAAATACGATCTTAAAATCCTCAATGATACTCGGATGAGCTATGTACATCAAATCCATCTGCAATTTGTCATACGGCGTAGTATTGTACTTTCCATAAACCTGTGCATAACCTGTCAAGCCTGCTTTGGCCTGCAGGCGCAATGCAAATTCCGGCAACTCCTTTTCATACTCCATGGCGATTTCCGGCCGCTCCGGACGCGGGCCAACAATAGACATATCACCAGATAAAATACATATAAGCTGCGGCAGCTCGTCAATGCGGCATTTTCGGATAATGCGCCCGATTGGTGTAATGCGGTCATCATTCTCCCCGGTGGAGAGGCGCGCCACACCATCCTTCTCCGCATCTACACGCATGCTTCGGAACTTTAATACGTCAAACAGTTTTCCATCTTTCGTGAGACGGCGCTGCCTGTAAAACACAGGGCCTCCATCAACCGCTTTAATTGCAATTGCTGTTATAACAAAAACAGGAGAAGAAACAATAAGCGCAATCGTTGAAAAGGCAATATCTAACGCACGCTTTATAAACAAGTACTCCGGAGACGCAGCATATCTCTGTAAACGCAGCATCGGCAAATGAAACATATGGAAAGGATGCGCGCCTGACATAAGTGTGTCGCCTACACGAGGGATTACAAAGGCATTGATATCATTTGCAACGCAGTACTTGATAATGATATTCCGTTCATGGCTGTGAATACCACTTAAAAACACCGTGCTCATATTGGCTAACATCTCTATGTTTTCCAGGCATTCGTCTACACTCACGGCATACTGAACATCGTATTTATTTTTCAATCCATGCTCTTCAATTAACCGGCTTATTCCTCTGCGCTCATCATAAATGATTGCCGTAGGCTGTGGTTCGAACGTCCGAAAGTACCATCGTCTTGCTCCGCGTGCCCATAACACTGAAAGAACAAGCTGCCCGGCAATTGCCAAAATGCCTGGGAGCAGATTGGGGAAGCCTTTGGACAGCAAACAAATGACGACATACATGACTCCGTCAGACAGCATTGCCGAAAGTATTTGTGAATACATGATTTCAGCGACAGAGTATATCGATATAAGAAAAGCGTCATATATGCGTCCAAAAGTGATGTAAAAAACAAGGAAAAGCAAAATCACAAGCCAATTCCCCTTCGAATAAAAGGGTGACACCACGTGATCTGCATAATAAAAAAACCAACAAACTGCAAATGGTATTGTTATTAAAATAATATTTACCGATTTTACAATTCTGAGCAGAATATCGTGTTTAAACTTATTCATTTGAATCCCTCTCGTGCACCAATATCAACCCTGCTTACTCGATTGTGCGGTGAGCTCCCAATCACTCACAATCTCACTTCATTTCCCCGGAAATAAAATCATTTACTCCATTTTTCACAAAAAAATTAATGTTTTTACACAAAATAAAAGCATTATATCCATCTAATAATTATAAAAAATGGTTCCCAACAGATACACATCCTGTCATTAGAACCATTTTGAGATGGGAACAGGCTGCTCTACATCAGGAGCATCCCCGTTAAAAAGAGATTGGGCATTGCATTCAAGCTTCCCGCACACTGCATTGTCAAACTTTCTTGTGATCAAACGCATTGCTTTCGTTAGCTGAGGGGGGCGCTTATCAGGAGAATGCGTATCTGAAGCGATCACATGGACCACTCCATGCTTAATCAACCTGTACACAAAATTTCGTTGCATTGTATCTCCCACAATGGAATCAGCATTTACTTGTAAATAGGCGCCCGCCTCGATCCAATCCAATGCAATATTCGGTTTTTTCTGCACATATGGATATCGCTCAATATGCGCAATCAGCGGTATCACGCCACCAAGAGTCAACTGATAAATAACATTTGTATCCCACTGGGGTCGAAGCGTCCTCGGCATCTCAAGAAGCATTACTTTCGTTTTCTGAAAGCATAAAGGCAGAAAATCCAAATCAAGAATTGTTGGCGAAATTCTCACTTCAGCACCGAACTTTAAACGCACAGGCAATTCAGAGCGAAATACATAATCAGCTAGGTATCTTGCAGAACGGTATCTTTTATCAATAAAATCCTCTAAATTCTGGCTGTCAGGATTAAAATGTGGCGTACACACAATGTCGGTGATTCCGGCATCGTTCTGCATTCGTAATAGTTCCATAGAAACTTTGGCGTTTTTAGCACCATCGTCTATTGCAGGTAAAATGTGGCAATGTAAATCCGTCATCGGTCAGCGTTCTCATATGAATAGTTGTAGCTGTAATAGTAACCGTTTTTCTTTTCGGTCGATTTTGTATCAAACCCGTTCAATACCGCACCCAGGATATTAGCATTTACCGCATCGAGATTCTTTTTTGCAAGCCCGACCTCATCAAAGGTCGCATAGTTTTGCCGCACTACCAAAATAACACCGTCGGCATATTGACTTAAAACCGCTGCATCCGTTACCACGGAAACGGGCGGTGTATCGAAAATGATGTATTCATAATGCTTATCGAGTTCATCAATCAGGTTCTTCATTCGAGGAGACCCCAGCAATTCTACCGGGTTCGGTGGAATCGCATCCGCGACCATTACATGCAGGCCGAGGCCCTTCATGTTGATGATAGATTCTGCCAACGAGCCATCCGCAAGAGCACTGATTATCCCCTTGTAGGCAGAATTATCTATTTTCAAATACCGATGGATAACCGGCTTGCGTAAATCGCAATCGGTCATAAGGACACGGCTCCCCGTCTCGGCCAGAGACACAGCCAAATTTAACGCAACACTGCTCTTTCCTTCACCCGGGATCGCGCTGGTAAAGATAAGCTTTTTGCAAGCCTTACCCATGGCCATGAAATTAAGGTTTGTTCGCAGGCTCTTGTATGCTTCCTGATACTGGAAAGGAGTATTCTTATTCATCAAAACAAATTCTCGCCTTATTGGTTTTGATTTTTTTGCCATCATCTCTCCCCCTTCATATCAATCTGAGGAATTACGCCAAGAACAGTAAGCCCTAATTTATTCGTGATATCATCATCTGTCATGAACTTATTGTTCAGAAGATACCGCAAGATCACGATGCCGACTGAAATGACCAAGCCAAGCATCCCAGCAAGTACTGTGTTTTTAGCTTTACTGGGAGAAACAGGCTCCGGCTCTGCTTTGGCCTGTGATATTATCTCTACGCTGCCGGCTTTCACCGTTTGGATAATAATCTCCGGTGCTTGCTCAACGATATCTGCTGCAATCGCTCGCGCCCTCTCGGGATCTGTATCCTTTACGGTGATTTTCATTACCTGTGTGGAATTCACCGATTCAATGCGCACTCTTTCTACCAAATCGTTGTACGACATGTTAAGGTTCAGATTTGAAATCGTTTTGTCCAGCACCGTATCACTGGTAAGGATAACAGCGTATGTATCTACCAGCTTCGTAGCCGACGTGAGCTGATCATTTGTAATGGGCGCTTGTGCAGCGGCCTGGTCCTCTCTCGAGTTAACAATCAACGTAGCACTGGCTTCATATTGCGGTGTCATTGCAAATGTACTGATGAGATATCCCGCAACGGCAAGCAAAATGGTAACAGCAAGAATGACCAATAAATTTTTCTTTAATAGCCGCAGTATTTCAAGCAGATCTATGGTCTCGTACTCTTCCTTCAAGCGTTTCCCTCCGTTGTCTGGCATCAACTACATAATTTGCATTATGTCTT
>ULZE01013153.1_pt1 | contig 39037 bp, 34 predicted proteins | sample 1962841 | NCBI WGS metagenome assembly ULZE01 (sample SAMEA4835882, study PRJEB28245) | human gut metagenome | biome: gut microbiome; material: fecal sample | place: Denmark | collected 2008 | reverse complement strand
CTCTCGGGCACGGAGTTGGACGCGCTGTCCGATTCGGAGCTTGCCGCGCGGTGCATGCGCGTCTCTGTTTACGCCCGCGTTTCCCCCGCCCACAAGCTTCGCATCGTGCGCGCATACAAGGCGGCGGGCCAGGTTGTCGCAATGACAGGAGACGGCGTCATCGGGCAATGCCACCTTGCCCCCCGCCGCCGGGCGATGTACAGGATGCATGCCTCCAAAGGATACAGCAAAGCCGGAGGCCGCATTCAAAGCACCCTCCGGCTTTCCGCACGGACAACCGTATCCGGCATGGTGTCCCCGACTGGAATCGAACCAGCGGCCTAACGCTTAGGAGAATGACCAACCCTTTATCATACAAGCCTCTGTATGTACGTGTATGTCTCTATTTTCCGAGGATCTTTCGCATTCAAAGTTCATCCTTGCTCGTCTGTGTACCTCTGTGTATTTGGCGTATCGTGCAGTTCTTTTAGCCTGTTTTTAGCGGTTTCTAAAAAAGAACAAAGGATGCTTTGACATCGCCCCCCAATATTAGCAGATTTTCGAGAAAAAATCTACCGGAGGGACCGGCCGGCAGAGCAGCGAAGGCTCTCCAGAACACCGACAGAACTCCTACGGAACACCGACAGGGAAACGACGGAACAAATACCGGGAAGAGACGGAGAACCGATAGGACTCCGTGCATCCAACCATAAAAAGCCTGCCGGAAACATAAAAAGAGAGCACTGCGATCCGGGCTATTATCCCAAATCACAATACTCTCTATGTAAGTGCTCATCCATGAATGAGCTTATTGTAATGTCTGTGCCAGTGTCTTCAGAAGTGCTGCCATCTCCGGATTTGCGAGAATCTTCATCAGAAGCTCGGCATTTACACCAGCAGGTATGGTCGCTTCCGCTACCGATTCAGGCTCCTCTGTAGGCGCAGTCTCCGGTGCAACAACCTTGCCACTATAGAAGGCATTTTCGAAGAGTTCTGCATTGACCCTGCGGTCATCATCCAGGATGTGTGAATACTGGTCGGTGACCATGGTGGCCTGCGCATGACCGGAGTCTCCCTGAACGGCCTTAATATCACCGCCATTCAGCTTCAGCTTATAGGTAATGCTGGAGTGACGCAGGCTGTGGAAGACGACCTCGGGAAAATCATGCTTATGGATCAGTTCCTTAAACATAGCAGTAATACGGGAATCCTCTGTAGGCATTCCCGTACCATTGGCCATGACAAGATCGTAATCCTGGTATTCATCTCCCAGCGCATGCTTGGCAAAATCCTGACTCTTTTTCCAATCAACAAGCATCTCCGCAACTGTCTTCGGAAGAAATATCTTACGGGTACTGGTTGCGGTCTTGGGTTTCTTCAGAACCAGGACCGTGCGGTTATTTACCTTTCCCTCCGGAAATATACGGAGCACATCTTTTTTCTCCAGCGTGGCCATATGATTCTTGTCCACTCTCTGAAGCTCCTTGTTCACGTAAATATAGGCTTTTCCGGCTGTGATACTCTCCGGAGAGATATCTACGCAGTCCCAGGTCAGCCCAAGAAGCTCCCCCATTCGAAGGGAGCAGGCAAACGCGAGGTTGATAGCGATCTTCAGCCGCTCATCCTCGCATACTTCAAGGGCACGAAAGAGCGTTGGCGCATCCCAGATATCACGCTTCTTGGACTCGGCTTTCGGAACCGTTGCGTAGATCGCCGGATTCTTCTCCATCAGTTCCCATTTTACAGCCTGATGGAAAGCGCTGCGCAAAATGTTATGTATCTTTTTCACGGTCGCCGGAGTCACATACTCGACCTTCTTGGAACCCTTTTTCTGGGTGATCTTATGAACTGCCGGTGTCTTGAGGAGAGACATGTAATACTTCTCAAGCACTCTGGCCGTGATCTCCGTCAGCTTCATGGAGCCGATGATCGGAAGGATATAGTTGTTGATCATGGAGATATTACTGCCATAGGTGGAAATGGCCCAGGTAGTTTTTCCGTAAAGGACAATATATTCGTCCAGGAGATCCTTCAGCGTCTTGCAGGTAGGAACCGCAAGTGTTCCGATCTCTGTCTTATACTCGATCTCAGCCTTACGGCGCTTGGCCTCGGCCAGGGTCTTGTAGGTTTCCCATTTCTGCTTTCTCTTGCCATCTTCAGCGTCATACAGATAGACAACGCTGAATTTGTTATTTCTTGATACGATCGAAGCCATGTTGGAGCCTCCTTCCTTAAGATTCGCAGTTTAATTTCTGCTGAAGCAGAAACCACTGCAGGTCGTCCCTGAGGACGTACTTTTTATTTCCGAATTGTCTTGCTTCCAGGTATCCATCCTTGATCAGGGCTCGAACTTCACGGTAAGACATATCCAGAAGAACTGCTGTCTCCTGAAGATCATAGGATGGTTTATCCACTGCAACTTTTAATCTTGGCATAACCGCCTCCTGTTTCAGTCGTTCGATGCGGAACTGCTCCTCGGCCGGAAGATCTTCGAAGGTGTGATACACATCCTGTCCAGTGTACCAGCGCCAGAAGCTATCCTTAGTAATTCGCTTGCGGTCCGCAATCACTTCGTATTCAAAGACTCCCTCATTCTTCGGAGAAGCGAGGATGCTGTAAACCTCCTTACGGGAGATCATCAGAAGCCGTGCCATCTCCGGCATGGTGATGGTTGCCTCCTCACGTTCGGCATCCCGTTCCCGATCCTCGGGAGTACGGTATCGGGACTGGCTGTTATACCAGGCCTCAAATACATCTTTTCGTATCCGCTTCCAGGATCCGGCCGTGAAGGTCTCGATCCTGCAGCGTTTGATGATGTCATATGCAACAGAATCATCCACATCTAACAGCTCACCAAACTCTTTGATCGAGTACGAATAGGATTTTAATTCCTGTCCGGGCGGATCGCCGTTTACCTTATGCCATTTGATCTGATTCGCATACCACTTTTCGAAGCTTTCAATAACGACCCTCATTTTTCCTTCCACAAGGATCGTATCAAAGTAGCCCCTATGTACCAGCCAGTAAGACTCCGTCTTACAAAGCCCCAACATCCGCTGCATCTCGGGAACGGACATCGTCGTTTTTGCTTTTTCTTCCATGTTGCCCTCCTTGAAATGTTTTTATCCAGGTCTGATGACCTGGATAAAAAGTAGCGGATGATGCTTAAAATTGTTAGGATGTCAATCTGCCATCAACATCCTTGACAACCATTCAGCTTACCCCTTAGCCATTCATCAAAGCTTTCCTTGGAGATCCGATAGATCCCGCCGATCTTAAACCAGCGGAATTCATTCTGCTCTAACAGCTTGTAGGCAGTGCCTCTGCCGATATCCAGAATGATCTGAATGTCCTCAACCCTGTAGGTCTTCTTTTCCGGGACAGCTTCCTTAGAAGCTGCATCCACTTCAAATACTTCACATGCTGCCATGTTCATTTCCTCCTATGTAGATCCCCGAGGCTTTTCGCCTACGGGGCATTTTCTTTGTCCGGCTCTTACGGAGCCTCAACGGTTTCCGGAATATACATTCCCAGGCTGACCTTCAGGTAATCATCTACCTGAGCCAGCTGCTCTCTGGTGAGCTTTCCAAGATAGCTCATCACCCTGCTTTTATCGATGGTCTTGATCTGCTCGAACTCCACCATGGAGGGAGCTGCCAGCGCTCTGTTGTGCTTGATCAGAAAATGCGTCGGCTGGTTCAGCTTTTTCAGCTGCGTGGTCATCGGCGCTACGATCAGAGTCGGGCAGTAGAAGTTGCCGTCATTGTTCTGCAAAACCAGCACCGGTCTGGTGCCGCCCTGCTCAGAACCGGTGAAGGGGTTCAGGTTGGCCATATAGATATCGCCTCGTCTGAAGTGCCATCCGGGCTGCAGCACATCTTTGTTCTGTCTCATGGGCACCTCCTTAAAACTTCAGGGGAAGAGAGTGGACCTTGCTGGAACCGTTGTAGATGCGAAATACCTGATAAAGGTACTTCTGGCTGGCGGGCATGTTCACGCCCATGGCCTTGCCCTCACGATAGATGGTCAAGGGATCCACCCGGCGAAGTCTCAGGACCAGCCTGTGAGGATCAAACTCTCCATAGTAAAGATCAACGAAACGGCAGATGCCCTGAACGGTTTCCCCTCTCAGGGACTCCATGTCACCGCCCCAGGCAGTAACCAGGATCTCCAGGGCTTCCTTATATCTTTCAGCCCCAAGCTTCTTGAACTGGGTAAAGGCTGTGCTGACGCAGGCCAGCTTTTTCTTACCGCGCTTTAATTCATAATCAAGCGCCAGACCGGTTGACTCAGTCGCCCTCATGAAAGCGATGGCTTCTGGATCTCCGGCATAAACCAGAGCACGGATCTTAGCACCTGCAGAGAGAGGAGCAGAAGCACCGGTCTGGGTTGCGAAGAGAGTTGCTTCTTCGCTTTCGGTCATTCCGTAATACACCTTGCAGGTAATGGGAAGATCGTGGCCCCTGTTCAGGATCTTTCTGGCGGCGATGGTATGCTGCCCATCAAACACGTAATACTTGCCGTTGCGGCAGCTGACCTTCGGCTCATTGGCCACCCGCTCATCGAACTCCTTCACGATCTTTTTGACTCGCTCGGGGTTCAGTTCTCTCTGATAGGTTTCTCGCGGGACGATCAGCTGGGAGCTGTTAATGGTCATCTCACGATAAGTACGTTCCTGTAATTTCATTTCCAAAGTCCTCCTTGTTTAACGTCTCTGAAATACTTCATAGCCTCGTCCGCCAGCTTCTTAATCTGCTGCTGGCCGGTTTTGGTCTTCAAGTGTTCAGGATATGTAGATCTGCAATTGTTCCAGCGCCAGATAGCAGCGCTTAAGGCATCCTCCATCTCGTAAAGCATGTCCTCTTCGGTGGTTGGAGCGAGGGAGATGGAAGATTCAGCTTCAATCGGTTCGTCCTCAGCTTCTTCAAGGGAAGTGAAGGGCGGTGATTCATCAGATTCTTCCTCATTCTCATCTGTTTTCTTTGTTTTCTCCGGTGGATGTAAAATCAGGTCTACCATTTGAGGTCGTTCCTCCGGATCCGCTTTTGCTATGGAAGCTATCGCTTTATCGGTTGCCTTAACTCGACCGGAAAGGATCTCTTTGCGAGCACCGGGAACGGCTTCCTCTGCAGCATCGACACCTTGAGCAAATCGCTCTGCTCTGACAACAGAACTTCTGCTTACATTGTTCTCTTTTGCAATACGTTCACTTGTGCGTCGATTTTCAATGGTGTCATTTTGATACCATTGAAATGATCTGTTCTGGTTTCCTTCAGGTGCTCCAACAGATTGCTTCTCAGCTTCATACTGTTTTCCAATCAGATACTTGCGATCCTCCGGTGTAAGATTTCTTCGCCCCAACTGGTTCTTGCAAATCCAGGCGATTGCGGCGAAGCGATCAGAGAATTCCTTCTCATAAATATCAAATGGGATCTGAATCTCAGGATGCTTCAGCATGATCCGATACCGGTTATGACCGTCCACGATGATACCGTTCCAGGTAACGATCGGGTCCTTGATCCGGCCTTCTTCCAGAATCAGCTGCTCTAAGAGCTGGAATTCTTCTTCCGAAAGCCTCGGTATCTTTTCTTCAAATTCAGGATCCACAATCAGGTTCTCAAGCATTGTGCATTCCTCCTTCGTATGTAAACGGCTGGTACGATTACCAGCCCTACTATCAAACTCCGAGTCTCCCCGGATGTAAGTTTCGTTATATGATCTTTTCGTATTTGTCCTCGACACCCCCGAAACAGGGAATACATTCAGTCGTCCGGCAGCTTACCGGGTCCATGGGAATCTCACCCCTCCGTGGTTCTCACCGAGCCGCCCGCAGGCGGAAGTCTCATTATGCCGTGATGTTTAAGCTATACAGGAAGCTATCCTGCACTTACCGCTGTGTACCGCTCGTTCCCTCAGTGGGAGTTCATCGCATTTACAACGGAGGTTGCTGCTCATCACGGATTCGTGACTGAAGAATGTAAATTCAGTTTTCAAAGAACACGTACCTTTTGATCGGTACATGCTAATTCTATCCTTGAAGCAGACTTTTGCCGTGGGCCTGGCAGGGCCATTTTGGTAGCCCTCGTGGGGCCACTTACAGCATTTTCAGAAGTTCCATGAGTTTTGCGATGATGTCCATAAGGATATTTTTGATTCTTTCCTTCTGGGAATCCTTTCCGGTCAGCAGATAATCCGTGCTGACTCCGAGCACACAGGACATTTCCACCAGAAGATCGATAGAGCAGGCATTTACACCACGCTCCATGCGGCTGATATGCTGCTTGTTGATATCGCCAAGTTTATTTGCCAGCTCCTCCTGGGTAAGGCCACGAAGAACACGGATGTCATGAAGTCTCTTGCCAAATTCAGTCAGATCAAAATACATTTCTTTTCCTTTCCGCCTATGCGGAGCAGAAGATACATATATTCGGGACCGGATCCGGCAGCCTACAAAAGGGTGCACTAAAGAAAGGGTACCGATACTGCATTCCCGAAAAGTGAAAAAATCACGTTTTTTCGGGAGTGCGCAGTATATGTATCCTCGGCCCTTAATGCATGTCAGGCTTTCGATATTTTGTTAATCTGGGGATTTGATTTACCTGACCGGCGGAAAAGAGCAAAAAGAAAAGACCACCGGCAAGCACGGGTTACCAATGGGTATGGTTTCCCTGTGTTTGTCGGTGGCCTCTCATGTAATATATCTGGTGTAACCAGCCGAATATTCTAAGTATGTGACCTGGAGATGGTCTTATGCAGCCTGTTTCATCTCAGCCATTCCGTCGTTATACCGTTCAATTGTAATGAGCCTCTAAGACTCAGAGTGTAGGGACATGTTCCTGTCCCTTGGGAGCATAAAGCTCAATCGTGTCTCGGCGTCGTCCCTTAGGTGTGCGAACCATGACGGATCTGCACTTGGGGCATGCGACTTTGAATTCGCCTTTGCTGTTCTGATATGCTGTGACAAGCTGTCCGCAGTTGGAACAGTACCAGGAGAGAGGACGCCATGAATTGTCTTCGAATACAGCCATCCAAGTTCTCCTTATATGTATCAGAATGTAGCGAGCTGCGGTTTCAGCCGTTTGACGGCATAGACCGGGATCAATTTGTGTTCTTCTGTAAGCTGGACCTTCGTAGCATTGCGGCAGTGGTCACATTCCATCCAGCCTTCCGTTTCCTCTAAGTAGAGGGCACGGTTTACCTTGCCGCAAATGGGACATTTAACATCATATGTTCTCAATACTCAAACACTCCCTTTCATGGATTATTTGGCCCAAGTGCCTTGATGACATGCTTGGCTACGCCCTGGACGATCAGCTGTCGAACCCGAATTTCTTTGCCCGGATACCTCTCTTCGTTGCAATATCGGAGAATAGCCTCTCCTGAGCGAGTGTCTATTCCGGCAAAAAGCTTCAGTGTGTTCGTCTGGTTCTCATCGAGGGCGACAACAATATCACCAACATTAGCGGAACCTTGCTTACTGATTACGATTAGATCACCACTATCGATGCCCGCGTCCACCATGGAGTCACCGGAAGCTGTCAGGATGTAGAAATCGCCTTGCCCGAAAAGGGAAACAGGAAGGCTTACATACTCCTCGATGTTTTCTTCCTCGGTTTCGGGTTCACCGCAAGGGATAACACCGACGACCGGGGCAGAGAAGCTGCTGGCGGAGAACTTGCTGATCATCTTGGTAACGATGGTGCGAGAACCACCATCATACTCAAGCATTCCGCGCTCGGTCATTTCAACCAGGTAGCGATGGGCGGTTGCTTTAGAGATACCAACACCCTGGGCAATTTCATTCGCAGAGGGAGAGGTATGCTTAGCGCTGTAATACTGATCAACGAAGGAAGTGATCTGTTTCATCAATTCCATGCTCTTAGCTCTCATGGCTTTAATTCCTTTCATCTATGTGAGACGCTTCGTCTCAGATGATGTTATTATAAAACCCCTCGATTCGAAAATCAAGGGGTTTCAAATAAGTTAATTTGAGGTGCCAAAAAAAGCGTGCACCTCAAGCCGTTTTATAATTTAGACCTGGAAATAAACGTCATTCTATTCATCATAACTTCCACAATTCATACCCCTGCCGTCTGGCAGAGTCATAAACCGGCTGCATATTCTTCTGCAGAATAGAAGTGAATTCTTCTCTTGTGTTTCCGGGCCTGTATAATTCCTGTCCGGCCCAGATAGAATGAAGATTATCCCGGAAACATGCCTCATATAATCTTCTGATTCCAGGCTTTTCCTGGACCATCTCGTATAGCAAATACTGATTACCTGCAAACCGCAGGAAAAACGGATCCCACTTAGGCAGGCGATTGCTCTTGGAGGAGTTGAGCGATGAATCCATCGGCATTAGATTCCAAAGTTCATCATTCATTACAAAGCTCCACGGAATGAAATGATCTACGTCATAAGCTTTCTTCTGTATAAACTCATCTGTAAACACATCTCTGATTGGCTGAATCTCAATGATCGCATCCCATAGCTTATGTACATGCTGCAGCTTACGCATCTTTTCATCCAAAGGCGCTAACTTATATACCAATCCGGGAACCTCAGGATTATTCATCTGCAGCCATTTAACCTTCTCGTACTGAATCCATCCAAGAATAGACACCGTATTATCCTGGATCATCTTTGCCCAAACAGGGCTGATGTGGACTTCCTTTTTCAGTTTGCTGCTTTCTCCCAATGTATAGGGGAGCGTGATAACCGTGTTATTAATACGCTGAATATACTCGACCATTCGCACGGTACTATTCCAATTTGCCGCCTCATCACTGCGATGGAAAAATCCGGCCAAGGCCCTATACGGAACCATATTGGTGAGCTGTTCTTTCGCTGATTTCAGTTCCTTGTTGTGTTCATGGATCGCATTTCTGATTTCAGTCTTTGAGGCATTCGAGGGCAGATCGCTGAGCTCAGCCAGAAGAATAACCGCCCTTTCCAGACCATCTCTTACAGCTCCCGCCTGAATTCCGCTAAGGTGAATATGAAACTCCCTGACGGAATACCATGCGTTACAAATCATTTCATCAATGATATCATCAAAGGTTGTTTCCAGACGGCCTTCTGAAATCAGGATCACCAATGCCTCCAGCCAATAAAACTTGTAGCAATAGGAAGGGTCCTTCATCATGAGGGAGAAGCTCTCTATATCCAGCGTGTTGGTATAATCACCTTTTATTGTCAGCTGATAATCGACTTGTGGAGGATAATATTCAGCCATTTCTCATTACTCCGTTCCGGGCGGACATCCGCAGATACCCACATCTTTTCAATCGTTAATTCGGGGAAGGCAGATACAAATTCTGTAAAGCTTTTTTCATCAAAATCCGTGAAGAACCGTTCCCCGCGGAAGCCTTCAAAACTTCCGTACTTAAAAGACGTGTAAATATAACCCTCAGGTTTAAGGGCACGGATCATACGTGTAAAGATATCCGGTTGATCTTCTCTTGCTGCGTGAAGAATAGAAGAACATGCCCAAATACCGTCATATAGGTTCTCATCCTGGAGTTCCTGGAACAGCAACTCGCGGACCGGAATTCCGGCATATGCTGACGCAACTTTGCAAAGTTCTTTCGATCCATCTGTTGCAACAACCTGATATCCCTTATTAAGAAAATACTTCGTGTCTCTACCAGCGCCGCAGCCAAAATCCAGAATAGAGGCCTCAGATTTTAGGAAGGATAAAAACAGATCCTGTGTTTCGTGAAAATCTACAGCTTGTGTTCCGGAGGAAAAAGAGGCTGCGTTCTGATTATAGTAGTCCAGCGTTTTCTGCCCAGGGGAGAGCATCTGCGCATCCCAAGCTTCCTTTATCTCTTCAATGAGTTGCAGATCTGCCGGTAACCAGTCCACACTATAGAGCTCATCTTTCATAAGCCATTTTCCGGTCTCTGCTTCGAGCAGCGTAAGTTCCCCTTTACGGATCGTGCACCAGAAGCAGTCCATAGACAGATGGAACGAGGGATAATCATATTCGACTGTATGGATCAGTTCTCCAACCTCGATTTCTGCAGTCAGTTCCTCTCGGATTTCTCTCAAGAGCGCCTCCTGTGGTGTTTCTCCAGGCTCGATCTTTCCGCCAGGAAACTCCCACATTCCCTTATAGTCACCATAGCCTCTGGCTGTGGCAAAAATACGATTATTCTCTTTGCTTACCGCAGCAACAACACGAATGGTTTTCATAGACGATGTGACTCCTTAAGCTTTTATAATGCAATGCTCTTGTTTGCCTGAGGCAGAAGCTCTGCCGGGATTGCCGTATGGAGATTCCAGATAAAGTTTACCGGCTGCTCTCCGTTATGGCTCACATAATCAGCGTTACCAAGGAAGGTAAACGGTGCTGTATAAGAACCATTCCTCTTATACTCACGAACAAAGAGCGAGATGGCATTTCCACTCTCGCGGTGATGAATGTATCGCTGGATCTTAGGACTGGCCTGTCTGTCTCTGCTTTGCGTCTGCCAATGGAAAAGATGTGCATTAATCGCATAATCCTCATACATGGTAGACGGAGAGAAGTCCTTCTCAGATTTATTCAGGTTGATAAAGAAGACATCCGTCTTCTTATCTTCAAAGTACTTTACACCCTCTCTGAATTCCGGCGATTCCGTTTCAGAAAACAGTCCGAATGCGGCCATGACCTGATTGGTATTATATCGGCAGTGCATCTCCAGAGGACAGGTAAAACCATACTCATTTCGGCGTGATACAAAACCCAGATGACTGCGGTTGTAGCGCAGAATCTGCAGAACCTCGTCTCGCACAAAATCAGTTCCAAGTACTGCATCGATACCGGCATCGATATCTGCAAAATGCAGCTGCTTCGGGTGTTTTTTGTAAAAGGTGTAATACAGCATGTTCCGCATCAGACGCTCTTCTTCAGAAGCGGGGGCTGTATCCCCCTCAATATACCGGATCCAATAATCCAGAAGCTTTGCGGAATCAATATGGAACAGGCCCGTCAGCATGCTGTAGACCTTGTCTTCAACATCCCTAGTATCCTCAGTCAGTCCGGCCCATTTCTTCAGTCGATGAAGGGAACGAGCGCCGGTGTTCTGATAGAAATCATAAAGAGACAGATTATATTCGGTCAGGAAATTATCCAGGGTAAGCGGAAGACCGGTATCCTCCTCGAAGGTTCTTACCTGCTCAATGAGCGCAGTCTTATTGTTATCGGTCTGTCTCAGATTCTCCAGGACATAACTCTTTGCGTATTTTTCAAGCTCGATATAACAGCCTCTCGGAAGATTGGAAAAGCCTTCTTCAACCTGCTTACGCAGGGACTTCCGGCCCTTGCCAACCATTGCCTCGAATTTCATGGCGAATTTATACTTCTTATTTGCTTGGCCAATAAAATCCAGTACAGTCAGGCACTCCTTACCGGGAGCCAAGCGAAGGCCACGGCCAAGCTGCTGCAGGAAGATGGTTGCACTTTCTGTAGGACGAAGGAAAAGCACGGTGTCGATCACCGGGATATCAACACCCTCGTTGTACAGATCCACAACGAAGATAAAGTTGATCTTACCACTGACCAGCGCATCCTTCGCATCCGTTCGAATATCATCGGCACTCTTAGAAGACAGCGCCATAGACGGAACACCGTGATCGTTGAAATACTTCGCCATGTATTCCGCATGCGCAACACTGATGCAGAAGCCAAGGCCCTTCACAGAATGAATATCCGTCACATATTTTTTTACGCTGTTTAAGATCAACGCACAGCGGATAGTATCCGCAGTATATATCTTTTCCAACTGACTGGTATCGTAGCGGCCGCGAACCCAATTTACATGGGAATAGTCCACATCATCGGATACGCCATAGTACTGGAAGGTACTTAGAAGATTCCTGTCGATGGCATCGCCTAAAAGCATCTTGGAGGCGATACGCCCATCAAAATATCCCAGAACATCCTTACCGTCCATTCGATCCGGTGTTGCCGTTAAGCCCAAAAGGATCTGAGGCTCATAGTAGGACAGAAGTGCCTGATACGAATCGGCTGCGGCATGATGGAATTCGTCGATGACAATGTAATCGTAGAAATCCTTAGAGGTCCATTCTGTAAATTTCGCAGAATTAAAGGACTGAATGCTGACAAAGAGATGCTCAATGTCTGTCGGTTTGTGGCCATCCACGTAGAGCTCTCCGAAGTTGAAGTCATTCAAAACTTCCTGGAATTTCTGGACACTCTGCTCCAGGATTTCCTTACGGTGTGCAACGAAGAGCAGTCTGGCTCTTGGATGAGTCTCCTTAAATCGTTTATAGTCAAAGGCAGCAATAATTGTCTTACCGACTCCGGTCGCAGCATGGATCAGGTTCTTATAATGTCCATAGATTTCTCGCTCCGCAGAAAGCTGGTCAAGAATCTCCTGCTGGTAAGCATACGGCCGGATCTCTACCAGGAGCCTACGGTCAGTCCCCGTATGGAACGGTGTTTTCGTCAGTTCCTCACGAAGCTTCTTACAGCACTCCGGATCGTTAGGATCAAAGGTCTCAAAGGATGCATCGTTCCAGTAGCTCTCAAAGGCTACAGAAAACTTCCGAACAATATCAAAGGATTCCTGTTCTGTGACCTTCACGTTCCATTCCAAGCCACCGGTAAGGGCAGGATTAGAAAGATTAGATGAACCAATATAGGCTGTTGTGAAGCCGGTATTTCTGTTAAAAAGGTAGGACTTAGCGTGCATACGAGCATGGTTCGTCTCGTAGTTGATCTTGACCTCCGTATTCGGGAGCGATGCGAGAACCTCAATAGCCTTGTAGTCCGTCGCCTGCGTATAGGTCGTTGCAATCACGCGAAGGCGAGTCCCTTCACGCTTTGTGAACTCTGTAAGTTCAGGAAGAAGTGGACGAATCGCACTCCATTTAATGAAGGAGACCAGAAGATCAATCGTATCTGAAGTAACGATCTCTCGCTTGAGCTCTGATAACATGCTAGGCTCGCTTTTGGCACCGGTAAACAGTGCGTTTTCCACCAGAGATGTCTCCGGACGAACCGCTTTCATGGCGGCAATACCTCGGGCAGAATCCAGCTTCTGATAGAGAGAGGTAAGCACCTCGCCCTTTTCGAGAATGATATTATCCTCAAAATCAGGCTCTTCTGCATGCGCAGCGATATCCCTGACAATGTCATTGCACAGCTTTATCTGTGCCAGAAGTGCCTCTGAATCCTTGCTGCTTGGATAGCTTTCACGAATGACCTTTAGACCTTGACCGATCACATAGGAAATATAGATAGTCAGAATGCGTCTGGCATCATCGGCAGAAAGATTCTCCAACTCAATATCGTATTTTGCTTTATCAAGCAGAGCCAGCTCATTGCTGATGCGTGTATTCACGATCTGCTCATAGAGGCCATTTGAAAGCATGCGAAGTACCTTCTTTCTTGTTTGCCGTTTAAGATAATCAGAGATTTTCTAAGGCATTATTTAACATAGTTCTATATTGTTCGACCACTTTGATCGGTCCCATGATCTTAATGCTGTCACCAAAACCAAATACCCAACGGTAGAAAGTCGGACTGGTACAAACCATAACTTTAGCCTGGAAGTGATCCTCGTCCACTGGAGTGGTATCTACATCCAAGCCAAAATTATCGATCAGCACCTTCATAGCAGACTCTTTGCACAGGAGAGTTACCTCATGAGGCTCGTCCGTATCATACATTCGGAATACCGATTTGCTGTACTCTGCAATGCTATAATCTTCCGGCTTCGGTTTCGCAGGATCTCGGAGAATATCCGGCTGTTTTGCAATGCGGTCCAGGCGGAAGGTTCGCATAGCCTGGCGCTCGTCGCAGTAACCGCGAAGATAGTAATAATCGCCATCCCACATGAGCGAATACGGGCTGACAGTATATGGAACACCTTCGTTTGTCAGATGCCGGTTCTTATTGATGTCATAGTCCGTGTAGCAGAAAGAGATTTTTCTCTTTGTATCAATTGCCTCATTGATGGCATCAACAATGTAGTAGCCTCGCTCATTATCAGACTTAACACGGTCTGAAGCATAGATATGACGGCGCAGTTTTACCGCACTATGGCGCGGTACGAGAGTGAGAAGCTTGTTGATGAGCTCCTCGCTCTTATGCTCAGTAATGAACTTAGAAGAAGAAACCGCATCAATCAGGATCTTCAATTCCGGAACGCTGAAAAGCTGGCCATCAAAGTAATACTTGTTCTGAGTTGAATGGATAACCTCAACTTGCAGGTCGCAGTCACTCAGCATCAAAAGATCATCACTGATTGTGTTTCGGCTGACTTTGATGTCGTATTTTTCTTTCAGCATCTTCATCAGTTCGACGGTTGATTCCGGATGATCCGGATCCGTGTTCTGGATCAGGTGCTGATATAGATATAGAATTCTAAGTTTGGTTCCGTTTTCCATACTATTTACCTCATGGAAATGGCTGGATAATTAAAAAACAAGGATGCCCATCAGCCATTCATGTACACTTTTGACATAGCTATATTCATCTACCGGCACACTGTAACTATCTTTGGCTAGTTTATTGATAATGCTATTAACCCTCAAGATCCAATCTGTTTTAGGGTCTTTTCCACCTACCATATTTGCCTCTTCAGGTCTCACCATGGAATCCTCAAAAAGAAGGGACCAGTTCTTACCATTAAGGATTATAGGTTTGCATTCGGCTAAGGTCACATAATCCCAAATAGGAATCTCAACATCCTCATCATCATTACTGATCTGTTCATACCGAGCCTCATCAGCCTCACCCTTGGCACGCGTATAAATGGCTTTAGGCAGACCTTTGACGAGCCAGCTGTCGCCATAATACTCTTCGAGTCTGGATGAAACTATAAGTTTAATTTTAGACTCAATTTCACGAAGCATACTCTTGGTTTCTTCGTTATATACCTTAGTCTCATTCTGCCAGTATTCTTCCAGGCCTTCCGGATTAAAATCAGGTCTCGCATCAGAAACAGCTTTCTGATATGCTCGCCAGAACCGGGTGTCTGCGCCACCACCGAAATATCCTCTAAGATCTTTTCTCTGCTCAGCAGTAAGGTTGTTTATATAATCTGCAAGAGGTTTCAAATAGTAGCGAATAAGACCAAACATGTCATCAAGGTCCTGCGACTTCGGTGAAATCATAGCTTTGTCAACTAGCATGTTCACAATATCGTCAATCACACGGATAACACCTTGAATACCACGGTTCATAGTCAGCATTCCACTGTCGCGATCACCTTTATTCCATTCATCAAGGCAGGCCTCTCGAATGTATAAAAGACATTTTTCTATAAACGGATAAAAAAGGTCACAGGTTTCTTGATTATTCTGGCAATCAAAAGTGCCTGATTTCTGGAGGGCGTTCTTTTTCCCATAGGTATCAAAGAACCGGCATTTTTTTAATGCAGACTGAATCGCTTCTACGGTAATACATCTTTCCGGTGTGGACTCGTTCTCACCAATAACAACTCTGCCATGGAGAGGAGAAGTGGGTTCCTCACCGAGCATCTGAGCAATTTTAGAACGCAATGCCTGTCGCTGCTCGCTAAAATCAGGAGACTCCCACAGCATATCTGCATTCAAGGTAACTCGCAGAGATTTCGGAACCGCTTTTTGATTCTCATTAATATCCATAAACAGTTTAATCTGTTCTGTTCTTTCCAAATCCACAAATGCGACAACGGGAATAGTATTGGTTGCTGCATATTTTGAGTCAGAGTATCCGTAAAGTCTGTGCTGTCCGTCAATAATGTATGCTGAACGATATCTCTTCGGGATATGTAATATTCCTATCTTGGATATGGTCCCATCAATCTTAGTTGAGGATTGGTCAAATGCCAGACCTTTTCCGTTTGAATCAATGCTGATGATAATCGAATTTGGGAAGTATCCACCATCATTAATAAAAGCGCGAACATCCTGAAGACGCTTCTTTTTAATAATTCGCTGATATGTCGGCATCATATTTTGATTGGCCTCAGATCGATGCAGCACGTATCCAATTTTCAGCAACTTTTCCGGCTCTATAGAAAAGGAGTAGTATGTATATCCTCCCATCTTGCCTTGGATTGCAGGGACTCTGTCATCCATGTTCTTAATTTCCTGGTTCGCAAACAAATTACCGAGAAGCTGATATCTAGAACATGAACCAAGATGCTTTGCCAATTCGCTATAGTACTCAATAGCTGAATCATTAAAGTATGCAATGCCTGCCTTGTCCAGAAGAGCAAGATCTCTCCGATTGGTAATATAATTATGCGTAGCCCAGATGAACTTTGTTTTTCGACCAGGATACTGTTTCAATATTTCTTTTCGAATTCCGGAGATCTTAGAACTAAATTCTTGGATTTCATCAGCGAAACTTCTTTCAGTCACCTCGACAGTCGCCTGGCAAACAACGACCAAAATAGTTTCATCGTCAACCGCTACGACACTGACAGGATACTTCAGACAGTCATCATGAAAATCATAGCTAACTTCGAAAGGGCTTCCTGCATTCATTTCTGAAAAGCCCATATTAGCAAAAAGAAGCCATACTAGGTCCTCGAATTGTTCATTTGCTGGTTTTTCCTTGGTGACGCCTACAAATTTGGGGCTTTTATATTCTTTCGATTTTTCCCATCCCTGATCAATCATTGCCGGAAGGTCAGAAGCAGCAATCTTCATTGATACAAAGATTTTTTTGCGTAAACTCTTTTCTGTGGACAATGCTCGTTCGGATACCATCTTAGTCCAATCAGTCCGTTCCATTATTGGTGCTCCTTTCCGGAATATTTGTAAAAATGTACTCTTTGATTTTTCCGCGGTAAGCTTTTTTCCCGCCAATCAAGCTATTTCTTTCTAATGAAACCATGCGGCCTCTAGAAGAGAATATTTCTTCGATTTTTTCGTGAGCCGCATTTGTTAGAATATAATACGCTCCAATGGAATTGATATAATCAATCAGCTCGCCAAGACGGTACTGATCTTCTAGTGAAAAAAATTTAGGATTATAGCCGAGAAAACCGTTGTCTCCCTTTGTAACAACATAAGGAGGATCTAAAAAGACTAGATCTTCTGGTGATAATAACGCTCTAATACTATCAAAGTCGTGACAGCTCAAATCGGCATTTGAAAGCTTTTTACTGGCGTCCGTCAGCCTATCATAATTGAACGAAACAGACCTTTGGCCATAAGGAACATTGTATTTTCCAAGCTTGTTAACTCGGTACAATCCATTGAAGGAAGTAGCATTAAGGTAAAGAAAGCGAGCTGCTCTTTCCACGGGGTCCACGGGCTCTAATGCACGAATCCTATAATAGCTATCCGAGTCTGTGCTGCAATTTTTCAGGCAGTCAATGACGCTTTCAACATTATCTCTCACTCCAGTGAATGCGTTTATCAAGTCTTCGTTAATGTCAGAAAGAAAGCTTTTGTTTTTTATATCAAGAGCAAAAAAAATGGAAGCTCCACCCATGAAAGGCTCAAAGTAATTGTTATATTTCAAGTCTGCCGTCAAGTCTTGGACAAATGGAATAAGCCAGGATTTACCGCCAGCCCATCGTATAAAAGATGTTATCGGTGCCATTCGTATTCCCTCACAAGTTCAATCAAATAGTATTTGGCTCTCGTGTATGCTATATAATTAAGATTCTCTGACGCATCGCGCGAGTGGATATAAACAGCCATATCTGTTTCTAATCCCTTATATTCCGCCACGGATGCAATCTGGATTTCGTTATCCATTGCCACCTCACGATGAACGAAGTTCCACTTTGCAATTCCATCAGGATATTCTGACTGAAAAGACTCAACATCATCGATGATCAGAACCAGTGAAGAATTAGGCAAATACTCATCGTCTAAATACTTCCTAAACAGCATTTCAAGTCGGTGGGTCATCTGACCTTTTTCTGTTATATATTCTGTAACTGGCATCGGGCCTTCAACCGGATTAGATATTACATCTGTTCCGAGCTGCGTTTTTTCGGCAGTCCAATTATAGATATTCGCAGTATTACGAATATTTTCATGAAGCAGGTAAGGACGCGATTCTATCGCAAATCCGTTATTAAAACTATCCTGCCGCAATATTTGAACATCGTCATAAAACACACCAAGTCTGGAGTTCGTATCAATCAGCAAGGTATTTACAAATCGAGCTAATTCTTCAGTAAGATCCTGCGCTTCGTCAACATATATTGCATCATAGTGTGGATAGAACTCCCGAAGATGCTCCATTACGCCCGCATAGAAGGGCGGAGTTAACAAACCAATCTCCTCAACACATTGATCTAAAAGGCTTGCAAGATCATATACATCTATTCCTTGTGACAGAGAGGCGCGCACTTTCTTTGCAAGATGGGGAGATGCACACACGAATAATGTTTTTTGATGCTGTGAATAAGACTCCTCCGCCATCTTCATAGCAATCCAGGTCTTTCCGGTTCCAGCGCCACCTCTGATATAAAAACGGTTCATGTTTTTCAAAAAGTAAACATATCCGTCCTGAACACGATTTATCACGTCAAGTTGCTGGTCCTTATACTTTACCAACGCTCCTGCAGCTGCAGAAATAGCCAAACGTTCACGAATCAATTCCATCAAAGCTGCATGTTGCCCACTAGGATAAAACCAACGGTATTTTTTACCTTTCCACAGGCGAAACATGGATTTAATCCTGCTGTGAATGGAGTTCAAGTCATTGCTGTCTATCGTGCAATCACGATGTCTTTTGTCCAGCGTGACATCCGGTCCGATTGGATAAAAAGGGAAGACTGCACCTGCACCAAAAATCCCCTGATAATCCATATTGAACTTATTGGAGAACATTTGCGTGAAATAATACATGCTACGTTCAGCCTGGTCATATGGAGAACGTTTCAATTTTCGCTCGCCATGAGTATCATCACCGACATACCAGACATTATCCTCGATACGAATATTGCTGCCACCTTTTACCTCAAGACAAAGAAACCCATATTCAGGGCTCGTCACGATGAAATCTGCTTCAGACTTTATTAGTTTTCCATCTTCAGAGTCTGTCCATTTGACAGAATAGAAGACTTCAAATGTGTCCGGAAGCTGGGTTTTCAATTCATGATATACAATTCTCTCTGAATCGGTAGGCATATATTCTGATATGCTCTTCGGATACATAATGGCCATTAATTACATCTCCCAAAAACCAATAGTAGGGGTTGATACACCATCTATCGAATACAGATACTTACGACCGAGCTCTGCATTGAAGTGGTTGCAGGAAATCTCAGGAATAATCAGACATGCACTGCAAGCGGTATCATCACGCTCTGTACATATCGGATCAAACACGCAATTTTTTGACTCGTCCAGGACCTTCCTCAGGAAATAAGAATAGCTAGACTCCGCCATGCCAGACAATGCTCCGAGAGGAATACCCTGGCTGGTTTGCGCATATATAAAAATGCTTGCGGTTTCTGCAATTATAATTTCAGTAAGTGAGTTACTGGATAAGCCGCTTATTTCACCAGCTGCATTGATAAAGGCATGTGACATAGAATGAAGCAGTGCAAAAACATTTTTGGTAATGACTTCCTGGGCGTCAATGTCACCAAACATAGATATGACATCACTATGCACATATTCAGAGAACCACTTTTTTATTGCCAGTTCATCATCCATATCGGGAAGAATCTCTTCTCTAATGATTCCGTTCCTGAAAAGCCACTCAATGATTCTTCTCTGACTTATTTCAAAAAGGATTCCTTCGGTATCAAGCTTCGCACCGTAAACCAAGTTGGCCGTGCCATCTTTAGTGCGATCATACGCATTCAGTTTTAAACGGCAGTTTCTGTTATTTGAATTTTTAGGATCCGCTACTTTACGGGAATATCCATATGTGCAATTCACAATTTGGATATCGCAGGACACCTGCATATTTGCGATTCCCATACGCTGGTTCAATTGCAAAATTTCATCAGCAGAGTCAACAAACTCCATATCCAACTGACGACGAATTGAATCCTCCAGAGAAATGATTCTCTTTGCATATTTGATGGTATTGTACTGCATCAGCTTGAAAGAGAAGGTGTTCAGCCATTCGTTATAGACAATTAAATTCTCAGCCTTCTTTTTTGCAAACAGTTCATCGCACACAGCGACATACTGCTCCACGCTTCTGGAGCTCTGGCCACTTGCGTTTGTCTCCAGAATTTTATTAACGGCCGTTTCAAAACCAGATTCAGGTACTAAGCCGATAGCAATTAGTCCACGAACCTGGTCTTCAGCTTCCTTTCTTCTGGAGTCACTTCTAAATGCATCACTGAACGCCAGCTCAATATTGTTCAGAATATATTCAAAGTCTTCAGTCGATATTTTGCCAAACCACCGTGCAACAATAGTTTTTTGCGCTTCCAATCCTTTTTCATAGAACTGACCGCTTCTGGCATCAACAAGATTGATAATTCTCAATGTAAATGGCTTATAGTTTCGACCAGAACTGGCGTTGTCTGGAACAAGCCTCGAGTTGCAGTTCGGGCACATCTGCACAAATTCTGCAGGCTTCTCACTATTTCCACTACGATAGGACATCTTGTACTGAGATTCGTTAGGTCTGAATTTGAAATCCTTAACTCCGCGTACAAAGGGAATTTTAACCGGCTGTGCATATCCGCACTCGCAAGAATAGATCATCTGTAACTGCTTTACAGAACGCTTTCCGCAATCAGGGCACTTCCATGTGTATTTATCAACCTCGTTTGCTCCACGTTCTTCAAAAGCTTTTCCGCAAGAGCTGCAATAAAACACCAAGGGAGAGATTTCACCAATAATGTCTGGAATACCCTCATTACAAGCAGGCTCGACAATGCAGAAAGAATGTGCTCCATCCTCAACGTTAAAGGCGCTGATGTCACCTTCCCTTTTACCAAAGAGGCGGATCTGGCGCTTGATTTCACCTTCTATAAAGCTTTCATAAATACCCGTCATTCTAATATGATTCCAGTTTCGAATCCGGGCGGTTACAGCATCGTTTGATTCTGTCTTCTCAGAGACCCACATCTCCGGCAAAAAACGATATACAGCCTGATTTTTGCTTCTCTTCATATTTTCGCCCTCTTAGATCTTAATCTCAATCTGCTCTTCGGTATCACGAAGACTAGTCATCGGCTTTTTCTTACCTCTTGAGAATTTTGCGATGGCATCAGAAAGGAATTCATTCTTGTCGAAGTTTCCATTACGGATGCCAGTGAGAATATTGGTCACTTCTTCACGAATAGTTTCCTCGTAAGCGAGAGAAAGCTTTTCCTGAGGATTGCAACCGTATATTGCAATCAATTTCTCAATAGCATCTTCAATATCAATAGCTCCTTCGGTAAGCAGCTTTTTAACTTTCACAACTGAATAAAGATTATCCTCACCAACTTGTACTGTGTAATACTGCATGATCAGTCCAGCAAGGAGGCCAGGAAGGGTGCTATAAATAGCATTTTTAGCCCATCGGTTAATCGGCACTGATTCAACCAGATCATCTCTGTTTTGATGGAATACCACAAAATTCTTGAGGTAGGAGCGATCGCGAACTCGCATCAACCTAATGATATCAATAACAATGCCGGTGTATTTTCGGCCGGTTCGGGAATAGGCCTGGATATACTCCGCATTATTATTAGGCATTCCAAAGAAATACATCACATTAAATGAATCTTCATCGACACCATGAGAAATCGTACTGGTTGCCAAAATGAGATTTGTGCTTTCATGATTTTTATGATTAGCCTGGATATCAAAGAGCGTTTTTCTAACATCCTGGAAATCAATATCACTTGTCATTTGTTTAATAACAAACCTAGGAACGCCTTTGGCTTCCAGATAGTTGTTACCCTGGTTTTGGAAGGCATTTTCCAGTTCCATTGCATCTTGTTTGCGGTTGTTATACACAAGCTCGATCCAGTAGTCATAGAGCATGTCTTTATACTGCTCTAGTGTTCCGTCAAACCCATTTGCACATATTTCCTTATAGCCTTCTTCGAAGAACTGAATCATCCGATAAACAACAAGGCGCATAATATAGACAGATTCCCACATGCCATCAGTAATAGAACGGCCATAGGGTGCATATCCTAACAGAATTCTTGTTATGTCTTTCTTATCCGTATAGGAGTAGAAATCTTCACCGCTCTTAACAGACGGATATTCACAAGGGAAGCGTCTGCCTGCCATATGATACAGATTATGAATATGTTCCTTGTACATAGAAATAGTGGCCGTTGCTCCAATAAAACGAATCTGCTTTCTCTGAGACTGAGGAACAAGTTTTTTTGCGTAATAACTGATAAAGGATTCGTAATGAGCATCGAAAGTACCCAGACTTTCTTTAACAAGATGCATCTCATCCTGAATAAACAGCGTAGGAATAGGATCTTTCAGTAAGCCTACAGTTTCTAAGGTGTTACGGTTCTTGCATGCATCACAAGCACAGTAGGAGCTACTGGAAAATCCGTGAATGCGGCAGCGTTTTTTTACCTGGCCGAAAAGGGTACGGAATTCATTACTGGTTCCCAACATTGCCATCTTATCGATTGTACTTACAACAATCGAAGGGAGGTATCTGTAAATTTCACTGTCGACTATCAATAGCGGGAATACGCCAATTTTGCATTCCGGATTGTCACAGATATGCTCCAGTTTCCATGTGTCTCGGTTAAAGCGGACATTAACCATCTTTTTCCCACAGCATGGACAGGTATCAATAAAGCGGTAGTAGTCGTTTAATGTATCTTGATCACTTTCAAGAATTAAGCTCTTTGACTTTCCTTTTTCTCCGCGGTCACTCAACATTTCATATGCGTTAATCTTGTTCGGCGTATTGCTTTTTCCAACAAAGAAGCCAACCTGGAAAGGATTTGTGAAGCACAGGTCATCGCTCCGTTCCCTGATAATGTTTGCCTTCATTACAATGGTAAGAACACGGTCCAACTGCTGCACTGCCAACAGACGCAGCGGATACTTCAAAATAGCAGAAATACCATCGTTTTTTCCTCTGAGGCGATCAAAGAACATAGCAAATACACTGACACCCAAGAAGGCCTCAGTTTTACCACCACCGGTTGGGAAGTATAGTAAATTTGCCACTTCGATATCGACTTCTGCGATAGTTGTATCATCCGGATATTCACTCCGAATAACTTCGCAAATCAAAGACACAATAAAAACAATCTGGAAAAGTCTCCATCCAACGATTGTGCGATGCTCGCCCTCCATTTTGTGCCTGAAGGTCTGGTTCATGTAAAGAAATGCTCTCTTTACATTGTCTTTATATTTGATCTGATCAATTCCGTTCTTGAAACGATTGATTTCACGCTGGTATTCTCTTAAAGCTTCAACAAATTTTTCCTTGGCAATATCAGACGCAAAAGAAGTAGAGCGCAATTCTGCCTCGCAGCGAGAATAATCCTCTCTCATGGCATTATAGATAAAAGTGAGATTGCCAATCGGGTCCGCGATTAAATTGTCAAATGTAACATACTGATTGTAATCATCCTTGGTCTTTAACCGCATCTGATAGTACTTGGGAATATTATCAGTACAGATGGCGTTTTCTTCAGGGATATATCTGGCTGAAGTATTTTCGGCAACAGCATAAACAAGCGAACGCTCTTTGTAGCTGCTCTTGAAATAGTCCAATTTGATATCCTGGAATACAATACCTTCATTTCCTCTAACAAGCATCCCTGCGTTAAAAACTTTAGGAAGGTATCCTATATTCTTCTTTCCTTCTACAGGAGTCTTATTGACCATTTGCAGAAGGAACCTCAGGCATTCACCCTCATCAATCACAGTGCAGTAAATATCTATATTCCAACGAGGCTGAACCTTTTCTTCTCTTACTGCAGTTTTCAGCTTAAAGGCAGTCTCGTCCGCAAGATCAAAAAAAGTTACGGGATCTGCCTGGATAATGGCGATTTCATTTGCAATCCGATCTGATAACTCTGAAAGCCTTTCGTTTATCAGATCTTCCAGATGAAAAGTCCTTCCCGGAAGAGCATCTAAATGGATTTGAATACCACCCCCCATCACATCCGCGATACTTATCTTTTTATAAGTCAAAGGAAGGTAGAATTTCTCTTCCGGATAACGCTCACATAACTGATCTATCGACTCGTAATGGAAGTTATCTTTTTCGCGATATTTGGTCAGCATATACTCAACGGTCTTTTGATAGTCTGGTTCGACAGAATAGAAAAGAAGACCTTGAGGACAAATGTTAAGAACTCCAGTCTGATTCTTTTTCACAATAAAAGAGAGGCTAATAGACGGAACGCTTTCAAAACGAGTGCTGTTGTTTTCAACATATCCTCCGGCAAAACTGTCGTCTACACGATTTTCTGCCAGCATACCTACCATTACACGCTCTGCAGGATCCTCGTCTACAAAAGTATCTCCAATATCACTTCCGGAAACGCGTTCAATGTACTTGGAGACAATGTAGTCTGCCATAATGTTATAATTGTTTGCCATACGCTATCTCCTTGTATCTATGATTTCAAAACTCATCCTTTAGCAATGCTGAGGATGGTGTATGTTTTTGAATTAGGGCCAAAAGAAAATGACTCTCCAACTTTTTTGCCGATAATCCCCTTCTGCAAAGGATATTTTTTCAAATCAACCTGTATTTTGGTCGTAGCTCCAGTTTCTTTCACCTTGGCTGTAATAATCACTTTATCCGTAACTGCCGGAAGTGAATCTGAACGGTTGGATGAAGCGGTTCTTAAGATTGTTTTAGGTGTATTTTGCCCGTCGGTCGTCTTGGGACCTCTATGAACGGGTGTAGGGACAGAAGAAGGAGCCACTTTCATTCCCGCACAATTAATGATCTCTTCCATAGGTGACCCTGGAGTAAGATCACTGATAACATACAATACATCACGTGCTCTTGAACAAGCCGTGTACATTGAACGCATCTGGCTCTGAACCTTGGATTGGTCGTCTTCATCCATTTTTTTGATAGCAGACCAAGACTTGATTTCTTTCTTCGACTTTTCGCCAAAAACATAGTTGTATGGATACAGACCGGTAAAAATAACTGCCTTGAAATCCAACCCAAGAGAAGAATCGATTGTTGATACAACAACTCCCGAGGTTTCACTATACTTTTTCTTTGCAAAAGGATCGTCATCTGAAGATGTGATTAGGGAATACGGTATACCTTCTTCATCCAAAGCTTTTGTCAGCCAATACATGAAGAAATACTTAATGATTTTATGCTGCTTATATGGAAACAGCACAGCAATATCGGAATATCCGATTTTATATTTGATAGCAATTTCCTTTACAGCCGCGATTACTTCCTTTTGGATATCCATCCGGTTTACAGCGGTTTTAACCTTAAGAGCAACTGTCGGATTATCTCCAACCTTAAAGGAGTTATACTCGTACTCCATAGAATTAATCATATCCAGCATGGAAAGACGGTTATTCATCAGGGTGAGCATATTTCGGATGTACTCACCGATTTCCTTACTGTTGCGATAATTCTTTTCTATGTATCTAACACGGCCGGTGAAATCGAGCTTGACATCAGGAATACGTTTCCAGGGAGCATCACCTTTACGGCTAAGGGATCGAACCGCTTGATTAAGGTCTCCAGCCATGAGAAAAACGCTGTCTTCTCCTGGTTCAAGAAGCAGATAACAAAGTTGCAGATACAAAGGGTCAAATATCTGCACTTCATCGATAAAAATAGCTTTGAAACGCAGCTTAACCTTGCCTGAACGAACAAGCTCTATACACGCTTGAATCTCTTCATCGGTAGCTATGTTTGTGGCACACCGAGTATGCAAACACTCCTCATAGATCTTTTTCACAAGTTTGTGAAGCGTCATAATGTAGAGGTGATGGTTCTTACCGAAGTTTGCACAGCTTTTTTTGAAGTTGTAGGAATCGGCCAGGTTGTTGTTAAAGCATGTAAGCAGCACATTTGAGTCTTTATACATACTGGCATACTTGAACGCTTTGGATAAAAGCAAAACGCTCTTACCTGCACCTGGGTTTGCAAGAATGACCCTGTGGCCTTTACCCATGTCGTTGACAACAGCAACCTGATACTCATCCAGGAAGAAAGTCTTGTATTCTTGCTCGCGTCCGGTGATTCTCAAATCCTCATCGGATATTGCTACCTTCTTCGATTCAATACGGACATTTTCAGTCTCATTCATTACGACCGTATATTCCGGCGCTAGGCGCTCGAAAATAGCACGGCACTCTAAATCCGATATTTCAGAGAAGGATTTGTCGTAGGATTTTCGGATATCCCCAAACATTTGGAGATCTTTTACAAGTTTCTCTTTACCTTCAGAGGTGATTGGCTGAAAAAAGCCATATGTCGCATAGGAGTACAATCTCTGCAATTGGGCTTTTGAGCCAGAAGCCATTCCCAGCTTCTCATCAGGGAACATGACAATATGCTTGTACGGGAACTTCAATACCTTATAGTCTCCATTACGCACGATTAGCATTTTGGAATCGAGTAAACGTGCATAAATCTGGTCTTCAACCATCTTTACATACATGAGATATGCGTCGATCTTAGCGGGATCCAGTTTACCCTCATAAAGCGAATATGTAAGAAGGCCTTCTGTTGAAGAAATATACATGCCCATTTTTACAGAGGCAGTACTCATACCCAAAGGATCAATGCCAACCGCAATATGGCCGCTCTTGAAATTTCGAGCAGCATTTCTCAACAAAGCCTTTTCGGCTTTTGTAATATGATCTTTTCTCTCATAGTCCTGTGGCCATAAGCGAATTGCCATAATAGTATCCTCGTTTCTTAAGATTAGACCTGTGGCTCTTGATTACTACTTCTTAAAAGACGTATTTCGTTCTTGGGTTTCAGGTTTATCCGAAGTGTTTGTTTTTATGTATCTTCCGCTTTTAACGCGTCCATCTTTAGGCTTTTTTGCGTCTTCAGGTATTGCCCAGTAGGAGCCTATTTTCATCGCACCGGGAATTCTTCCATCTGCGCAGAGATCATTAATCCATCTGGGCGATATATTCCATTTTTCTGATGTTTGTCTGATCGATAAATAACTCATACAAATCTCCATTCATTACAAAAGGGCATACTACTCCAACTATTTATTCTACTCTAAACCTCGCGGAAAATCAATTTATACATGCGCGTCTATTGCCCAATTTTTTTGTCACCTCACCAAAAATCAGTAATTCGCGCCAAAAATCAGTAATTCGCGCAAGCAGGGTGTCGGGGCAAACATTTCAGTTGGCCCGGCACTTTCGCTTGTTGGGATAATCCCAATCCCTTATCGATCATCGCAGGCGATGGCTACGCATTTCTTCGAAACGCTGAATACCTTCACAGGCAAATTTCACATCCTACCATTTTCTTCTCTATGTATGTACGATAGCACCGTAACTGTTGACCCCGCTCCACAAACAAAGGAGACACAAGCTATGATGCAAAGAAAATGGTATGAAGCAATCTGTAAGTATGGCAAAGAACACTTGCCGCAGACACTGGAACAGGAACTGTTTGATCAGTACTCCAAAGAACCGGAATTCCAGAAATTCTCAGATGCAATGGATGCAGTCTATGAGAAATATCCGAATGTAATGCGGGCAATCGAATTCCATAAACCCTGCCAGCTGAACGAGGAAGAAGTAGATGCACTCAGAAATTATCTGGCAATAAAAGATGATAACCAGCGGTTTATTGAGGCATGGTACCTCGGCGAAATTCTTAGGCTTCGTTGCAAGCTCATGCTGAAGGAATAAAAAAAGACACCGGATAGCAGCCAGGCAGGCCACTATCCGGATAATCTCATCGATCTTTTGTTGTATTCTTTTTCTGACTTTCCTCATCAGCATGATCTTCAGCATAGAGAGTTGCGATGTTTCTCTGTGCGATCAGAAGCTCCTGCACCTCATCGCGGACCTGTCGGTATTCCGCATACATTCTCTTCTTGTCAGTAAGGACCTGGGCGTATTCGGCGCTCAGGTCTTTTACTTTGGGAATCTTTTTTACGCCAAGTTCATCGAAGGCTTTCTTTGCTGCTTTATGAAGCGTGATGGCCTCCCGGTGTTCTTCCAGGAAGCGTTTACTGTAACCGGACCTGCGGTATTCTTCATAGACTGCTCTGGTCTTCGAGTAGTTGACGATGTGTTTTTTCAAAACGCCGATCTCGACGAGTCTTGTTTCTGCCTTCTTGATATCGGCAAGCAGCGCATCACGCTTGGCGACACCGGCCGCAGCTGCAGCATCCAGATCTTCAATAGAGTCCAGGCCTTTATCTCTGAGGAAGAGCAGCGTCTGGGACATCTGCTTCAGATTAAACTTCTTTGCCCAGCGCTCGTAACCGGCCCCGCGCTCCTGAAGTTTCGCCTGAATATCGATAACAAGGCTGAAGCGCTTTTCTGCTTTCGGTATAACAATAGGTGTATGCTCGGCGGTACCATCAAGTACTTTTCTTAGCTGCGCCTCCCGATAACCTTCCGGAAGTGAACTCAGCCGGATGAACCGTTTCTGATCTTTTCCTCGAACAGATACATTCTTTCCTTGCTTGATTTCATATTCCGCAGCTTCCAGTATCTGCAGAAATTCATAGAAATCCTTCGGTTTCTTTTCTGCATTTAAGATGCGGTCAATATCCTCGCACAGTTTGTCTCTGAGTTTCGGACGGCGAGGGAAGACGGTCCGTTTCTGTCGTTCGCTGTAAGGCTTCGGGGAGATAATGGATAAACCATGCTCCAGGCAGAGTACATCGCTGAGTCTCTGCAGTGCCAGTCCGGACAGATGAAAATCCTGAAATTTTCTGGTGCCGTCCAGGGCAGTGGAGTTGAAAATGACATGGTTATGGATATGCGCCCTATCGGTATGCGTCGCTACGATGAAGGCATATTTGCCTTTGGTAAAGCGCATGGCCAGCTCATAGCCCAGGCGATTTGCTTCTTCGGCTGTGATCTCGCCGGGCTTAAAGGACTGACGGATCTGGTATGCGATCACATCACTTTGCTGTTCACGGCCGGTGATCTGCTGATACTTTCTCTTGGACAGCATGAACTCTTCATCGACTGTCATAGGGTCACACTCATAGGCAGTGACCAGATTTCCTTTCTCTGTTTTCTCCGGATTCTTTGCGTAATCCGTGCGGTCACCCAGGCACTGGGCCACCGATTTTCCTTTATTTGCATGCAGGGCAATGAGTCTGACTGCAGCCATATCCATCCCCTCCTTTCCTTGAAAATGTAAAAGAGCACCGACTGTTTCCAGTCGATGCCCGTGTGTTTTGCTTATGCGTTCCTGATAAATCCTCCCAGCCGGTCGTTGGCTTCTTCGAATAAAGCAACGATGATGCCTGCCCCGAAGAAGATGCCGACAAGGGCGGCTGTCATGCCGGTGGCAAGCACCGCCTGCCCCCATTCATGCAGCCAGAGTCTGGAGATAATGCAGTAGAGCATTACCAGAAGACCAAGTCCTGCTGCGAAGGAACCAAGGTGAAGGATAACATTTAAGATGATCGTGAGTGTCGTGGTCACGATAAAAACCGGGAAGAGAAGGAGCTTCAGGAAAAGCTTAAGGATCCATTTGATCATGCGTACAAACCACATATAAATACCTCCGTCGAATTCTTTTCTTCAGTGTAAAAAGAGACCTTTCATCGGTCAAGGATGTCGCACTCTCACTGGATCGTTGCCAGCCTGGCCAGGATCTCCTTCATGGCTTCCCACAGCTTGTCCTGCTGTTTCTGAAGATCCGCAATGTCCTCCGCATAGATGCTTCCGGTCTCATTGGCCTTCTTCGCATACTGGTTCAGGTTGTTGCTGCAGCGCCGGAGAAGGCTGACCAGCTCTCTAATATCGGAGAAGTCCAGGTTCACGCAGTAGCCGTCCAGCGCCATCTTCCGAAGATAAGCGCTGCGGTTCCGGATCCCGACTTCCTGCATTTTCTGCTCGATCCGTTCGACCTCTTCCGGTGTGCATTTCATAAATACTCTGATATTTCTTCTGATCATGGCGCACCTCACATGGAAAAGTCGGAGAAGAGATCCAGCTTCTGGAAGTCATCTTCCGTCAGGGAGGAGAGCTTCTCAAGAACCTCCTCGGCCAGAAGGAAGAGTTCCTTTTCTGCAGAGGTCAGTTCCTTCTGCATCCGGGAAATGTTTTCCTCAGTCTGGGCCTTGGTATCCTCCAGATAGAGGACCAGCAGCGTTCGCTCATCGGCAGTAAAGTAGTAGTCCCCTATCATTCCAGACACCTCTCTTCGATACAGCGGGCAGGGAGGCGGGAGCGTTCGGGCCTTGGCCGATGCTCTCGCTGATCCTGCAGTTTCTTCAGCACGGAATCCCTGTCGGCAGCTTCGCTTGCTTCTCTGCAGGCGGCCATTGGATCCGCAGTCTGCATGGGCTGAGCGGGCATGTTGTTGACGATGCCGTCCAGCTGATTGTCATTCTGCTCCAGCATATCCTCCAGAGTTCTGGTCCCGGTTGCCGCAGAAACGACAGCGCCAGAGAAGCGGGAGGGCTGCAGGATCTGTTCTACCTGAACCGTAATGTTCGGGTCATCAAAGACAACGCCGTTCAGCCAGGCTTCACATTCCTGCCAGCCGCCCATGGTCATGGTCTGGCCGCCTTCTCCGAAGAAGCGGAGATGATCATCGGTACTTTCCAGGCCATCAAAGGTATAGCCTGCAGCTTCCATGGCACGGATCAGCACATCCTTTTCCGCCGGAGTGTCATGGAATACAGGGCCCTGTTCGGTTAAATCACTCATGGTCAGCCTCCTCGTAAACAGTAAAGTTGATGCTGCGGTACTCGGTATCGCTCATCTTTTCCAACTTGGTCTTAAGCTTCTCACAGGCTTCCTTCAGCTCCGGATCCGTGATCAGAGGGAGCTGCTTTGTCAGTTCCAAAAGGATGCTAGGTCTGGTATTGTGGGTAAAGCTTAAGATCAGGTTCATGTCTTCTACAGTAAGCATCATCGTATTTCCTCCTTGTGTTTTGCATGACCGGGAGTTGTTGCCGGTCGTTCCAATTGTTTTGCCTTCAGGTCGGCAAGCACGGAATGAGTCTCCGCACCTGCCTTTTCAGGAGCAGCTTCCGACTGTTCCTGACCCTCACGGCCTATGGTCAGTTCTGCCAGGTGAGCATCGATCTCTGTGATAAGTTCCGATGCAGCCTGACGGATAGTTTTCAGGGAAGCCTTCAGTTCCGGTGTCTCCTTGCCGTGAGACCAGCCTGCAATATAGGCGAAGCTGTAATCCGAAGTATCGATGCCATAGTGCTGGCACACGGTATAGGCAACAGACTCAGCCTCAACCTCTTTGCTGTTTCTGGTGAGATGGGAACGGTCCTGCCCGGATGGATCCGCAGGCTCGGCGTGTTCCGCTTCGGGCTTAATGGAATGCAGCTTCTGATGTGCCATCTCATGAATGGCCGTCTTCATGGTCTGCACCTGGCTCATGCCTTCCTGAATGGCAATGCGGTTCTCCACTGTATGAAAATAGCCCTTGGCTCCGCTGTCGATCTGCTCGAATCCGATGGGAACTGAGCAGGCCTTTTTCAGTGCTTCCATGAAATCATCGAAACGGCTCACTTCACCGGTCAGTTCATTTACCCCAATGGAGGGGAGCTCTTTACCATCGGTCTGACTGACATCAAAGACATTGACCACCTTAAAGGCAGGCACCATGACTTCCTGAATTTCTTTTCGGGAGCTGCCGTCCGGGTTCGTCAGGATCTCACCGGTATGAGGATCCGTCTTATCGACTTCCATCTTTTTCTTGTAGGGAGCCGGTGCCAGGATGCGGATCGCCTTGGCACCCTTCAGCACCTGGCGGCCGAACTGTTTCTGCCAGGCAGTGTAGCCCGCAACCAGAGTGGCGTCGGGCTTCTGCATAGCAATGAGCAGCGTGTTGTTCAGGGAATAATCATGGAATTTACTCAGCGTTGTCAGATACTGCCTGAAGGCATCGGAGTCAAACAACTTCTCAAGCCCGGCCTCCAGCTGATCTGTAATTTCCTTGACCTTATCCAGCTGAGAGGGATAGGTCTTTTCTTTTTTCTCAGCCATTATCGTTCCTGTCCTTTCTTCGGGTGCGAGGTCTCCGGCGCTGCATCCGCTTCAGCCTTGTAGCTTTTCAGCTGAGCAAGAACTGACTTTTCCTGCACCTCCTGGATGCGGTCCAGGATAGAATCGCAGTCGGCATGAAGCATCGGCCGCCTGTCCCACTGAAGCTCCGTCAGAATCTCATTTCTTACGGCAAGCATGGACAGCTCAGGATCATCGATCTGACCGCCGTCGATCTCATGAAAGTCCAGATCACAGACCGTGTAATCCCAACTGGAATCACATTCCTGAATGGCAAGATAACCCTTGCCCTGAATCTCCCAGCCGGAGGTATCGGTAAGCATCTCATGCTCCGGCTGCACCAGGCAGTTGTTCTGCTCCGTCAATTCTGCGAACTGACAGATGTGATACAGCTCGCCGCCGACTCTGGTGTGATAGTCATCCACGTACTCACATTTGCGGATTAGATCCCCATCCGGATAAGTCATCTGGATGCAGGTTCCGTTGTCGATGCGGAATAATTCATCGTAGGAGCTGTTGATGAAACGGATGCTGTGATCATGAGAGTCGTGGCCGTGCTTTCTGCGATAGGCACGCTTAGCCTCCGGGATTTTCTCCAGCGTTTTCAATGCCACACTCTGCACGGTAAGTCCGTATGCGCCGTAGTCTTCAAAGGCAAGAATCCTTGCTGCGGCGATAGGATTTCGGATCGGACTTTCCAGGATATCCTCATTACGGATCAGGTCCGATGCCAGGAACTGCTTGGTGTCTGCATCGTATGCTGCATAGCGAAAGCCCTCCTTTACCTCTTCGAGGTGAAAATAATAAGACCCGTCTACCAGGTAGAGGGCCTCATCGAATTCGTTCTTCACTTTTTACTTTCCTCCTTTGTCAAACTCCAAGGAGAACTGCGGCCTGCCGTCCGCTTCGGTGGTCATGACCACGGTGGCATTGTAGGTCTTTTCGGTCTTCTGACTTTTGCAGTCCTTCAGCTTTGCCCGGCCATCACGGACCAGCTTCTCTGCAAGCTGCCCGGTCATGTGCTTGCCCAGGCGGGAGAAGTAGGCATTGTCCTTCCAGAGGGCAAAGCGGCATTCTCTGTTGCTGCAAAACCAGCCCTTACTTCGTTCAATTACCTCAGCTCCGCAGTGCGGGCACTTGCCAATCACCTTATTCTCAGACATCAGTACATTTGCTCCTTTCACGACTTCATAGTTTCTGATCAGTCCTTCGATCATCTCCGTGATCTCCGTCATAAAGACTTGCGGATCATATTCGCCCCGTTCGATCAGTAAAAGCTTCTGTTCCCAGTCCGCTGTCATGGTCGGAGACTGGATCATCTCCGGCATGACCGTGATCAGGGAATTGCCCCTGTGGGTGGGAACCAGGTACTTGGTTTTCTTATCGCCCTTGCGTTCCAGGAAGCCCTTCTGCACCAGCTTTTCAATGATACCGGCGCGAGTTGCGGGAGTACCAAGCCCCTTGCGTTCCACCTCATCCGGCGTGTCATCTGCACCGGCAGTTTCCATTCTGGAGAGGATCACGTCTTCCGTAAATCGCTTTGGTGCCTGGGTCTTACCTTCCTTGATCTCGCCGGAGAGGATGGGAAGGGTCATTCCCTTTTCGAGAGGAGGAAGGACCTTCGGCTCCTTATCCTCGTTCTTTTTCTCCTTGGGATGAAAGAACGCATCCACAGCCTTCCAGCCATCGGCAATAATTTCCTTTCCCTTCACAGAGAATTCCTGACCTGCGCAGGACAGCTTCACAACGGTCTCCGCATAGCAATGAGGGTCACTGACTGCAGCAAGCAGCCTGGCGGCGATCAGGTTCAGCACCTTCATTTCCCCGGAAGGAATCTCTGAGAAATCTGCAGAGAGGCAGGTCCTTGTGGGGATAATGGCATGGTGGTCGGTGACCTTCTGACTATCACACACAATCTTCGTATGAATTTGTGTATGGTTGTCCTCATTCTGTAGACAACTGACGGCACCGAACTTCGCTGCCACATTTGCAACCAGTTCAGGGAGCATGGGCTCCATGTCATTAGTCAGGAACCGGCTGTCGGTTCGGGGATAGGTCACCAGCTTTTTCTCATACAGGCTCTGGGTGTAATCCAGGGTCTGCTGAGCGGTAAAACCGAGGATACGGTTGGCATCTCGCTGAAGAGAAGTGAGGTCGTACAGGGAGGGAGCCTTCTCCGATTTCTCCTTGCGTTCCACGGAAACCACTTCAAAACACCGGCTCTGAAGGCAAGAATCCATGACAGACTTCGCAGCCGTCTGTTCCTTAAAGCGTTCACTGGTAACCACAAAATCTCTGGTCTTCAGCTGAGCCGTAAAGAAGGGTTCAGGCTTAAAACCCATGATCTCGGCCTCACGCATGACTGCCATACCAAGGGTCGGAGTCATAACACGGCCAACATTCAAAGTGCTGCCATACAGGCATGAAAAAAGCCGGGTGGCGTTCATTCCGACGATCCAGTCGGCACGCTCCCGGCAAAGGGCTGCTTCATACAAAGCATCATATTCAGTTCCCGGTCGAAGATTTCGGAAGCCCTCCCGGATGGCTTCATCCTCCATGGATGAAATCCACAGACGTTCAAAGGGTTTGCGGCACTTGGCCTGATGGTAGACCAGGCGAAAGATCAGCTCACCCTCACGACCTGCATCGGTCGCGCAGACGAGGCTTTCTACATCAGCCCTTTTCATCAGATCCTTCAGGATACCATACTGCTTGCGGGTAGAAGAAGAGACCTGATAGATCCAGTCATCAGGGAGGATGGGCAGATCCTCAAGTCTCCATTTGCCATACTTTTCATCATAGACCTCCGGCGCTGCAAGCTCCACCAGATGCCCGACACACCAGCTGACGATATATCCGTTACCTTCCAGATATCCGTCACAGCGTTTGTTCGCACCCAGAACCTTGGCAATGCTCTGGGCCACAGACGGCTTCTCAGCCAAAACAAGTTTGCTCAAGACGAGTCCTCCTTACACAAAAATTACCCCTCCGATCTCCGGGATGGGAGAAGGGAGAGGTATGTAAAGTGTATTAATAGTCAAGGCGTTCTTCAGAGGCAATTGCTGGGCCAACAAACTTTCCATTTTCAAATATCAGTTTTACCTTTGTTGGGGAGAAAGAAACACGATCTACTCCTTGTTCAAATACCAATTTCCCCAAGTAAATCTTTTTGGGAAGACCATCTTGCGCTATCTTTACTGTTCTTCCGTTTTCAGTCAATTCTTTAAAGTATAGGCCTGAATATTGGATATGAGATTCATCAACTTGGAGACTATGTTCATCTGTACATCCCAAAAATAGCATGAGAGAGTCATCTGTGTTGCCCAAATAAAACAATTCACCGCTATGGTAATTTACATATTCACATAATTTAGCATAGTCATCGTAATACTTATATTCTGGAATTCCAAGTTTCTCCAACTCATGATCTGACAGTTCTTGTGCTCCAAGCAATAAAAAAATCAACTCAAAAGTCGCATTCCGAATTGCTCTGATTTTTTCAGGATCATGGATATTATCTTTGTGTAGGTAACCATTTCTAAGATCTTTATAATCAAAAATGGCTTCTCTGATATATGACTTAGCCCAATCGTGTAACTCACGCCGGAACATATCTGTGTTTTCCTTGAAGAAATTAGCCATTGATCCAATCGTTGAATCTACAGCATTCGCCTCTATTGTTTCGTCGGTTAGTTCAATTCTGGTCGGGAGATCTTTTCTTGAAAAATCTTTTTGAATCATGCGATGTTCGTTTCTATGCAAACAAATAAGTTCGTATAGAAGTTGTTCAACCGCTTTAAAATATCCCATCCCTACGACTGTTAAATCGATGGCTTTCGCTTTGGACATCGAATCGAATAGCCATTCTGCCGTTATTAGGCTTTCTGCAAAATCCTTTGTTCCGAGAAGAACGCGGTATACTTTTTCTTCAATAAAACGTCTGCGAATTGCTTGATATCCCGTTCTTGGAAGTTCAAATTGTCGGTTGAATTTTGATATTTTCTTGGAAAGGATGCTCTCATAGTCATATTCAAGGATTTCGGCTTCAACATTTTTCCGAAAGCTTATTAGTGAACTAGGTGTGAGAGATTTTACAAAAATATATCCGAGGTACTCTTTGACTTTTGCAGAATAATCAGTGAGTTCTGCAAAGAATTTTGTGCTTTCCTCAATGCCAAAATACGTTTCGAAAAACCATCTCAAAGAGTATGCATTATATCCCCTACCAGGATCGGTTTCATCTGAATTATGACCTATAATTTGTAAATAGGCATAATCTGTTACTAAATAAATATAAGCACAGGATGAGAGTTGTTCCCGCGATAGAATTTCCCGAACACTATCCGGCTCTTCATCTTTGACTTTCCAAAAACTACACTCCTCGATCTCTTTGAACAGAAGTAGCCGACTTGTCTTCTTTTCTTTCAATGCCAGCAATGTGGTTGCTAAGAGACCTTCTTTCTCTACAGAAATGGCTTCTGCAGAATAGCCATTTACCTCAAGCATAGTTTGAATTATGAACAGAAGGCATGATTGTGAAATGTTTTTTGCACCATCTACACATGCCTGATATTTGGTATATTCTTTTCCGGCAAAATTAAATAGAGCGTGTCTTTCGACAATGTCCCAACCTAGATCGGCATTATCGGGACGAGAAGCATGCGGATCTCTTATATTTCTAACTCGCTGAAATGCTTGTTCAAATAATGAACGGTAGTTAATACCTTTACCCATAAATAAGCCTCCATACCAAAAGGCACATGCCCACAAGGAGCATGTGCCCAGGTGTGTGTCAGCTCTGGGACAAGTAGTACTTGCCTACAACACCAGCTGCTGCAAGTGCGATCGTTCCTACGAGTTCCAGGACAAACATAGCGGTCTTTGCATTTACCTGCATAAGAGATTTCCTCCGTAGATAAGTAGTGGGCACAAACAGTACCCCTAGCCAAGCCACTATTACACCAACAATATTATACAAAACGAAGACTACAAAAGCAATTACATCATAGTCTCATATCAACGCGTTTTTATGTATCAGGCGACCTTCCGGCCGCCCGGGCATCGCCCTTATTGCTTATTCGTCCTCTTCATCAGGCTGATAGCTCTCAGCATAATCATCATCCCCCTCTGGATCTGCTTCGGAGTCATCTACTGCGTCTTCCTCTTCAGGAATCTCGTAAACATCCTCGTCGTCATCGCCCTCAGTGTAATCCGCATCAGGGTCCGGTCTCTGCTGATCTACAGCCTTTTTCTTCTTGGTCTGCAGATAGAAGTAACCACCTGCACCACCGGCCATCAGAAGAATCACAAACAGAATGGGAAGAGGGTTCATCCCCTTCTTTTCGGTCTTGACTTCAGTTTCCTTCTCGGTATCGGCGGTCTCATCCGCAGGATCTTTGACCTCAGGCTGCGTCTGCTCAGCGGGAACCGTTACCGCAGGCTTCTGATAAGCTGTCTGCTGGTCCTCATCAAGCAGTGCGAACAGATCCGCTTCATCCACCAGGTTCAGGAAGTGGACATTTTCCTCGCCCTTATCATCACGGTCGATGATCAGATAGAAGGTATTGCCCGCCTTGGTAACCAGGGTAATGAACTGCTTACCTGCGCCGGTAGCGCTACCAACATCATCAAGCAGAGTCAGATTCCCGTCGGGAGTGAGAGGAGGAGTGGAAGTATCTTTAAAGAACAGGCTCATCGCCAGTTCCATCAGACCGTCCAGCGCCTCCTGATCAATGGTGATATTGAAGCTGCCGTCGGGATTGATGTTCGACACATTCAGGTAGTCCTTATACACATAGCCGACCTGCTCAGGAATGGTGATCTGATACCAGTCGCCTTCTTCGCCGGTGACCTCAACCTTCTGACCGTTCAGGAGATGCATCAGCACATCGTACTCGGTGCCTGCACCGTCACGGACATTCAGATAGGAATTTACACCGTGCACAGTGCCGATGGGATTATCAGCCAGGGAGCCGTTGCTTCCCAAAAACATGCCCATAAGGCCCATGATATCCTCCTGGGAAAACTCAAAATCACTGTCGATGGTAAACTCACCGTCGATTTCAATCTCGTCGCTGATATCGATGATCTCAGCCGTTTCGTCCTTCGTTTCTGCAGTAGACTTCGCAGTCGTCTCCGCAGTCGATGCCGCCGTAGTGGCAGGTACATTTTCATCCCCGGAATAAGCATAGGCAGTCATTCCGGGAATGGCTGCCATCATAGTAGCGCAGGCCATGAAGCCTGCCATGATCTTCTTAAGTCTCATCGTTGTAACGATCCTCCTCTTCGTAGTCTTCAGTTTCAGAGCCCATGCCTTCCGGGTAGGCTCCGACATTGCCCTGAGTGGCCAGTGCGATGATCTGCGCCAGCTGCTCAGGAGTAAGATTTGCCGCATGGACCATGGTGTGAATGACGGAGTTTTCCTCCTCGGAGTAGCGCTCCTCAAGGTCCTTCACACGGCGGCCCCACTCGGCGTATTTGACACGGGCCTTTTCCAGTTCCTCGCCCAGTCGTTCAAGCTTAGTAGCCATAAAACCTCCTTACGGCAGCCTGCCGAAGCAGTAGAAATGTTGCTGCCAGTACGTTGTGTTGATAGATGCATAGGATATCGGGTTGCCGCAGTGGATCATCATGCCGTTGCCGACATAGATGCCGACATGGGAGGCACCCGAAGTATTATAGGTTCCCTGGAAAAAGATCAGGTCACCCGGTTTTGCGGAAGATGCGGGGATAATGGAGCAGATACCCTTCAGGCCATTGGCCGTCAGTCTGCCCACGCTCCAGCCGTTGCCGCAGTGGTTGATGACATAGGACACAAATCCCGAACAGTCGAAGCTGGTGGAAGGACTGCTTCCGCCCCATACATACGGGTAGCCCAGGTATTTCTCAGCTTCATTGATCATCTTTCGGAAACGCTCGTCGGTCAGTGCTTCACCCGGAATGTCATAGTGCAGGTATTCACTGGATGCCACATAAGGATCATCCGCAAAAAGCTCTGCCTTATTGCCCT